>SMVA01306399.1_pt1 | contig 23649 bp, 15 predicted proteins | sample 2456451 | NCBI WGS metagenome assembly SMVA01 (sample SAMN11095933, study PRJNA526329) | marine sediment metagenome | biome: Marine sediment; feature: Surficial sediment; material: Deep marine sediment; isolation source: Hadal surficial sediment | place: Pacific Ocean | collected 2014-05 | depth... | reverse complement strand
CTCGGCCGTCATCTCGGTTAGCGGATAGTGGGTTGCGCACACGATACGAATGTCGACTGGGATGCTGGCGTTTCCGCCCACCCGCTCAATGGTCCTTTCCTGCAGGAAACGCAGAATTTTTGCTTGCAGGGCCAGTGGCATGTCACCGATCTCATCAAGAAAAAGCGTGCCGAGGTTTGCCGCTTCGATGCGGCCAATTTTCCGGCTGATGGCGCCGGTGAATGCTCCTTTTTCATGGCCGAAAAGTTCGCTTTCCAACAGATTTTCGGGAATCGCAGCACAGTTGATCACAATGAACGGCTGTTCACACCGTTGACTCAGTCTGTGTATGTTTTGCGCGATGACCTCTTTGCCGGTTCCGGTGTCACCAAGAATCGTGATCGTGGCATCCGTCGGTGCCACACGCTCGACTTGTCGACACAGCGCGAGCATCCGCTCATCGGCCGTGATCAGCCCTTCGAGCGGCGTTTGCGCTCTGAGTTGACTCAGGCGCTGATTTTCCGCCTCGAGTTCACCCAGACGAAATGCCCGGTCGACGACAAATCTGAGCGTGTCGGAATCGATCGGCTTCTGATAGAAATCATAGGCACCTTCGGCAATCGCCTGCAATGCATGCTCGCGTTCTTCACGTCCCGTGATGACGATTATTTTGGCTTGCGGCGCGAGTTGTTGAATCGTGCCAAGCAGTGCGAAGCCTTCCCGGGTACCACCAGCGTCAGGGGGCAGGCCGAGGTCGAGCGTGACAACCTGCGGTTCTTCCTTGCGCATGATCGAGTCAGCTTCTTTCGCGTTGCTCGCAACGAATACTTCACAGTCATCGAAACACCATCGCATCTGGCTCTGCAGACCGGGATCATCTTCGACAATGAGCAGTTTGCCACGCGTCACGCGTCAGCTCCGCAGTGGCAGACGCAACGTGAACTGCGTCCCGATGCCGGGTTGGCTGGCAACCTCCACGTCGCCGCCAATCGAACGAATGTACTCACGGGTCTGGTAGGCGCCGATCCCCATGCCAGTGAGCCCCTTGGTTGATTCGAACGGCTGAAACAACTGATTTTCCACAAATTCCCGGTCCATGCCTTCGCCATCGTCCTCGATCAGAACTTCCGCCCATTGTTGGCGTCTCGATGCGGTCACGCGGACAGATCCGGATTCACCGGTTGCATCGATCGCGTTCTGTACGGTGTGTCCGATCACCGAAGAAAGCTTCTCCGGATTTGCGCGCACCCTGAGGGATTCGACCTTGCCGCACATAATGGGTCTGGGCACTTGGGTGTCGAATCGTTCAAGAGATGTGCGAATCAACTGGTCAAGATCGAGCTCCTCCGGCGCTTCGTCCGCCTCGGACTTCAGGTGGCCAAGCAGACCTTGCATCCGTTCAACGGCGTTGCCCACTGTCTTCAGCATGTCTTCAATAAACGCCGGATTGGATTTGTGACGCTCAGCGTTTTCGACCATCAGCGATAGCTGAGCGGAAATCGTCTTCACATCGTGGACGACAAACGCCGTTACGCGATTGAGCGTGTTCAACCTCTGGGATTCGCTGAGTACGCTGTCAGCATGCTGTAGCGCAAGAAATCCTGCGGCCTGGTTGGAGATCAGCTTGAGAATATCGTAGTCCTCCCAGGACAGCTTGGTATCCAAACGGGGTTGATTGATGGCTATCAACCCGAACAACCGCTGATCGACGAACAATGGGATGACGAATCGTATTCCCTGCATCGCTGCCAGTTCATCACCGATGAACTGTGCTGAAGTAGCTCCGGGGTCTTCCACATCGATGATCCGATCGTTCTCCTGGAAAAGTTCTACCAGTTTTGCGCTCGTTTGCGGCGACAGCGACTGATCCCAACTGACGTGCATGCTGGCTATCGGCACAAAGTTCTGCGCATCAGTCAATCGCCACAGGCAACCGCCAGATGCATCCAGCACTCGAAGAAAAGCACGAATCGATTGCTGGCCGAGGTTGTAGTCCGGGTTGGGCTCGGTCAGTTGTCGACTTACGCTCGCCCACTCAGCACGATAGTCGTGCTTGGAGTCGTAAAGATTCTGCGCAATGAAGCGGCGTGCGCGCGACTGAAACCGGGTTGAGCCGGCCACCACGAAGATCGCAACCACCACAATCGTTGCGGAAAATATCGCTGCAGCAGATGCAATATCACCGCCGAACAGCTGCAGGTAGTAACCCGCCAGACCCATCAGCAGGAGTACGCCGCCGGTTACAATCAGTACGCCAGTGCGAAAAACGAATTCCCGGGAAAGGTTGAACTTCAGTTGGTTTTCGCGGTTGCGCAGTGATGCCACCGCTATGAACGGCACGGCGATCGCAAGGATCGTTGGTTGCACGATGCTCAGCAGCGGAATATGGGTGCCAAAGAACAACGTGCTGGCGCTATGGAATAGCCCATAGCTGAACATCATGCCGAGACCAATATTCAGGTAGCGCAAGCGCCACCGATAATCGGACCGGGTATTGCGCACAAGTTGTTCGACTGCGACAAGACCAGAGACACATAACAGCAGCTCGCTGATAAACAGCGGTGTAATGACTTCGTTCTGGGTGCTGAAAGCGATAGGTGGCAGAAACCACGCATAAGTCGCACCCGTGACCATCAGTAATGCCGCAAACGCGATCAGCACAGACACTGTGCGTAATTCCGCGGATGTAAAGTTAGCCGGGGTCAGTCCGATCGCCCTGACTAAAAGCACGATCCAGGAAAAGAGCGCGAAATGTTCGACACTGCTGGACCAGCGAGACTCTCCCGTCACCCCCAGGGTCGCGACGAAAAGCAATGTGGCTGCCGCCGCAAGAAACGCAGCACGTCCGGTGATGCCTCGCACCCAGGTGACGATGCAAAATACTGTAAGCCCAGCGTATGCAAGACAGCCAATTACGAAGCTGAGGACCTGTAGATTCTCTAGTGTCATCTGACGTTGTGGGCGATGTCGTCTACCTGGTAGTACGCCTTGTACCAGGCGACGAAGTTCTGAATTCCTGTGGTGATCGCAGTTGCCGGCTGGTAGCCGACATCACGAATCAGATCATCGACGTCGGCGAACGTTTCGGGTACGTCACCCAGTTGCATGGGTAACAGGTTCTTTTCGGCCTCAATGCCGAGGGTTTGCTCCAGAACTTCAATGAACTTCAGGAGATCCACCGGATTGTTGCTGCCTATATTGTACAGCCGGTAGGGTGACGATGAGCTGTGCGGGTCGGGCGTGTCACCAGACCAGTCGGGATTTGGCGAAGCCACACGGTCCAGAACCCGGACGATGCCCTCAACGATGTCATCGATGTAGGTGAAGTCACGGCGATGGTGGCCGTAGTTGTAGACATCGATCGGCTCGCCGGCGAGGATCTGTTTGGTGAATTTGAACAGCGCCATGTCCGGACGGCCCCAGGGACCGTACACGGTAAAGAACCGCAAACCGGTGCATGGAATATCGAAGAGATGACTGTAGGTGTGCGCCATCAGTTCATTGGATTTTTTTGTTGCCGCATAAAGACTAACGGGATGATCAACGTTGTCGTGCACGGAAAACGGCATGTTGGTGTTGCTGCCGTAGACAGAACTGCTGGACGCGTAAACCAGATGCTCGATCCCATGAGCCCGCACGCTTTCAAGGATGTTCAAGAATCCGATGATGTTTGCATCTATGTAGGCATACGGATTCTCCAGTGAGTAGCGCACGCCTGCCTGGGCGGCAAGGTGGACGATGCGATCCGGCTTCTCGCGCCGAATGACTTCTTCGACGGCGGACCGATCGGCGATATCGATCTTATTTTGCGTGAAATTGTCACGGGCCAACAGGCGCTCGAGTCGCGCTTGTTTCAGAGTGACCTCGTAGTAGTCGTTCAAATTATCGACGCCGACTACGACATCTCCACGATCAAGCAACTTGTGACTGGTGAATGAGCCAATAAAGCCCGCAGCACCTGTGACGAGGACTTTCATTTACAAACGAGCCGTGACTTCATGTTGCGGGAACACGCATTTGACGTCGAAGAGAACATGTTCTTCTTTACAAAGCTCTTTTATACCGTCGGCGCCGAGCGTAAGAAATTCGCCATGGGCTACCGCCAAAACGGCAGCGTCGTATGAGCCGGCGGTGGGAGAGTCGGTCAATTGAATATCATACTGATCCGCAGCTTCGGAATGGTCTACCCACGGGTCGTGGACATCGACCTGAACGTTGTATGATTTCAGTGCGTCGATGAGATCCACGACACGGGTGTTACGAATGTCCGGGCAGTTTTCTTTAAACGCAAGGCCAAGTACGAGAACTCGTGAACCAACCACATTGATACGTTGACGGGTCATGAGTTTCACGAGCCGATCAGCTATGTACTCACCCATGCCATCGTTGATCCTTCTTCCAGCAAGAATTATCTCGGGGTGATAGCCGACTTCCTGTGCTTTGAAGGTCAGATAGTAGGGATCAACGCCGATGCAGTGGCCGCCGACCAGGCCTGGCCTGAAGTTGAGGAAATTCCATTTCGTGCCCGCGGCCTGCAGCACCTCGTCAGAATCGAGGCCGAGTTTTTCGAAGATGAGCGCCAACTCGTTCACCAGGGCGATGTTCAGATCACGTTGCGTGTTCTCGATCACCTTCGCAGCTTCGGCGACTTTGATGCTCGATGTCTGGTGAGTGCCTGCGGTGATAAATGAACTGTAGAAGGCATCGACAAAGTCGGCGACTGCCGGAGTCGAACCACTGGTCACTTTGATAATGTCGGTTAATCGGCGCGTCTTGTCACCGGGATTTATCCGTTCCGGACTGTATCCTGCAAAAAAGTCCTCGTTGAATTTGAGCCCGGAAACTTCTTCGACCACTGGCACGCAAATTTCTTCCGTCGCCCCGGGATAAACGGTGGATTCATAGACGACGATATCGCCCTTGCGAATAACGCCGCCGATGGTCCTGCTTGCCGCGATGAGAGCACTGAAGTCAGGTCGCTTGAATCGGTCGATCGGCGTCGGCACTGTCACAACGTAAAAGTTGGCGTCTTGTAGATCAGCACAGTCTGACGAAAAGCTTAAGTGGCGTGCGCGACAGAAATCGGCGTTTTCGACTTCAAGGGTGCTGTCGTGTGCCAATCGTAACTCTGCGATCCGCGATACGTTCACATCAAAACCGGTGGTCGGATAATGAGTGCCGATTTCCACGGCGAGCGGCAGTCCTACGTATCCCAGGCCAATGACAGCTACATTGACATCTGCTAGTTGCATGCCGTTATCGCTCATCCAACTTGAATCCTGTGACGAAAATCGCGGGCCATTATGCCCCAATCGGCGCGTGGGAAACTGTGAGACGGTTGTAGTACGATTCGGCGGTTGCCTCGATCTACATCGCGTGAGATCCCTGTTGTTACAAGGCCTTACAGAACCAATCGATCGTACCAGTTAGAATTTTTGCGGATCCATTTTCAAGATCATGAATGAGCGCCCCGGAGCTATGAGCACGATCGAAAAAGCAGCGGCGAAACTTGCCGCGCGCGGCAAGTCGACCGTGCAGCAGAAAGAAGCCTCTGGTGCACCCCAGGCGCAGTCAGAAGGTCGGGTAACCGAACCCGTAATGCAGGGCAAGCGGCAGGGATTTACCAGCGCGCCTGAACAATTCTGCGACATCGATCTGACACACCTCGTTGCGAAAGGGTACTTGCGACCGGGTGAAGGGAAATCGCAGCTGGCGCAGGAAATGCGCCGGATCAAACGGCCGCTGCTGCTGAACATTCAGAAAAGTCGAGCCAAAGGTGACGCGGAGCCAGCGACGAATCTCATCATGATCACGAGTGCATTGCAGGGAGAGGGCAAGACGTTCATCGCGATTAATCTGGCAATGAGTCTGGCAGCGGAACTCGATCATCGTGTGCTGCTGGTAGATGCCGATGTGAGCAAAGGAGATATAACGGAGCAGCTCGAGATAGAGGCGCAGCGCGGCCTGTCTGATCTGTTGCACGAAACGAATTACATCGATGAAGACGCCGTGCTGACGTCGAACGTCGAGCGATTGAGCATCCTGCCTGCGGGCGGTAATACGGATCATATTGATGAACTCTATGCGAGCGAACTGATGGGAACGATCGCCAGGTCGTTGGCGAGCGCAGATCCAGATAGAGTCGTCGTTTTTGATGCGCCGCCAATTCTGGTCACAACCGAGGCCGTTGTGCTGGCGCGTTATATGGGCCAGGTCGTGGTGGTCGTCGAGGCGAATAAAACTCCGCAAGATGCAGTCGGCCAGGCGGTCCGCCAGCTCGAAGGTTGTGCCAATGTGAGCATGCTTTTGAATAAGACCAGTCATCGTGAATCCGGTGGCTATGGTTACGGCTACGGCTACGGGTATGCTCATAGCAAGCGCCGGCAGGCGGAAGCGAGTCAGGATGACTCGATGCCCGTCGACCGCGAAGTGCAGGAATAGGCGCTGGATCGCCTGTCATGTACGAAGAACATTTCGGACTCACTGCCAAGCCTTTCCAGCTTTCGCCGGATGCAACATTCTTTTTTCCAAGCAAAGAACATCGGCGCGCGCTGTCATTTCTCGAATACGGCCTGGATCAGGCAGACGGTTTTATCGTCATTACCGGCGATATTGGAACCGGTAAAACAACGATCGTCCAAACCCTGCTGCAGAATCTGAACCCAGCAGAAATGCTGGTTGCGAACCTTGTAACCACCCAACTCGCAGAAGACGATCTGATGCACCTGGTGGCCGCGAGTTTCGGGTTGCGGGTTAACGCCAACAGCAAGGCGCTGCTATTGCGGGATCTCGAATCGCTCTTCCTGCAACAGGCCAGACAGAATCGCAGGGTGTTGCTCATCGTGGATGAGGCGCAGAATTTGCCGGCAAGATCCGTGGAAGAACTGCGCATGCTGTCGAATTTCCAGCTTGAGGGTAAACCACTTGTGCAGATTTTCCTGCTGGGACAGGAAGAGTTTCGCAGCACGTTGCTCTCTGAGGGCTTCGAACAGCTTCGTCAACGGGTGATCGCCACTTACCATCTCAATCCGCTCGATAGCGAGGAGACTCAGACCTACATTGAACATCGCCTGAGCTGTGTAGGATGGCGTGGGTTTCCACACATTGAAGAAGCAGCTTTTCCGGCGATTTTTAAGATCAGTGGCGGAGTACCCCGGCGAATCAATAATCTCTGCGACCGGTTATTGCTGTATTGCTTTCTCGAAGAAAAGGACATGGTGACAGCTACCGTCGTGAACACCGTCGCTGAAGAGATCAGTGGCGAATTCCGGTCGGGTAATCCCGAATCAACGGTGTTGGTACCGGACGTTCATGAGACCGGTCCCATCGTTCAATCTGAACCGCCGCTGGAATCCATGGCTCAACTGATGTTTGATAAAGCCAACATCCAGCAGCGAATTGCGTCGCTGGAACGCGCGGTGGATTCGCTCGGGCACAGTCTGAAACCGGATGTCGCCGATCTCAAAGCCGAAGTCGGTTACATCCGCACGCTGCTCGAGGAACTGCTCCACGAACTACGGCAACCGGCCGGCAAAGGCAAAAAGACAGCCTAATAGTTTTTAATATCAATTAGATACCGAATATATCTAGTTCACACATCACATAGTCGCCTGTCCGACATCTCTGGTCACTTTGCCAGCCAGGTCCTCGTGATGCCTGTCCCCTAACAGGCTTCTCGTGCGTAGGGCCGTTTTGTCAGCCATGTCTCAATGGTGCCTGTCCCGTAACAGGCGGCTTCCTTTGTCAGCCATATCCCAATGGTGCCTGTCCCGTAACAGGTTTACCTGAAATCTCTGGATTTGAAGGGGCTGGTTGTTGCCTGTCCCGCGGCAATCTGTAGCAATAATTCCGTGGCGTCCTCTACCTGGCCCGCGACCACGTGAATGACCTCTTTTTCCCGCTCAACCACGCCTTTGATGCGCAAGAGTTGGCCCTGCAACAGCGCTGCGCGGAAACGGCTCAGGACGGATGTCCACACCACGACATTGATATTGCCTGTTTCGTCTTCCAGGGTGACAAACATGACACCGGAAGCAGAGCTGGGCCTTTGCCGGCCGGTGACCAGTCCCGCAACACGCACGAGTTGTCCGTGTCGATAATTCTCCAGGTCGAGCGCGGTGCGGTGACCGGCGATACCCGGATGTTGCCGTAGCAACTGCATCGGGTGCGGGCCGAGCGTGAGGCTCGTGTAACGGTAATCGTCCATCATGTCGTCCGCGGTGGTTGGTGGCGGGAGCTGCACGGAGTGATCCTGCCCCGGCCTGAGCGGATCGCAGGCACTGCAGTTGCCTCCTTTTTCGGCGATCTGCTCTTCTGCGGTCTGCTCTTCCCCAAGCTGCTGCAGCGGCGTGAGCTTTTGAATGCCAGCCACATCCCAGTGCGCCTGGTAACGATTGCCAGCGAGAGTTTTGAGCGCGCCCGCCCGCGCCAGCAACCGCAGATTCCGGCTATTGAGATTAGCGTGTCTGGCAAGTGCCTCGGCACTGCTGAAAGGCTTGCCGGTCTCGATGATCTTGCCCGTGGCCTCACTTAAGCCTTTGACCATCCGCAGACCAAGCCGCAGGGCCGGTCTCTTGCCAATCTCGCTGGCAACAGCCGGCTCCAGGCGATGGTCCCACTCACTGTGTTGCACATCGATCGGCAGGATGCTCACCGCGTGGCGCTTCGCATCCTGTATGAGCTGTGATGGCGAGTAAAAACCCATGGGCAGGCTGTTCAGCAACCCACAGTAGAAAGCTTCCGGTTCATGGCGCTTGAGCCAGGCCGACACATAAACCAGCAACGCAAAGCTCGCCGCATGGGACTCGGGAAAACCGTACTCACCGAAGCCCTGAATCTGTTTGAACACGCGCTCGGCAAACTCCCGATCGTGACCGCGCGCCAGCATGCCGTCGATGAGCTTCTTCTCGAAAGGCTCAAGGCCGCCGCGGCGTTTCCAGGCCGCCATCGCGCGGCGCAGCTGATCGGCTTCGCCGCCGCTGAAACCCGCCGCCACCATGGCAAGCTCGATCACCTGTTCCTGGAAGATGGGCACGCCGAGGGTGCGCTCGAGCACCTTGCGCACCGCGTCGTTCGAATAAGTGACTTCTTCGAGCCCCTGTCGGCGCCGCAGATACGGGTGCACCATATCGCCCTGAATCGGCCCCGGACGGACAATGGCCACTTCAACAACCAGATCGTAGAAGTGCTGCGGTTTCAGGCGCGGCAGCATGGTCATCTGGGCGCGTGATTCCACCTGAAATACCCCGACGCTGTCGCCTTTCTGCAGCATCCGGTAAGTCTCGGGGTCTTCCGGCGGAATATCGGCGATGCTCAATGCGCTGCCGTGATACGCGTTCAGCGCGCTCAACGCTTTGCGAATAGCCGTCAGCATGCCGAGCCCGAGGATGTCGATTTTGAGCAACCCTAAGGACTCGAGGTCGTCTTTATCCCACTGAATGACCGTTCGGTCTTCCATCGATGCGTTTTCTACCGGCACCAGTTGTGCCAGCGGGCCGCTGGAAATGACAAATCCGCCCGGGTGTTGCGAAAGGTGCCGGGGAAAGCCGAGAACTTCGTTGACCAGATACAGGAACTGCTCGACCACCTGGCTGCGCGGGTCGAGCCCGGCAGCACTGAAACGCTCTTCGAGTTCAGCGGGTTTGTCCCACCAGGACAGGGATTTTGCCAGAAGGTCCACCAGATCCAGATCCATGCCCAGCGCTTTGCCCACATCGCGTATGGCGCTCTTCGGCCGATACGTGATCAACGTTGCTGCCAACGCCGCACGGTCTCGACCATAGCGTTTGTAAATGTACTGAATCACCTCTTCGCGGCGTTCGTGTTCGAAATCGACATCGATGTCGGGTGGCTCGTTGCGCTCTTTCGACACAAAGCGTTCGAACAGCAGATGCATGCGCGAAGGATCAACCTCGGTGATGTGCAGGCAATAACACACCGCGGAGTTGGCTGCCGAACCGCGACCCTGACAGAGAATGTTCTGGTTGCGGGCGAACTGCACGATGTCCTGCACGGTGAGAAAGAAGTACTCGTACTCGAGCGTCTGGATCAGTTCGAGCTCCTGCTCGACCAATGCCAGAGTCTCCGGCGGGATGCCATTGGGCCAGCGATCCGCAGCACCCGCGAGCGTGAGTTGTCTGAGGTATTCGATCGGGGAGAGGTGGGGCGGCACCAGTTCCTGCGGGTATTCGTATTTGAGCTCACTCATGGAAAAGGTACAGCGCTTGGCGATCCGGCAGGATTCGCCGAGGAACTCTTCCGGATACAGCGTGCGCAAGTCCTCGATCGGGCGCAGATGACGTTCTGCATTGTTGTGCGCCGCCTGACCGAGTTCGGCGACGGTCGTCTTGTGGCGTATTGCCGTCAGCACATCCTGCAGTGGCTGCCGCTCCGGGGTGTGCATGTGGACATTGTTGGCGGCCACGATCGGCAGCTCGAGGCGCATGGAAGCAGTCAAGGCGTTCGCGGTCTTGTCGAGATCCTGCGCTTCATGAAAAAGCTCCAGCGTAATCCACAACTCGGGCAGCAGGGCTTTAAGCTGCCTGCCTTGCGTCATTAGTGTTTGAATGTCTGTTACAGCAGGTACCCACAGAGCGAGACACTCATCAATGCCCCAGTTCAGATCGCTCAACGTGATGGTGTATTCACCCTTGGGCGAGCGGCGACGCAGTTTTGTGATGAGTGCAGAGAGTTGTCCGTAGGCACTGCGGCAAGGTGCGAGCAGAATGAGGTGAATGCCTTCTTTGAGGTGAAACTCGGCGCCGACGATGAGTTTGATGGCGCATTCCTGTGCTGCCATGTGCGCCTTAGCAAGCCCCGCATAAGAGCATTCATCGGTGATGGCGATGGCCTGATAACCGAGTTCGGCTGCCCGTTTGACCATTTCTTCGGGATGCGATGCGCCCCTTAAGAAACTGTAGTTGCTGATGCAGTGAAGCTCGGCAAACGCTACGTGTTTCAGCCTTGCGGAATCCTTACCACCTTGCCCACCTTCGTTCGGAGTTGCGGAAATCACGCAAAGTAACCATGCAGAAACCAGCGATCGCGGTTGTCCACAAACGCCCAGCATTGCGCCCCGTTGGTATGCCGGGCGATGTAGTAATCCCGGTATATGGTCTTCTGCCACCAGGCGGTGCGAATCCGTTCGGGTCCTTTGAGTAAAGTGAGTTCCTGCCGTTTGGTCAGATAAGGCGGATCGAACAACCAGATGGGGCGTGGCAAGGCAGCGGTCTGAGTGGATTTGCGTTTCGCGGCAACCTTTGCGGCAGGACAGACCGTGGCTACCTTCTGCCAGGCCTGTTCCGGGGCATGCTGATCGGCCGTATCAATGCCATGACAGGCGCGCTCACCGAGCCGGGCACGCAGCTGATCGACGAGATCGTTCAGGTCACCACGCAGCTCACCCGGCAGCGCCTGAAAGAGATTCTGATTTTGTGCCTGCCATGGCTGCAGACATCTGGCTTCCAGAGTGACCGTCAACACATCGTCCGGCAACTCGACTTGTTCGAGTTTGAGGCGGGTGATGTTTGCGAAGGCGCCTTTGCTCTGCTGAGCCTTACCAAAGCGGACGGGCAGGGTGACGGTTTGCGGTTTTTGATCGCGGCGTGAGACTTGCGTCGCGAAGTGCCATAGCAGCTGCTCAGCACCGAGTTGCCTTGCCACCAGCCAGTGCTGCAACTCATTGAGCAGGCGCTGCATGGGGAACAGCAGAGCATCTTTGTTTCTTATCGGATCCAGCAGATGCAGGCTGCGCTCAAACTGCGCAGACGGGTGGATGCACGTTCGGGGCTCCGGCAGTTTGCCGGTCAAACGTTGCAGCAGATTGAGCAACTCAGGGCCAAAGCGCTGGCCGAGTTCAACGCTCGGCAATTGCAACAAGGGACCCAGGGTGTGCATGCCCATATTTGCAAAACGTTCCACCATGGTCGGTGCGAGGTCGGTATGTGCTAAAGAGACGTCGGCCAGTCTGCTGGCGCCTGCGCGGGCCATCACCATGGCTGCGGCGGGCGTTGTTGCCACTTGCTGGTGAACGCAATGGCCCAGCGAGTGGCAAACGGCGACTGCTTCGTGCGCCAATGCGGCAACGTCGCCAAACAATTTCAGACTGCCGCCGACTTCCAGCAGCAAACCGTCGGGTGCTTCGATGCTGACCTGGGCGCTGAAGCGGTAAAGCGTTTCCGCGAGAAATTGCAGCCGTGTGGCTTCCTTAGCCGGGTCGCGGTGAAAGTACGCAAGCTGAGAGTTGATGCTGTGCGCGCTCGCCAGTGTGCAGCCAAGGGCGATGCTTGTTTCTTCTGCCGCGGCATTGCGCAGGACCACCCGGTTGTCTTCCAGCACAACGGTGGGCGGCTCGGCAGCCATGGCTGTGGTCTCGAACACCTCGAGAGCCAGCTGCGGAAATTGCAGGGCAAGCCACAGCATCAATGTGTGACACGGCGGTCGGTGCCATCGTGGGCCGGTTGTATAGGAGGTAACGCAAACTCAACAGCTGGCTCAGGTTCAACCCGCATGCATACCTGCGTGCGCCAGTGGCGCCACAAGGAGAGCTGCTCGTGGATTTCAGCCGGCCGGCGCAGCTCATCGACTTTGATCTGCAAGCCGGTAACCGGCCAACCACCGCGCCGCTTGCAGATCTCGACTGCGATCTCGCCAGTTGCCGGGACAGGACTCATTTTCAGGCGCAGTTCCGCCATGGAAGGCATCCGAACAGCCTGCTCCGGGCGAAAGAGGCAGATCAGAGTGCCGCCTTGTTTGGCCGCCAGCTGCAGGCGCCGGGTGTCGTTTACGGTCAATTGCTTTTCGTCGAGCCAGGCGAACACAACGCTGCTGCTGCCGGACTTGCTGGCCCGCTCCAGGGCCCACAGGGCGTCTTTGTGGCTCCTTGGGTGGATGAGCAGGATCTTGTTTATATCGATGCCCGCAGCACTCAGGGCAGGCGCATAGGGGATAAATGGCGGGTTCACCCAGGCGAGCCAGCGCTCTTGTCGACTCAGCGTCTGCAGCAGCGGTACCAGCAGCTGCAACTCGCCAATACCGGCGGTCTCCAGCATGAATTCGCTCAAACCCGACCGCGGCCAGCCATGCCCCGGCAAATGCGCATCGAGCTCGGGAAAGCCGCTGGACAGCGTCTCGACCCCCTCCGGCAGCTGGTCCGCGCGCCACAGATCCGGATGCTGCAATAACCGCTTAACGTCCTGCTCCGAGCTCTTCATAACTACTGTATTTTTATACAGGGCCGATCAGGCTACCTGTATATATATACAGTATCAACTCTTAATTCAGGACAGGCACCATTCGGCTAAAAACTTACAAAACGACAAGGCATTGCCCAATGCTTTATTGAAATCCCGGAGCCAAGATGGGCGTGTGACTTATCCCCGATCACATCTAGTCGATTCCAGTTTGCCCGGCTTCTATCACATCGTTTCGCGCTGTGTCCGCAGATCCTGGCTGTGTGGTGTGGACTCGGAAACAGGACAGTCGTACGAACATCGAAGAGGCTGGATTGAACGACGACTGGAAAGTCTCGCAAATCTCTTCGCCATAGAAATCTATGCCTATGCAGTGATGAGCAATCACTACCACTTAGTGATTCACGTGGATCCTCAAGAAAGCCAGTCCTGGTCCGATGCTGAAGTCGCTCAGCGATGGATCGACATCAATCCACCTAGAATTTTTGGGGAGATTGATCAATGCGCGAGACAAAGTGAGATTGCAAAGGTGTTGGGCGATTCCATAAAGCTTGGACTCTATCGACAACGGCTGGGCAGTCTGTCCTGGTACATGCGTTTTCTCAATCACCCAATCGCCTGTCGAGCTAACTTGGAAGATGGATGCAAAGGACATTTCTGGGAATCGCGATTCAAGTCCCACGCGTTACTCGATGAGGCAGCGGTTATCGCCTGTATGGCGTATGTAGATCTGAATCCGGTGAGAGCAAAGATTGCGCGAAAACTCTCCGAATGCGACTACACATCGGTAAAACGTCGTCTAAAGTCCGCGTCCAATGAGGTTCAGCCTTTTGGCACTAAATCCCCTCGAGTTTCTCCGCGGCTCAATCTCACAAAGCATGCTTATCTACTGTACTTGCAGAAAACAGGACTGCTTGCGCCAAGTCGCGCTCCACCAGACCCGCTACTTCAGGCGCGTGTGATTTCTATGGCGAGTTATCAGCGAGCTTTCGGATCCTCACAGGCGATCGCCGAGTGGATATCAAAAATGGGGCAACAACGAATGCGCGGGATAGCTCTACCTTAACCGCTGGACTTGCGATTCTTGTCTAGCTGTTGGGGCTGGTGACCGCGACCGATCGCGTAGTGGGTAAAACCCATCTGGGAGAGATAGCTCGGATCGTACAGGTTTCGGCCATCGAAAATGACGGGTTGCTTCAGTGTCGATTTGATGTGTTGGAAATCAGGGCTTCGGAACTCGTTCCATTCTGTGACCACGATGAGACCGTCGGCGCCATTCAAGGTTTCGTCGCGATTGCGACAAAGTGTGAGTGAGGGTTGGTCAGCATAAGCGCGGCGTGCTTCGTCCATCGCTGCCGGATCGTAAGCCTGTACTTTGGCACCTTGCGCGAAGAGCAAATCCATTATCGTTCTGCTTGGCGCCTCCCTCATGTCATCCGTGTTGGGTTTGAATGCAAGTCCCCAGAGCGCAAAGATCCGTCCCTTCAGTTTATTGCCAAAGTGGTTTGAGAGCTTATCGAAAAGCACGCGTTTTTGCCGTTCATTGACCGCTTCGACACCTTCGACTATCGAAGCGGTATAGCCTACCTTGCTCGCGATATGAATGAGTGCCTTAACGTCTTTAGGAAAACATGAGCCGCCATAGCCGGTTCCGGGGTAGATGAAGTTGTAGCCAATTCGCGGATCGGATCCTATACCGCGGCGCACTGCTTCGATATCCGCATCGAGTCGGTCGGCGAGATTTGCGAGTTCATTCATCAAGCTGATTCGAGTGGCGAGCATCACGTTCGCTGCATATTTCGTTAACTCGGCGCTGCGAACATCCATGTGAACGACTTTGTCGTGATTGCGATTGAAAGGCGCATACAACGTCTCCATGACATCGGCGCCGTGTTTGCTGCCTGTCCCAATAACGATCCGGTCGGGCTTCATGAAGTCGCTGATTGCCGCGCCCTCTTTTAGGAACTCGGGATTGGATACGACATCGAACGTTAAGGAAACACCTCGATCCGTGAGTGTTTGAGTAATTGTGTCTCGCACCTGGTCGGCCGTTCCGACTGGAACGGTGGATTTATCGACGACGACCTTAGCCTCTTCCATGTGTTCACCGATCGTTCGCGCCACGTCGAGCACATGCTGTAGATCGGCTGAACCATCGTCATCGGCCGGAGTCCCGACAGCGATGAAGATGACCTCACCGTGGCGTACACCTGCTTCGGCATCAGTGCTGAATTTCAATCGCCCGGCAAGCCTGTTACTGCGGACCATCTGTTCGAGACCTGGTTCGAAAATTGGTACTTCGCCTGACTCGAGCGCTCGGATCTTTGCGCCGTCAACGTCGATACAAAGCACATCGTTGCCCATTTCGGCAAAACAGGTGCCTGTCACTAATCCGACGTAGCCAGTTCCAAACAGGGTGATTTTCAAGACTCGCTCCGTAGTCCTCTTCTTACGTAGCGCCAGTCCAGCGCCGGTGTCCTATATGCACGATTTTGCGTGGTCGTTTTTGCCGAGTGGTGCCTGTCCCATAACGGAGGGGTTAGATGACTGCCTCTATCAGGAACGGTCCCGGTGTCGCAAAGCTTTCGGCCAACGCGTCGTTGAAACTTGCGGCATCAGTCACTTGACGGCCGGGGACACCCATGCCTTTGCCGAGATCAACGTAGTTGATGTCAGGGTTTGACAGATCCAGCATGCTCATCGCCTTCGGGCCGGGATTCGCCGCACCTACGCGCATGAATTCGACCTGCAGGATAGCGTATTTGCGATTCGCGAAGATGATGTTGGTCACATCCAGGTTCTCCCGCGCCATGGTCCACAGTGCCTGCAGCGTGTACATGCCGCCACCATCGGCCTGCATGGCGATGACGCGTCGGTCAGGACAGGCAACAGCCGCGCCGGTTGCCAGCGGTAGCCCGATGCCAATCGCACCACCGGTCAGATCCAGCCAGTCATGCGGGGCGCTGGTCGCGGTCAAACCCGGAATGGCGAAGCCCGAAGTGGCCGCCTCGTTTACGATCACCGCGTTATCCGGCAGAAGTGCTGCAAGCGCTTGCGCGATACTGGTGGGGTTGAGTTCGCCTGCGGGCAAACCGGGTCGGTCCAACACGGCAAGTTCGGCAGCGGTGCTGCCGGCACCCACCAACTCGACCAGCGCTTCCAGCGCGCTGAACGTATCCTCCCCGGGCTCCGTCAGCGTACGGGCGGTGCAGCCTTGCGGCGTCAATTCGCTCGCGCGGCCGGGATAGGCGAAGAAGCTCACCGGTGCCTTGGTGTCCACCAAAATCAGATGCTTGACGCCGCTCAGCGCCTCCTCGGCCTGTTCGGCGAAATACGGCAGACGTTCGATATTGACCCTGCCTGCGCCGCGCGCCTGCCGCGTGATGAACGTATCACCAATCAGTCGCGCGCCGGTCTTGGCTGCGATCCGACCAAGCAGTTCCAGTCCACGCTCGCTGAGAGCCTGGCCGTTGAGCAAGAAAGCGCAGGTTTCGCCCGATGTTAGTGCCTGTCCCACACTTTCGAGGTTCTCGCTGGTGGCGGCGGGCCGAACCGGCACAGGCAGCGCCGCTGCACCGCCTGTCGCTTCCGTCCAGGCGGTGTCGGCCGGCAGGATGAGCGTTGCGATCTGCCCGGGCGGCCCCATGGCTTGCTGCACGGCGAGTGCTGCGTCCCCGGCAACCGCATCTGCAGATTCCGACACGCGAATCCAACCGGATACCGGCCGGGCAAAGCCTTCGATGTCAGAGGTCAGCGGCGCATCAAATTTCCGGTGGTAGGTGGCGTGTTCGCCGACGACGTTGACGATGGGCGTGCGTGCTCGCCGCGCGTTGTGAAGATTGGCCAGGCCATTAGCAAGACCGGGACCGAGATGCAGGAGGGTGCACGCGGGCTTTTCCGCCATCCGCGCGTAGCCATCGGCAGCACCGGTGACCACGCCCTCGAAAAGTCCCAGAATGGCCCGCATGCCCGGCTCACTGTCCAGTGCAGCGACAAAGTGCATCTCCGAAGTGCCGGGATTGCTGAAACACACCTCGACCCCGGCGTTCACAAACGTCGCCAGCAGGCTCTGCGCGCCATTCATCGTCATAACATCTACCCTTAAGTAAACGCTCAGTTTATGTGGCGTTGCGGACGCTTGGCAATTGCCTGGTGCCGCACTTTGCATTCCAGCAGGGATCTATTAGGCTCCGAGCGGACTTCATGCCCGGGGAAGGTTGCTGAAATGGCATATGACTACGATCTGTTCGTGATTGGTGCCGGCTCCGGCGGCGTGCGGGCGGCGCGTATGTGCGGTGCTCAGGGAGCTCGGGTCGCGGTCGTTGAAGACAGGTATCTCGGCGGCACTTGTGTGAACGTCGGGTGCGTACCGAAGAAGTTGTTCGTGTATGGCTCGCACTTCAGTGGTGATTTCGAAGACGCTGCTGCCTACGGCTGGAACGTCAAAGCGGAGTCGTTCGACTGGCCGCGGTTGCGCGACAACAAATCGACCGAAATCGAGCGGTTGAACGGCATCTATGCCGACCTGCTCGACAACGCCAACGTCACCCGGTTATGGGGTACTGCCAGCCTTACAGACGAACACACGGTCAGCGTGGGCGATGAGTCCTACACCGCCGACAAGATCCTGATTGCAACCGGCAGCTGGCCGAGCGTACCTGAATTTCCCGGTAGCGATCATGTGATCACCTCCAATGAAGCATTCCATCTGGAAACCTTCCCGCAACACGTGGTGGTGGTCGGTGGTGGCTATATCGCGGTCGAGTTCGCGGGCATTTTCAATGGCCTGGGGGCACAAACCCAATTGCTCTATCGGGGCCCGCTGTTTCTGCGCAACTTCGACGACGGTGTGCGGAGTTTCGTCAGAGACGAACTGCTCAGCAGCGGCATTGATCTGCGCTTCGACACCAACGTCGAACAGATAACGCTCGACGGTGATCAACGCATCTTGCATCTGCAAAGCGGCGAAACCATCGAGACCGATCTCGTCATGTACGCAACCGGCCGAGCCGCTCTGACTGGAGGTCTCGGGCTTGAAGCCATCGGCGTGAAGCTCAGCGCCAAGGGTGCCGTTGTGGTCGACGATTATTTCCAGACCAGCGTCCCCAGCATCTATGCGATCGGTGACGTCATCGACCGTTTGCAATTGACGCCGGTGGCGATTGCTGAGGGTATGTGTATCGCAAATAATCTCTTCAGCGAGAACGCACCCCGCACAGTGGACTACGAAAACGTCGCGACTACGGTATTTTGCCAACCGAACATCGGCACGGTCGGCCCTACCGAGCAACAAGCGCGCGAGCGTTATCCGCAGCTCGAGGTCTATGAATCCACCTTCAAACCGATGAAACATACGCTCACGGGTCGCGCGGAACGCACCTTCATGAAGCTGCTCGTAAATCCGGTCGATGACCGGGTGGTGGGGGTCCACATGGTTGGCCCGGATGCGGGCGAGATCATTCAGGGTCTCTCTGTGGCCATCACCGCAGGCGCAACCAAAGCTCAATTCGATGCCACGATCGGCATTCATCCGACGGCGGCGGAAGAATTTGTGACCATGCGGGAAATTCGTGCAGGCTGATACCAGATTCTAGAATAGAATAATAAAAGGATCGCATATACATGAATCACAACGGTTATTTGATTGCCCTCAGCGGCTTGTTTCTTCTTACCAGCTGCGCCACGACATCCATCGACACCGCCGGTACAGGCAAACACAGCGTCATCCTCTTTCTGGGCGACGGCATGGGGGTCACCACAGTGACCGCGGCCCGCATATATGCGGGACAGGCAGCAGGAGATTTCGGGGAGGAATACGTACTGCCATTTGAGACCTTTCCTAACGTCGCGCTGGTGAAGACCTACAACACCGACAGCCAGGTGCCCGATAGTGCAGGTACGATGTCTGCAATCGTCACCGGCGAAAAGACGCGGGTTGGCGTCCTCAGTATCGGCGCCAGCGTCCAACACGGTGATTGCGCCGCGGCGCTCGAAAACGAGCTACCGAGCCTGCTCGAACAAGCCGAGGATTCAGGTTTTGCCACCGGCGTTGTCAGCACCGCCAGGATCACGCATGCCACACCCGCGGCAACCTACGCCCACAGCCCGCATCGGGACTGGGAGAGCAACGAAAATCTTCCCGCCGAAGCCGTGCGTGAAGGTTGTCGCGACATCGCCCGACAATTGGTGGAATTTGACCACGGCGATGGCATCGACGTCGTACTGGGCGGTGGCCGCGCGGAATTCCTGCCCACGACGCAGGCCGATCCGGAGTATCCAGACACAACCGGTGATCGCACGGACAATGTGAACTTGGTCGAGCGATGGCTTGCGGGAGGTGATGCGCTCGCAGCGCCGCGGCGTTATGTCTGGAACCGGGATCAGTTCAATGCCCTCAAAATCGATGACTCGCAGGTACTGGGTCTGTTCGAGCGTTCTCACATGCAGTTTGACGCTGATCGCGCCGCTGACCCTGCCGGTGAACCGAGTCTGGCGGAGATGACCGCATTTGCCATCCGCAAACTGCAGCGATCCGATAAGGGCTATTTTCTGATGGTCGAAGGCGGTCGGATCGACCATGGTCATCATTTTGGTAACGCCTACCGCGCCCTTAGCGATACGACCGCCTTCGCTGACGCGGTGGCTACCGCCATGTCACTGACGAATGAGCGCGACACACTGATTCTCGTGACCGCCGATCACAGCCATACGATGACCATGGGTGGCTATCCACGGCGCGGTAATCCAATCCTCGGCAAAGTCGTAACCGCCACGGGTGAAGTCATGAAAGACACCGGTGGCAGGCCCTTCACGACCCTTGCGTATGCCAATGGTGGCGGCTACAAAGCGGAAATCGAAGACCTGACCGACATCGATACCGAAGCGGCGAACTACCGGCAGGTCGCTGCCGTGCCGCTGTCCTTGGAAACCCACGGGGGCGAAGACGTTGCGGCTTATGCGCGGGGGCCGAACGCCGACAGTCTGCGCGGCGTGATCGAGCAGAATGCGCTGTACACCATCCTGCGTGATTCACTCCTGCGCTGAGCGGAGACTGTGAGCACGCGGATCAATCCAGCCAACCCTCCATTCGACAATCCATGCAACAGCGAGGTCTTCCATGGCGGGTTTTGAGTCCCTGATCGAGTTTCTCGACGGTTATCTCGGCAGTGCGATCTATTTTCCGTTTCTGCTCCTCGGCGTTGGCGTGTTCTTCACGTTTTATCTGGGATTCCCACAAATTCGGTTTTTTCGCTATGCCTGGAGCGTCTTGCGCGGCAAGCACACGGCCGCGGACTCGCCGGGCGACACAACCCACTTTCAGGCGTTGTCGACGGCGCTCTCCGGCACGGTTGGCACGGGCAACATCGGTGGGGTGGCGTTTGCTATATATCTCGGCGGGCCCGCTGCACTCTTCTGGATGTGGGCCACCGCCTTCCTCGGCATGACAACGAAGTTCGTCGAAGTGACAATCTCGCACAAATACCGGGTGATCGACGATGAAGGGCGAATGGCCGGCGGCCCCATGTATTACATGGAGCACGGGCTGAAGATGCGTTGGTTGGCGATATTTTTCGCCGTCGCACTCGTGATCAGTTCCTTTGGCTCGGGCAATCTGCCGCAGAGCAACAGCATGGCGGCGGGCCTCGAAGCTTCCTTCGGCATACCGAACTGGATATCTGGCGCGGTCCTGGCGACCTTAATGGGACTGGTGATCATCGGCGGCATCCGGCGAATCGCGCTTGTGGCCACTGCCATCGTCCCGACGATGGGCATCCTCTATGCCCTGGGCGCATTCGCCGTCGCCTTCAGTAACGCCGACCAGATCCTGCCATCGTTTGCGAGGGTTTTCAGCGATGCGTTTTCGGGCTCGGCAGCGACCGGTGGGTTTCTCGGTGCGACGTTCGCCTACGCCTTCAACCGCGGCGTTAATCGTGGTTTGTTTTCCAACGAGGCCGGGCAGGGTTCCGCACCGATCGCGCACGCCTCGGCAAAGACGAAGGAGCCGGTAGCCGAGGGCATGGTGTCGATACTCGAACCCTTCATCGACACATTGCTGATTTGCACGCTCACGGGGCTTGTCATTTTGTCATCCGGTGTCTGGGCAGAGAAATTTCACACCGAATTCACCCCGTTTGACATGGAAGTGATCGCAGACACCTACACCGACACCGATCCGGTCCAGGTGGCGCAGCTGTATGCACACCTGAGCATCATCAAACCGGCTGACGATCCGGTAAAACCCTTCTCGGGTGAGATCAACGTCGAGTCGGGCGTGGCGACGACGGGGGGCTATACGATTATTCACAATCGATCCATCGCCGAGGATGTCAGATTCAGCCGGGACGACAGGCCCTACCAGGGAGTAGTGCGTGTCGATAACGGGGCAGTGACAACGCCCGGGGTCGAACTCAGTGGGCGATCGCTCCTGCATTCGGTACCGCTGACCGCGAAAGCCTTCGAAAAGAGCTTTCTGGGCGATTACGGGCAATACGCCGTGACGATTGGCTTGGTGATGTTTGCGTTTTCGACCGCGCTCGCCTGGTCGTATTACGGTGACAGAGCGATCACGTATCTTTTCGGTTTGCGCTGGGTGACGGCCTATCGGGTGGTGTATGTCGCCGGTTTTTTCCTGGCGACGATCATTGATACTTCTTTAGTCTGGCTGATTTCAGCCGTCACGTTGGCGCTCATGACGATTCCCAACCTCATCGGCCTGATGCTGATGCGCAAAGAAGTGAAATCGTTGACGAACGACTACTGGCGACGGGTAAAAACTCGTGAATTTCGAGATTGAATTTCGGTATAGTTCCGGGCAATAACAACGAGCGGGAAGGGCGAGCATGGGATTGAAGGTTACCTTCGAACTGGACGACAAAGACCTGCGCTACTTTCGTGCCAACATGAAGCAGGTGCAGTCAGCAGCACAGCAACTCACCGAGACTGAGGTGCTGGCCAAGGCCGAGGCGATGGTTGAAGAAGTCAAAGCGGCCAAGGTCCCGGCATTCGTTCGCCAGCGAGTCGACCAGCTCAATTCGTTAATCGATATGGTGCGTGACAGCGAATGGAATCTGGCTGACAAAGAGCGAAACAATGTGGTCGCCGCGCTTGCCTACTTTGCCGATCCGCAGGACATGATTCCCGACCATATTCCCGTGCTGGGATTCATCGATGACGCCATCATGATCGAACTGGTGGTGAGCGAGTTGAAACCTGAGATCGACGCGTTCAAGGACTTCGCGCGCTATCGCAAAGAGGAGAAGGCGCGCAATCGTAATCCGGATATCACCCGTGATGAGTGGTTGGCCGTGAAACGCCGTGACTTACACGCGCGGATGCGACGACGACGCTCGAGCAGGTCGAGAAGCGGCCTGCGCAACACCCGGGTCAGACTCTTTTAAGTCTGCGGGTCTGTCGGGGGATTACTGCGGCGGTTTCTGCCGCGGCTCAGCCAGCACTAAAACAGAATTTCGCTGACCGCACAGGCCTCGCACAGCGCGTAGCTATGGCCCGGGTCGTCCAGCGACTCCAGCAGCGCCCAGGCCTGTCGCAGGGCATTTGTCACAGGATGATCGGGTAACGCCACGGCGTCGCTGAGCGCGCGCAAGATCCTCTCGCGCGTGGTCATGGTGGGTTTGAGTTCACGCACCTCGTAGGTGGACAGTTCAGCCAGGCGGGCGGCACCCGCGATCGCCTCATCCAGTCCACCCAGAGCGTCCACCAGCCCGAGTTCGTATGCCTTGGCACCGATCCAGACTCGGCCCTGGGCGATCGCGTCGACCTCCTGCGGGGTCATATCGCGACCGCGCGCCACCAGATTGAGGAACCGTTGGTAGGTGTTCTCGACGTTCGCCTGCAGAATCCGGCTCATGGAATCGCTGAGCCCCGCCAGTGGGTCGATAGCGCCGGACAGCGGTGTCGTTGCGACGCCATCGGTGTGTATGCCGAGCTTTGCCAGACTCGCCTCGAAGGTCGGTAGTAGACCGAACACGCCGATTGAGCCTGTGATGGTTGTCGGCTGAGCGAGAATCTGGTCCGCGGTAGCCGCGATCCAGTAACCGCCAGACGCCGCCACGTTACTCATCGATACGACGACCGGCTTGCCGGCGAGCTGAGTCAGTTCGAGTTCCTGTCGAATCAGTTCGGAGGCAAAGGCGCTGCCACCGGGGCTGTCGATACGCATGACGAGCGCCGCAATTGATCTGTCGTGGCGCGCCTGGCGAATGAGACTGATCGTGCTCTGAGTGGCAATCACGCCACTGGAACGACGTCCCATGACGATAGGACCGCTGGCGGTAATGACCGCAACGGCCGCACCTCCCTGCGGCGCCTGGGGTGCGAGCGTCTGGAGATAGTCTTTGTAGTCAATGCCGTTGAATTCGCCGTTGTCGCGGTAACCGACCGTGTCGGCAACCCGGGCTCGAGTCTCATCGGGGGTCAGCAGCTCATCAACGAGGTGGAACTCAACGCTAAGTGCGGCCAT
>SMVA01228280.1_pt1 | contig 23655 bp, 17 predicted proteins | sample 2456451 | NCBI WGS metagenome assembly SMVA01 (sample SAMN11095933, study PRJNA526329) | marine sediment metagenome | biome: Marine sediment; feature: Surficial sediment; material: Deep marine sediment; isolation source: Hadal surficial sediment | place: Pacific Ocean | collected 2014-05 | depth... | reverse complement strand
TAATGAACTAATTAAAAAAGGGGCAATTTCAAAACCTGAAATTGCCCCTTGTACAATGTATATTAAAATATATTATATCGCTTTAATCAAGGCTGAAAAATCTTCAGCATTCAGAGCAGCTCCACCAATTAAACCACCATCCACATCTTCCTTTGAAAATATTTCTTTCGCATTTGCAGGTTTAACGCTACCTCCATAAAGAATTGAAACTTCTTCTGCTACCCTGCTCGTATATCTTTCAGCTACTAAACCACGAATAAAAGCGTGCATTTCTTGAGCTTGATCTGGCGATGCGGTTTCTCCTGTTCCAATTGCCCATACAGGTTCATAGGCTAAAACAATATTTTTCCACGCATCCGAATTTAAATGGAATAAAGCATTTTTTATCTGACTTTCAACAACATTAAAGTGGTTCTTATTTTTTCTATCTTCTAAAACCTCTCCAAAACAAAAAATAATTTCCAAGTCGTGTTTTAAAGCAGTATCTACTTTTTGAGCTAATAAAGCATCCGTTTCACCAAAATATTCTCTTCTTTCTGAATGGCCAAGAATCACAATGTTCACATAAATAGATTTTAGCATATCCGCTGAAATTTCACCGGTATACGCTCCGCTTTTGGCTTGATGCATATTTTGGGCAGCAACCTCAACGACAGAATTTTTTAATTTTTTAGAAACTTTTTGAAGATTTACAAATGTAGGTGCAATAATAATACGAGTATTTTCAAGTTCTAACTCTTTAATTGATTTTTTGATTGCTTTAACCAAATCTTTTGATTCAGATAAATTTTTATTCATTTTCCAGTTGCCTGCTACGATTTTACTTCTCATTTTACTTGTTTAAAAATTAATGTGCAAAGATAAAAAGAAACTCTGTAAAGAAACCTATGAAATTCATACTTTTGCTTAACATTTTCACCCTTATGAATAAAAAGCAGCTCATTGAACAAATCAAAATAAAAAAATCATTTTTATGTATTGGTTTGGACGTTGATTTAGAAAAAATTCCACAGCACCTTTTAAAATTAGAAGATCCCATTTTTGAATTTAACAAACAAATTATTGATGCTACTCATCATTTGGCAGTTGCTTATAAACCCAATACAGCATTTTATGAAGCCTATGGAATTAAAGGTTGGAAATCGCTGGAAAAGACAATTGACTATATCAATAAAAATCACCCCGAAATATTTACCATTGCAGATGCCAAACGAGGGGATATAGGCAATACTTCTACTCGATATGCCAAAGCTTTTTTCGAAGATTTGAAATTTGATTCGATTACAGTGGCACCTTATATGGGAAGTGATTCGGTAGAACCTTTTTTAGCTTTTAAAGATAAATTTACCATTCTGTTAGCATTAACTTCCAATGCAGGTGGACTTGATTTTCAAGTTTTAAAAGATGAACACGGCACAACACTTTATGAAAAAGTCTTGGAAGAATCTAAAAAATGGAAAAACAGCAATCAATTGATGTACGTTGTTGGTGCGACCCGACCGGAATATTTTAAGAAAATTAGAAAAATTGTCCCCAATCACTTTTTATTGGTTCCCGGTATAGGTGCTCAAGGTGGAAGTTTACAAGATGTTTGTGAATTTGGTCTAAATAAGGAAATTGGCTTATTGATCAATTCTTCCAGAGGAATTATTTACGCTGCATCAAATAAAGATTTTGCTGAAAAATCGGCAGAAATGGCCTTGGAATTACAGAAAGAGATGGCAGCGATTTTGATTGATCACGGGTTTTAAAATTAATGATTACAGTACAAGGGTTTTAATAAAAAATATGTAGTTCAGCCATTTGATCTTATCCTATATTTTTTACCAAACCAACCAATAAAGTATAAAACCAACCAAAGTACAGACCTAACAATGTACAAATTCATTAAAAATTTAAAATCCCGGTGTATACTCCATTTTGTACAAATATTACAAAAAATATAGTGTTTTTTTATAGATAAGATAAGCTTATCTTTGCCCCGATATTATACAAAATGGAATGGGAAATATTGTTGCAATTGTAGGTCGGCCAAATGTTGGAAAATCAACTCTTTTTAATCGTTTAATTCAGCGTAGAGAAGCAATTATTGATGCTGTAAGTGGTGTAACGCGTGATAGGCATTACGGTAAAACGGATTGGAACGGGCATGAGTTTTCTGTTATTGATACAGGTGGTTATGTGGTAGGTAGCGACGATGTATTTGAAGTAGAAATTGACAAACAAGTGAAATTAGCTATCGACGAATCTGATGCCATTATTTTTATGGTGGATGTTCAAAGTGGTGTAACAGGTATGGATGAAGATGTTGCTAAATTGTTACGAAAGGTAAAAAAACCTGTTTTCTTGGTGGTAAATAAAGTTGACAGCAGTAAATCAAATGCTGATGCTGTCGAGTTTTATTCGCTCGGACTAGGTGATTATTATACCATTGCAAGTATCAACGGTAGTGGAACAGGAGATTTGTTGGATGCTATTGTTGAATCACTTCCTGATAATGAAGAGGAAATGGTTCACGATTTACCAAGATTTGCCATAGTTGGAAGACCCAATGCCGGAAAATCTTCGTTTATAAATTCGCTTATTGGCGAAGAAAGATATATTGTTACTGATATTGCGGGTACAACCAGAGATTCAATTGACACCAAATACAACCGTTTTGGTTTCGAATTTAATTTAATAGATACCGCAGGGATTCGAAAAAAATCAAAAGTTAAAGAAGATTTAGAATTTTATTCTGTCATGCGCTCGGTAAGAGCCATTGAACATAGTGATGTTTGTATCCTTATTGTTGATGCAACCCGAGGTTTTGAAGGCCAGGATCAAAATATTTTTTGGCTGGCACAAAAAAACAAAAAAGGTGTTGTGATTTTGGTCAACAAATGGGATTTAGTAGAAAAAGACACCCATACCACCAAACAATTTGAAGAAAAAATCAGGCAGGAAATAGCACCTTTTACTGATGTTCCGATTATTTTTATTTCGGCTTTAACCAAACAGAGAATTTTTAAAGCCATTGAAACTGCTGTTGAAGTTTTTGAAAACAGAAAGAAGAAAATTGCTACAAGTAAATTGAATGAAACCATGTTGGAAATCATTCAACAAAATACACCCCCTGCGTATAAAGGTAAATATATCAAAATTAAGTATTGTATGCAATTACCTACGCCAACTCCGCAGTTTGTATTCTTTGCAAATTTACCTCAGTATATTAGGGAACCATATAAAAGATATCTTGAAAATAAATTGCGTGAAATATATGATTTTAATGGAGTACCCATTGTAATATATTTCAGGAAGAAATAACAACATTTGTCCTGCGGATATTTCCTTAAAGGAAAATAATATTTCTTATTAACGATTTTGTTAAGGGTCAAAAATCTTTCTTTTAGAGGCAACCGGCTTTACCATGCTTTGATAGATAAACAGTCGAGGGATTTAAGATGCGATAGATTACCATCCTCCGCTAGCACCACCTCCGCCAAAGCCTCCGCCACCGAAGCCTCCACCAAAACCGCCTCCGCCAAAGCCTCCGCTTGATCCGCCACCAAAACCTCCACTTCCATGAAACCCTCCACGGCCCATACTACTCAATAAGATTGCATCCAATAGAGAAAAACCACCGGATTTATTCCCTTTATTATTTCCGCCACCACGTTTTCTTCGGGATAAAATCATCATCAAAATAATAAATATAAAAATGATCATACCAAAAGGAATACCTTTTCCTTGATTTTCAGCTTTTGGATTTCCTTTGTACTCTCCCGCCATTATTTGAAAAATAACCGAAGTTGCCTTATCAAAACCTATATAGAAGTTTCCTTTTTTAAATTCGGGTGTAATAATACTTTCAATGATTCTTCTGGATAAAGCATCTGTTAATAAATGTTCTACTCCATAACCCGTTCTAATTGTAATTTTTCTATCCTCTTTTGAAGCTAAAATTAAGATTCCATTATCCTTATCTTTACCTCCAATTCCCCATTTATGAGCCAATTCAGTTGCATACATTGCAATTTCATGCCCTTCTAAAGAGTTTACAGTTAAAACTACTATTTGTGTAGAAGTTGAATCGTAATATTTTATTAATTTTTGCTCTAAAGATTTTTGTTCAAAACCACTCATCATTTTTGCATTGTCATAAACACTTGTTTGACTTTTTGGTTTTTCCGGAAGATAATCCTGAGCGAATACATTTGTCAAACTACAAATCAATAGTATAAAAAGGATATTTGTATATTTAAAAATATTTTGAGGCATCGGGTTAAAAAAATTAAAAATTCGATGCAAGATACCAAAAAATACAATTTGATTTTTATCCAATTACCTATTTATATATGATTAAAAAAATACTTATCTCCTGTATACTCCTGACTACAATTGTTCAATCACAAGAACTGGATATTCAAAAACTGAAAGGCATGAATCCTAGAGCTATTGGTCCGGCAGGAATGAGTGGGCGAATAACAGCCATTGATGTAGTAAATGAAAAACCTAATATTATTTATATAGGAGCTGCATCAGGTGGGGTATGGAAATCGGAAAGTGAAGGAATCGAATGGAAACCCATTTTTGATAAAGAAAATATTCAAGCCATTGGGGCTATTGCAATACAACAAAGTAACCCTGATGTTATATGGGTTGGAACAGGTGAAGGAAATCCTCGCAACAGCCTGAATGGAGGCTATGGGATTTACAAAAGCATTGATGGAGGTGAGAATTGGAAATTAATGGGGCTCGAAAAAACCAGAAATATTCATCGTATCATCATCGATAAAAATAATCCAAATACGGTTTATATTGCTGCCATTGGTTCGCCTTGGGGAGAGCATCCGGAAAGAGGGGTATTTAAAACGATAGATGGTGGAGAAACCTGGAAGAAAATTTTATTCGTTAATAACAAAACGGGGGCAGCCGATTTGGTAGTAGACAGTTCCAATCCGAATAAATTAATTGCTGCCATGTGGGAACATAGAAGAAAACCCTATACATTTAATTCTGGTGGCGAAGGATCCGGTTTATACATTTCCTTCGATGGAGGAAAAAATTGGGAAAAGAAAACAGATAAAGACGGACTCCCCAAAGGAAATTTAGGCAGAATTGGTTTGGCAATATCTCAAAGTAATCCAAAGGTAATTTATGCATTAATAGAAGCAAAGAAAAATGCTTTATACAAATCGGAAGATGGTGGTTTTCAATGGAAAAAAATCAATGACAATTCAAGCGGAAGAGGTTCTGAGGGTATCGGGAACCGACCTTTTTATTATTCCGATATTTTTGTAGACCCACTCAATGAAAACAGAATCTATACCGTTTTTACCTATGTTAACTATAGTATAGATGGAGGTAAATCTTTCAATCAACTCATGCCAGCTTATGGAACTAACGTTGGTGTACATCCCGATCATCATGCCTGGTGGATTCATCCTACCAACCCAAATTTTATGATTGACGGAAATGATGGAGGTTTGAACATGACCAAAGATAAGGGGAAGACCTGGCGTTTTGTTGAAAATCTTCCCATTGGACAATTTTATCACATCAATGTAGACAATGATTTTCCATACAACCTTTACGGAGGTATGCAGGATAATGGCTCATGGGTTGGCCCGGCATATACATTGAAAGCTCAGGGAATAAGAAATGCATATTGGCAAGAAATTATGTTTGGTGATGGCTTTGATGTTATTCCCGATCCAAAAAATACACGTTATGGTTATGCTATGTCGCAACAAGGCCATGTTGGAAGATATGACCTTAAAACAGGCCTCAATAAATCCATCCGGCCAACACATCCTAACCCTGATATTAAACTAAGATTTAATTGGAATTCGGCAATAGCGATGGATCCTTTTGATAGTAATATCATTTATTTTGGAAGTCAGTTTGTTCATAAATCAGATAATAAAGGCTACGAATGGAATATCATTTCACCCGATTTAACAAGCAACGACCCTAATAAACAAAAACAATATGAAAGTGGCGGTTTGACTATAGATGCTACCGGCGCTGAAAATTATTGTACCATTCTTGTTATAAGTCCTAGTAAACTGGAAAAAAATGTAATTTGGGTGGGTACAGATGATGGAAAAATTCAAATGACAAAAGATGGTGAAAAATGGACCGATATAACTCCAAGAAATAAAAATTACCCAAAAGATGGTTGGGTTGCACAAATAAAAGTATCTGAATTTAACAAAGCAGAGGCCTACATTATAGTTAATAATTATAGAAACTTTGACTTTAAACCTTATCTTTTTCGCACAAGAAACTATGGGAAAACATGGGAAAGTTTATTGGATAAAAAACCTGAAACATTTGGCTATACCCTATCATTTGTGCAAGATCCTTTGGAAAAAAAATTAATGTTTTTGGGTACGGAAAACGGATTATTTATTAGTATTGACGAAGGTGAAAACTGGGCAAAATGGACAAATAATTACCCGAGTGTTCCTACCATGGATATGGTCATTCATCCCAAAGAACACGATTTGGATATTGCAACATTTGGACGCTCTTTTTATGTATTCGATGATATCAGGCCCTTGCGAGAAATAGCCAATAAAGGATCTCAAATATTAAATGACACGATCAATATTTTCAACCCTCCTACTGCTTATATTTCTCAATATCAACAATCCAGTGGTACCCGGTTTGGGGGAAATGCAATATACAATGGTGAAAACAGAAAAAAGGGGGCCATGATTAGTTATATTATTAACAAATCCGAAGAAAAAGAAGAATTTAAAATAAAAGATAAAAATTCAACTGAAAAGACTGCTAAAAAAGATTCTTTAATATTGAGGGTTTACAATTCAAAAAATGATTTGATAAGGACTTTAAAAATCAAAGTCCCTGAAGAAAATGGACTTCATCGAATGTATTGGTCCTTGAATGAAAAAGGAGTAAAAAGGCCATCAAGAAAAATGAATAAAGATAAAAATGAGCCAGGAGGTGTGACTGTTTTGCCCGGAAAATACAAATTAGTTTTACATTATAAAGAATCTAAAGATTCTACAGATATTACTGTAAAATATGATCCTAGAATTTCTGTTTCTCAAGAAGTATTAGAAAGTAAATATAAATTACAAAAAGAAATTGAAAAGAAAATTGATCTTACATACAGATCTATTAATCAATTAAATGAGTCAAAAAATATTGCTGAATATTATAAAAAACAAGCTGAAAAAATTGATAAAAAATTACACACTGAATTTATGAAAAAAAGTGATTCAATTATTAAACAAATTGATGACTTGATTGATAGTATATTAGGCAAAGAAGACAAAAGGCAGGGAATTACCACAACTGAAAAACCATCGAATATATCTTATCTATATACTGCGAATTCATATGTAAGTTCATTGCAACATAAACCCGGAAAAACAGAGTTGCAATTGATTCAAAATGCCAATTTAAAGATTGACCCAGTGATTCTTGAAATCAATAATTTTTTTAAAAAAGATTGGTTAGACTATAGAAAACTTGTTGAAGGATTGAATTTATCTTCTTTTAAGGATTTTTTAGAGTTGAAGTAATGATTTGGAGACAATCGTTTAATTGATGTGAACCCTGGCTAATTTATTGATGCATTTGAAAAAATCAAACATTTATCATTTTCCCATATACCTAATAATATTTTATCAGGGATTATATCTCCCTCACAATTTAAAAAATTACCTCGATCATCTTTTTTGATTACTTTCATTTTTCCCTTTTTAATCTTTTCGATAATTAACTCTATAAGATCTTCTTTTGTCAAGTGACCGTAATTATTTGCAATTTGAGCCCCCGTATTATTATTGTACAAATCCATGTCGGAAGAAATTTTGTCCGGTACATATCCATCCTCTGATTTGCCTTTTTTAAAGGTTTTATAATTTCCTTTTTCATGAGCCTTTCCTAGTTTTAAAGCAGGTTTCATACCAATTTTTACAGCTAATCCAACCATCCAGTAACTGTGCTTGAAAGCATCTAATTGCCCGCCATTTAAATCGTTTATTAATTGGTTTGTATTAGAAATTGAATCAGTTACTAATAATGCCTCATGCGAAATAATTAAGGCCCTTTTCGCCTTGAAAGGATGAAAAAATACCCACCATTTTTCAGGTGATGACAATTCAAAAAAACTTTGAGCTGTTGATTGAGAATATGTATTCAAACTTGTTAAGAAAAGGATCACCCAAAATAGTTTCATCTATTTACCTGAATTTATTTTATTTCAAATTCACTTGAAATATCTTCAATAGATACCATATATTTTCCTTTAGGCAAATAATATTTTCCATTGTCTTTCTTTTCAACCCTTACATCTTTAAATTCTTTTTTGTAACCCTTTAAACCCTTTTCGGAAAACGTCAAATCATATGTTTCAAAATTAAACCCTTTTTCAGCCTTAACGGTTAACTTCCTTAAAACACTGCCTTTATTCGTTTTAATTTGAATAATTTTAGTTTCGGGTTTTAACGAATAAAATGAAATTTCAAATTCAGGCTCAACAGGTTCTAACCAATTATTTTTATTATTCCCCCAATGACTTGAAATTTTTACATCTTTCAAATCAAAAATTTCAATTTCTTTATTTTTAAACCGGTTATATTTTTGAATAAAAGCAATATCCATTTTATAAATGGATCTACCGTGAGTTGCAATAACCAAATCCTTAGCCTTATTTTGAATTACCAAATCATGAACGGCAACTTTTGGCAATTCTTCATCCAATACATGCCAATTTACACCTCTATTAAAAGTAATCATTACCTCCTGATCATTTCCCAAATACAGTATGTTTTCATCTACAGAATCTTCTTTAATAACATTAATAGGTGAGTTTGATAAATTCTGGCCAAGGTCATTCCAGGAATTTCCATAATCATCCGAAACAAAAACGTAGGCTCTAAAATCATCATTTCTATACCCGTTTAAGCTAACAAAAACACGTTCCTTTTTATGCTGAGATGCAATAATACGAGACACCCAAAGATCTTGAGGTAATTCTTTGGAAATATCCATCCAGCTTTCTCCTCCATTTTTAGAAACATGAATCCTTCCATCATCACTTCCAACATACAATAAACCAAATTGAAACGGACTTTCAGAAATGGCGGTTAATGTTCCAAAAGGCACATTTCCTGTCTTAGTACCTTTGGTTAGATCCTCAGAAATTATAACAAAATCTTCACCTCGATTCATGGAACGATGCAATTTATTACTTCCCAAATACAAAATATCCTGATTGTGTGAAGATAATAAAATTGGAGTTTGCCAATTAAACCGATAAGGGCTTTCTCCTAAATCATGTTGGGGTTGAATTCCTTTGGATTTATTTGTTAAAATATTTATTCTTGAATAATTGCCAAACTGAAAACCGGTATAAACAATACTATCATTTCTATGATCAATTTCAACTTGCATACCGTCACCGCCCAGAATACTTTTAAAAGGATAGGAACCGGATTGATGCCATCTTTTGGATGCTTTATAATCACTCGGCCCTTTCCAAACACCATTGTCCTGTAATCCACCATAAACATAATAGTTTTTTTTAGTGTCTACATTTACTGTGTAAAACTGTCCGACTTCGGGCTGATTATTTTTAATCCAACTTTCTCCATCATCATAAGTAATATTTACTCCTCCATCATTTCCATTGATCAAATGACCTTCCAAATTTGGATTGATCCAAAGCGAATGATGATCTGCATGCACATTTTCTTTACCTATAGATTTGAAAGTTTTACCACCATCTTCAGAGCTTAAAATAGGTACTCCATAAATATAAATTTTATTCTTATTTATTGGATGCACATGAATCATTCCAAAATAATAACCATAAGAATAATACAAATCATCAATAATTTTCTGATGTGTTTTATTCCAAGTAATACCACCATCATTACTCAAATAAACTTCCGCACCAATGACAGGTGTTTCAAATAAATTGGAATTTGCATTCTCTAAATATCTGGCCAATTCGGATGGTTCAATAGCATCTTCTTCAACCATTTTCTTGATGGATTTTGCCGTATATTTTTTAGGAAAACCATTGGTTTTTATATAGTTATTTAATTTTTTATCTTCCAGCTCTAAAAAATCGGATTTAGTCATTGATTTAAAATCATCTTTTTTTAATTCATCTGAACTTTCCTTTGTATCCTTTTCTTTTTCTCTTCTGAATTGATTGTCAACTATCGCATAAACTGTTGTTTCATCAAATACTGCCAAACCTATCCTTCCAACACCTTTTCCGTTAGGAAAACCACTTTTTTCGTTTGTTAATTTGGTCCAGCTTTCTCCTCCATCTACACTTTTATATATGGCTGAATTTTTCCCACTTCCGTCAAAATTCCAAGCTTTTCTTTCTCTTTCCCAAGCAGCTGCATACATGATGTTGAAATTTCCCGGAACGGTTTCTATATCTATAATTCCTGTGTGTTCATCTATGAAAAGAGTTTTATTCCATGATTTTCCACCGTCGGTGGTTTTAAAAATTCCCCGTTCGGCATTTGAACTGTATAAATGACCTATCACTCCAATGACAACCTCATCCGGATTATTTGGATTGATTAAAATTCTACCGATATGATGGGAATCAATCAACCCTACATTCTGCCAGGTTTTACCTTTGTCATCACTTTTTAATATTCCAACTCCGGCATAGGAAGATCTTGATGAATTATTTTCTCCGGTACCAACCCAAATTGTGCCACTTTTCCAATCAACCGCAATATCTCCAATATTTTGAGTAGGAGAATTATCCATAACTGGTATAAATGTTGTACCGTTATTATTTGTATACCATAAGCCACCGGAAGCATAGGCCACATAAAATTCAGTAGGTTTCTTCGGGTTTACATCCAAATCAACCACCCTACCACTCATAATCGAGGGTCCTATATTTGTAAAACTTAGGTTTTTGACCATAGAAGATTCCTGAGCATTAGAATGAAATACTAAATGAAAGATAAGAATGGTTAATGTTGATTTTAAGATTTTCATTTTTTCTAAGATGGATTAGTTTTAATTATTCTGATTTGAACTAATATTATTCTTCCCATTTCCAGTCTCCCCCAATTATTAATTTTTCTTTCAAATTATTGTCAATCATAAACTGCTTGGTAGTTTCACTATCCATTTTTGCCGCTGGTAGTTTTTCAGCGTTTGCCAAGCCATATAATATCATGGTTCCAAATCTGGAGGTATTGGTAATATGATCCTTATTTACCAAATTAAAATCATCACAATCAGCATGATAACAATCATAAATTGAACGATCCAGGTTACTGTGAACAGATAAAATTGGAATACCTTCTAACATAAATGGCTGATGATCACTATGCAAACCAGATCTATTTGAAAAAGTATTTTGGTAAATACTATCTTGCTGTTGGATCATTGCTCCTAAATCGGTAAAAAAGTTTTCATCATCTAATTTACCACCTGCGTTCATGCCTTTTGGATTTCCAGACATATCTAAATTCATCATATATTTTATCTGGTCAATGCTGCCATTTTTAATGGCTTGTTCCACCATATATTTTGAACCTAAAAGGCCTTGTTCTTCTCCCATAAATAATACAAATTTTATGGTTCTTTTCGGCCTCAAATGATTGGCTTTAAAAGCCCTTCCTATGTCCAGAACGGCAAAGGAACCAATCCCATTATCAATAGCACCGGTCGCTAAATCCCAGGAATCTAAATGGCCTCCAAGAATTATTTCCTCCCCGGGCAATTCAGATCCTTCAATAGTAGCAATTACATTTCTTGCTTTAATCATATTACTATGATTGGTCATTTTAATATTAGCAATAGCCTTCCCGTTTTTTAATTTTTCCTTTAGCGCTTCACCATCTTCCTTACCTATACAAACTGCTGGAATAGGTAAGAGGGCACCTGTTACTGAAGCCGTTCCTGTTAATAAAACTCCATTAGCAACCTTATTGGATATAATGATTCCTCTGGCACCATATTGAATGGCCAAAGCTGATTTTTCGCTTCGATGTAAATTTTGTAATCCTTCTTTACTCCCTTCCAAAATCCCAATACTCACAAAAGCTATTTTCCCCTTAACAGCATCCGGATTGCTTAAATAATCTTCCTCTAATCCATTTCCCATATCCACTATTTCACCTGAAATTTCTGATTTTACAGGTGAATGCCCAAGAGTAACCACAGCCATACTATCACCATCAATAATTAATGAAACCTCACCTCTCGACCAAGCCTCAACTTCAAAAACCTGGTATGCTACATTTTCAAATCCGTATTCTTTAAACTTATTGAAAACATATGCTTCGGCTTTTGCCCCATTACTGGAACCTGTTAATCTGTGCCCTATGGTTTTAATAGCGTCTTTTAAGGAGCTATAGGCCTCTGAATTTTCTTTTATTTCAGTATCAATTCTTGCAAAAAGTTCAGCATTGGACTCTTCTTTTTTATTTTCTGTACATGAACTTAACAAGACACTTAGAATCCATAAATAAGCGATTTTCTTCATATTAAATATTAATTTTTTATAAATATATGAATTTATCAATTTGGACAATTTTATTTTTTACAATCCTGAACTAAATTCTGCTAGGTTATAAACAATTGATTAATTTTGTTTTCACTATGACTAAAATTCATCCTTATGAAATACCTTCCTATAAGCAACAATTTATTTATAAAAAACAGAATAAAATTTGCTGATGCCATGAAACCAAATTCAATGGCCATATTTAACTCCAATGATATTTACCCAATAAGTGCCGATAGTACTTTACCCTTTGAGCAACATCGCGATATATTTTATTTATCAGGAGTTGATCAGGAAGAAAGTATATTGGTAATATTTCCTGATTGTCCTAAAAAGGAGCATAGGGAAATTCTATTTTTAAAGGAAACTAATGATCATATTGCTGTTTGGGAGGGAGAAAAACTAACCAAAGAAAAGGCTTTTGAAACTACTGGAATCAAAACCGTTTATTGGTTACAGGATTTGGATAAGGTTTTGTTCGAAATCATAACACAAGCCGAAAATGTTTATATCAATACCAATGAACATTATCGAGCTAGTGCAGAAACTGAAACCCGAGAAGCAAGATTCATAAAAGAACTTCAAAAAAAATACCCTGCTCATAATTATTTAAGAAGCCAACCCATTTTACAGAGATTAAGATCGGTTAAGGAATCTGAAGAAATTGATTTGATACAAAAAGCTTGTGACATCACTGAAAAAGGATTTAAAAGGGTATTAAGTTTTGTAAAACCCGATGTGATGGAATATGAAATTGAAGCCGAATATATTCATGAATTTACAAGAAATCGTTCTGATGGTTTTGCCTATACGCCCATCATTGGTTCCGGCTATAATGCCTGTGTTTTGCATTATATTGAAAACAACCAACCATGTAAAGCCGGAGACATGATTTTGATGGATGTAGGAGCCGGCTATGCCAATTATTCCAGTGATATGACCAGATGCATACCTGTTTCGGGGAAATTCACTAAAAGACAGAAAGATGTTTACAATGCTGTTTTGAGGGTGAAAAATGCCGCAGCCAACATGTTGGTTCCGGGAACTATTTGGGCCGATTATCATGTTGAAGTTGGTAAAATAATGACCAAAGAATTGATAGGTTTGGGATTAATTACACAACAAGATGTCAATAAGGAAAATCCTGATTCACCGGCTTATAAAAAATATTTTATGCATGGAACATCCCATCAAATGGGACTGGATACTCATGATTACGGAATATTAACCGAACCTATGCAAGCCAATATGGTATTTACCGTTGAACCCGGAATTTATATACCTGATGAGAGTTTAGGGATCCGATTGGAAGACGATTATGTGATCCGGGAAAAAGGAGAACCCTTTAATTTGATGGCCAATATACCTATTGAAATTGAAGAACTTGAGGCTTTGATGCGCTAGAATCATTCTTAAATAAATTATCGGATGACTAATGGATTCATCTTAATAATCATCCGATAGTTTTCATTAACATTCATTTATTTTGAGTAAAACTCTGAATTGGTCAAATTCGCACTCATAAAAACCAAAAAAGCCGGAAGTACCCACCCCAAACTATATTGTGATAAGGGAATAAATTGTTGAACAAACAGCAAATTTTCTATCGGGATTATAAACTGTAAAAAATCGGGAATGCTGAATAAAAATGTTGTAAATACTACGGTTTTAAATACAGTTTTAGAAGCAAATTTTTCAGGGATAACATTCAATAAAATTAATACAATGGTGATTGGATAAATAAACATTAAGGCAGGTAGGGCTATATTGATAATATAATGCACATCAAATTGCCCGATCAAAATTCCTAAAAAGCAAGCAATGATGGCAGTTGTATTATAAGCCACTTTTGATTCTTTAAACAAGCCTTTAAAATAGTCTGCGGTTCCAACAATAATTCCTACTGCTGTGGTAAAACATGCCAAGGCTACCAAAACACTTAAAAACGAAGCTCCAATATTGCCCAATATTTCACTGCTTAATTTGGAAAGAACAACTGTTCTGCTTGCTTCTTCCGAAAATATTGAACTGAATAAAGCACCATTCACAATGAGTCCGCTATAAATGATCAATAATCCCGTACCGGCAATAATACCACCTTTTCTAATTATCTTTTTTTTGGTTTCAAATGAAGCTTTTCCTTTTAAATTCAAGGATACGATAATAACTCCACCTACCACAATTGAACCAATGGCATCAAAGGTTTGATATCCCTCTATCAATCCATCTATCAATGGTGTTTTGAAAGTTGAAGGATTAACGATTTCGGGAGATGTAAAAAGTCCCAGGCAAATAATACATAAAAGAATAAATACGATCATAGGCGTTAAATATTTACCAATCAAGTTTACTATTTTTGAACGATTGATAACGAATATGAAAACTAAAACAAAATAGACACTGCTCGTCAGCAAGCTACTTGTACCAAAAAATGGTTCAACAGCCATTTCATGTGTTACCGAAGCTGTTCGAGGAGCTGGCAGTGCTATTGAAATGGCATAAACAATGAAGCAAAAGACATAACTAAAAGCTGGAGAAACTTTTTTACCAAAATCATACATGGTTCCCTGTAAGCGGGAATGAGCCAGAATTCCTAATATTGGAATAACAACAGCTGTAATCATAAATCCAATGGCGACAATGAACCAATCATTACCCGACTTGAAACCTAAAAATGGAGGGAGAATTAAATTACCTGCACCAAAAAACATGGAAAATAAAGCTAAACCTATAATGAATGATTCCTTTGTTTTGTTCATTCATTTGCATTTTTAATTCTATCAAAAATATGATCCCACATCGAGTAATTAAAATTTTGTTTTGCTAAATTTACAATAAATTAATTAATGCAATTTTATTTTGGCTACTGTAAATTATAAAAATATTGAAATTCATTATACCTCCACCGGTGAGGGAAATGTTGTTGTTTTGCTTCATGGTTTTTTAGAAAATTTAACCATGTGGGATCAAATATCTCCGAAATTATCAAAAAATTATCAAGTGGTTTGTATTGATCTTTTGGGTCATGGTAAAACAGGAAGTCTGGGATATTCACATACTATGGAAATGCAGGCTGAAGTTATAGCCAATGTTATACATGAATTAAAATTAACCGAATGCGTGTTAATAGGGCATAGCATGGGTGGCTATGTAGCCCTTACTTTTGCCGAATTAAATCCGCGATTTATAAAAGGATTATCTCTGATGAATTCTACTGCGTTACCCGACACCAATGAAAAAAAAATAAATCGAGACAGAGGAATTGCAGCCGTAAAATACAATCCGGAAATATTTGTAAGAATGGCTATTCCAAATTTATTTTCGGAAGAAAATAAAACAATTTTTCCCCTTGAAATAAAGCAAAGTACAGATGAAGCATTAAAAATTTCACATCAAGGCATCATAGCCGCTATGGAAGGAATGAAAATTAGAAAGGATCGTACAAAATTGTATCAAACTTTACATATCCCCATGCAAATGATCATAGGCAAACAAGATCCGGCCCTCGACTATAATTCATTGATCTCACAAACTAAAAACACCAAAGTCGAAGTTGTTGAATTTCCCGATGGGCATATGAGCCATATTGAAAATAAAATTGATTTGGCCAATACTTTAAAAAGATTTGTAATTGGCTGTTATTCTTAAGTTAATTTTTTTAGCAAATCCGAGGTATTTATTTTATTTTTAATAAATTTAATCTTTCTAATTAATAAAATTGCTTATAAAAAGGTTGCTATATGAATAATAAAATTACACTTTTAATTCTTTTTTTTACCATTTCTTTTTTCACCTGTAAAGGTCAGGTTTGGAAAACTTATCCTTATTCACCTGCCGGAAGTTTGATCTCCTTCCCTGCTGATGAAGGTCGTCATACTGTAGAATCCATTGAATGGTGGTATACTACGGGACATGTTACAGGTGCTACTACCGGGACCAACTACAGTTATATATTGAGTTATTTTTATTATCCTTATTTAGGGTTTCAAGGGTTTAGAATTTTTAATATTACCAATGACGATACCGGACATAAAGTATTTGTTACACAGCCAGTTAACTATTCTAATTTAACTAATAATAAAATAAATATTGAAGCTTCGAGTTTCCTGTTGCCTAAAACAGAATACTGGAGAAATAAAAAAGAAAATAATGGAACAATTATTCCCTTTGAGTACGAAATATTTGCGGCCTCTGCAACCACTGAAATTGATTTGGAATATAGTACGGTAAAACGGCCTCTTATATTGGGTGATGATGGTAAGTTTGATCTGGGAGCTTCAAGTTTTACCTATTATTATTCACAAACAAAAAATGATATTACTGGCAGTATCACCTTTGATGGTATTACCGAAAATATAACAGGTACAGGTTGGATTGACCGGCAATACGGATCATTTAATCCTCTTGAAAATGAAGAATATGAATGGTTTAGCATTCAACTTTCAAATGGGATGGATATCAATTTATGGAATTTATTTACAGAAGAAAATAAAATTCCTGATAATGAAAAATTCAAAATATTATCGGCCTATGTTGATGAAAATTCGCAATATACTTCGGATAATTTTAATATCGAAAGATTGGAATTTGACTGTACCTCAGATGGATTGAGATGTTATGCCCAAAAATGGAGACTAACATCCAGTACCAACGATATTGATCTGGTAATTACAGCCCTTCATACTGACTCAGAAGTTCAATTACCCTTTAGGTTTTATGAGGGAGCCATTTCAATTGAAGGAACCGTTGATGGAATTGCCGTTACAGGCCAAGGATTTGCAGAACTTTTACACAGTTATGAGGATCCGGATTTAATCCTTACAAATCCTGTTGATGGAACTTTTGATTCTTCTGAAAATATTAGTTGGGATATCGCCAATCCGGATGATGGCAACCCTTTAAAATATGATATTGAATACAGCATCGATAATAAACAAACTTTTCAAACCATTGTTGAAGGAATCAACGAAACTTCTTACCTATGGGAAAACCCAACGATTAGCAGCGGAGAAAATATTTGGTTCAAAATTTCGGCCTATTCAATTGACAAAACATTAACCAACACTATAGTAAGCTCAAGTTCATCTTCATTTACTTTGCCGGTTGAAAGCTTTGTTAATGAATCAATTCGTATATATCCGAATCCCGTTACCGACAATATAGTTATACGTTTGATGGAAGATATTCCAAATTTAAAATATCAAATAACCGATTTAAATGGGAGAGTTTTGATACAAAAAACGGCAATCAACAGTACAATTTTAAATATCAATGTTAAAAATCTGACTCCCGGACTTTATTTTTTAAAACTAATTAATGATAATAAAACCTTACAAAGCAAGATAATTGTAAAGTAATTGGTAATTTTATAAAGGAGTAAATATTCAATCGCACATGATGAAAAATTTTATAATAATCGTATTGGTTTGGTTTATAGCTAGTCCCCTTTTAGCTCAAACAAAAGATGAAAAGAAAAAAGCAAAAGAAGAAACTTCTTTAAAAGAATTTGAAGCTATAAAGACATTGATTGAATCAGGGGTTTATAGTTTTGAAGCATCGTGGGCAACCAGTCATAAAGGAAGAAGAATTAATTTAATGGGCAATTACAGTATTTTAAAAATTGATCAGGGTGAAGCTGATATTGATTTACCATTTTTTGGCCAAGCATATTCCGGAAGCGTAGGTTTTGGAGGTGATACCGGTATTAAGTTTAAAGGAACTGTAGAAAATTACCATGTTGAATTTAACGAAAAAAAACAAAAAATTTCCATCAAATTTAATGGAAAAGGCAAAAGTGATTCTTACAATTTTAACCTAAGTGTTTTTAAAAGTGGCAATACCGGTTTAAATGTAACCAGTAGTAATAGATCTGCTATGAATTTTGATGGGAAAGTATTTGAATCAAAAAAAGATGAATAATTTAATAAACCATAGGCAACAATAAATTCAGATTCATTATATAGTGTCTGGTCGAAAACACATCAAAATTTAAAATTCATTTTATAAAAATCGCCTGTTTCCGACCAGACACTATATAGCATTCCATCCTTGAGCAATCAATTCAATTTTTTGATTGGCTCTTGTAATTAAATTTTTTCCTTGATCCTCATCAGTCATATGTCCAATAACCGTCAAGTTTGGATTTCCCTTAATTTTTGGGTAATCCTCTTGTAATATGGTAAATAACAATTCATAATCTTCACCTCCACTAAGAACAACTGTGGTACTATCCATATTAAATTCTTCACAAGTGGATATCACTTGTTGATCCATAGGGATTTTATCTTCGTACAAATTACATCCAACATTTGATTGTTTACACAAATGTAAAATTTCGGAAGATAAACCATCAGAAATATCAATCATAGAAGTTGGTTTAACTTCTAATTTTTTCAATAGCTCAATAATATCTTTTCTTGCCTCTGGTTTTAATTGCCTCTCTACCAGGTAGGTATAATTTTCTAATTCCGGTTGTGCATTTGGGTTTACCTGAAAAACTTGTTTCTCTCGTTCCAAAATTTGTAAACCTAAATAGGCACCTCCCAAATCACCGGTTACAACCAGCAAATCTTTAGGTTTAGCACCACTTCTGTAAACAACATCTTTTTTATCAACTTCACCAATCGCCGTAATGCTTATTAACATTCCTTTTGTTGAAGATGTTGTATCTCCTCCTACTAAATCTACTTGATAATTTTTACACGCCAAATGAATCCCGGCATACAATTCTTCTAAGGCTTCCAGTGTAAAACGATTGGAAAGGGCCAGAGAAACAGTAATTTGTTTTGCCACGCCATTCATGGCATATATATCAGATAAATTTACCATAACCGCCTTATATCCCAGGTGTTTTAAGGGCATATAACCCAAGTCAAAATGTACGCCTTCAATTAACAAATCAGTTGTTACCAACGTTTGTAGTTTATCATTTTCCAGAACAGCACAATCATCTCCAACACCTTTGATTGTATTTTGATGATATATTTTAGTTTGACGGGTTAAGTGCTCAATTAATTTGAATTCCCCCAAATCTGATAATGATGTGCTGGACTGGTTTTTATTTTCTAACATTTTGCAAAGTTATATCAAATTAATTGTCTTGCCATAAATTTTAATTAAATTAGTCAACCCAATAATTAAATATTTGAATATAATAAATAACATATTAGACAGGGCCTATAAAAATGCCAAAAAAGTTAAAATCAACAAAAATTCTAAAATCATATTTTTTAGTGATCTACACAAAGGGGACAACAGTTATGCCGATGATTTTGCGCATAATATAAAAATTTACGATGTTGCGTTGCAAGATTATTTTAAAAATGACTTTACCTATATTGAATTGGGTGATGGTATAGAACTTTGGGAAAACAAATCTTTTGAACCCATTTACAAAGCCTATGAATCTACATTTAAACTGTTAGATGAGTTTCATCAAAAAAACAGATTGCACCTTCTTTGGGGAAATCATGATATGGAATTTAGGAACCCAATGATGGTTGAAAAAATGATGCGTTTTGTTTTTACACCTAAAAATATACTAATCAAACAGGCTTATTTTAATTTAGAGTATTCTGAAAGTTTATTATTAGAAATTGAAAATTCGAATAAAAATATTTTAGCAATTCATGGCCATCAAGCAGATTATATGAACTATGTTCACTGGAAATTCAATCGGTTTTTTGTACGCTACTTTTGGAAATATCTGCAAAAATGGTTTGGCGTGCATGACCCTACAAGTCCGGCTAAAAATTATAAAAACCTGATCAAAGTTGAAAAAAGAATCAACCAGTGGATCATCAATAACCAGCATCAAATGGTTATTTGTGGACATACGCATCGGCCTCGTTTTCCCGATCCGGGCGATATTCCGCTTTTTAATGATGGAAGTTGCGTTCATCCACAATCTATTATTGGAATTGAAATTGTTGATCTGAAAATATCTTTGATAAAATGGGTTGATCATTTTGATGAAAGAACCCAAGAAAAACAAATTATCAAAGTGATTTTGGAGGGGCCTACAGGTTTGCATAAATTCTTATGATGGAATCTAAATAATTCATTAAAATAAAAATATTTATTTTTAATAAATTTGAAAATCGAAGCAAAATTTATGCACTCGTTGATTTTTAGTTTCAGTATGGAAACATGAAATTTTCCGGTTTTCAACAATTTATTAGAATCTTACAAATTCATATAACTTAAATTCTCATTCTAAAGCATTTAACCCAAATTGTTCATTAGAGTTTTGTAATGAACAATTTGGGTTTAAAATTAATATTGTAAATTTATGCGTTCAGGTTTTTTAAAAAATTAGTGATATACTTAAAATTAATATGATTCTGATAAATGGGTAAACCAATTAAGATATTAATTGTTGAAGACGAATTGATCATTGCTGCCAATATATCCGTTCAGTTGGAGAATTTAGGATATGAAGTAAGTGGTATTGTTTCACGAGGGGAAGATGCTCTAAATCATATCAAAAAACATGAACCTGATTTGGTTTTGTTTGACATTCAATTGAAAGGAAAATTGGATGGAATTGAAACTGCTATTCTCATGCAAAAGGATTATGATATTCCAATAATTTATCTTACTGCCAACACCGATGACCTTTATTTTAATAGGGCGAAAGCTACCCATCCTTCGGCCTTTATATCAAAACCATTTAAAAAATTAGATCTTCAGCATGCTATTGAATTAACCATAAACATTATCAATGATATAAGAATCAACAAAAAAGGCATTAACAATACATCTCCATTTGTTTTAAGTGATCGCATTTTCGTGAAGCATAATGATAAAATTGTAAAAATTATTATAAAAGATATTCTGTATATGGAAGCAGATCGAAATTATTGCCGAATTTATGCCAAAGGCAAAGTTTTTTTATTGGTCGCTACATTAAAAGATATTGAAAGTAAATTACCAATAGAACATTTTATAAGGGTTCATCGATCCTATATTGTCAATCTTTCTCAAATTGATGAAGTTGCCAATAAATATGTTGTGATTTCTCGAAAAATAATTCCCTTGGGCAAATCATCAAGAAGAAGATTGTTAAATCGATTACAAACGATATAATTAGATCTAATCGTTTATTATTCTGTTTTAAACTGCAATGAAAAAGAAACTCCGTTTTTATGCTTTCTGCTCATTTTACCTTCCAATTGCTGAACCAATAAATTGATCAATTGAGTTCCAAATCCACTTTCCTTATTCAACTGATTTTCCTGAATACCAACACCGTTATCAGCCACTTTTAATGTAAAAATATTATCGTCGAGTTTATGAAATGCAATTTTAATTTTTCCCTTCTTATTGTTTGGAAAAGCATATTTTAATGAGTTTGTTAGCAATTCATTAACGATTAACCCTAGCGGAATTGCCGTATCTACTTCAAGGTCAATTTTTTTCATATTGTATACCATAGTAACTCTCTTTTCTTTCCCAAATGAATCTAATATATGCATACTCAAATTCATAAAATAATCTTTCATTTCAACCGTCGTAAGGTTTTTACCCTGATATAATTTTTGATGAATCATGCTCATAGAATAAATTCTATTTTGGCTTTTTTCCATGACATATTTCACTTTAGGATCGTCAATAGCAGCTGATTGCAGCGATAATAAACTGGAAACTATTCCTAAATTATTCTTAACACGATGATGAATTTCCTTTAACAAAAATTCTTTCTCTTTATTTTGATTTTGAAGTAAGCGATTTTTCTTTCTATTATTTCGAAAAGTAATATATAGCAAAAGAAGTAATAAGAATAATAATCCTGCTACAACAGAAATTAATATTTGTCTGGTTTTTTGTTTTTTTAATTGGGTTTCCTGCACTTGAATAGTACTTTCTTTTTGTGCAACATCAAATTCTGTTTGGAGCAATGAAATTCGTTGGTCAGATTCGGCTGTAAAAATTTTATTTTTCAATTTTTCATGGGCTGCTAATGCCAAATAAGCATCTTTATAATTATGATTTCCGGCATAGGCTTTTCCCAAGGATTCGTAAGCAATACTTAAATAATAGTTGTCGCCAAAATCATCGGTTGCAATCTCAATAGATTTATTTAAACTTTCAATAGCCGTGATATATTTTCCCTGTAAAATTTGAAGCTTTCCTATCGATAGCCACGATCGCATCAACATAAAATTATTGTTAAGTAATGTGGCATATTTTAAGGCGTTTTTAATGGCTGTTTCAGATTTTTTAAATTGATTTAAATATGCATATAAATCGACAAGAGAGATATACACGTCGCTCAAATTATTATAAAAACCATAACGCTCACCAATGGCTATTGAATGTTTGTAAAAATTAAGTGCTTCCTGATATTTTTTTAATGCTAAATAATTATTCCCTACAACATATAAAGTAAAATCATAATCCAAATCATTCATACCTCTTTCTTCGAAAATTTGTAATGATTTAAGTCCGTATTCCAATCCTTTTTCAAATTTAGAATGTTTCCAAAACAGATTACTCAGGTCGCTATACGCAATAGCTATTGCTTTTTTATCATTAAACTTCTCTCCCAAACGCAAGGATTCAAGTGCATAATCTGCTGCCCTGTCCAATTGTCCTTTTCTTTCAAAAACATAACCCAATTGCGTATTGAGAAAAGCCAAATCCTCTTCCATCACTTTACTTTTGGCATTTTCCAAAACAATATAAGCATCATCCAATTTTTCCATCCGCAATAAAATGGCACCATGAGTAATTTGGAATCTGCCTTCCCAAAGCGTATCCTTTTTTATTAAAGCCAGATCAATCCCTTGTTTAGATAGATCTAAGGCTTTGATAAGATCTCTTGTATGCCAGTAATAAGCCAAATCATTTAGAACCGAAAACTTGATAGAATCTATATCTATTTTTTTATAATTCGTTTCTAAAATATCCAAATAAGAAACACCAAAATTATCAGTTTCGATAAATACTTTTCTATAGGGATTTTCATTATTAAGATCAATAATTTGCCCATAACCATAGGTGCCATACAATAGGAGAGTAGCAGCAATAAATAAAGCTTTGAAAAAGCGTATTTTCATTGTTTAATTCATTTAGAATAAGAATTATAAGATGTTTAAGGTACAAATATTATTAGTGAGACTCTAAAAATTTTATTT
>SMVA01076481.1_pt1 | contig 23679 bp, 19 predicted proteins | sample 2456451 | NCBI WGS metagenome assembly SMVA01 (sample SAMN11095933, study PRJNA526329) | marine sediment metagenome | biome: Marine sediment; feature: Surficial sediment; material: Deep marine sediment; isolation source: Hadal surficial sediment | place: Pacific Ocean | collected 2014-05 | depth... | reverse complement strand
TCGTAAACCCTGAAGTTGAATTTCCCATCTTGAGATGTAACTGTTTCGTCAACCATGTTACCTTCAAAATCCAACATCTGAATTTTTACATTGGCCAGGATTACCTGCCGTTCTTGTTCATCGTGTGTGTTGGTGGTTCCGGCTAAATAATAATTAACAGTTTTCAGATTCGGGTCATCATTCAAAAATGTGTAAATATCATCATCGCCTTTTCCTCCTGGTCGGTTGGAAGAGAAAAATCCTCTATCCGGCTTAAACAAAAAAATACCAAAATCATCATGGGTGCTATTAATGGGCATCCCCAGGTTTTCAATACTAATTTTACCACCTCGTCGTTTCGCAACCTGAATATCTAAACCACCGAAACCGGCTTGTCCGGATGAAGAAAAATAAAGACTTGCATCATCTGCGACGTATGGAAACATTTCATTTCCGCCAGTATTAATTTCAGGACCCAGGTTTTTTGGTTTACTAAATCTTCCCCCACGGTCAATTCTTGATGAGTAGAGATCAATTCCACCCTCTCCACCTGGTCTGTTTGAGGCAAAGTACAACGTCCTGCCATCTGCGCTAAAAGCGGGAGTTGAATCCCAGGATTCGGGATTGCTGATGCTGATCATTCGAGGTTCGGACCATTTACGATTTCTAAACCTGCTTATGTACAGGTTGACATCTTGCGTACCTTTTCGCTTGCCGCTGTTCCCTCTCGCAAAAACCATTGTTTTCCCATCCGGACTAAAAGCAATCGAACCCTCATTAATATTTCCATAATTAATAACGTCATCCAGTCGCTCAATGGTTGTGGCATCAACCCTGGCCCCGTTGGTTTTAACCTTATAAAGATCTGTAAATGCTGTTCCTGTTGCTTTATAAATCTTACTAGCGCCCCTGTTGCTGGTAAAATACAGCTCGCCATTGTTATACACAGGAGAATATTCTATAAACTTTGTATTAACATTCTCCAGGTTCCGTACTCTGTAGAAATTCTTCTTTTCAGTAAGAACCACTAAATATGAAAGGTTATCGAGTTCCTTCTCTGCTCTTTCCACAAGCGCCGGGTCTTCTCCAATTTCTACATACCGCCTCATTTGTGATTCTGCATCCGAATAATTCCCTGCAGATTTTAGCGTGAGACCATAATAAAAGAGTGCATCAGGATTATCGTACCTGTTATTTATAGCAGCTTTGTAATAAAGAGACGCATCTGATAGTCTGTTTGAAAGTCGAAAGGCTTCTGCAATGTGAAAGTTCGATTCACCTTTCAAATCAGGATCATCAAGTGCCTTTTTGTAGTAGGCAATAGCTTCGTTATATTCTCCTCTTTTTGATTTTTTATTTCCCTTTTTTATAGCACTCATCTGACCAAATGAGACAAGGGGTATTATAAAAACAAGTACCAACAGAAATAACAGCTTATTCGTTCCTAACACTTTCTAGTTTTTTAAAATATCGATTTAACCATGTTTCAGAAGCCGGAGATAACCATTTTTTATCAAATGAAGCTTTATCAGGAACAAGATTATTGAATGTTGGAGTAACCGGTGAAATTACACCCGAATACACCAGCTCTTTTATGTCGGACAAAGATTCGATCCGTATTTCATCATTTTCTAAGAAGGCCACTTTGGTACGGTTGAAGAAATCGATTTTAAGAGACGCTCCAGTTGATTTCACAAAATGAACCGATGCATCAATACTACATCCACTTGCCATGGCCTGCTGCTCATCAACCATAATAATTAAAAAGCGATCCCATAAAACCTTGGCACTGCTTTTAAGATCATTTCCATGAGCCGACCAGGATTTTAGAAAGTCTGTTGCATCCGTTTCAATTATTGAAACGTCTTCCTCAGAAAGTTGCCTGTCTGATTGGTAGATCCAAACCCTTGAATGATCGGGCATATCTTCAATTTTTACAAACATGTGAATTTAGCTTAGTGTACAAAATTAAGTAAAAAGACTGAGATACAGTTAGAGATTATTTGATTCTGCAACGATTTCTGCAAGATCCTTGACCATTACATCATCTTCCTTTTCTTTACTTTTAATTCCATCGGTAAGCATGGTCATGCAAAAAGGACATGCTGAAGCTACTATTGCCGCTCCTGTTTCCAGAATTTCTTCTGTGCGTTCTACATTTATTTCTTTTCTGCCGTTTTCTGATTCCTTAAACATCTGAGCACCACCTGCACCGCAACAAAGCCCATTTGTTTTACATCTTTTCATCTCTACTAAATTGGCATCAAGAGCCTCAAGTATTTTCCTGGGTGCTTCGTAAACGTTATTTGCCCTTCCCAGGTAGCAGGAGTCATGGAATGTAATTTTTTTGCCCTTGAAAACTCCATCTTTTAATACAATCCTGCCCTCATCAATCAGTGATTGCAGATATGAAGAGTGATGTATGACCTCATAGTTGCCTCCAAGTTCTGGATATTCATTTTTCAGGGTGTTGAAACAATGAGGGCAAGCGGTTACGATTTTTTTCACATTATACCCATTTAATATCTGGATATTGCCCATCGCCTGCATTTGAAATAGAAATTCATTTCCAGCTCTTCGGGCAGGATCCCCTGTGCAAGATTCTTCATTGCCTAGTATCGCAAAATCAATTTTGAGATGATGGAGGATTTTTGAAAATGCCTTTGTAACCTTTTTATATCGTTCATCATAAGAGCCGGCGCAGCCAACCCAAAAAAGCACTTCGGGATTTTTGCCACTTGCAGCGCATTCGGCCATTGTTGAAATATGTATTTGATCTGACATGCTATAAAGTTTCTTTTGACCAGTTAATACGATCCGCAGGAGGAAATTTCCATGGATTAAAACTAGTTTCAATATTTTGAAACATTGTATTCCATTCTTTTGGCGATCCCGACTCTTCCATGGAGATGTACCGCCGCATCTCTAAAATGATTTTTAATGGATTGATCAATACCGGGCAAGCCTCAACACAGGCATTACAAGCTGTACAAGCATTGATTTCCTCCTTTGTTGTGAAGTCTCCTAACAAAAATTTACCATCTTCCAGTCCTTTTCCACCAGACGCAATGCTCTTTCCAATTTCTTCAGAACGGTCTCGCACGTCCATCATAATTTTTCTTGGAGACAACTTCTTACCTGTTTGATTAGCGGGGCATTCCGAAGTGCATCTGCCACATTCTGTACAGCTGTATGCGTCCATGATACTTTTCCACTCCAGATCATTTACATCTTTTGCTCCAAAACGTGCAACAGGTTCTTGTGATTCAGTTCCTTCCAATCCGAGCATTAATTTCACTTCGTTTGTTACTGATGCCATGGCCTCAATTTTGCCTTTCGGTTCAAGGTCAGCAAAATAAGTATTCGGAAAAGCCAGGAATATATGCAGATGCTTTGAATATGTGATGTACAAGGCAAAACCAAGGATCCCAATAATGTGGAACCACCAGGCAAACCGTTCAATAAATATCAAAGTGAAAGCATTGAAACCATCAAAAAATGGGATCAGCATACTGCTGAAAAAAAAGGAGCCTGAATATGGATAATGATCGACGCCTTTTGTTTGCAAAATTTGATCGGTGGCATTCATTGTAAGAATCGCCAACATCAAAACGATTTCAGTAATGAGAATGATATTTGCATCTAATTTTGGCCAGCTTGTCATTTCAGCAAGATGAAATCGTTTTACTTTCAGGATATTTCTCCTCACCAGGAATACAATACACGAAAGCAATACACCAATGGCCAAAAATTCAAACATATTCATCAGCAAGGCGTATGCAGGACCCAGGAAACCAGAGAAAATGCGATGTGTACCCGCCAGTCCATCAATTACAAATTCCAGCACTTCAATGTTAATAACCAGGAACCCTATGTAAACCATGAAATGAAGCAGGGCCGGTAATGGTTTTTTAAACATCTTCTTTTGCCCAAAGGCCACCAGAAGCATGTTTTTAAGTCTTTGTTTTGAATTACCTTTCCTTTCTCCCGGTTTTCCAAGCAGGATGTTTTTTTTAATTTGTGATATCCTCTTATAGATCAGGTAAGCTGCAGCGAACAGGATTAAAATGAAAAGAGTTTGTTGAATATCCGGCATGGAGTGTAATTTACAAATCTTGAAGAATTAGGCGTTAAAATAATAGTATCATTTTTTTTAAAGCCTTGACGCCACAAGAATTTTATTATAATTTTGCGGTCACTTTTTCGGTGATGTAGCTCAGCTGGTAGAGCATCGGACTGAAAATCCGTGAGTCGGTGGTTCGAGCCCACTCATCACCACCTAAAGCCTCTTTCGAGAGGCTTTTTTTATTTGATTTAATCAGGATTTTAAAAGTGATTTAAAAGGATAGCTTCCTTTTCTCTAAGGTGCCGCCATTTCCCCCTGGGAAGATCCTTTTTAGTAAGACTTGCATACATCACACGATCGAGCTTGATAACTGTATAACCAAAATGTTCGAAAATTCTTCGCACAATTCTATTTTTCCCCATGTGAATTTCGAGCCCGATTTCTTTTCGTTTTTTATCCAGTACTTCAATTTGATCAATGATGGCCTTTCCATCTTCAAGTTCGATTCCCTGAATGATCTCATCCAGATCTTTAGGAGCAAGCGATCGATTGAGTACTAAATGGTATATTTTGGGCACCTTGTGTGACGGGTGTGTAAGTTTTTTAGCAAGGGCTCCATTATTGGTCAACAATAATAATCCTGTGGTGTTCCTGTCTAATCGTCCAACCGGAAAGATTCTCTCTTCGCCTGCTTTTGAAACAAGATCCATCACCGTTCTTCTATTCTGTGGATCCCTGGTGGTTGTAATAAAATCTTTTGGCTTGTTTAACAACACGTAAATAAATTTTTCAGGAACGAGTTTTTTGCCCAGGTGTGTTACTGAATCTGACCTCTTTACCTGGTAACCCATTTCACTAATTACCTCATTGTTAACTTTTATCGTTCCGGCTTTTATAAGTTCATCAGCTTCCCGTCGTGAACATAAACCAGATTTGGCAATGAACCGGTTCAATCGGATTGTTGAAGGGGGCGGGGCCACACCTTTTGAATTTTGCTGCTTTTTTGACATTGTCCTCAAAGGTAAGAAGGGCAAAAATCAATTCTCCTCGCCTATTGAATTATCTTCTTTTGAGAAATCCTTAATTGTAGGTAATTCATTTAAGTTATTGATGCCAAAATAGTCCATAAATTGCGGACTTGTTCCATAAATTAATGGTCGGCCAATAGACTCAGATTTTCCTCTAATTTCGACAAGCCCTTTATCGAGCAATTTTTGAACTGCATAGTCACAGTTTACACCCCTGATTTGTTCAACCTCTGTTTTCGTTACAGGCTGCTTATATGCTATGATAGATAACGTCTCGAGAGCAGAAGTGGTCAGTCGTTTCTTAGATTGGTGTTTTAACAAAATACTAATGCTAGCCTGGTAAGCTGGTTTTGTCAAAAACTGATAACCACCTCCACTATGTACAAGATGAAAAGAATATAGTTCTTTCTCAAATTGATCTTTGATTCTGGTAATAGACAATTCAATATCCTTTACAGGAATATCAGCTTCAAACATCTCATTGAGGCAGTTTTGAATCTCACTTTTCCGGATTGGCGTTGGCGAGCAAAAAATAAGTGCTTCAATATGATGCTGGAGAAACTCCACTAGTTGTTCTGCTGGAGCTTTGCCTCTATTGAAAGGGTTGTATGTGGAACTGCTTTTAATCTTTCTTTGCTAATCAATTTGCCTGTTTTCACGCAAATACCGTAGGTTCCGTTTTTAATCCTGACCAATGCGTTTTCGAGGTTTGCAATAAATTTTTGCTGCCTTGCTGCTAATTGGCTTAAGTTTTCTTTTTCGATAGTTTCAGCACCATCTTCCAATACTTTGGAAGAACTTGCAGTGTTATCGGTACCTGCATCGTTATTTCTGCTTAACGAGTTTTTCAGAAGCTGAAGCTCATTATGCGCTTTATCTAATTTTTCGTTTATAATCCCTTCAAAAACTGCAAGTTCAGAAGTCGAATATTTCGTTTTTTCTACTTTTCTCGCCATTATAGCCTAAATTTTGTTAGAGAATGGCCTAAATTAAATGTTCAATCTTGAAATAAAAACTATTGACAAGTATTTTGATGTACGGTTTATTGGATATTGTGAATCTACGAAACCGGCATCGGCCTTAATTTTTTAGTTAACGTATTATAAGTCAACGTATTAGGGTAATAATCAATCTTTTTAAAATTAATTATTTCCTAAAAATGTGTTCCAACGACAACTTTTTCTTTAATAACGGTTGTTTCACCATTTGGGTCTAGAATTTCAAACATTATTAAGTAATATCCGGTAGCCACCCGCTTTCCCATCTCGTTCACTCCGTCCCAACTTAAAAAACCATTGCTTCCCAAAGAACCTAAATTCAGCAAAGATTTAATCAACTGACCTTTGGTATTAAATATGGTAACTGTTCCTAAATAATCAGGATTTTCAAATTGGTAATGTATAGTTGTAAATGGATTTGTGATGCCACCGGGAATGAATACTTTTGGATCCACGTTGATTTGATAATTTTTAGTTTCTAAATCCATATAATTTGAGTTGATCTTTCCGGGAGTTGAATATCCTGAAATGGAGGAAGCGGATTTCCAATTATCGGAATTAGAGGTGGGATTATATGGTGAATATCTCTCAAGAGATACTCCCTCTTTATCAAACAAAAGATCGTGATGCATTGATTCTGAATATCCAAATTGATCAATTATGCTATCTCCGATAAGTGTAACAAGTCCCTCATCGTCCGGCCACGAAGGTACTGCCACCTGGATTAATTTATCCATCGGAGCATTTGGGTACATTGCCAGCAGTTTTTCTTTTGATGGTGTAAATACCATGAATTGGTGTGGATGAAGCAGTTGATCGTTTATTATGGCAACCGTATCAGTTTTATTACCAAGAGCAAAATCCTGTATTTTCAAATATTTTTCCGAAAGGTTATAAATTTCAAGAAAATCTACACCACCTACCGATGGGTTGAATAATATCTCATTGATTACCACATCTCCTGATACGGCCTTATCTGGTCTGATTATATTTACAGATTGCTGATTTATCATATTATGGTTGCAATCTCTCACGTTATCAATTTTAAGAGTGTATTCTTGATTCTTGACAAGCGGATTTTCCAATATTAATAGAACAAATCCTTCATTGTTACCAACGTGCACACCTGACACTCCTATGGCTGGGGTAAAGGTAAAATCTGATGTTTGAACTGACAGGGAATCTAAACGTTCATCAAAAATCAATGCGACTGAATCAGAATTCATTAACCAGGCATCCAGAATTTTTGGCCCTGTTAAATCAGGTTTAACAGCTGAAATAGTGTTTTGGGCTCCCGGAGAGCCCCCGTAAATTTTTGATACATTCCAGTTTGATAGACCGCTGCATGGGTTATTTAAATCGATCATCTCAAAAGTAAATCCCGGGAAATCCGAGGATTTGTCAACCCATTCCCGGTTATAATTAACACGATGAATAATGTCACCGTTGGGATTTTTTATTGTAATAACATCCTCGGAATCATTTAAAACAGGCCAATGTGATAGTGCCATAATTTTTTCATCGGGAAGATTGAATAACTCACGCTTCGAATCAGGAATAAGTACAACATACTCTTTTGGAGCTAGTGTAAATTCACTCAAAATGGAAGCCGATCTGGCATCTTCCAACAAATAACCCCTGATTGGTCTCTCTGACTCTGTTGGATTATATATTTCAATAAATTCAGATTGCTCCCCGTTAGGATCTGTAATCACAAGAAATTCAGATACAATTAACTCGTAGGAGTTTGCCATTTCAGGTGGATTTCCAGAGATCTCAACGGTTATGGAATCCATGGAATTCCCACTTGTATCTTCAATTCCATTGAGAATCAGCTGATTTGAAGAGATCAGTATGGTGTCAAATCGAATGTTCAGTTGTTGTTCACTGGTTTGGAATATTTTTGAAGGCTTTCCTATTCCCGGAATATAAAAGCTCTCTTTATCTTTAGTGATGACAACAGGCTCATTAAAAAATAAACGGATCTCATCAAAGTAGGAAAATTTGACACTATCCAATTTTGGTGCTGAAAAATCAGATTCCCATGTAATTGTTGAATTTTTAAGTGTGTTCCCCCAGCAATCCTGAAGATCCAATATTGTTAATGTGTGAATTCCGGAAATTTTGGGAGATTCTATTAGTATGTTGTTAGAGGATGTTAGTACAGGTTCAACAGATTCACCATAAAGTTTGAATGTTGCAGTTTCCAGATAGGATGAATTGATAGTTTTGTTAAATCCAATATAGATATTCCCATTGATGTCCTGATTTACTGATATAACTTCAAGCTTAGTTGTATCGCCTATTGAATTATATCTCGAATTAATTTTCCCGGGAGAGCCACTTATTTTTAGTGATGAAGTCCTCCATACTTTTCCACATGGGCTTCGGGGATTGACCAGTTCAATGCTGAGACCATCACTGTACAGACTATCAAATTCATTCGATTTATAGGCCACGAAATCTATCAGAAGGCTATCAGGATTTACCAGGGAGATTGAATCTGAAGAGTTGTTCAGACTTGGCCAGGGAGAAAGACCCAATTTATTTTCGATGGGGAAAGCGTCAAGGTTATCAACCGGAACAAGTAAGAGGAGTGAATCTGGCAGTAATAATTTACCTGGAATAATTGTTGTTGTTTTTAAATCGTAGATCATCCAATCTTTGAGCTGAACCGGGTGATCTGAAATGTTCCAAATTTCAATATATTCACTTTCCGGTAAATCCTCCGGAGGTGAGGGATCAATCATCATTTCGTTAATCACAATGTCACCTTCACCCACCGGCATAGGTCTAAAGTAGAGTAATTGGAAAGTAGTATCCAACATTTTATTTCCAACAGAATCTTGCCAATCACTTAAATAAAGTTCAAGCCAGGTTCCATTGGTTACCGGATTTACAAGTTTGACTGACACTATGGAATTTTTGTTCTCAATTGCTTCGATCTCCGGGCCATTGATCATTCCGGAATTTGGCAGGATGTATTCATTAAAATTGAATTGAATGCAAGAGGCATTCACAAAATTAGCCAAGGAGATTATCGGTGGTTTTGTATCAATATATCCTTCCCCGGTAATTTGAAGATCTCCAAAATGAAATTTTCTTGACCGGGTTGAAGTATAATGGCAATCAATGGCAAAGTACTTCGATCTGGACATCGAAATATGTGTACCGCCATTTAGTAAATTGTATTCAGTAAGTGAGTCGAGTCGATACTGCATGTTCCAGGTTCCAGCCAAATCCCGGGTAACTTCAATTTCTATATAATTATTGGATTGATTTAGTATTTTATCCGGACTGTCAATAATCGTTTCTTTACTTTTTCCATTTTTATAAATAAGCTTGATGTCGTCAGCCGTACTTCCTACTTGCACGTAATATCCCATTTCGAAGGGGATTGTGTCTGCAGCTAAAATTACATTCACATAGTTGTTGGATGATGGGTTGAAATCCAGATTTATAGAGATGGACCACGTGGCATTATTGATGATTTCAGATTCCAAATAGGTTATTGAAGTTCCGGTTACGGCAGGCGCTTTGAGATGCAGTTGTCCGTCAAAATAATTATAATTGGATGTATCACCTTTCCAGCCTGCAGGAAATTTCTCCAGGTTTTCTTTTACAATTTGCCCAAAAACGGAATTTGTTAAGATTAAAAGAAGAGCTGAAAGTCGCATGGTTTTTTTATTTACATATTAACAACCATTTCTTATGATATCAAAACGATATATCACGGATGCCGGAATTAAGATTACGGATTTCTGCAAAAGAGAATTGTTGAATTTCATCTTTTAAAGGGTATGTGCATATTCATTGATTATTTGAATTAATTTTGGCGATATTTTCTAAAAGATGAGATTAGCTGTTGTCGGTGTAACCGGATTGGTAGGAGGAGAAGTCATTGCCGTTTTGGAGGAACTCGAAGTGGATGTATCAGAATTAATTCCTGTTGCATCATCCAGTTCTGTAGGGAAAGAAATTGTATTCAAAGAGAAGAAATACAAAGTAGTATCAATAGAAACCGCACTTGAAATGAGACCCGATGTGGCCATATTTTCTGCCGGTTCAGAAATATCTATTGAATTCGCACCAAAGTTTGCGGAATCAGGATGTTACGTGGTTGATAATTCTTCCGCATGGAGAATGAACCCTGACAACCAGTTAATTGTACCTGAAATAAACGGAGATGGATTGGCTGAGGAAGATATGGTTATTGCCAATCCTAATTGTTCAACAATCCAAATGGTATTGGCGCTTGACCCTCTTCACAGGGCGTTCGGACTAAAAAGGATCGTTGTTTCAACCTATCAGTCAGTTACCGGAACCGGCAAAGCTGCTGTTGATCAGTTGGAAGATGAACGCGCCGGGAATGGTTCTCCGAGAATGGTATACCCTCATCCTATTGATATGAATGTAATACCTCACATTGATGTGTTTCAGGAAAATGGATATACAAAGGAGGAAATGAAAATGATCAACGAAACACATAAAATTCTTGGTGATGATTCTATTTCTATTACTGCTACCGCTGTTCGCCTGCCTGTAGTTGGAGGACATTCAGAATCGATTAATGCGGAATTTCATCGATCATTTTCTGTAGATGAAGTGGTTGAGCTAATTCAATCAACGAAGGGATTAGAGTTAATTGATGATCCGGGAACAAATAGCTATCCCATGCCACTGAATGCAAAAGGGAAAAATGAAGTATTTGTTGGAAGAATCCGAATGGATGGATTCCATCCAAATACTGTTAATTTATGGGTAGTAGCTGACAATCTTAGAAAAGGAGCTGCTACAAATGCTGTTCAAATTGTTGAAAAACTGCACGAAAAAGGTTTTATTTAAAAACCTTGATCCAAAAATTACTCCAACCGGATATCCAGAAGCTTATTTCGGAACACTACAAAAGTGATCCTGATCAATTGCGTCTCGCCTGGAGTAAAATTCCTGATTTCCCGGTCCATGAAGTAGTTGATCAAATTGTGTCTAAAAGAAAGGCCGAAGGAAAAATTCCCGGATTGATGAAAAAATCAATTATTTATCCTCCGCCATTGTCGATGGAACAGTGTTCTTCTGAGACCACAGCTTTGTACAAAAGTAGTTTGATTTCCGGAACGACAAGCGCTGACTTAACGGGAGGTGCGGGGATTGATTCAATGTTTTTGTCAAAAAAATTTGCAGATTTCACATATATTGAATCAGATAAATGGTTGTCTCAGATCGCCTCTCACAATTTTAAAATCTGGGGCGCTGCCAATATTCGGGTGATAAATACTTCAGCGGAATCATTTATTTCCAGCACCAAAAAGATGTTTGATCTGATTTACCTTGATCCGTCAAGAAGGAAAGATGGAAACAGGGTATTTAGGTTTGCTGATACACAGCCAAATGTAATTGAGTTAGTTCCGCAGCTAATACAAATTACACAGAGTCTATTAATTAAGGCCTCTCCTCTAATAGAGATCAAACAGGCGATTTATGATCTGCAAAAAGTTCATAAAGTCTGGATAATTGCATTGAAAAATGAGGTAAAGGAAGTGCTTTTTCAGTTAAAAAATTTGGCCAGACCTGATCCGGAAATTGAAGCGATAGATCTTGTGAATGACTCAGATTCTTTTGTGTTTAGAAAGTCAGAAGAGGAATCCGCAAAACCAAACTGGAAACTTCCTGAACCGGGTGATTTTCTATATGATCCCAACAAGGCAATTATCAAGTCAGGTGCATTTAATTTGCTTTCGGAACGATATAATGTTTCAAAATATGGAGATAATACACATTTATATTCTTCCAGGAAAATAATTTCCTTTCCGGGTCGGGTTTTTCAAATTCTTCAAATAATTACAGGTTCTTCCAAAAGAGATCTTAAGTTGAAGGAAGTGGATATAATCAGCAAAAACTATTCATTGCAGGCGTCAGAAATACAAAAGCGATTTAGAACAAGACCGGGGAATGGTACTCAGTTCCTGATTGGAGCGGGCAGGGGTAAGGATGCACGTCTGATGCTTTGCCACCGGCGAAGCTAAAAAAATAATTTCAGCAAAACTTTAATCACCAATGTAATGCCTATAACAGATCCATAAACCAGTATCACTTTCATACGGTATTGGCGATTCTCCCACCATAATACCATATGCGGTTTGAACAAACCAATGAGTAGCAATAACGAATTAAGTATTATAAAGGTATTAAGTCCAATATTAATTGAACTCATATTTTTAGAGTTTTCTTTTTACCTCTTTTTCTTCGAATCCTTCTATGATATCACCAACCTTAATATCATTGAAATTCTCAATGCTTATTCCACATTCATAGCCTTTTTTGACTTCTGAAACGTCATCTTTAAATCGTTTCAATTGAGATATTTGACCAGTATAAACAACAATACCCTCTCGAATCAGACGAACCTCGTTTTTCCTTTTGATCATTCCTTCTGTGACCATGCAACCGGCGACTGTTCCAATTCTGGATATTTTGAATACCTCTCTAACCTCTGCGTTTCCAACAATTATCTCTTCTACATCCGGAGCAAGCATTCCTTCCATTGCGTCTTTTACATCGTTGATTGCATCATAAATGACAGAATATAATCGGATATCGATTTCCTCCGTTTCAGCAAGTTTCCTGGCAGATAAAGAAGGCCGTACCTGGAATCCTATAATAACCGCATCAGATGCAGTTGCTAGTAATACATCAGATTCTGAAATCTGACCCACACCTTTATGAATTACATTTATCTGAACCTCATCAGTAGTTATTTTTAATAAAGAATCTGACAATGCTTCAACTGATCCATCAACATCACACTTCACGATAACATTTAGTTCTTTAAATGTTCCGATGGCAAGTCGTCTGCCTATTTCATCGAGAGTAATATGCTTTTGAGTACGGATGTTTTGTTCTCTTAGAATTTGCTCTCGTTTTGACGCAATTTCCCGAGCTTCCCTTTCGGTTTCAACGACATTGAATTTATCACCAGCTTGTGGAGCACCATTTAATCCAAGCATAAGAACGGGAGTTGATGGTCCGGCTTCCTGAAATTTATTTCCTAAATGGTTATACATAGCTTTCACACGGCCATGACGTGATCCGGCGAGAACGATATCACCAATTTTTAATGTACCCGCCTGGATAAGCACTGTTGCCAAATAACCCCGGCCTTTATCTAGCTCTGCTTCTATTATAGTTCCAACTGCTCCTTTGTCTGGGTTTGCTTTTAATTCAAGTAGCTCAGCCTCGAGCAACACTTTTTCTAAAAGCTGATCTATGCCTTCTCCGGTTTTGGCAGAAATATCCTGGGATTGATATTTTCCTCCCCAATCTTCTACAAGGATATTGTTATTTGCCAGATCTTCCTTTATTTTATCCACATTGGCATTCGGACGGTCAATTTTATTGATTGCGAAAACCAAGGGTACACCAGCTACCTGTGCGTGGTTAATTGCCTCTTTAGTTTGAGGCATAACGCCGTCGTCTGCTGCTACGACCACTATTACTATATCGGTAACCTTTGCACCTCTTGCTCTCATAGCCGTAAATGCCTCATGGCCGGGAGTATCCAAAAAAGCAATTTTTGCACCAGTAGTTGTCAAAACGTCATAAGCACCTATATGCTGGGTAATTCCACCAGCCTCTGTGGAAATAACATTTGCCTTTCGGATATAATCCAGAAGTGAGGTCTTGCCATGATCAACATGTCCCATGATGGTAACAATTGGTGCTCTTTCTTTCAGGTCAGCCTCTTTATCTTCATCTTCTACCACATCCACTTCTTCTTCAGCTGTTGAGAAGCTCACTTCATATCCAAATTCATCGGCAATAAGTGTAATCGATTCTGCATCTAATCGCTGATTAATTGACACAAACATTCCCATGCTCATGCAAGATGCAATTACATCGTTTACTTTTACATCCATAAGAGCGGCAAGATCACTGGAGGAAATAAATTCTGTTACTTTCAGTGTTTTTGATTCCTCTTTTTCCTGGAGAATCGCTTCTTCACGTTCTTCTGCTTTGGTGGCTCTTTTTTCCCTTCGATATTTGGCACCTGCTGTTTTTTTCGTACCGCTTAGTCTTGCGAGGGTTGCCTTTATCTGCTCTTGAATTTCCTTATCAGATAGTTCTTCCTTTGGCTTGCGGTCACTGCGTTTTCTTTTTGGTCCACGATCCTGACTTGGTCGTTGTTCCCTGGGACCTGAAGAACCGGGATGTATTCGTTTCCTGGGTCTTTTCTTCTTTTTTCGATCGACAGATTCGTCTGAAGAAGCGACAGGTTTTTCTTTTTCTACCGGTTTTGGTAATTCAATTTTTCCTATTACTTTCAGACCTTTAAGCTTTGCAGCTTTGGCAGCGATTACTGCAGAGGCCGGTTTTTCTTCAGTATCTTTTTCTTTCGATTCAGACTTAGTCGATTCTTTGACCTCTTGCTCAGACTTGTCTTCAACCTTTGGTTTATCCTTTGGATCTTCCCCCCCCTTAACTTCTTTCCCGGTTTCTGGTTTTACTTCTTCTTTAACCTCAATTGCTTCAGCAGGCTCTTCTTTGGGCTGTGGTTTTTCTTTTTTTTGTTTTGGATCCAGATCGATTTTCCCAAGTACTTTGATTCCTTTTAATTTGGGAGAATCGCTTGTCTCTTCTTTGGCTTCTTCAACTATGGGTTCAACGATTTTTTCTACTTTTCTTTCCTCCTCTTTCTCTTTCTCTTTTGCGTGCTCAGCTTCTTCGGTTGGTTCTGTTCCAACGGGAACATTTTTTATAAGAATTTCATCTTCATCATTTTGTTTGCGATCTTTTTTATCGATTTTATCGATAATCAGATTTTCAACGTGCTTAATCCCAATATTTAAACTTTCAGCTTCCTCTTTTTCCAATATTGAGGAGGCAAATTCCTTTGCAAGAATCAAATATTGTTCAGAAGATATTTTTGTATTTGGACTGCTGTCAATTTCAAAACCCTTATTTTCAAGATGCTCAATGATGGTATCTTTACCAACATTCAGCTTCCTAACCACTTGACTTAGCCTCATTGTTCGTTCTTCCGACATGCTCAAATATCTTTCTTTTTTACCGTTTTAAAAAATTTGCTTATTCGAACTCCTTACCTAAAATCCCCAATACATCTTGTATTGTTTCCTCCTCCAGATCCGTTCTACGGGCAAGTTCTTCCTTAGAAAGGGTCAGTACACTTTTAGCAGTATCCAGGCCAACTCTCTTCAGTTCGTCTATCACCCATCCTTCTATTTCATCTCCAAATTCATCAAGATCAACATCTTCCTCCTCAAGCGCATTTAGTTCGCGGAATACATCAATCTCGTATCCAACCAGCTTGCTGGCAAGCTTAATATTCTGACCACCCTTCCCAATCGCGAGTGAAACCTGGTCAGGTTTTAAGTAGACAGCTACCCGCCCATCCTCTTTGTTAATTTTCATTGAGGTAATTTTGGCAGGGCTTAACGACCGGGTAATATACAATTCCAGGTTATCAGTGAAATTGATGACGTCGATATTTTCATTTTGCAACTCCCTTACGATTGCATGAATTCTGGATCCTTTCATTCCTACACATGCTCCTACAGGATCTATTCTGTCATCGTACGATTCAACGGCTACTTTTGCTCTTTCACCTGGTTCCCTTACTACATTTTTAATTGTAATTAGTCCATCGTATACTTCCGGCACTTCACTTTCGAACAATCTTTCCAAAAATTTTGGAGATGTTCTTGAAAGGATAATTTTAGGATTGGCGTTTACCATTTCTACCCGATGTACAATTGCTCTCACTGAATCTCCTTTCCGAAATCTGTCTTTTGGAATTTGTTCATTTTTAGGAAGTATAATTTCATTTCCTTCAGCGTCAATTAACAACACTTCTCTGCTAAGGATCTGATACACTTCTCCGTTAATAACTTCCTCAACTAAATCTTTGTATTTCTGAAAAAGAATATCCTTCTCAAGGTCTTTGATCCTTTGCATTAACGTCTGACGAGCGGTCATTACTGCCCGGCGTCCGAAGTCAGCTAAAAAGATTTGCTCAGCAACTTCTTCACCAATTTCGAAATCACTTTCTATTTTCGTTGCTTCAGAAAGACTGATTTTATCATATTCCCAGATATCTTCAGAATTGTCATCTACAATTTCCCTGAATCGCCAGATTTCAAGATCACCTTTATCCGCATTAATGACAATATCAAAATTATCATCGTACCCATATTTCTTCCGAATCATTGTCCTGAATACATCTTCGAGGATTCGGATCATTGTTGGTCTGTCAATATTTTTATTCTTTGCAAAATCTGCAAACGATTCAATTAAAAATTGAGTATCCATCGCTATTTATTAAATGTAATTAACACCATTGTTTTATCTATCTGGTCAAAAGGGACATCAATAACCCGTTCATTGTCCTTTTCTCCCTTTTCTCCCTTTTCTCCCCTTTTCCCCATTGTGATCGTAATTGCATCCCGGGTAACCTTCATTAATTTCCCTGTTATCTCACCGCCATCAAGACGGTCAATTTTCAGTTCCCTCCCTTGATTCTTTTTGTATTGCCGAAGATGCATTAACGGATGGTCAACTCCGGGTGAAGACACCTCGAGTATATACTTATCTGAAATCAAATTTGTTTCCTCAATGTGATGACCAAGTGACCGGCTAATTTTTGAACAAGCATCAATTGTCAATGCATTGTCACTGTCTATTAATACCTGAACTTTCATATTATTCACATTACCCTTCATAATAATGTCTACTATAAACTGTTCAGGCTCTAATAAACCTTCAACAAACTGCGTTATGTCACGAACTTCATCCATTCTAACATTCTAAAAAACAAAGAAGGGGACAATGTTGTCCCCCCTTTTCCTAAGAGTGATGCAAAATTAGAGTATTTTTTGAATTTGAACAAGATCAATAGATGATAGTTCACTTGGTTCAAATGCATTTGTTACTTTTGCCGAATGTCACAAGACCTTCATGTTTACAATAGTCTTTCCCGAAAGAAGGAGAAATTTGAGCCACTAAACCCTCCAAACGTGGGTATGTACGTTTGCGGGCCCACGGTTTACAGTGACATTCATTTGGGCAATGTAAGGACCTTCCTTTCTTTTGACGTGGTATACAGATATCTGAAATATTTGGGCTACCAGGTCCGGTATGTACGGAATATTACGGATGTTGGCCATTTAGAAAATAATGCAGATGAAGGCGAAGATAAAATTGGTAAAAAGGCAAAAATGATGAACCTTGAACCAATGGAAATTGTACAGCGATACACAAACGATTTTCATGATGTTCTTCGAAAGTTCAATCTTTTGCAACCCAATATCGAACCTTCGGCAACAGGCCATATAGTTGAACAGATTGAATGGGTAAAGGAACTTATCAGAAAGGAACTGGCCTATGAGATTAATGGATCTGTTTATTTTGATGTGGGCAAATACAATGAAAGCAAACATTACGGGAAATTATCAGGAAGAGTAATTGAGGAATTGATGGAAAGTGGTAGAGAGCTTGAAGGTCAGGATGAAAAGCGGGCCTCCATTGATTTTGCCCTGTGGAAGAAAGCTTCACCTGAACATATTATGAGATGGGAATCACCATGGGGCGCGGGATTTCCGGGGTGGCATTTGGAGTGCTCAGTAATGAGTACTAAATACCTTGGGGAAAGTTTTGATATTCATGGTGGAGGTCTGGATTTAAAATTTCCTCACCATGAATGTGAAATTGCACAGTCAGTCGGTTACGGGGGGAAAGAACCTGCTCGTTACTGGTTACATACCAATATGCTGACTGTGAATGGGCAAAAAATGAGCAAATCGCTAGGAAACTCATTCTTACCCCAGGAGTTGTTTACCGGGGATCATGAGATTCTTGATCAGGCGTATAGCCCAATGACAGCAAGGTTTTTTATGTTGCAGTCACACTATTCCAGTACATTGGATTTCTCGAATGAGGCTTTGCGCGCTGCTCAAAAAGGATACAAGAAACTAGCCAATGGCCTCCGGATTATAAAAGGTATGAAATTTCAGGATGATGGCGGGAAGGTTGATGAAGACCTGGTCAATCAGGTTACTAAAAATATTGATGGCTGTAAGTATGCTATGAATGACAATTTCAACACAGCGCAGACAATCGCCCAGTTATTTAATATTCTTAAACGTATTAATTCAATTTATACAGGCAATCTTGCATATTCAGCCTTTGGACAAGACACATTTGAATTGATCCGAAACACATATATAAGTTATATGGAGGATGTACTGGGGTTGAAAGAGGAAAAACCTGAAGATATTGAATCATTTATTTCCTCAATACTGGAAGTTTATAAAGATTCAAAATTTAACAGACAATTTGACAAGGTAGATAAAATTCGAGCTGGATTAAAAGATTCAGGAATTATTTTGAAAGACATGAAAAACGGAGTTGATTGGGCATATGAGGAGTAAATATTTATTGTTATTTGTTTTTATTAGTTTTTTCGCTTGCGATCAGGCTTCGAAAGATACTGAAAAGGTTTCAACCCTTCCGGAAATACGTGTGGAAGTGCCTCGATTCAATGCCGATTCAGCATTTCATTTTATTGAAAGGCAGGTGGCATTTGGGCCACGCGTTCCAAATACGCTATCACACAGAAAAACAGGAGAATACTTAATTTCTAAATTGGAAGAGTATGGGGCAATCGTTATTAAACAAAACTTTCAAGCAACAACATTTGATAATAACAATCTTGGCCTCACAAATATCATTGCCAGTATTAACCCGGGAATAAAGAAACGAATTTTATTAGCCGCCCACTGGGATACACGGCCCTATGCAGATAAGGATGAGGATGAATCCCGAAGGACGGAACCAATTGATGGTGCGAATGATGGCGGGAGTGGTGTTGCAATAATTTTAGAGGTTGCAAGGGTAATCCATGTGTCTGATATAAAACCAGATATAGGAATTGATATCATACTTTTTGATGGTGAAGATTGGGGTTTTTTGGATTATGAACAAAGCCCGCCGATTCCGTCAAATCTTGATTCATGGTATTGCCTTGGATCGCAGTATTGGTCCAATAATAAACACATTGCCAACTACTCCGCTTATTATGGAATCTTATTGGATATGGTAGGGGCTTCAAATGCAACATTTCCAATGGAAGGAACATCAATGCAGCATGCACCCAGCGTCATGAAAAAAGTATGGGATTGGGGCAATGCACTGGGCCACGGAAATGTATTCGTGTATGATAAGAAACAGGCTATTACCGATGACCATAGATTTGTAAATGAAATCGGTAAAATTCCTATGATTGATATTGTACACTATGATAACATAAATGGCTATTTTGGTGATTTCCATCACTCTCACAAAGACAACATCTCTATCATTGATAAAACCGTACTTAATGCGGTTGGAGAGACATTGCTTTATGTATTATATCATGAGTAAAGGTCAGGTTTATCAATAAGATCCAGAAGATATTTCCCATAACCACTATTTTTGAGGGGTTGGGCAAGGGATTCTAATTGTTGTTCATCAATATATTTCTGTGAATAAGCGATTTCTTCGATACAACCAATTTTTAATCCTTGCCGATCTTCAATCACTTTAACGAACTCACTTGCATGAGTTAATGAACGAAATGTTCCGGTATCCAACCATGCAGTTCCTCTACTCAAAATTTCGACAGATAATATTTCGTTCTTTAGATAATGCTTATTTATATCTGTGATTTCATACTCTCCACGTGCACTTGGTTGTAAATTTTTGGCAATATCAACAACTGTATTATCATAAAAATAGATGCCTGGAATTGCATAATTTGACTTAGGGAACTGAGGCTTTTCTTCAATGGATATAACAGATCTATCGTCTCCAAATTCGACCACACCATATCTTTCAGGTTCTTTAACATGATAGGCAAATATAATACCGCCATCAGGATCATTTTTCTTACGAAGAAGTTGGCCCATTCCGCCACCATAGAATATGTTATCCCCTAATATCAATGCCACTTTTTCACTCCCGATAAATTCTTCACCGAGTATGAAGGCCTGGGCTAATCCTTCAGGCTTATCCTGAACGAGGTACTGGAACGAACAGCCTAATTGTGATCCATCCCCGAGTAATTTTTTAAAAAGAAACTGGTCATGAGGAGTTGTGATAAATAGAATATCTCTGATTCCAGCAATCAGCAAAGTCGATAAAGGATAGTAAATCATGGGCTTATCATAAACAGGAAGAAGCTGTTTACTAACTGATATGGTGAGTGGGTGAAGCCGGGATCCGGTACCCCCTGCAAGAATTATTCCTTTCATCTATCTAGGTATTGTTCTGAATAATATTCACGGTAAGCTCCTGATGTCACATGGTCCAGCCATTCGTGGTTTTGCAGGTACCAGTCAATCGTATTACTAATTCCGCTCTCAAAGGTGTAATGAGGTTGCCATCCAAGGTTATTTTTAATTTTATTTGCGTCAATTGCATATCGCATATCATGACCAGGTCGATCTTTTACAAAAGTGATTAAAGATTGAGAATTTTCTGACCCAACTTTTTCATCCATAAGATCACAGATCAATTTCACAATTTCAATATTTTTCCATTCATTGAACCCGCCAATATTATATGTTTCTCCGGTTTTACCCTTATGGTAGACAATGTCTATTGCACGGGCATGGTCTTCAACGTGCAACCAATCCCTGACATTTAAACCGTCACCGTAAACTGGTAAAGGTTTTCGTGTGCGTAGGTTCTGAATAATCAGTGGAATAAGCTTTTCCGGAAATTGGTTTGGACCATAATTATTTGAACAGTTAGAAATAATAACAGGTAATCCGTATGTATTGCCATATGCCCGTACAAAATGGTCTGAGCTAGCTTTTGAAGCAGAATAGGGTGATTGTGGGTCGTAAGTAGTATCCTCCAGAAAATATCCTGTTGCCCCCAGAGAACCGAACACCTCATCTGTTGAGATGTGGTAGAATAGTTTTTCATGAGAATCTGCCGACCAACAGGATTTTGCTGCATTTAGCAGATTGACGGTACCTAACACATTCGTGTTCACAAAACTCAATGGATCTAAAATCGATCTGTCAACATGTGATTCAGCTGCCAAATGAATGACTCCGTCAGGTTGAAACTCATCAAATAAATTATTGATAAATTCTGCGTCTGTTATATCGCCTTTCCTGAAGATGTAATCAGGTGTATTTTCAATGTCCTTCAGATTCTCGAGATTGCCAGCATATGTTAAGGAATCAACATTTACTATGAGATTTTCCGGGTAGTTATTTACAAACCTTCTGACAACATGAGATCCGATAAATCCAGCTCCGCCTGTTATTAATATCGTTTTTTTCATGACAAACTTTTTTGCCAATTCCATGCGTCTATTAATGAAGTTTCCAGGTTTCGCTGTGCTTTCCAATTCAATTCTTTTTCAGCTTTTGCCACATTTGCCCATACCTGCTCCACATCACCCGACCGCCGGGGGCCGATTTCATAAGGGACGGATTCATTTGTTGCTTTTTCAAAAGTACTAATGACTTCCAAAACGCTATTCCCGTTCCCCGTTCCAAGGTTTATATAATCATAGTAGGATAACTCCTCATTTTCCTGAAGAACTTTCATTGCCTGTACATGAGCTTTTGCAAGATCAACAACATGAATATAGTCTCGCACACATGACCCATCGGGTGTATCGTAATCATTGCCGAAAACAGTAAGCTGTTTCCTGATTCCTGCGGCTGCCTGCGTAATAAATGGAACCAGGTTATTGGGTGTTCCAATAGGTAATTCTCCAATTAAAGAGCTATCATGTGCCCCTATGGGGTTAAAATACCGAAGAGCCAGCGACTTGATGGCTTCATTTGCGTTGTGCACGTCTTTCAGTATTTCCTCACAAATTTGTTTTGTATTACCGTAAGGTGACTCTGCTGGTTTGATAGGTGAAGATTCGGAAACGGGAAGTTCTTCAGGCTGGCCATAAATTGTGCATGAGGAAGAAAATACCAGATTAGGAACATTATATTTCTTAAGTAAATTTACCAGTACCACCAACGAGCCTATATTATTGTCGTAATATTTGATTGGATTGGCGACTGATTCACCAACTGCCTTGAATGCTGCAAAATGAACACAGCCTACGAGATTACCTTCAGCTCGAAACAAATTCTCCATAAAGGATCCATCATTGCAATCTCCTTCGTAGAGTTTCGTCTTTTTCCCAATAATTTTTTCAATCCCATTTATAGCCCGGTGCTCAGAATTGGAAAAATTATCTACTATAATGGTTTCGTATCCGGCTTTGTCCAGTTCTACTACTGTATGCGATCCAATGTATCCAGCTCCTCCTGTGACTAGTATCTTATCCATTATTTTATGTAGTCAGTAAAGGTATTGTGTTCTGTTTTGTGAAGCATCTCATCAGGAAGTCCTTTGAAATATTCAAAGGTAATTTTCAATCCTTCTGATCTTGATACTTTAGGTTCCCAATTTAAAAATTCTTTTGCTTTATCAATATTTGGTTGTCGCTGTGTCGGATCATCCTTTGGTAAAGGTTTGTAAATAACCTTTTGAGAAGTACCGGTTAATTTTATAATCTCATCTGCAAACTCTTTTATCGTAATTTCATCGGGATTCCCAATATTCATTGGCAGTGTGTAGTCGCTAAAAAGTAATCGAAAAATGCCATCAACCAAATCATCCACATAGCAAAACGATCGGGTCTGGCTTCCATCTCCAAATACTGTAAGATCTTCACCTCTCAGTGCTTGTCCAATAAATGCCGGTAAAACCCTGCCATCATTCAAACGCATTTTTGGACCATATGTATTAAAAATGCGGACTATTCGAGTTTCAAGTTTGTGATATGTGTGGTAAGCCATGGTAATCGCTTCCTGAAACCGCTTAGCCTCATCATACACACCTCTGGGACCAATTGGATTTACATTCCCAAAATATTCTTCTGTTTGGGGATGCACCAGAGGATCTCCATATACTTCAGAAGTACTGGCCACAAGTATACGAGCGTTTTTGGCACGAGCAAGTCCTAAAAGATTATGGGTTCCCAGGGATCCAACTTTTAACGTTTGAATCGGAATTTTTAAATAGTCAATGGGGCTCGCAGGAGATGCAAAGTGCAAAATGTAATCTAATGTACCTGGAACATGTACATACTTTGATACATCGTGATGATAGAACTCGAAATTTGCTTCTTTAAAAAGGTCCTCTATGTTTCCTACATCACCTGTAATAAGATTATCCATTCCATACACGTGGAATCCTTCCGAGATAAATCTATGACATAAATGTGAGCCAAGAAAACCCGCGGCACCAGTAATTAAAATTCGTTTATTTTCCATGGATTTCTTTTCTGCCAATACTAAAATAAGAGAATCCGTGTCTTTCCAATAAGTCGGGTGAATAAAGATTTCTCCCATCAAATACAACCTTATTGTTTAACAGTGAAGACATTCTATCAAATTCAGGGGTGCGAAATACAGGCCACTCTGTTGCTATCAGGAGTGCATCAGCATTTTTTAATGCATCATATTCATCTTCAGCGAAGTATATTTTATCTTCAAATATCTTGACCATATTCCCCATTGCTTCGGGATCATAT
>SMVA01093039.1_pt1 | contig 23691 bp, 23 predicted proteins | sample 2456451 | NCBI WGS metagenome assembly SMVA01 (sample SAMN11095933, study PRJNA526329) | marine sediment metagenome | biome: Marine sediment; feature: Surficial sediment; material: Deep marine sediment; isolation source: Hadal surficial sediment | place: Pacific Ocean | collected 2014-05 | depth... | reverse complement strand
TGACCTTTCCGGCTTCCTTGCCAGCATCGGCAGAGACCGCGGCGACCACTACGAAATCCGAACAGCCTATTCGACAAACGATCAATTGCAGATGGGGCGAAACAACCAGATCGCCCGAGATCTGCGACGTAGCTTCATCAGCCAGGGTGTTTACGCCGAACGCATCCAATTGGTCCATTTACCAGACTATGACAACACGCTAGAATTGGTCGTTCGCCGTTACACTATTATCAGCCCGGCCTGCGGCGTGGTTGATGTTAACCTGGGGAACGATTGGGAAAATGAGCCTACGCAAACGAGAAAGCTTGGTTGCAGTAACGCCTATAATCTGGGGCAAATGATTGCCGACCCACGCGACCTCGTTGGCGGCCGGACGTTTGGTTTCGCATCGGGTGAACGCGAGGCGCTTGGCGTACGCCGGCATGGCGAGGGGACAATTCCGCCCCTTAATGTCGAAGACCTTTCGACAACTGGCGAATAGAAATGCAAATGGTTAGTAATATCTCAGAGCAAACGGCCACCGACAGACAACCCTTCATGGCGTTTGTTGTCGATGATCGCTCCTACAAATTGATGCAAGACGTCACAGAAGCGCTTTTGCTGCCCTCAGAAACAATCAGAAACGGTACAGTTCAGGAAGCTCGCTCATATTTGAATGAGGTTCGCTCGCCGGGACTGCTGATTGTCGACATTGAGGGCGTCGAGTCGCCCGTCGAGGAAATTGTCGCCCTGAGTGAAGTATGCGAACTGGGCACCCGTCTTATCGTTCTGGGTGACAACAATGACGTCGCCTTGTTTCGGGACCTGTTAAGCATTGGTGCCGCCGACTACATGGTGAAGCCCCTCACACAAGATCAGGTCATGGCCTGTATCAGTGCCCTGGATGATGGCGGCAGCGGCCTTTCGATCATGGGGAGGACCGGTAAGATTGTGTCGGTCATTCACAGCCGCGGTGGTGCCGGTTCAAGCACCATTGCCGCAAATATGGGCGCGATTATTGCGGACGAAACCAACAAAAGGGTTGTGTTGGTAGATCTCGATACTCATTTTGGCGATCTCGCCCTTATATTGGGGGCCGATGCCCGAGGTGGTCTGGCTGATGCTTTGGCTCAACCAGAACGTATTGATAGTTTGTTTCTTGAGCGTGTTACCAGTCAGGCGGCCGATCGACTGTATGTCGTGGGCGGTGAAGAAGGATTGGACGAGGCGATTAGCAATAATCGAGAAGCTGTTGATACACTGTTAGGCGAACTAAAAACCCAGTTCCACTATGTAATCGTGGATGTGCCGCAGACGATTAACGAACTGGTTCGTCGCACGTTGCAAATATCGGGACTTATCCTCATCGTTACCGATCTTTCTTTGACCGGCATGCGCGATACCGCGCGACTCATCAAATATGTCAAAGAAACGAACCCAGGCTGCCAGATTGGTCTGATTGCAAACAAAGTTGGCGAAAATCCGCGCGCAGAAATTCCAATCGCCGAGTTCGAAAAAGGGGCCGGTCGAAAGCTAGATTTCCAAGTCCCCTTTGAGGCAAACACCGTGCTGAAGGCCGCCAATTTGGGCGAACCAATCATCGGCGGCAAGGGCAATGTCGGCAAAGTATTAAAACAGATTTCGGAACACTTTATCGGACTGGATAAGGATACCAAGAAGGCCTCGAAGAAAGGCTTCTTGGCTTCGTTTTCTCGCAAGGGGTAACTAAATGTTTGGCCAACGCTCAGCAGGAACAAAATCAACTTCAGGGTCAAAATTTGGCTCTCAGGCAACGAAACTTGCAGAATCTTCGAAACCAGGTGGGCCCAACGGGTCATCGATGGCTGTCGCGGGCGTGGACGCAGACGAAATTGAGCGAAATTCCGACCAAAACCTGGCCAAAGAACAAAATTTGCGTGCGCAGAGCGCGCGCCGCGAAGAAATCCTCGCTGAGGTTGTTGAGCGTATTGACGCCGGGGCTGCGGTCCAAATGTCTCGCCAAGAGCTGGAAACGGAATTGGCCACGATGGTCAACGAGATCCTGATTGAAAAACGGATCGTGCTCAGTCAGCGCGAAACACAAGAAGTCACCAAAAAACTCGTCGACGAAATGATCGGCTTTGGGCCACTGGAACCCCTTTTGGATGACGAAAGCATTACTGACATCATGGTCAATGGACCTGACCAGGTCTATATCGAACGAAACGGCAAACTGGAACTGTCAGACGTTCGTTTTCGCAATAATTCTCACGTCCTGAATGTAGCGCAACGTATCGTTAGCCGCGTCGGTCGTCGTATCGATGAATCTGTGCCTCTGGTCGATGCCCGCCTGCCCGATGGCAGTCGTGTCAATATCATAATTCCGCCCCTTGCCTTGGATGGACCATCAATTTCCATTCGTAAATTTGCCAAGCAAAAAATCACCCTTGAAGTGATGACACGGCAACAAAATATTTCTGAGCCGTTGGCAACAGTGCTGAAGATTGCTGCGGCATCCCGGCTTAACATCTTGATCTCAGGCGGGACTGGCTCGGGTAAAACCACCTTGTTGAACGCCCTGTCGCGGATGATTGATCCTGGCGAACGTATCGTAACAATTGAAGATGCAGCCGAGTTGCAATTGCAGCAGCCTCATGTTGTCCGGCTGGAGACACGCCCACCCAATATTGAAGGCAAGGGCGAGATTACCATGCGTGATCTCGTGAGAAATTCGCTGCGTATGCGCCCTGACAGGATCATCCTGGGGGAAATCCGCGGCTCCGAGGCCATCGACATGTTGCAGGCCATGAACACGGGTCATGATGGCTCTTTGAGCACTATTCATGCCAATACACCTCGAGAAGCGCTGACCCGCCTTGAAAATATGGTGTCCATGGGTGGGTTTAATTTGGCAGAGCGCGCGCTGCGCACCCAAATCGTAAACGCCATTGATATGGTCATCCAAATTGCGCGCATGCGCGATGGCATCCGTCGGGTCACCCATGTGACAGAAGTCGTGGGCGTCGAAGGGGATATCATTTTGGCACAAGACCTGTTCACCTATGAGTTTCGGGGCGAAACAGCAGATGGCAAACTGGACGGCGAATTTGTTGGCTCAGGCTTACGTCCGCATTTCTTGCCGAATGCGGCGTATTTCGGACTAGACAAACCGTTGATGGAAGCGATCGGAGGCAACGCACAATGAGCGGCATATTAATCATCATTCTTGTATCGGCGATCATCCTGATAACCACCACATCAGTTTTCATGATCTATGGTTCTACGGATGAACGCCGCATGGAAGCACGGATCAAACGGTTAACGGACCCAAATTCAGTCCCAGCAGGTCCCAAGGGAAATTCCCCTAATCTCGCCGCCAGCAAGGGTAAGACAGTTTCGGTGTCGCTTGATCAGAAAATTAAGCAATTACTTCCCAATGCTGATCTGATGCGACTGCGCGTTGAACGGGCCGGCTTTGACATCAATCTTTCCGTAGTGTTCCTTGTTCTCGCCGCTTTGTGCATCCTCTTCACGATGATTTTCATGAATCTTCTGTCCTTGCCCCCTTTGGTCTCTATTTCTGCTGGTATTGCACTGGGCCTGGCGGTCCCGACCCTGGTCATTTCGATGCGTGGTAAAAAGCGGATCAAAGCGTTTAACAGCGCCTTGCCTGATGCTATTGATCTGATTGTCCGCAATGTTCGGTCTGGCCTGCCTGTTGCCGAGGGCATCCATTCCGTATCGACAGACCTGACCGGGCCAATCTCTGAAGAGTTCAAAAAGATTGCTGATCAGATTGCCATCGGCGTGCCATTGGAAGACGCGCTTGCACGATCCGTCAAACGCGTTGCAGCGCCAGATTTTGCCTTTTTGTCGATTGCTCTGGCAATTCAGAAAGAAACCGGCGGTAATTTGACAGAGGCTTTAGGCAACCTGTCGCGGTTGCTACGCCAGCGTAACCAAATGTTTTTAAAAGTCAGAGCCCTGACCTCGGAAGCCCGATCTTCAGCCTTGATCATTGGCGCACTTCCCTTCCTGGTTATTTTGGTTCTGGTCTTTATGAATCCAGAATATGTAAGTGTGCTGTATAAAGACGAAACCGGGCAGATTGTCAGTATGGTCGGGGGGGCGAGCATGTTATTGGGCTTTGCGATCATGGCCAAGATGGTGAGGTTCCAGATATGACCAATTCCGTAGTCCTTTTCGGCATGGGATGGTCTGAAATCATCCCCATCGGCTCAGGCCTTGTCGTCTTTGGCATTGTCATGTTTGTCTGGTTCGCCGTTATTGAAAAAGACAGCGTTGCTGCCAGAGCCAAGGCCATTCGTGAACACAAACGCATAGTTTTGGCTCAACAACCAACCCAGAAAAAGAAACAGCGGGTTACCTTGGCCCGCAAGAACCGTCTGAGCAACCTGGCAGCGAGCATGCGGGCCAAACGGAAAGAACAGACGGCAAACATTAGAATGTTGTTGGCCGTGGCCGGCTTTCGGTCAAATGAAGCCGTCGGTCTGTACGTTCTTGCCAAGTTCATCGGGCCGCTGATTACGACAGTAGGTGGATTTATCCTGTACTATGTTACCCCAACGCTGCAGGACCTAAACCCGTTGCTATTGATAGTCTTGTTGGTCTTCACGGTATTGGCGGGTATCGGGCTACCCGATTTGATCCTAGGCTTTTTGGGACGTGGCAGACAAAAGAAGATCCAGGGCGCGCTGCCAGATGCACTCGATCTGATGGTCATCTGTACAGAAGCGGGTTTGGCGCTTGATGCGACCTTTGAACGTGTCGCCGCTGAAATGGCTTCATCCAGCCGGGAAATGTCCGATGAGCTAAGTCTGACATCTGTTGAAATGGCGATCTTGCCAGAACGTAGCGAAGCTTTGAATAATTTGACAAGGCGTACCAATGTGCAGGCCATCGAATCTGTGGTCAGCACGCTTAATCAGACGGAACGGTATGGTACGCCTTTGGCACAATCCTTCCGTATTCTGGCATCCGATTTTCGCGATAGTCGTTTGCTTAGGGCAGAGGAAAAGGCCGCAAAATTGCCGGCTACGTTGACCATCCCCATGATTGGCCTGATCTTTCCCTGCCTGTTCGCCGTGCTATTGGGCCCCGCCATTATCCAAACAATGAACTCGTTTTAAGACCACTACATCTAAGCTTACAAAAGTGGGCCCCTACTGAAGGGCCCATTTTTTTGGCATGCAGTTCAACATACCTTATCGGTAAATGAAGCCTATATACGCCAGGCCTTGGCTGCGGCCTGACGAACGGCACCCACATCACTGATTGGGTCAGTCTCGACAGGGGAGGATGGCAATATCCGTAGCGGATTACCAAAGGCATCCAGATCCGCCATCATCAAGGCCAGTTCCAGGCCAGCCAGGCTTTTATACGATGGCTCTATATCAGGCGCTTTGACGCGACGCACTACAGACTGCGGCTTGTCTTGCGATATATCGTTCTGAAAGTACCCAGCAACTTGCATGAAAGGGTGGAAGACCTGTTCTGCTGGCACAACAGGCGCTACGCCAAATTCTGGCTTAACGGCCATCAGGGGCAGGTTTGCCACTTGGACAAGCTGGCCAACGGCCTGGTCTGTATGACCATCGACGACGACAGATCGAATGGATGCGCCTTGGTCTACATTCTTGATGGTATTCGCATCAGGGTTATTTTTATCGATCACCAAAGCCACCCGCATTTCAGGTTCTGCTTGCAAAGGCAACAAGGTCACGTCAGTCACGGCCTCTACTTGGACCCTTGAGGACAACTCGACAGTCACAACTGCCGGCTGTTTGACCGTCTGTATTGTTGCGGGCAGCGCGTTGGACGACCAACTGCCATCAATAGGGGGCAAAAGAACGAAATCCATGGGCGCTGCGACAGGTTTGGCGACCACATCACCAACAGCCACTACATCTGCCGCCACAGTTGGCACAACAGTTGCCGACGCAATAACTTTGGCAGATTGGGCTTTGGCATAACTTTGGCTCAGAGTCGCATAAGCTGCGATGTTTTTGCCCACGAGCTCTGGCCGAAGGTCTTTATGCGACAAAGCGATTGCCTTGTCTGTCTGCCCGGTCAAGCCGTAAAGCAATGCCAGGTTCTGGCGATGTTGTTTGTTGGATTGTCCCGAAAGATAGATATCTTCCAGCATAACAATTGCAGAAAGTGCATTGCCGGCAAGCGTGTATGAAAGCGCTAGATTGTTCTGAACCGACAGATCGTTGGGTGCAACTTCCTGTACAGCCAAATACTGGTCCTGCGCGTCTACATGACGCCCCATCATATCAAGAGCCACGCCGCGTCCATTCATTGCCTTGGTGTTTTTGGGTTCTTCCTGCAGCACCAGGTCAAATTGCGCTAAGGCCTTTTTTGGCTGGTTCACCCGAACCAGAGACCGACCATAACCGCGTCGAATTTCCGGCGTGTCATAGCCGGCAAGAATAGCGGCTTCATAGTGGGCGCGAGCGTTCTTGACGGCGCCCAACTCCAACAACAACTCACCCCGGCGCGCCCAAATGCCTTCACTGGCGCCGCCTCTGGCTATCACCCGCGCATAATAGTCGATAGCCAGGCCATAATTGCCGGTCTCGTCACTGATCTGGGCGAACTTTAGCATGACGTCAGGGGTATCACTGGCATGTGCCAGGTAATTGCTGTTTCCAGTACTGCTACACCCCGACAATACGCCCAGGGCGATGACACTGACGGCCAAACTATTCGCACCACTTTTTATTTTGATACTACTTGTCATATCGTCACCCTATTTATCATCGTGAGATCCCATAACTGGCTGATTCACACCGCTTTTTGTCTAAGGGGCGTCAATTCTACGATAAGCGATATCATAGTATAGATTCAGTCTATTTGTAAGTAGTACTTAAAAGCAAATTAAGTTGAATCAGTAATAGAAAGTATTACAAATTCATAATTATTTTTGATATGATGCTGACGACAGTGGAAAGACAGTAAAGATAGTACTGGCATAGAATAGAGTCAGGCCACTGAATTGATTTTGGGGTATATTTTTTTGAGTATTGAGGTGATGGTGTGAGCGTTTTGCGCCGAATACAGAAAAACCAACGAGGTGGTGTCGCAATATATGCAGCATTCTTTTCGATGTTGGTCATGTCTGCAGGGAGCATCTCTATTGATTTAGGTCGCCTTGTGACGCTGAAGGCACAGATGCAGCATCGTGCAGACGCAGGTGCAACAGCCGCAGCCGTTTATCTCGACGGCACCACTGGCGCACGAACCCGCGCAACAGATGTCGCCAAAAACTCCTCAACAGATTCTTCCAGTATTGGCAGTTCGGGCAGTCTGCTGGTCGTCTCTTCAGTGAATTTTTATAGCGCCTTCGACCCCAATGTCGCTGCAACGGGGGACGATGACGCCAATATTGTTGAAGTCGTGATGTCGCCGCAATTGGTGGATTTTTTCTTCACACCATTCTTCAGCCTGCTCGTAGGTCAATTTTCCAATAATTCGAAGAGTATCACCGCAACATCTGTGGCCCAGGCCAATCCGCTGATGTGTCATGCCCCCCTTTGATGACTTGCGACCCCACGGAAACTGGCGGCCTTGACGTCATGGACTCCGACAATGCTGGCATACAGATGTTGCTAAAAGCAGGACAAGGTAATTCTCAATTAGCACCTGGTAATTTCGGCGTGTTGGAAACCGGATATGGCCCCGGTGCCAACAACGTTGAACAGGCATTGGCTGATGTAGAACCGCCCGGATGTTCTTCTAACGAAGTGACAACCGAACCCGGCAACATGGCGCGCAAGGTAGAATGGGGCATGAATGCCCGCTTCAATGGGTCAAGTCACCCATGGCGAGCCCCCAATGTACAAAACTACCCTCGTGACACGGCCTTTGAGACGTCGTCAAGCAGCAGCGGGAATGGTAATAGCGGAAACGGGAACAGCGGCAATGGGAACAGCGGGTCTTCGTCTGCTGATTCAGATGTCTACTATGGCAGTGGTGACTGGGATTCTGAAGGCTACTGGCGAGACAATCACGATAGCGACCAACTACCCAACGCGCTTGATGACGCCTCCAGATACCAAGTTTACTTATATGAAATTGGGGAAACTTTTGACCGAGATGGGATGAAAACGGTCTACCCTGTCAGCAGCGAAGTTCCTGATGGATATACAAGAGTAACACCGTCGGGGGCGGATCTGCCTGCAGATGGGTCATCCGATGGCAGCGTGGCGTCCAACGGTGCCCTGCGGCGGGTTATCACAGTCGCGATATTGCAATGCGTATCAGACAACGTTCGAGGTCGGGGGACTTATCCAACTTATGGCAAGTATATTAATGCATTTGTAACGGAGGAGGCCGGCGGGCCACCGAATTCTCAAATATACGGCGAGATAATTGGCCCACTAACGCCAATAAATAGCGACAATTACTATGCAAACCCTTCAATTATAAAATAATTATCCAGCGGTAATGCTACAATCTGGTTAATTAGGAATTCCATAATACATATTATGTTTATAACATTTACAATATTTCAACTTTTATATTTATTACTCTGAAAATAATTTATTTGATTTACTACGTAATTACTTAGAAAATGGCCTTGTATCGGATTGTTAATGTCAGAATATCGGATGTCATATGGCTGTTGTAAATAAAGGTAAGGGCGTGACATTGGCTGCACTCGCTCAAAACGACGATGGCGCTACGATGATCGAATATGCGCTGATCGCGTCCTTGGTTGCGTTGCTGGTGATCGCCTCTCTTTCACTCATTGCGCCAGCCATCTCGCTCATACTGGCAAACATAACCAAAACTCTATAGCCCGCTGGTGATTGAGCGGTACATAGCAACGAATTAGGTGTGCCTATGTTGCAAAAATTTCGCAAAGACAAATCTGGTGGCGTTGCCATCTATGTAGCCTTTTTCTCGATGCTGGCTATGTCAGCAGGCAGTATATCAATCGATTTAGGTCGGCTGGTCACTCTCAAGGCGCAGATGCAGCATCGCGCGGATGCGGGTGCCACGGCAGGTGCTGTGCACCTGGATGGGTCTACGGGTGCCATGCAACGTGCGAGTGATGTCGCCAGCAATGCAACGACCGATGAATCCAACATTTTCTCAGGTGGTGGCACCCTGCCCGTATCGACCGTGAATTTCTACAGCGAATATTCGCCCACTAAAACCTCGGCAACGACAGACTTTGACGCCAAGGTCATTGAAGTCATCATGCAACCAAAGTTGGTGGATTTTTTCTTTACGCCATTCTTAAGCATGTTGATTAATCAGTCCGTCGCGTCATCCAAATCTATTACCGCATCCGCCGTCGCGCAATACGCACCTACAATGTGCCATGCGCCGCCCCTGATGGTATGCGACCTTACTGAAATCGATGGTGAAGATGTTATGGATGACGCCATGGTTGGTCGACAACTGATGGTCAAATTCCCCCAAGGGGGTAATTCATTCTGGGCACCCGGAAATTTTGGGCTCCTGGAATCCGGCTATGGTTCCGGGGCAAATAATCTGGAACGGTCGTTGGCCGATGTCGAGCCTCCAGGCTGCGTCAATACTATTGTCACGACCGAACCTGGCACCATGGCCAACCGGGTTAAAAACGGTATCAATGCCCGCTTCAATGACTCGGGCTATTACACCCCAGCCCCCAATGTTCAGACTTACCCGCGCGACCGCGTATTCGACGAATCTGACTCTCACTTTTCCGGGTTTAACGACCGCCTAGGTAAGGATGACTGGGACCGCGGCGACTATTGGGCCGCCCAACACTACGGGAAATCACTCCCTCCCGACCTTTCAAATGCCACCAGGTATCAAACCTATTTGTACGAGTTAGGCGAGCCATATGCAGCCCACGGCAAGCTGACGATCTATCCGGTCCCAGGCGGTGGATGCCCCGGCGCCGGATGCCCAGGTTATTCCGTCATAACGCCTGATTTGACTTTGGCCGGATTGCCCAAGGACGGCAGCCCGGATTGGACGCCCGCATCCAATGGCGCCGTACGACGGGTCATGCAGGTCGCCGTCCTGCAATGCGTTGCCGACGAAGTCCGCGGCAGGGGCGACTATTCAACCAATGGCAACTATATTGAAGTTTTCATAACAGAGCCCGTTGGAGATCCACCAGATACATCAATCTATGGCGAGATAATGGGGCGATTGACGCCAGATGAGAGTATGAGTTTTCACTATGACGCACATATTATTGAATAGATTATGGACAAATCGACGCGGCAACGCCGCCGTCGAGATGGCATTGCTGATGCCGATCTTGATGGTGATGTTCGCCGGCATTACTGAAATAGGCTATGCCTTTTATCAGGCGTCGGCGTTAGAACGCGGACTACGGGCCGGCGCAACCTACGCGTCTCGTGTGGAATTGCCGATGTCGGCAGATGCTAAAACAATAACAGAAAACCTTGTGAAATCAGCCAGCATGGACGGGGCATTGGGCGTGTCTGCATCAAACTGGGAAGCCGACGGCGCAACGTTTACTATCACAGTGACAGACCGGGACGTCGGCAGCGTCACGGTATCTGTCATAAAGCTGGAAGCCCAAGTCCCATTCTCTCCCTTAACAAACCAGCTTTGGGAACTATTGAACGTTCCCACTCAATTTATCGAGGTAAGCCATGAACAAGCATCTCTTGCATTGTAAGAGCACAAGTCCCGTGCCTAGACGCAGTATCTGGCGCAACCAAAAAGGCGAAGCCGCCGTTAGTTTTGGTTTGGTCTTGCCTGTATTGCTCCTGTTATCCTTTGGAATTCTCGAATTCGCACTGGCATTAATGGATCGCCAGCAGGCGTCAGAAGCCTTGCGTATTTTTACGCGTTCAGTGGCGATTTCCCTTTCATCTGAAGACCTCTCGGGCATCAGTTCAGATTCTTCGACGACCTGCAGTTATACTTTTCTGGCCGTCGAATGCAGCAATGGATCAAGTATATCCAGATGGACAAATTTGATTTCCGGTTTCAACGAAGCGCAAGCCATTTTTCCACGATTGACCACAAGCAATGTGGTGCTGATATTCGAACCAACGGGTCTTTCGCCAGACGAAGATGATGACGCTATAATGGCATTGGTGACGGTTCAGTTCCAGAATCTAAGCTACGAAGCCAAAGTGTTTTCGTTTTATAATGGTCTCATAGAAAAAATTCTGTTCCCCACAATCAGCAATAGTCTTGTGCTCGGCGGCTAGTCTAACCCGACACCAACCGATGCGCTGCAGGTGTTGGTGGCAATTCGATGGGATATCCGACCCAGGCACCGATATTTTCGCCTGACCTGCCATCATTAATCAGATCGATCATTTGCTGGGCAATATCAGCAGGCTGCATCACGACAGCAGCCATATCAGGCGGCAGTTGATTGTCATCAAACAGACCGCGCAACATGGGCGTGTCCGTGGCCCCCATGCATTGGCCGTTGACCCGAATGTTGTCCTTTGCCAAAGATTTCGCCCACGCGTCAGTGAACCCGTTCAGCGCCCATTTTGACGCATTGTAAAGGTCCGTATGGGCCTGATTGGTCCCATTCGATCGTGCTGGCAGCACATAATAGGTCGAGATATTGACGATATCGCCGCCCCCCCGTTCCCGCAGTTTTGGCACTGCCAAACGTGACAGCATCAACACGCCCTTAAGGTTTGTGTCCATGATGAAGTCCCAATCTGCAACCGTCTGTTCCCAAGAAGAATCAACGGGCGTTTCCTTCCAGGTGCCGGCATTGTTGATCAAGATGTCAAACCCGCCAAAATTGGCGACCGTGTCATTCACAATCCGCTGGCAATCTTCTTTCAACGAAACATCAGCGACCACGCCTTCGACCCGTTGGCCTGTGTCAGCCGCAATACTGGCGGCGACCTCAGCGATACTGGCCTGCACATCAAAGGCCACAACGCTGGCACCATTTTCTGCCAGAGCCCGTGCATAGGCCTCGCCCAATCCTTGTGCTGCGCCACTGACAATGGCGACCTTTCCATCAAGCCGTGCCATTGATTTCCTCCTCGGTAATATAGATATGGGGTAGAGCGGGTTCTAAAATAGTCGGCCGACCGATACACAAGTTCAGGGTGTTCGCCGTGCGTCCATCGGGCCCTTCTTTCAGCAAGTCGATGACGACCTGGGCGGAATCTTCTTTGGTCATCCAGGTATCGATGTCTGCTTTGGCTTCCGGATTATGATCCTCTTCATCATGGGCATAATTGAAAAATCCGCGGATCATATGGGAATCTGTAGCCCCCATACACATGGCATTGACCCGAATTCCATTCGGCTTCAACGCCTTGGCCCAGGCAAACATCAGGCCGTTGAGCCCCCATTTGGAGGCGTCATACAAATCCATCACATCACCACCGCCAGTGACCCGTGGCGTATCGCCCCAGGGGCAGGTTTCCAGATGTGGACACAGCTCGACCGGCGACCCGCAGGTGACCATATGGTCTGTGTCGATGTTGACAATATCACCACCTGTACCCTGTTTTAGCATCTGGGTGATCACAGCACGTCCCATCAGATATTCGCCCTTCAGGTTGGTGCCGATAATTCCGTCATAGTCTGCAATCGATTTATCAATATCGTCATCCACCAGGGTGGGCCAGATCTCGCCCGCATTGTTGATCAAGATATCAATGCTACCCAGGGCCGCGATGGCTTCATCCACATAACGGCGCACGTCGTCAGGATTGCCAACATCGGCGATGCAGGCCACTGACTTCACGCCCATGGCCTCTAGTTCGGCCGGCAGGTCCATGATTTCCTCCAGCCGATCGCATACTGCGACATTGACCCCTTCAGCGGCCAATGCCCGGGCATAGGCATTGCCTATCCCAAGCGCAGCCCCGGTTACCAACGCGTTTTTACCCGCCAAATCAACCATCTAGCGTCCTCCATCTATGTCTATTGTTTGTCCTGTCGTCCAATGCGCCGCTGGCGATGCAAAAAATACGGCCGCAGCTCCTAAATCGCTGGGATAGCCAAGGCCCAGGGGATTCTGCCCCATCGCCATGTCATCTGCTTGTTCCTGGCTGACATGCATTGTCTCCAGCAGCATTTCAGTCACCACAAACCCTGGGCACAGGCAGTTCACGGTGATTTTCTTTGGCGCCAACTCGCGTGCAAACGTCCGCGTCATGGCGATTACCCCATTATTGGCAGCTGAATAAGCGCCAAAGCCCGGCGAGGCGCTGTGGGCTGCCACCGATGATATATTGATGATCCGACCCCCCTCACCCATACGCTTGGCCGCCTGTTGGCAGCCCCACCATTTGGTTTTGATATTGAGGTCGATTTGTTCGTCCCACTTTTGCTCGGTAATATCGGGCAACGGATGCATGTCGCGATCCAGATTGCCCCCGGCATTGTTGACCATAATATCCAGCGAGCCAAATTCGTCGACCACGCGGTCCAACAAGGTGGGTATCTCGTCGAAATTCATGACATCCAGCGGCACGCCCAGACATCGCACGCCCGTCGCCCTGATTTCCTCAGCGGTCGCCTCGACCTCGGGCATGCGCCGAGCGCCGATGACAATATCGGCACCACATTCTGCCAGCGCCAGTGCGATGCCCTTGCCAATACCCTTGGAACCACCCGTGACCACAGCAACCTTTCCGTCCAGACAGAAATCTTCATACATCCCCATAATTTCCCCTATTTAATTGCCTTATTGATTTGAAAGTGGGCCGTCGACCCTGACCAAATTAACTGGAATGGCGCTCATTCTGGGCATGCCGATACGCGGATCGTAATCTTTCTCGACATTGGTCAAGCGACCCGTATTGCTGCCAATATACATAAGCTGATTGTCATACTCAGGCGCATCGCCAAATGCATGGGCCATCGATATGACCCCCGTACGCACATCTGGCGCTTCCTCGACAATACCCAGTATCGATGCGTGATCCGACTGGATCCGCACAACATCCCCATGGCTCAGGCCCGCCGCCTGCATATCGCCCGGATTCATGAAAGCCGGATTGTACCGATGGTTCTTGGTCAAAGCCGGGATATCCCGGCCGGAAGAATTATACACGTCATTGAGGCGACGACTGACCAGTCGGTGCGAGAACGAAAGCTCATCGCTATAGGCAGCATCGCTCGTGACGGGCTCGGCCACCACCTGTTGCAGGTCTCCGATCATGAATTCGTTGCCGATATCCAGCTTTTCTTCACAATCTTCGTCACGGGGTAAAACCCTGATGCTGTCATCGGTAAATATATGCCCGTGCGGGTACTTCTTGACCTCTGCCAGGGGGATCCGGGACCCCGCGCACATCAATTCGAACAGATCATCCGTCGTTGGCTTGTTCACCATATCCAGCAGCACCCCGGCAAACTCTAACTGCAGTCCCATGCGCTGGGCCAGGCCATAGAATACTTCCCACTCTTCCAACACCTCTGAACCCTTGGGTGGCTCAACAATGGTCGGTTGGTACATGGCGTACGGTTCTGGAAAGCCGGTTGACGCGCCATAACCCCAGATTGTTTCGTTTGGTTGGCTGACAGCTGGGGTCTCTAACCCCAATTTTGTCCCCACGACATAGTCACACAGCTTGGCCGTCGCCGACATCTTGATGTCGAGTGCGACATTCAGCTCTAACGCCTTCATGGCCTCATAGGTCTTCAGTTGATCGGGCCAGGCAGCCATCGGGTTGCCACCGACGCTGAACAGGGCTTTGACCTGCCCTTCGCCTTCCAACAGAATTTCGTCTGCCAGGGCCGCGGTTGTCAGGCCACCGGCGTTGTTGGTCAGATTGCGGACCCGCAGTTTCTCGCCAAAACCCCAAGCTGGTGGTTTTGGTTGCGGCTGCGCTTTGCCGTGCCAGGTCGGCATGAGGGCCAGCGGATTCGGCATGGCCTCGCCTTCCCGCATCCAACGACCACACAGAGTGTTGATGACCAGCACCAGATATTCCATCAGAGTGCCGCGCGGCGCCATATTGGGGCCCGTTCCCGCTGTGACCATCCCCTTGGTGCCGCCCGCGAAGGTGCGCGCAGCCTCCAACAAAATCTCGACCGGCACGTCGGCGCGCCGAGCCACATAGTCGGGCGTAAACTTCGTAACGATTTCTTTTAGTTCGCCAAAACCCGCAGTTTCCAACTCAACAAAGTCCGCATCGTAGAGGTCTTCATGGATGATGATATTGATAATGCCCGCCAGAATAGTCGGGTCTTCTCCTGGCTTGCATTGCACATGGACATGGGCTTTTTCAGCACATTCTGTAACCCTGGGGTCAATGACCACCATCTTCATGCCGCGTTGCAGCGCATCGTGCAGTCGTTTCGCTGGATTATATTGGGGTATGCCACCCCATTTCGACACCACTGGGTTGGCCCCTACCAGCATCCATGTATCTGCCTCGGCAAAGGGTTGCGGGCCTGCATCCCATCGACCGTGCAGTGCAATGGCCACAGGCTTGCCCGGTTGATCGATAGAGCCCGAAGAAAACATCATGGGTGACCCGATGGCCGACATAAAGGATGCCGCCATAAGACCGCCTGCAGGGTATGGGAAAGAATATGTCGCGCTGTACAAAGCGACGGCCCGAGGCCCATGTTTTTTTATAATGGCTGAAAGTTTTTCCGCCATTTCATCAAGGGCCTGGTCTGCGGCGATCGCAAAATGACCGTCGTTTTGGCGCTTCATCGTATGCAGGACACGTTCAGGGTTGTAATGCTGTTGCGGCAGCTGCCGACCCTTTACACAGGTGTATCCGTGATACATCGGGTTATGCTTGTCACCAACTACCTTGTTGACTCTGCCGCCCTCGACAGTGACCCGTATCCCGCAGAATGAGTGGCAAAAACGGCAAATGGCCGTATGTTCTTCGGCCATATGGCCCTCTCCCCAAAAGCCTGAATATGTGGATGATCCCAATTAACCTTCAAGCTTGACTGTTGAGCCTACGATGGCGGAAATCCTTTGGCAAGACGCTGCGTGCCCTGCCCAGTAATTAGATGTCCAGCTTCACTTTATCCCGCCATTCGACGCACAGTGTAAACCAGAAAATAGGCTTTTAATTCAATGAGTTTATGTGCCATACTATTTTTTGGATCGGCTGGGTACCATGAGTAGGAGGGTTTATGAAACAGATAGCCAGAATCGTAATTGCAGGTTTTGCCGTATTGGCACTGGCTGCGTGCGAAACAGATAATCTAGATAATTTTAACGCAGGTCAAAGCGCAACAGCAAGTGGATCGGCATTCGATAACGCGCTTTATGGTGGTTACGCCCAACTTGCACGGGAAGAACAAAATCCTTATGGCGATTTCAGCACTGACAATGTCGCTCGTGATCAATTCTCGGGTCGCGCGAGTGCTGCTGCCGGAGGCAGCACGGTGCTGCCAGAATTGGTGGCTGATCGTATGTTGCCACCTGGTGAAGTTGATGGCGCGAATGAGCTTCGTCGTCGCTTGGTTGCTGCTTTGGACGCAGGTGGTCGCGATAAAGCACCCGCTGCTGCTGCCCGTGCACAAGTCATGTATGACTGCTGGTTGGAGCAGTTGGAAGAAAACTACCAGCCGCAAGATATTGCCCGCTGCCGTCAAGGCCTGCTGGACGCATTGGCCGAAGTTGACGAAGCTCTTCGTCCACCTCCACCAGTTGCAGCGCTTCCAGCTGAAGCAGAACCATTCCTGGTCTTCTTTGACCTTGATAGCTCTGCCATCACAGCTGACGCGGCTGAAGTCATCCGTCGCGCTGCTGACGTTGCCCGCGCAAGCGGTGCCGCTGGTATTGCCATGGTCGGCCATACAGATACGACAGGCTCTGCAGCTTACAATGAAGCATTGTCAGTCCGCCGTGCCGAAGCCGTTCGTGACGCACTGGTCAACAATGGCGTAACGATCAATTCCATTACGGTTGAAGGTCGTGGCGAAAGTGATCAGCTTGTTGCCACTGCGGATGGCGTTCTTGAAGAACGCAACCGTCGTGCGCAAGGTGTTTGGATTTACCGCTAAGCGGTCTTAAACAAACCAAAGGCGCGCATCCTGTCGGGTGCGCGCCTTTTTTATTGCCTGCGGTCCAATCGCAACCGGGGCTGCTAACCCTTATTTGTTAAGGAAATTCAGCGCCAAACCTGGGCGCTGCCATTTGGTGGAAACCAGACGGCCCGTTGTTGACAGGGTTAGATAAGCAGTTTCCAACCCCTCACCACCAAAGCAGATATTGGTCGTCAGGATGTCATCAAATGGGAAGAACGCCACATCAGACCCATCCGGCGAGATGCTTGTTATCCCGCCATTCAACAAAGTCGCTACGCAGACATGACCCTCTGCATCAACAGCCATTGAATCAAAGAACTGGTATTCGCTGGATCCATAAAGCATACGTCCGGGTGCACCGACAAGTCGTTTCACCTGACCAGGGGCGGTAATATCCATAGCCCACAACCGACAGGTCCGCGTTTCAGCAAAATAGAGAACGTCTTCATCCGGCGACAACGAGCACCCGTTGGGGGTGATCACACCGGTAACGATTTCATGGATTTGGCTGCCGTCAGGCTGGGCATAATAGACAGCCCCAATATCCATATCCAGCTCGCGGGTTTTGCCCAGATCGGTGAAATAAAAGCCCCCGGTCTTGTCGAAGACGATGTCATTGGGCCCGTTCAGCCTGCGATCACCACAATGGGTATACAGCGTCTGGAACTCGCCAGTATCGGGGTTCACCCGCTGGATACTGCCGGTCTCATAATCCTTGGCCTGATGACCAGGACGCAATCCACCAGCAGGCGACTCGCTCCACTCAAAGCCGCCATTGTTGCAGACATATATCCAGCCATCTGGCCCCACAGCAGCCCCATTGGGGCCGCCGCCCAGGTTAGCAATGACCTCTATCGTGCCTGACGTGGTAACGCGCGACAGCGTCCCGCGCTCTATTTCCACCAAAATGATGCTGCCATCTGGCATCGCGATCGGCCCCTCGGGGAACCGCAGGCCCGACGTGATTTCTGTTACATCCATATTCTATCCTTCCTATTGAAGATTATCCAAATGACATTTCTTCAAGATACCAACCGGCGCTGATAATCTTCATTGAGCCATTCGGCTCCATCCGGTCAGGATAGGTGCTGGCATCCGCCTGGTAGGCCCCCAATATGGCCTCGGCGGCATCGGCGTCTTCGCCTTCAAATTCATAGATTGTCAGATAGCCCGCAGGTGCATCCCCCATGAATCCTTTGGCTGCTTTGTAGCAAGTCACAGCCGTCACGGTAGGGCAATTGTAGGTGTCTTCGACATGATTGCCGATATACCACTCGTTGAACGCGGCAATATGGTCTTCAGTCTCGGGCTCTACTAGCCCAATCAATATCAGTTTCTTTCCCATGATGTTCTCCCTTAGCCGCATGGCCGCGATTAAATTCAGTGAAAAAGCCTAGGCGACACTTGGGCCTTTGACAAGCAACACCCTCAATCGTCTTCTAAATTCCGATTGGCTGGCAAATTCTGAATAGCTGGATGCGCGAAATCCTCTGGCGTGTTGACGTTGAAAAAAGGGTCAGGATCCATGGTGCCGAAATCGAGCGTTCGCGCAGGGATAGACTGGGCCCAAGTAATTGCCTTGCGTTCTCCCCCCTCCAGATACGCCCGCAAGCCCAGGGCCAATGACAATCGATACAGACCAATTGTCGGGTGCAACCGGCAGCAAGACATAGCAACGACGGCCTTGTCCCCAGGCTGACAGGCCGCCATCAATTGTGCCAACAAATCAGCGGGGGCCAGAGGCGTATCCACAGACACGCAGAAAACCCATTCCGAGCCAGCCGCATTCCCCGCAGCCCAGTCCATCGCAGCCAACAAGCCCGCCAATGGTCCTGGCCTGTCGGGCACGCTGTCAGCAATAATGGGAATGTCGCGTCCATCGATTGCAGGTCTCGGGATATTGCTGCTGACGATCAACTGGTGCACTTGCGCCGCCATATAGTCTGTCGTACGAACTAAAAGGGACTTTCCGCCAAGGATCATGTCAGCCTTGTCTGGGCCCTTCATCCGGCGAGAATGACCGCCAGCCAGAACCAGGCCCAGCACCTGGTCGCGGTTGATGTGATGCTTTGACCCTTTATTTCCCATGCCGACACTCTAAGATGGCGCCGAAATCATTCCAAGAGTGTTATCAGGCCCCAAGTGTTATCAGGCAAAGGACGTTGAGAAGACGCATGAGCGACAATCAGCATCAAAAAGTCATGGGTATCATTGGCTGGAAGAACAGCGGCAAAACAACCCTCGTTGTTGCCCTTGTGCGCGAGCTTACGGCGCGCGGCTTTCGCGTGGCGACCGTCAAGCACGCCCATCATGCCTTTGACATCGACCAGCCGGGCAAAGACAGCTATCTGCACCGCGAAGCCGGCGCCCAGGATGTGATTGTTTCGTCCGGCGCCCGTTGGGCCCATATGCATGAAATCATCAACGAGCCGGAACCCGAACTCGATGACCTGCTGCCGCGTTTACCCTTAGGCATCGATATTGTTCTTGTAGAGGGCTTCAAGCGTGACGCACACCCGAAAATCGAAGTCATCCCACCCGATTTTGACGGGCAGTCTTTGTCGCTGGAAGACGAAAACATTGTCGCCATCGCCAGCGACGCACCCGCATTGAAGGGCGTAAAGGTCCCGATTATGGCGCGGTCGAACTCTTTAGAAGTCACTGATTTTATTGTCGATTATCTGTCTCTTGGTGCAAAGGTCTAGGGATGCTTGATGATCTCTACACAAAACAGGTCTTGCGCGCCGCGGCCATGATTTCGCGCACGGGTCGGCTGGATGCCCCGCAAGCCAGCGCCAGCCGCGTGTCACCTGTCTGTGGCAGTAAAATCACAGTCGATCTGGACATGGCAGACGGCGTGATTACCGATTACGCACAGGACATCCATGCCTGCGCATTGGGACAATCCGCCGCTTCCATCGTGGCAAACACGATTGTAGGCCAATCACCGGAAAGCGTCGCCGAGGCAGCGTCAACAGTGCGGGAGATGTTACTGGCTGATGGGTCCCCGCCAGACGGCGACTGGGCTGACTTTGGCATTCTGATGAACGTCAAAAATCACAAAGCCCGTCACGGGGCCGTCCTGTTGGCACTGGAGGCAACGCTTGATGCGGCAAGCCAGATCACGGACACAAATTATGATGACACAGCCACTAGGCTAACCCGCAAAGCTTAGGATCCTGACCCTAGTGCTTGCGGGCCGCCACAATGATGCCCTCGATAGTCTCTTCGCCCAGCGCCTTGGCTGCCTCGACCCGGTGCAGGCCCTTGACCAATACATAGCGCCCCTTGCCCTGGCGGACTTGAATGGGTTTGGCTTCTTCCCCCTCCATCATGTCCTCAGCGGCTTGCGCAGTCTTGTCTTCGTCCAGCTCTTTACGCAGGGCTGTTGGGACGTAAATTTCGTCAACCTTGATGGGTACAGTCTTCAGCACAATTTAGGGACTCCGAGGATAATTGTTGGCTGATCAGCCCACCCGCCGATCATAGCCTTTCCAGTAAGGTTCGCGCATATCGTTTTTGAGCAATTTGCCCATACCGCTACGCAGCAATTCGTCACGGAATTCAACCGTTTTAGGTACTTTAAAACCAGCGATCCGTTCGCGCGCGAACATGATCAGATCCTGTGCGTTTAGCGTCATGCCTTCCTTGAGAACAGCCAGCGCCTTGACTTCTTCGCCCCACTTTTCGCTGGGCACGCCGATGACACAGACATCTTCAATGGCTTCGTGTTCAAACAGCGCACTTTCAACTTCGGCAGAATAGATGTTTTCACCACCGGACACGATCATGTCCTTCAAGCGATCCTGAATATACAGGTAACCATCTTCGTCAAGCATGCCGGCGTCGCCAGAATAGTACCAACCTTCGTCGTCAACGACCTTGAGGGATTCTTCAGGCTGCTTGTAATAACCCTTCATCAAGCCACCGGACAAAATGACGATTTCACCTGTCGTGCGAACAGGCAGTTCCTCACGGGTGTCGGGATCAACGATCTTGATCTCCATACCCATCATGGCTTTGCCGCACGACTTCATGCGTTCGCCGCCTTCCATATCATGATCAGTCGGGTCCAGAATAGAGGCGCCACCGCCAATTTCGGTCATGCCGTACATCTGCAGGAAGTGACAGCCCAGTACTTCAACCGCTTCGCGCATCAGTTCCAACGGAATGGGCGACGCACCATAAGAGATGTTGCGGATGGACTTGAAGCCGTCATCTCCCGATTTAGTGCGTTCCAGTACAATTTTCAGAACAGCAGGCACCATAAACATGCCCGAGATTTGATATTTGGCAACTGCTTCGAACACGCGTTCCTGGTCAAAATCAGGATGAATGACCAGTGTGCCGCCGCCCCTTGCGTTCTGGAACGTGGCGCCATTGCCCGACAGATGGAAATTGGGGCTGATCGTCAATGATACAGCATTTTCCTTCACCTCGGCCCAAGTGCCTTTCAGCATATCCAAAATTTCCTGGCTCGGTGGCGCATCACCAAATCCGGCAAACACGCCCTCATTTGTCAGCATCACTCCCTTGGGGCGCCCAGTGGTACCCGATGTGTAAAGCTGGAAACAGATGTCCTGACGGTCGACGGGCACCATGGGGTCGGTGTCATCTTGACTGTCACGCCACTCTTGATAGCCGGGCCAGTCGCCATTCGGGGCTTCCATGACGAAAATTTGTTCAACCTTGGGCAGCTGATCACGAATCGACTTAATGGCCCCCACAAAGTCTTCACCAACGAACAGGATGCGCGCATCACAATGGTCGACGATGTATTGAATTTCCGGGGCAGCCAAGCGCCAGTTCACGGGTGTCCACACTGCATTTGCCTTGGCGGTACCCAATTGAAGTTGGGCATGAAAATCGCTGTTCTTGCCAAGAAAGGCGACACGATCCTGCGGCTTAACACCCAAGACAATCAAACCATTGGCAACCTGCGAGCAATAGCGATCATAGTCGGTATAGTTAACCTCGCGGTCTTCAAAAATAGTCGCGATCTTGTCTGGCGTGCGCTCTGCGTGATAGCGGGTGCTATCCCCGACAGAGAGAATTTTTGCTTGTTTGTATTCGGTCATTTTGGTCTTCGTCCCCAATAGAACAGCCACGTCCCAGCGCAGCACATATTTCATTTGGCATGATTGTTAGCACCCAAACAGCACAGGCAACAAGCGCAACCTCTAAACCCGTCTCGATTCAATGAAAAAACCTTGCTATCAGTGCAAACCCACCTATCAGCACCAGGAATACCCTCGCCATGAAAATACTCGCCTACCAACCCTCGTTTGATCGGATCGCTGAACGAATGGCCGCGATCAGCAGCGATATTACACCAGTGATGATACAATCTGACGGTTCGGTGATGACGAATGGCACACCAACACCTGATGATGAAGTCCTGTTTGATATTGCCTGGGCTTCAAGCGAACTGTTCCTCCATGGTCCAGTCCGTGAGGCCTTCCGGCTGCTGCAAAATGCCAAGCAATTGCAATGGTTTCAGTCCGGGGCCGCAGGCTTTGACCATGACATCTTCCGACGCATTGCAGCCACGGGCACCATCATGACCCGCAGCGACGCACAGGGAATTTCCATCGCCGAATTTATTTTGGCCCGCGTATTGGAAGTAATCCGCAAGACCAATGAATGCCGAGAACTTCAGGCCAACAAGACATGGCAGCGCCTACACTTTGGTGATTTGTGGGGAAAAACCTGGCTGATCATTGGCATGGGGGCCATCGGCAACGCCACAGCAAAGCGTGCGAAAGCGTTCGAGACAAAAGTCATCGGTGTCCGCCGAAACCCGACCGGAGAGGAAGCCGCCGACAAGATGATTCGGCCCGACCAGGTTCGCGAATATCTGCCTGATGCCGACATTGTAGTATTAGCCACGCCGCTGACGGATGAAACGCGCCACATGGTCAATGCCGACTTCCTGACGAACATGAAGCCAGGGTCTATCTTTGTGAATGTTGGTCGTGGCGGTCTGGTGGATGAAAGTGCCTTGTTGGCCAGCCTGCCGGAAAACAAACCCGCCACAGCCATTCTGGATGTGTTTGAGACCGAACCCCTGCCAGCAGAAAGCCCCCTGTGGCAGCATGACCAGGTTCTGATCACGTCACACTGTTCAGCCGAATCCGATGCCAATTGGGCGCGTGGAGACGCGCTTTTTGTGGAGAATTTTGGGTACTATGTCGCCGGCGAACCGATGCGCCTGGTTGTGGATTTTGACTGATAGTGAACCCGAGCACATAAAAACCGTTCGTATCGAGTGATTTCGAACATCGTGAGAAATTGTATCGAGATACGTGAATTCGGCACGCCTCTCGATACAATCGCTTCGCGATCACTCGAGACGAGCGGGTTGGCAGGACGAATTAACTAGGCCTGTCCATGCCTCAGCAATTTGCCCGGCAACGCATCATCGGGCCCGACCTGATCGACACCGTGGTCTCGCAAAATGGTGCCATTCACGATCACATAGTCAATACCCATGGCATCGGCGATCAACCGGTCTGCACCAGCGGGGAAATCATGCACGCGCCGTAGCGGGCTGGCCCCGACTTCATCGGGGTCCAACACCACAATATCGGCCGCCCAGCCTTCAGCCAGCCTGCCGCGATCTTTGATGCCCATCACCTCGGCCGGACGGGTGGTCAGCATGCGGACCGCCTCTTCTATCGGCAGCACACCTTTTTCGCGCACCCAAACCTGCAACAAATCTGTCGCCTG
>SMVA01170865.1_pt1 | contig 23717 bp, 17 predicted proteins | sample 2456451 | NCBI WGS metagenome assembly SMVA01 (sample SAMN11095933, study PRJNA526329) | marine sediment metagenome | biome: Marine sediment; feature: Surficial sediment; material: Deep marine sediment; isolation source: Hadal surficial sediment | place: Pacific Ocean | collected 2014-05 | depth... | reverse complement strand
TTTGTCCTGCTCATGTCGGGGTTCATCCTGTTCGACACGAGCCGGATCATCCACGGCGGAGAGACCAACTATATTACGGCCACGATCGGCCTTTACCTGAATATCTACATCATGTTCCAGCACCTGCTGATGCTGTTTGGCATGGGTCGCGACGACTGATCGCCGTTAACCGTTAAAGAATCGCGGCTGGAAGCCGCGATTCCTCAGCGCAACCCGACCCGGTCTGCGACGAACGCCCATTGCTCGGCATAGGCCTCGACGATTTTCGACGTCGACGCGCCGGCCCCGTGACCACCGCGCGTCTCGATGCGGATCAGCATGGGTCGGTCACAGGAACGCACGTGCTGCAACGCTGCTGCAAATTTATAGCTGTGCCAGGACATGACGCGGTCATCATTCTCATCCGCGATAACCAGCGTCGCGGGATAACACGTGTCCGGGCGCACGTTATGCACGGGCGAATACGCGAATTGCGCGGCAAATTCCTCCGGGTTCTCGCTGAGCCCGTAGTCGCTGGCCCACTGCCGCGCGTTAGCGCTCGAAGTATCATAGCGCAGCATATCGAGCACCCCGACGTTCGGCACCGCCGCCGCGAACAGGTCCGGACGCTGTAACATGACCGCTCCGACGAGCAACCCGCCATTGCTGCGCCCGGTGATCGCAAGATGCTCCGGGCTGGTATAACGGTTCTCGATCAGCCACTCGGCCGCCGCAATAAAATCATCGAAGACATTCTGCTTGTGCAGCACGGTGCCGGCCTCGTGCCAGCGCTCCCCATACTCTCCCCCGCCGCGCAGGTTCGCGGATGCGTAGACGCCGCCGGCATCGAGCCAGGCCATCGTCGCCGTCGAATAGCGCGGCAACAGGGAAATGTTAAATCCCCCGTAACCATAGAGCACCGTGGGCTGGCGCCCGTCCAGCCGCAAGCCCCGACGATGCACCAGGTACATCGGCACACGCGTGCCATCGTCGCTCGGGAAGAACACCTGCCTCGTCACATAGCTGCCGGTATCGACCGACACGGAAGACTCGCGGACCCGGTGGACTGAGCCGCTCGCCAGGTCATAACGATAGACCGAACGCGGCGTGGTGAAATCGTGATAAGAGAAGAACGTCTCCGCATCGTCGATCCGTCCGTCGAAGCCGGCAACGGTCCCCTTGCCCGGCAACTCGACCTCGCGCAACGGCGCGCCATCCAGCGCGAACACACGCACCTGCGAATGGGCATCGATGACGTACCGCACGATGAAGGTCCGACCCACCAGGGTCGCCGCGTCAATCGACAGATCGGACTGCGGCACGATCGTCCGCCAGTCATCTGGCGCCGGATTCGACAGGTCGATGGCGACGATACGCCCGAGCGGCGCGTCGTGGGTCGTCTTGAAATAGAACGTGTCTTCGTCGTTGCCGAGAAACTGATATAACCCGTCCCACGCATCGAGCAGGCGTATGACCTCCGGGTCGGGAACGCCGCCGACCAGCCGCTGGTAGTAAACCCCGTTCGCGCGATAACCATCGAACAGGTTCAGCACCAGGTATGCGCCATCGTCGGTCACGGCGGCGTACGGACCCCGGGTCGGGTGGTCGGTGACCCGGTAGATCTGACGATCTTTCTCCTGCGGCAGGCCGATGACGTGGTACCACACGCTGAACTGGCGCCCGTCGTCGTACGCGTCGGTCTCGCCGCCCTCGGCGCGCGGGTATCGGCTGTAGTAAAAACCCCTGCCGTCCTTCGACCAGGACACGCCGGAGAACTTGATACCGTGCAATTCGTCCGGCCGGTTCCGGCCCGACTCGACATCGAGAATGAACCAGGTGCGCCAATCGCTGCCGCCGTCCGATACCCCATAGGCCAACAGGCGACCGTCCGGACTCATCTCGTAACCGCTGATCGATGTGGTCCCATCCGCCGACAGCGTATTCGGGTCCAGCAACAACCTGCCGCGCGCAACCGGATCGTCGGTTATCCAGATCGTGTCCTGATCCTGCAAACCGGTATTGTGCCTATAGAGATACCGACCGGCACGCTCCTCGGGCACGCCGAATCGCTCGTAGTCGATCAATGCGGTCAGTCGCTCCGCAAATCGCGCCCGGGACGGCAGCGCTGCAAGATACGGGCGCGACAACTCGTTCTCTGCGGCGACCCACGCAACCGTCTGTGGAGCTTCGATGTCTTCCATCCAGCGATACGGATCGGCGACTTCCACACCGTGGTACACATCGACCTGCATCCCCCGCTCCGCGGCCGGGTAGCTCAAGGCACCCGGCGCGGGCGGCGCACATGCCGATGCGCTCAACATCACAACCGCCAGCCCCATCCAGACATCACCCGTCAGCCGGGGCATACCGTCAGCCACCAATCAATTCCATGCCGTGCATGTACGGCAGCAGGACGTCGGGCACGCGGATCCCGCCGTCAGCGGTCTGATAGTTCTCCATGATGCCGATCAGCGCGCGCCCGGCGGCGACGCCGGAACCGTTCAGCGTATGCACGAGCTCGGGCTTGCCGGTCGCGGGATTACGCCAGCGCGCGCTCATCCGGCGCGCCTGGAAGGATTCGCAGTTACTGCACGACGAAATCTCGCGATAGCGCCCCTCGCTCGGCAGCCAGACTTCGAGGTCATAGGTCTTCGCCGCACCGAAGCCGATATCGCCGGCGCACAACGCGATCACGCGGTACGGCAGGCCGAGCATCTGCAGGACGACTTCGGCATGGCCCGTCAGTTCCTCGAGCGCCGCGTACGAGTCCTCGGGACGCACGATCTGCACCAGCTCGACCTTCTCGAACTGGTGCTGGCGAATCATGCCGCGCGTGTCCTTGCCGTGCGAGCCGGCCTCGGATCGGAAACACGGGGTGTGCGCGACGAACTTCAGCGGCAATTGATCCGCCGCGATGATGCTCTCGCGCACGAGGTTCGTCACGGGTACCTCGGCGGTCGGTATCAGGTAGAAATCCTGTTCGCCCGCGATCGCGAAGAGGTCTTTACCGAATTTCGGCAGTTGACCGGTGCCCTCCAGCGAGCGCGAGTTGACGATGAACGGCACGTAGATTTCCGTGTAACCGTGTTGCTCGGTGTGCAGGTTCAACATGAACTGAATGATGGCCCGGTGCAGCCGCGCCAGCGGGCCGCGCATGACGGTGAAACGCGCGCCGGCAATGCGTGCCGCCGCGTCGAAATCCAGCTGCCCCAGGCCGGCGCCGAGATCGACATGATCCTGCAGCTCGAATCCGGGCGTGGCAGGCTCGCCCCAGGTGCGGATCTCTACGTTATCGTCCTCGGTCGTACCCGCCGGCACGGTCTCGTGCAGCAGATTGGGCAGAGACAGCTGCGCCGCACGCAGCTCGGTCTGCACGGTTTCGAGTTCATCTTCGGCAGCCTGCTGCTCATCACCCAGCGACTGGGCCGCGTCGAGTAGCGGTTGAATCTCCTCGCCCGCCGCCTTGGCCTTGCCGATGGCTTTCGATTGCACGTTGCGCTCGTTGCGCGCTTCCTCGACACGCACCTGCAGGGCCTTGCGCCGCTCTTCCAGGGCGCGGTACGCCGGCGCGTCGAGTTGAAACCCACGCCGTCCCAGGTTCGTCTGTACGGCATCCAGCTCGGCCCTCAGTAACTTAGGATCCAACATTAAATAAACTCGATAAATATATGTTTAATAACATTTTTATTGATTATCCTTGTGCGTATCCCGGTTCCGGGCGCGCAGGTCCCGAAGCTTCGCGGCAATCCGAATCTCGAGCCCGCGCTCGACCGGTTCGTAATACCGCGGCTGCCCCATCGCGTCCGGAAAATACGTTTCACCCGCCGCGAACGCATCCGCTTCGTCGTGGGCGTAGCGGTAGTCCTTGCCATACCCGAGCTCTTTCATGAGTCGGGTCGGCGCATTTCTCAGGTGCTCCGGGACGTCCTGCGTTCCATACTTGCCGACATCGGCCGCGGCGTCATTATAGGCCCGGTATACGGCATTACTCTTCGCGGCGCAGGCCAGGAACACGACCGCCTGGGCCAGCGCCAATTCGCCTTCCGGGCTGCCGAGCCGCTCGTACGTCTCCCAGGCATCGAGCGCGATCCGCAGCGCGCGTGGATCGGCGTTGCCGATGTCCTCCGACGCCATGCGCAAGATGCGGCGGGCGACGTAGTGCGGATCACAGCCACCGTCCAGCATTCGTGCGAACCAGTACAACGCCGCGTCCGGATCGGAACCGCGCACGGCTTTGTGCAGCGCCGAAATCTGCTCATAGAACACGTCGCCCTGTCGATCGAAACGCCGCATGCCGCCGGCGGTGACTTCGGCAACGATCGCGGCATCGATGCCGCCCGACCCGACACCGTCTGACGAGCGCGAATCCGCCAGCCCGAGCGCGAGCTCGAGCAGGTTTAGAGCCCGTCGCGCATCCCCGTCGGCAGCTTCTGCCATCTGTTGCAGAAACTCATCATCCACCTGGGCCGTCGGACCCTCGAGTTCCCGGTCGCAACTCAGCGCGCGCTGCATGATCCGGACCAGGTCATCCGGCGCCAGGGACTTCAGCACGTACACGCGGGCGCGTGACAACAACGCGTTGTTCAGGGCAAACGACGGGTTTTCGGTCGTCGCGCCAATAAAGGTAATCGTGCCATCCTCGACATAGGGCAGGAACGCATCCTGCTGTGCCTTGTTGAAGCGATGCACCTCGTCGAGGAACAGAATCGTCGGCCGACCGAGCGCGCGATTCGCCCCGGCCACGGCAGCGCGGATATCCTTGACCCCGGCCATGACCGCCGACAGCGCGATAAAATCGGCATCCGCGTTCGTGGCCACGAGTCTCGCCAGGGTTGTCTTGCCCGTGCCGGGCGGCCCCCACAGGATGGCCGAGTGCAGGCTCCTCGCCTCGACGAGCTGCGTCAGCGGCTTGTTCTCGCCGAGCAGGTGCGCCTGACCGACGACGTCGGCGAGGCTGACCGGACGCATCCGGTCAGCCAGGGGTTGGTGCGGCCAGTCGGAATTGGGCGTGTCAGCGCTTTTCATCGATGCAGGTTCTTAACGGTAACGACGCGAGGCGCCGGCGGCGCCCAAGACCACGGAGCGTCATAGTATAAGAAAAAGGCGGACTATAAGAACCAGCCGGGCACAGGCAACCCGATCAGCCGGACGGTGCGAACCACCTGGATTCGATCACCAGTGCCCACTGGCCGAAGCCGAGCCCGGCACAGATCCACGCCGCACCGATCCCGGCGAGGTCGTACACCATGTCAGCCAGCTCCGCCGTGCGATAACTCAGTTGCCCCTGGATCAGCTCGATGGCGACACCGAAAGCGGCCAGCACTACGGCAATGACCAGCCATCTGCCGCGTTTGTAGACGCCGCAAAACCATGCCATCAGCCCGAAGAATGCGATGAAGTGACCGACCTTGTCGTTAACACTCACAGTGAATATTCCACCGATGACCGGCATCAGCGTCAGGTATAAGACCGCCACGACCAACAAGATACCGCCGCTCAGCCACCAGTATCGCAGTCGCAGAGGCTGCATCGCCGACTTAGATATCATCTTCGTCGATCACGTCGACGCCTTCCGGGATTTCGAAGCGGAAATAATCGTCGTCGATGTCGACGTGGCGATCGATGGCGCTCAGCGTGATCCGCGTCTGCTGGCCGAGTCGGTCCGTCAGGTAAATCCGCAACAGCTCACCGTCTGTAAATCCGAGGTCGACGCCCGCGAAATCCGATTCCGGCGAGCGCGGCACGAGACTCAGCCACCGGATCGAATCCTCGGTGCGGGCGCCCGCGAACGCGAAGTGCTCGAGCACGTCCGTCGCGCCGGTCAGCAACGCCGCCGGCGTGGCTCCCAACCCTGAGTCGAACCGCCGGATCGTGACCTGCTCGAGATCGGCCTCGTATAGCCAGACCCGTTCCCCGTCGGCCGAGATCACGCGCTCGAAGGGCTCGAGATAATCCCAGCGGAATCGACCTGGTTTCTTCAACGCCATGTGCCCCCGGCTGTCCTCGAGGCGCTCGAGATCGCGGCTGATGACCTCTTGTCGAAACTCTGCGCGCAGGGCCGTCAATTCATCCAGGTAGGTGCTCAGCACCTGCAGGGACATCTCGTCGCCAGCGGACGCGGCCGCCTCGGGCCGGGACTGGGCACCGCATGCAAGCGTGATGAGCAATAACGCCGGCACGCACTGGCTGAAAGTCGCGGGACGATGCACGGATCAGGGTTTCGGCGGCGCCGGGGCCAGCACTTCGCGCGAACCGTTGGATTGCAATTCGGTCACGAGACCGGCCGCTTCCATGGTCTCGACCATCCGCGCAGCCCGGTTGTAACCGATCTTCAGCCGCCGCTGAATGCCGGAAACGGAGGCGCGACGCGTCTCGGTCACAATGCGCACGGCCTCGTCGTACAGCGGATCCGTCTCGCCGTCGGTGTCGCCGCCGAACGCCCTGGGCTCACCACTGATACCGGGGATCGGGTCGGACGGACCCTCGGTCACGCCGTCGAGGTAATTCGGTTCGCCGCTGCGCTTCAGACTCGCGACGACCTTGTGGACTTCGTGGTCGGCAACGAATGCACCGTGGACGCGCAGTGGCAACGTGCTGCCGCCGCCCATGAACAACATGTCGCCGTGGCCAAGCAGCGCCTCCGCACCGCCCTGATCGAGAATCGTCCGCGAATCGACCTTGGCCGAGACCTGGAACGCGATGCGGGTAGGTATGTTGGCCTTGATCAGGCCCGTGATGACATCGACCGACGGACGCTGAGTCGCAACGATCATGTGAATGCCGGCCGCGCGCGCCTTCTGTGCGAGCCGGGCGATCAGCTCTTCGACCTTCTTGCCGACGATCATCATCATGTCAGCCAGCTCGTCAATGACGATGACGATCAGCGGCAGTCGCTCGAGCGTGGGCCGCTCGAAGCCTTCCTGAATGGCCTCGTCGGACACCTCGAACAGCGGATCCGGGATCGGCTCGCCGGCCTCGTTAGCGCTGCGCACTTTACGGTTATAGCCGGCGAAGTTGCGCACGCCGAGTGCCGACATGACTTTGTAGCGCCGTTCCATTTCGGCGACGCACCATCGCAACGCGTTGGCCGCGTCTTTCATATCCGTGACGACCGGAGTCAGCAGGTGCGGGATGCCCTCGTAGATCGACAGCTCGAGCATCTTCGGATCGATCATGATCAGGCGGACGTCTTCCGGCTTGCTCTTGTACAGCAGGCTCAACACCATTGCGTTAATCGCAACCGACTTGCCCGAGCCGGTCGTGCCGGCGATCAGCAGGTGCGGCATCCGCTGCAGATCGGCCACGACGGATTTGCCGGCGATATCCTTGCCGAGCGCCAGCGTCAACGGTGACTTGAATTCTTCGTAGGCCTGCGAACGCAGAATCTCGCCGAGCGTAACCAACTCGCGGGTCTCATTCGGAATCTCCAGCCCGACCGTGGACTTGCCGGGGATGACCTCCACAACCCGCACGCTGACCGCGGACAGGGACCGCGCGAGATCCTTCGCCAGGCTGCTGATCTGGCTGGACTTGACACCCGCCGCCAGGTCGAGCTCGAAACGCGTGATCACCGGGCCCGGGTGGACCGACACGACCTCGACGTCGACACCGAAGTCACGCAGCTTCATCTCGACCAGTCGTGACATCGCCTCGAGCGCTTCGCCTGAGTACCCCGGCGCATGTTCAGGCGCGTCGTCCAGCAACGCCAGCGGCGGGAGTTCTCCCGCCGGCACCGATTCGGAGTCAAATATCGTCACCTGGCGCTCTTTCTCGACCCGCTGACTCGGCTGCAATGCCGGCAGCACCGGCTCGATGCGCGGCGCCTTGCGCTGTGCCGTATCCTCGCGCTGCCGCTTGACGACCTGCTGACGCTGTTCCTGGGCTTGGCGGGCGATCTGCCGCTCGCGCAGCACCAGCGCGAACCCACGCACCCGATCGAACCCCGTCAGCACGCCGCTGCCGATGCGGTCCATGACCGCGAGCCACGAGATGCCGGTGAACACGGAGACCGACGCAAGCCACAGCGAAAGCAGCAGCAACGTCGCCCCGAGCGACCCGAGGGCCACGCCAAGGGACATACCGATTACCTCGCCGAGCGCGCCGCCGGCCGACTGCGGCAACGCCGGCTGATAGAAATGCAAGGTCGCGAGCCCACAACTGGTCGCAAGACAGACGAGGAACCCGGCGAACCGCATGACGAGCACGGTGCGCTCGCTGGGTCCCGCCTCGCCATCGCCGCGATAGATGAACCAGCCGGCCAGCATGACCATGAGCGGGAACAGGTAGGCCGGCGTACCGAAGATGCTGTACGTCACATCGGCGAACCAGGCGCCGGCGGCGCCGATCTGGTTGCGTACGGCCGCACCGTCGCCGGTATGACTGAAGCCCGGGTCACGCGTGTCGTACGTCAGCAAGGCGACGAGCATGATGATGGACAGCGCGGCGAGCACCCACAGCGCCGCCTCGCGAATCGAATACGCGATGGCCGTCGAACCCTGCGCGGCCTGCTGGCCTTGCATTCTCGCGACCCTAGCCACGCAGGCGCGAACCCCGCACGGCGATCAAATTAAGATTTTGCCACAACAACATGATTTAACTACTTCAATCATAAGCAGTTAGCGCTGCAAATAATAGCAGCATTACGCGCCGCATGTGCAACCTGCACCGGATTCCCCTAAACTACCCGGTCGATTTTTCACACCGCGCACAGCGTACCTAGCAAAACACTCCGATGCCAGAACCCAAACATTGCCGCCTGTTAATCCTCGGCTCCGGCCCGGCCGGCTATTCCGCCGCAGTCTACGCCGCGCGCGCCAACCTGAACCCGATTCTCGTGACCGGTCTCGAACCCGGTGGCCAGCTCATGACCACGACGGATGTCGACAATTGGCCCGGCGGCGGCGAGGGCCTGCAGGGGCCGGCCCTGATGGAGGACCTGCGCGCGCACGCGGCGCGCTTCGACACGGAGATCCTCTTCGACACCGTAAAAAAAGTCGCTCTGGACGAGCGCCCGTTCCGCCTGTGGGGCGAGCAAGGCGGATACACCTGTGATGCGCTGATCATTGCGACCGGTGCGACGGCGCGCTACCTCGGCCTGGCGAGCGAAGACCGCTACAAAGGGAGGGGCGTGTCGGCGTGTGCGACCTGTGACGGGTTTTTCTACCGGGATCAGCCAGTTGCCGTCGTCGGTGGCGGCAATACGGCCGTGGAGGAAGCCCTGTACCTGGCCAACATCGCCTCCAGGGTTACGCTGATCCACCGACGCGATACGTTGCGCGCGGAGAAGATGATGCAAACACAGTTGCTGGCGAAGGCGGCCAACGGCAACGTCGAGATCCTGTGGAATCATACGCTGGACGAGGTCGTTGGCGATGACAGCGGGGTCACCGGAATTCGCGTGCGCAACACGCTGGACACGGACCAGACCACCGCAATCGACCTGTCCGGCGTGTTCATCGCCATCGGCCATGACCCAAATACCGGCATGTTCAAGGACCAGCTCGACATGGAAGACGGTTACGTGATCGTCAACGGTCCGGGGCAAACCGGCGCGACGGCGACGAGCGTGGCGGGTGTATTCGCAGCCGGCGACGTGGCCGACCCGATCTACCGTCAGGCGATCACGTCGGCCGGCTCTGGCTGCATGGCGGCACTGGACGCCGAGAAGTTCCTCGACGCACTCGACTGACGCCGATCACCGAGCAGCCAATTTGCTTGACTTCACGCCGGTGCAACGGGTACTTCTGAGGCGGATACAGTCACCCCAGATGAAACCGTGCACGCTGAAATCGTAGACACCATCACCGCGATCGAGCCGCAGGCCTGGAACGGTCTGGCGGGTACCGATACACCGTTCGTGCGCCACGAGTTCCTCGCGGCGCTCGAGGCCACCGGTTGTGTCGGGCGCGGCACGGGCTGGGATCCATGCCACGTCATCCTGTACGAAGACGACGGCCCCCTCATCGGGGCCATGCCGCTCTATCAAAAGAGCAACTCGTGGGGCGAATTCGTTTTCGATTTCGCGTGGGCGGATGCCTACCGCCATGCGGGCCTCGATTACTATCCGAAACTCGTGGCCGCGATCCCCTACACGCCGGCGACCAGCGCCCGCGCACTGATCGCACCCGGGGCGGACCCGACCACGACGACTCGTGGGCTCCTCGATGCGGCCCGCCATTGTGCGACCCGGCTGGGCGCGTCATCGGTCCACATCCTGTTTCCGACCGCTCGCGAGGTCGAATGCTTTGCGGATGCCGGGTTGCTGATTCGCAAGGACTGCCAGTTTCACTGGCACAATCGCGGCTACAGTCAATTCGATGATTTCCTCGGTGAGCTGCAATCGGCGAAGCGCAAGAAACTGCGGCGTGAACGACGCAGAGTTGCCGAAGCCGGCATCGAGTTTCGCATTCTGCAGGGCGACGAACTGGATTCGGCCACCTGGGAGCAGATCATGCCCCTGTACGCGAACAGCTTCTGGCGCCGCGGTCGCAAGCCTTACCTGAATCAACAATTCTTCGAGACCATTTCGCGTACGCTGCCGGAACAGATCGTGGTCATCCTGGCCATGCATGCCGGAGAAGCGATCGCCACGGCGATCTGCTTTCGCAGCGCGGACACTCTGTACGGACGCTACTGGGGCAGCTCCGGGCGCTACCACAGCCTGCATTTCGAAACCTGTTACTACCAGGGCATCGACTACTGCATCGCGAACGGACTCAAGACTTTCGAACCGGGCACACAGGGCGAGCACAAGATCGCGCGCGGCTTCGTCCCGACCGAAACCTGGTCGGCGCACTGGCTGTCGCACCCGCAATTTAACGCCGCGATCGACGATTACCTCGATCGCGAGCGCAGCTACATCGACGCCTATATGGATGCCGTCAGCGACCACGTGCCCTACCGCAAGGAACCGGATTGACCGACATGGCGCCGGAATTGCACTGGCTGGACCCGACCGATCCTGCGGACAGCTTTCCCGATCCCAGCCAGGCGCTCGTCGATCCGCCCGGCCTCCTCGCCGTCGGCGGCGACCTGTCTGTCCCGCGCCTGCTGGCCGCCTATCGCAGCGGCATATTCCCCTGGTATCAGGACGACCAGCCGATCCTCTGGTGGTCGCCCGACCCTCGCGCCGTGCTGTTTCCCGCGGAGCTGCGCATCTCACGAAGCCTGCGCAAGACCCTGCGCCGGTGTGAATATTCGGTGTCGGTCGACCAGAAATTCACCGGGGTCATCGCGGGCTGTGCCGAGGACCGCGATGACCCGGGTACCTGGATCACCGATGACATGCTGGGCGCCTACGAGGCGCTGCATCGCTCGGGCCACGCACATTCCGTCGAGACCTGGTGCGACGGGGAGCTCGTCGGAGGACTCTACGGCGTGAATCTGGGCGGCGTGTTCTTCGGCGAATCGATGTTCTCCCGTCGGACCGATGCCTCGAAGGTCGCGCTGGTAAAACTTGTCTCGATCTGCCGGTCCACCGGCATCGAACTGATCGACTGCCAGCTCGCCTCGAGCCACCTCGCAACCTTGGGCAGCCGCCAGATTGCGCGTGAGGAATTTCAGAATCTGTTGCGCCGATACGTCAGCTTTCCGGCCCCGGATGGCTGGGCCGAATCGGCCGTACAGACCGACGAAATCAGCGTGGGCAGCGCCTGATCCCAAGCGCAGTTCGCGACGGGTTCGCTTGCGCCGCGTCCGATCTTTCTGCACAATGCGCCGCGTTGAATCGAGGTGCCAGATGGCGAAACAAGAAGCTATACAGATGGATGGCTTGGTGACCGAAACCCTGCCGAACACGACCTTCCGGGTCGAGCTCGAAAACGGTCACACCGTCACTGCGCATATCTCCGGAAAGATGCGTAAACACTACATCCGCATCCTGACCGGCGATAAAGTCACGGTCGAACTGACGCCATACGATCTCGCCAAAGGCCGGATCATTTACCGCGAGCGGTGATTTAGGGAATCGCGGCTGGACGCAGTCCCGAACCAGATATGGCATGCGTCGGGGAGCCGCTCCCACGGCCAGGCTTCGGACCAGGCTTCGGACTAGGCCTCGGGCTCGGGCTCGGGTTCGGGTTCGGGTTCGGAAAGATGCTCCAGCTTCTTCGTGCTCGGCGTCGATACGAGTTTTAGCCGGTCTTCGTCATCGAGTTCGATCAACACATCACCGCCGTCTTTGAGCTCTCCGAACAACAGGATTTCGGCCAGCGGGCGCTTGATGTGCTCCTGGATGACCCGCGCCATCGGTCGCGCACCCATCTTCGGATCGTAGCCATGCTCGGCTATCCACTGACGCGCTTCCGGCGACAGCTCTAACGTCACGTCGTGATTCTCGAGCTGTGCCTCGAGTTCGAGAACGAGCTTGTCGGCCACGCGCAGCACCGATTGGATGTCGAGCGGATCAAACTGAATAATCGCGTCCAGGCGGTTGCGGAACTCCGGCGTAAACATCTTCTTGATCGCGGCGATTCCGTCGCTCAGATGATTCTGCTGCAGGAAACCAATCGATTCGCGACTCATGTCGGCCGCGCCGGCGTTCGTCGTCATGACAATAATCACGTTGCGGAAATCAGCCTTGCGGCCGTTGTTATCGGTCAACGTGCCGTGATCCATGACCTGCAGCAACAGGTTGAATACCTCCGGATGCGCCTTCTCGATCTCGTCGAACAGCAGCACCGCGTGCGGATTCTTGCTGACCGCCTCCGTCAACAGCCCACCCTGGTCGTAGCCGACGTATCCGGGCGGTGCGCCGATCAGTCTCGATACGGTATGACGCTCCATATACTCCGACATATCAAAGCGAATCAGCTCGATGCCGAGGCTGTGCGCGAGCTGCCGCGTCACCTCGGTCTTGCCAACGCCCGTCGGGCCCGCGAACAGGTACGCGCCAACCGGCTTCTCGGGTTCACGTAGCCCCGAACGCGCCATCTTGATGGCCGAGGCGAGTACCCCGATAGCCTTGTCCTGCCCGAAGATCACGAGTTTCAGATCGCGATCGAGGTGCCTGAGCAAATCGCGATCCGACGCGGACACGCTTCTCGGCGGGATGCGCGCCATTTTAGCGATGATGGCCTCGATGTCGATGGAGCCGATCTCGGTCGAACGGCTGCCCGGCTCGGCCAGCCGGACGTTGGCGCCGGCCTCGTCGATAACGTCGATCGCCTTGTCCGGCAACTGACGGTCGGTCAGGTGTCGCGCGGCGAGTTCAGCCGCCGAAATCAGTGCCTCGTCGGTATACGTGACCCCGTGGTACTCTTCGAATCTGCTGCGCAAACCCTTAAGAATGTCGATCGTCTCGGCGATCGTCGGCTCGACGATATCGATCTTCTGAAAACGGCGCGCCAAAGCGTGATCCTTCTCGAAGATGCCGCGGTACTCGCGGTAAGTCGTCGAACCCATGCAGCGCAATTCGCCGTCGCCGAGCACCGGCTTGATCAGGTTCGATGCATCGAGCACGCCGCCTGAGGCGGCGCCGGCGCCAATCATCGTATGGATCTCGTCGATGAACAGGATCGCGTCCGGATCCTTCTTCAACTCCGCGATCACGCCCTTGAAACGTTTCTCGAAATCACCGCGATACTTCGTGCCGGCCAGCAGGGAGCCCATGTCCAGCGCATAGATCGTACCCTTCTTCAGGACCTCGGGCACCTCTCCGTCGACGATCATCTTCGCGAGACCCTCGGCCAGCGCGGTCTTGCCAACGCCTGCCTCGCCGACAAACAGCGGGTTGTTCTTGCGGCGCCGACACAGAATCTGGATCGTGCGTTCGATCTCGGCGGCCCGACCGATCAGCGGGTCAATCTTGCCGTCCACGGCGCGCTGATTGAGGTTGGTCGCAAAGCTCTGCAGCGGACTGGCAGCGGGTTCGTCATCAGCTCCCTCGCCGGCCAAGCCGGGAACGTGCGGCTCACCGCCCATATCGCCGCTCTTGCTGAGACCGTGCGAGAGGAAGTTGACGGCGTCAAGACGGGAAATATCGTGCAGGCTTAGCAGGTAAACCGCATGCGACTGCTTCTCGCCGAATATCGCAATGAGGACGTTCTCGCCCCCCACTTCCTTTTTACCGCTCGACTGCACATGGAAGACCGCTCGTTGCAGAACGCGCTGGAATCCCAGGGTGGGCTGGACCTCCTGCCCGTCGTCGGTCGTCAGGCGAGGCGTCGACTCATCGATGAATTCGCCCAGTTCCTTGCGCAGCCGGGCCATGTCTGCGCCGCAGGCCGTCAGGATCTCGGTGACTTTCGGGATATCGAGGATCGCGAGCAACAGGTGCTCGACCGTCATGTATTCGTGCCGTTCCGAACGCGCCTGCTGGAAGGCCTCGTTCAGACAAAATTCGAGTTCACTGCTAAGCATCTGGTTCGGCTTCCCTTTCCTATATTTCCTCGAGCGTGCACAACAGCGGGTGCTGATGCTGGTCGGCGAACGCGCTGACCTGCGCCACCTTCGTCTCGGCGATTTCGTACGTAAAAATGCCGCAGACGCCCCTGCCCTGTGTATGCACTTCCAGCATGATCCGGGTTGCCTTTGGACGATCCAAGCCAAAAATCGATTCGAGTATCTCGACGACAAACTCCATCGGCGTGTAATCGTCGTTCAGCAGCAGCACCCGAAACAACGGAGGCTTCTTGGTGATCGGTCTGGCTTCCTCGACGACCAGGTCCCGGTCGTCCTCGGGTCGGGTCAGGAATTCCTTTTTCTGGTCGCCGGCCATGTCTCTGTCACACTGCTGCACACATCTGAATATACGGTGGATACGATACTACAATCGCGCCGCACGGGCAGTCCGGGGGACTCTGATCGTCAGAATCCACGGTTAACCAGACTAGCACCTACGCCACCCGGCTTCCGTGCACCAATGCACGTTAGCCCGGCGACGAGCCGTGCGGCCGGGGACCTGGCCTGGCCCTGCCAACCCGGAAAACCCGTCTCGCAATCGAATTCAGGGTCGAAAATGAGAAGTGACATCAATAATTTACGACGAATATCGCACGGAAATATTGCGATTAATTACGGAGCCGATATTATGCTAAGTTGCGTCGTTGATTGCGTCCTGAGCGACTATGATAGTCATATTGATCTGCATCAGGTTCAGAGTATCTAATTGAATATGCAGGATTTATTGTCTAGCTGGAGCGCATCGTCTCCGGAGCAGCTGATGGCCAAGGCCAGCCAGCATTTACCGCTCTGGGTGTCGCTGACGTTGGCCGTGCTGATCGCCTATTACCTGGCCCGGGCCACCTGGCTGCTGTACCCGGCTGGCGACGAGGCGCTGTGGACAGCCCCGCCCCCACCGACCGGCGCCGTCAGCACGCGCGACGATGCAAATGCCCGTGACTACGCGGCCATCGCCGGTTTCCATCTGTTCGGCTCGGCCACGCAGGACGCCGTCGCGGCCGTCGTCGAAACCGAGGACGCGCCGGATACCCGCCTGAACCTCAAGCTCCGCGCGGCAGTCGCGGCGGACGACGAGCAGGTTGCCCACGCGATCATCGTCGACGGGTCGGGAAACGAGCAGGTCTATTTCATCAAAGGTTCGATTCCCGGCGGCGCAACGCTGCATCGGGTGCATGTCGATCGGGTGATCCTGAATCGTGGCGGCGTGCTCGAGACACTGCGCCTGCCACGCGAATCCGAAGAAAGTTCGGGCGGCACGCGGCAACGTACGGCCGGCACCCGGCGCGCGCCCCAGCAGGCCAGCGTGCAGAATCTGCTCAATGCGAACGCGGCGACGTTCGCCGAGATCATCCGGCCCCAGCCCTTCATGCCCAACGGCCAGTTGAAGGGCTACCGGGTATTCCCCGGCCGCAACCGGCAGCAGTTCATCGCGCTGGGCCTCAGGCCGGGAGACCTGGTTACTGAGATCAATGGCGTACAACTGAATAACCCGGCACAGGGAATGGAGATATTCCGCAGTCTCGGTGAGTCCAGCCAGGTCAGCGTCACGATCGAGCGCGGCGGTCGGCAACAGATCCTGAACCTGGACGTGAACCAGTTGACCGGCGTCGTCGACAATAAACGGTGACGACGGCTATGACATCTGCATGCGCCAGAATCCGACCCCCTGCCCGAGGATGGCGCCTGGCCGTGGCGCTGGGCGCGTCGCTGATCATCGGACAGTTTGCGACCGCCCCGACCGGTGCGCAGGACGCATTGATCACTCCCAATTACAAAGACGCGGATATTCGCCAGGTCATCGAGGCGGTCGGCGAGATCACCGGCAAGAACTTCGTCCTCGATCCGCGCGTCAAGGCACAGGTGACGATGTTGTCGTCCTCGCCGATGAGCCCCGATGCGTTTTACGAGGCCTTCCTGTCGATCCTGCAGGTGTACGGCTTCGTGGCCGTGCCGTCGGGCAACCTCATCAAGATTCTCCCGGATGCGAACGCCAGGCAGCTGCCGGGCGCCGAGTCCGTCCCCGGGGAAGACCGTGCGGGCGACGATATCGTCACGCAGGTCATTTCGATCAACAACGTCGCCGCAGCACAACTCGTGCCGATCCTGCGCCCGTTGATCCCGCAATACGGGCACCTGGCCGCGCACCCGGCGTCGAACATGCTCATCATTTCCGACCGGGCCGCGAACGTCCAACGCTTGCTGCGCATCATTCGCCGCATCGACCAGGCCACGGACGACGCGTTCGATGTCATCCGGCTCGAGCACGCCTCCGCCGCCGAGATCGTCCGGGTCCTCAATACCCTGAACCAGGGAGCCCGGGCGGACGGCGGCGCGGCCGGGCAGACGACCATCGTTGCCGATGAACGGACGAACAGCGTCCTGCTCGGGGGCGACCCGAGCAGACGTCTGCGGCTCCACGCCCTGATCGCTCACCTCGACACGCCACTCGAGGACGGTGGCGACACGCGCGTCCGTTACCTGCACTACGCGGATGCCGAAGAACTCGCGACGAAACTGGCGGCCCAATATCAGCAGGCGGCCCGGGAACAGGGCGGCCCCGCCGAATCCGGCGACATCTCGATCTGGGCGGACCAGCCGACCAATGCGCTGATCCTCACGGCGCCACCGAAAATCATGCGTTCCATGATGCTGGTCATCGACAAACTCGACATCCGGCGCCTGCAGGTCCTGCTCGAGACGATCATCGTCGAGGTGTCCGCCGAGAAGGCGGCCAACCTCGGCATCACCTGGGCCCTCGGCGACGCCAACCTCGAGAACGCGCTCGGCGTTACCCAGTTCGACGGCCTCACGGGTATTACCGGCCTCGCGGGCGCGGTCATCGGCGAGGACCCGACCGGTGTCTCTCTGCAGAACGGCATCTCGGTGGGCTTCGGCCGCCTGTCCGACTCCGGCCTGAGCTTCATCGCGCTGATCGAGGCGCTGGAAGCCGACACCAACACCAACATCATGGGCACACCGATCCTGACGACACTGGATAACGAAGAGGCTGAGATCCGCGTCGGCCAGGAAGTCCCGTTCGTGACCGGCAGCTTCACGAACACCGGCACCTCCGGCAGCGCAATAAATCCGTTCCAGACAGTCACGCGCGAGCAGGTCGGCCTGACGTTGAAAATAACCCCGCAGATCAACGAAGGCAACGCCGTGCGCCTGAAGATCGATCAGGAAGTCTCGTCGGTCTCGGAGAGCACCCAGGCCGTCGACCTGATCACGAACAACCGCAACATCATCACGACGGTCATCGTTGAGGACAAGGGCATCCTCGTGCTGGGCGGCCTGATCCAGGAAGACCTGCGCGAGAAGGAGCAGCGCGTTCCGCTGCTCGGCAGTATCCCGATCATCGGCGCACTGTTTCGATCGACGAGTATGCAGAGGGTCAAGACCAACCTGATGTTCTTCATCAAACCGACGATCCTGCGTAACAACAAACAGGTGGCGTTCGAGACGAACGCGAAGTACAACCTGATTCGTAACCTGCAGCTGGAACAGACCTCTAGCGTGAAGATCTTGCCGAGCCTGCAGGCCGAACCACGGGATCTCCGTGATCTCGGCGATTTCGCCAAGGACGTCGCGGAAAACACCGCCGAAGCGGGAAAAGAAGGTGACAGGCAACGGGAAGCCGAGGCCGCTGACGACGGCATACCGACGATCGACCTTCGAGAGCAGGAGCCTGCGCCGCCCGCAGAGGACTGATCGATGGCCAGTCCCGTGCCACCAGACGACTTTATTGCAGGGCCGGTCTCACCCGAGTCCGTCAGCTTCGATGAGCCGGTAACGCATACTCCGAACGCCCTGGCGACGGAACCGGAAGAGCCGGAAATCGGGGACGACAGCGAGACCAGGCGCCTGCCCTTCTCGTTCGCGAAACGTCACGGACTGCTCGTCCACAGCTACGCGGATGGCAAGGCGCAAACGCTGGTACGTGACGACGCGAACCCGACGAGCATATCCGAGGTGCGACGATTCATCGACACGCCCCTGCAATTGTCTGTCGTGACGCCGGAAAAATTCGATCTTCAGCTGCAGCAGATCTACGAGCAGGAATCCAACTCGACTATGCAAATGGTCGAGGGTCTCGGGGACGACACCGACCTGTTGCGCGCCGCGCAGGATCTGCCGGAACCGTCAGACCTGCTCGAGAGCGACGACGATGCCCCGATTATTCGCCTGATCAACGCCGTGCTGACCTCCGCGATCAAGGAAAATGCATCGGACATTCACGTCGAGCCGTTCGAGCACCGGCTCGTCGTGCGCTTCCGCGTTGACGGGATTCTCAGAGAAGTCCTGACGTCACGGCGCGCCGTGGCCCCGCTGGTCGTCTCGCGCATCAAGGTCATGTCCAAACTCGATATCGCCGAAAAACGCCTGCCGCAGGACGGCCGGATCTCACTGCGCATCGCCGGCCGCGCCGTCGACGTGCGCGTATCGACGATGCCGTCCGGCCACGGCGAGCGCGTCGTGCTGCGACTGCTGGACAAGCACGCCGGCCGCCTCGACCTGTCGCAGCTCGGCATGGAGGCGGCGGGACAAGCCACTATCGACGAGCTGATTCACCGGCCGCACGGAATCATCCTCGTCACGGGCCCCACCGGCTCGGGCAAGACCACATCGCTGTATGCCGCGCTGGAGCGCATCAACGACAACACGCGCAACATCATGACGATCGAGGACCCGATCGAGTACTACATCGACGGCCTCGGCCAGTCGCAAGTCAATACGAAAGTCGACATGACATTCGCCCGCGGCCTGCGCGCCATCCTTCGCCAGGACCCGGACGTCGTCATGGTCGGCGAGATCCGCGACCTGGAGACCGCGGAGATCGCGGTCCAGGCCAGCCTGACGGGGCACCTCGTGCTGTCCACGCTGCATACGAACACGGCCGTCGGCGCCGTAACCCGGCTGCGCGACATGGGTGTCGAGCCGTTCCTGCTGTCGTCGAGCCTGATCGGCGTCGTTGCACAGCGGCTCGTACGCGTGCTCGACCCGGACACCAAAGTCCCGCATGTCGCCAACGATTACGAGTGCAAGATCCTGGGCGCCGACCCGGCCAACCCGCCGACCCTGTATCGCGCGCCCGAAGATGCCACGTCGGGCGAAGGTTTCAAGGGGCGCACCGGAATATATGAAATCGTAAAGGTCGACAACGAATTTCGCCGGATGATTCACGACGGCGCCGCCGAGCATGAACTCGAGCAACACGCACGCACGCAGACGCCCAGCATCCGTGACGACGGCATACGGCTGGTTCGCGATGGGCGCACAGCCTTGGAAGAAGTTTTGCGCGTGACGCGCGCCGACTGACCAACCTGGATCGATGGGAGCATTCGAATACATAGCCGTCGATGCGAGCGGCAAGGAACTGAAAGGCGTCATCGAAGGCGATACGCCGAAACGCGTGCGTCAGCAATTGCGCGAGCGCGACCTCTTGCCGCTGACCGTGACCGAGATCGCGGAGAAGGAGGCGACACGCCAGCAGTCGTTCACGATTCGTCGCACCCTTTCCGCAGCAGACCTCGCATTGATTACGCGACAGATCGCGACACTCGTGCACGCTTCCATGCCGCTCGAGGAAGCGCTGGCCGCGGTCGGCGAGCAGACGGAAGTGCCACGCATCAAGAGCATCATCATGGGCGTCCGGGCCAAGGTCATGGAAGGCCATACACTGGCCGACGGCCTCGGCGATTTCCCCAAAGCCTTTCCCGAACTCTACCGGGCGACCGTCGCCGCCGGCGAACAGTCGGGTCATCTCGACGCCGTACTCGAACGACTGGCCGATTACACCGAGAGCCGCCAGGAACTGCGTCAAAAGGTCATGAACGCGATGATCTATCCGATCGTCCTGACCGTCCTCGCGATCAGCATCGTGTCGCTGATGCTCGTCTACGTCGTCCCGAAGGTCGTCGGCGTCTTCGAGAATACCGGGCAGGAACTCCCGGCGCTGACCGCCGGGCTGATCGCACTGAGCGGCTTCCTGCGCGAGTACGGATTACTCCTGACTGCCGGGCTCGGCATCGGGGCGTGGCTCACGCATCGCCTGCTGAAGAACCCCGGACCGCGGCGCAAACGCGACCTCCTGTTGCTGCGCCTGCCGGTCATCGGCCGGATCGTGCGGGGTTTTAACACGGCGCGATTCACGCGCACGCTGAGCATCCTGACGGGCAGCGGCGTGCCGGTACTGGAGTCGCTGCAGATCTCCGGCGAAGTGATCAGCAACTTGCCGATGCGCGATGCCGTCGAAGATGCCGCGGCGCGCATCCGCGAGGGCGCGGCGATCGGCAAATCGCTCGGAGCGAGCGGTCATTTTCCGCCAATATGCATCCACCTGATCTCGAGCGGTGAGGCGAGTGGCCAACTCGATGCGATGCTCGGTCGCGCCGCGCAGAACCAGGAGCGCGAAATCGACGGCCTGATCGCCGCACTCCTGGGCATTCTCGAGCCGGCGTTGATCATCGCCATGGGCGCCGTCGTTTTGACGATCGTCCTCGCGATCCTGCTGCCGATTTTCGAGCTGAATCAGCTCGTCGGCTAGCCTCGAAACCTCCCCAACACCCCCCGATATCCTGGCTTGCGGGGCCTCATCGGGACTCTTTTGCCGCCAAATTGAGGACTGGTTCACGAATTCTCACATGAATGATTGCCACCGAAATTAAATGGTTCTATAAGCTTTTCAACGGTTTTCTTTCGACATAAGCGATCACGGTTAGATTCAAGGAGTCGTCGGTGATGGGAGATGACAGCGACATCGACGAGGTCGAAGACCTCGACGAAACTCAAGAGCCGGACGACCCGGAAGGGCCGCCGGCGAGCGACGCCAAGTCGCAGGCATCGAGCAACGTTGGCGACGCCTCCGTCGAGATCGACGTCGATGACCTGATCGCCGAACTGGAAGCCGATGCCGGGATGCAACCCTGTTCGGATGAGCAGAACTCACGCAAGCGCCTCGAGGTGATACTCGAGGAGCGCCGCGCGGCAAGGGAACTCGAAGAACTGGACGATTTCACGCTGGACGAATACGAAACCACTGACTGAAGCGGCTGTAGCCACCCGCAGACTAACGAAAACTTCGGCTCCGCGTCGTCAGCCGACCGAGCAGATGACTGTAGTCATCGAGCTGCTGCGCCACGACGTGCAGCACATCGCCCTGGCGCTGAACTCTCCCGCTGACCCGTAACAGGGTCGAATTCAACAACGCGCGACGCTGGTACTGTGCCACCCGCTCCCAGACGATGAGATTGAGGTAACCGGTCTCGTCTTCCAGCGTGACGAAAAAGACGCCTTTCGCGCTCCCCGGCCGTTGCCGGGTAATCACGAGGCCTGCCGTATCGATCAGTGCATCGTTGGGGCAGGCATGGACCTCCTCCGCACTCAGCATATTCACCCCGCGAAACCTGGGCCGGAGCAAGGCCAGAGGATGGCGACGCAACGTCAGGCCGACGTGGTTGTAATCGGCCGCGATGTCCTGCCCCTCGGTCGGCTGCCTGAGCATCGGCATGCCCTCCCGGGCTCGTGTTCCGTCCAGTAACGGAAGCGGCGCCTCGCAGCCCGTGACATCCCAGCGCGCGCGATGCCGGTTGCCCGCGAGTTGCCTGAGTGCATCGGCAGCCGCCAGCGCGCCGCAGTCTTTCCTGTCGAGCCCGGCGCGGGTCGTCATATCCTGCACGTCGGCAAACGCGGACACCTCGCGGGCCGTACACAACCGCTGCCCGCCCGACGCCGACAGGCCGTTCACGAGACGCAGACCCAGACGCAGGGCCGGCGACCCGTCGGGGCAACGTTCCAGCGTACAGTCCCAGTCGCTCCGGTTCACGTCGACCGGCCGGACCTCGACGTGGTGGCGGCGCGCCATCTGCACGAGTTGCGACGGCGCATAAAAACCCATCGGTTGACTGTTCAGTAACGCGCAGGTGAAGGCCGCAGGCTCATGACATTTCAGCCATGCCGATACGTAGACCAGCAGTGCGAAACTCGCGGAATGTGACTCCGGAAAACCGTACTCACCGAAGCCCCGGATCTGGTTGAATATCTGTCGCGCGAACCGGGCCGTATAGCCGCGCCGACGCATGCCGGACACCAGCTTGTCCTCGAACGGGTCGATGCCCCCATGTCGTTTCCACGCGGCCATCGCGCGCCGCAGCTGATCGGCCTCGCCCGGCGTAAATCCGGCGGCGACGACCGCGAGTTGCATGACCTGTTCCTGAAAGATCGGTATGCCGAGCGTGCGCTCCAGTACCGCGCGCACTTCCGGGTTCGGGTAACTCACCTCCTCCTCGCCGTTCCGGCGCCGCAGGTACGGATGCACCATGTCGCCCTGAATCGGCCCGGGGCGGATGATCGCAACCTCGATGACCAGGTCGTAATAACAACGCGGCCGCAGGCGCGGCAGCATCGACATCTGCGCACGCGACTCGATCTGAAACACGCCCATCGTATCGGCAGCCGAAATCATATCGTAGACGACCGGGTCTTCGGCCGGCACCCCGGCCATCGTCAGGCGACGGCCGTAAAACGATTCAATCAGTTCGAAGCTGCGCCGGATCGCCGACAACATGCCCAACCCGAGTATGTCGACCTTGAGCAGACCGAGTGCTTCGAGATCGTCCTTGTCCCACTGGATAACCGTGCGCGCTTCCATCGCGGCATTCTCGACCGGTACGAGTTCGGACAGCGGCCCCTCCGAGATCACGAAGCCACCGACATGCTGCGACAGGTGTCGGGGAAAACCGAGCAGCTGACCGGCAAGCACGATGAGCCGATGAATCAGCGGGCTGTCCGGATCCAGGCCGGCCTCGACGACTCGTTCCGCGTCGATCTGCTTGCCGTCCCACCACTGCATCGCACGCGCCATCCGGTCGACCTGCAGCTCACCGAGACCCAGCACCTTCCCGACATCCCGAATCGCGCTGCGCGGCCGGTAACTGATGACGGTCGCCGCCAAGGCCGCGCGGTGCCGGCCATACTTGCCGTAGATATATTGAATGACTTCTTCGCGGCGTTCATGCTCGAAGTCGACATCGATGTCCGGCGGCTCGTTGCGCTCCTTCGATATAAATCGCTCGACGAGCATCGACATCCGGGCCGGATCCACCTCGGTGATACCAAGACAGAAACAGACGGCCGAGTTCGCCGCCGAGCCGCGTCCCTGGCACAGTATCCCGCGATTACGCGCGAAGCGCACGATGTCGTGCACGGTCAGGAAGAACGGCGCATAGTTGAGCTCGGCAATCAGTTCAAGCTCGTGTTCGACGATATCTCTGACCTTGCTCGTCGCACCTTCCGGCCAGCGCAGGCAAAGACCCTGCTCGGTCAGTTCACGCAGGTAA
>SMVA01419883.1_pt1 | contig 23718 bp, 21 predicted proteins | sample 2456451 | NCBI WGS metagenome assembly SMVA01 (sample SAMN11095933, study PRJNA526329) | marine sediment metagenome | biome: Marine sediment; feature: Surficial sediment; material: Deep marine sediment; isolation source: Hadal surficial sediment | place: Pacific Ocean | collected 2014-05 | depth... | reverse complement strand
CTTAGTATGCAAGTGATTCAACTCAGCCAACCGGGAGGCCTTGATAAACTGGCGCTGGCACAGGTAGAGCCTCGAGATCCCGGGCCGGGAGAAGTTCGCGTGAGAAATCATGCCAGCTCAGTTAATTTCCATGACTATGCCGTGGTGATCGGAATGATTGCCGTTGACGATAAGCGGATCCCCATGTCGGATGGTGCCGGCGTCGTTGAGGCAGTAGGGGATGGGGTTGGCGATTTCCAGGTCGGTGACCGGGTGATGAGCTGCTTCTTTCCCAACTGGGAAGACGGCGCACCCGCCCTCGACAAAATGATGGGTGTGCCCGGCGATAGGGCCGATGGCTTTGCTGCCGAAACAGTGACCATGGCGGCGCGAGGTTTTACGGCCATGCCCGGGGCCTACAGCTTTGAGCAGGCCGCCACCTTGCCCTGTGCGGCGTTAACCGCCTGGCGGGCATTGATGGTGGAAGCGCGGGTCAAGCCTGGGGATACGGTACTGGTGCAGGGAAGCGGCGGTGTTTCAGTATTTGCGCTGCAGTTTGCCAAGGCTGCCGGTTGCCGGGTGATCGCCACCTCGTCATCTGATGAGAAACTGGAGCGCTTGCAGCAGCTGGGCGCGGATGACCTGATCAACTACCAGAGCACCCCCAACTGGGGCGATAAGGTGCAGGAGATTACCAACGGCAGGGGTGCCAAGGTGATTGTCGAGGTAGGGGGTTCCGGTACCGTGTCCCAATCTGTTCGCGCGGCGGCTTTTGGCGGACATATTTCCATGATCGGCGTGTTGACCGGAATCAGCGGTGAGGTGCCGACGGCAGAGTTGTTCCAGAAGAATGCAGCGATTCACGGCATCACCGTGGGCAGTCACTCACATCAGCGAGATATGGTGGCCGCTATCGAAATCAACGGCATCGAGCCAGTCATCAGCCACACATTCGCGCTGGGAGAAATTGGCGACGCCTTCCGCCTGCAGGAATCCCATGGTCATTTTGGCAAAATCTGCCTCTCATTCTGAGTAAGATGCTATGAAGATTGGATTGTGTTTACCGTATATGAAGCCGGGTCTGACCCGGGAGGATTTCCTGGGCTGGTTTCGCCATATTGACCAGGGCCCGTTTCACAGTGTGTCCTGTGGGGAGCGCATTCTCGGGCCTAGCTATGATATGCGGGTATTGCTGGCGGCAGCGGCGATGGCGACGGAGCGGGTGGAAATCAATGCGACACTCTATGTGTTACCAATGCACAACCCGGTGCGTGCCGCCAAGGAGATCGCCACACTGGACGTGTTGTCCAATGGCCGTCTCACGGTGACCTGCGGTTACGGCGGGCGCGAGCTGGATTACCAGGCGGTAGGCGCGCAATACAAGGGGCGACATGCACGCATGGACGAGCACGTTGCCATCATGAAGCGCATCTGGGCCCAGCAACCTCCCTTCGAGGGCGTTGATCCGGTGGGGCCTGTGCCGGTACAAGCGGGCGGTCCCAGGCTGCTTACTGGCGCCATGGGTCCCAAGGGTATAGCCCGCAGCGCCCGCTGGGCAGATGGCATCTTTGCCTGGTCGGGCAACGCGGAGTTGGCGGAGCTGGAGACTACCCTGGCACTGGCCGACAGTGCCTGGGCCGAGGCAGGTCGGGAGGAGGCGCCCTATCGCATGGGCGGGTTCTGGTACACGCTCACTGACAATGGCCAGCACAAGCTCTACGACTACGTGTACAACTACCTGCTGATCGCCGGCGAAGACATTGCCAACTGGATGGCGGGAACCGTGCACCGCAGCAACACTGATGCGGTGAAGGAAGCGCTGGACAACCTGCAGGCCGCTGGTTGTGAGGAAGCCATGCTGTCGCCAATCACCGCAGACCTGGCAGAGATAGACAGACTGGCAGATATCATCGAGACACGCTCCGCTTAGCCGACGCCGCGCTCGCCTGCCTCCCAATACTGCGCCCGCAAGGCCTTTTTGTCAGGTTTGCCGACAGCGGTCAGCGGAATGGCTTCGACATAGTCGACGGTCTTGGGTGACTGCACCGATCCCTTGGCTTCCTTGACCATCTCAATTAACTCTGTGGTCAGTGTGTCCGATGCATCGACACCGGGCCGCAGAACCACCACCGCTTTAACCGCTTCGCCCCATTTTTCATCGGGAACTCCGATAACGGCTACCTGCCCCACGGCCTCGTGCGCGGAGATGACATCTTCAACTTCCCGCGGAAATACATTAAAGCCACCGGTCACCACCATGTCTTTCTTGCGATCGACAATATACAAAAAGCCATCGTCGTCGAAGCGTCCGATATCGCCTGTGTGCAGCCAGTCCCCCGCCATGGCCTCGGCGGTCTGCTCCGGCATATCTTTGTAGCCCTTCATGACCAGGGGTGCGCGCACGCAGATCTCACCGGCCTCGCCCTGCTCGACCTCGTTCATGTCGTCGTCAAGCAGCACCAATTGCACCCACGGGGCCGGGCGCCCGCAAGACCCCAATCGCCCCGGCTTGTTGAGATCGTGTTCGCCTTTTTTCATATTGGCAAGCACCATGGGTGCTTCCGATTGGCCGAAGAACTGGTAGAAAATTTGCCCCCAGCGCTCAATACCCTCGCGCAGTCGCGCCGGGCTCATCGGCGAGGCGCCGTAGAAAATCGTCTCCATGCTCGACATGTCCGCACTTTGTGAACGCTCCGAATCCAGCAGGTAGTAGAGCATTGCCGGAACCAGCATGGTGGCGGTGATCTTGTGCCGCTCCACCATGTCGAAGAATTCGTCGGGGCTGAAACCCTGCATCACATAAAAAGCGCCGCCTTTTTGCAGTACCGGAATGAAAAATGCCGCCGCCGCATGCGAGAGTGGTGTAGCCATCAACATGCGCAGCTGATCGGGGAACTCCCATTCGGCCATCTGGATCATGGTCATATACGCGGTGGAGCGATAGCTGCTCAATACGCCTTTGGGTTTTCCTGTGGTGCCACCGGTGTAGTTGATCGATGACACGTCCAGCGGATCGACGTCGGGTGCTACCAGGGCTTTCGGTTCAAAGGACTCGGCCAGGGCCAGGTAGTCCTCGCCGACATCACTGGGTCCAAAACCCAACAAGAGAAGTTTGGGAAAGCGTTCTTTCAGTTCAGTTGCACGCTCGACAAAGATCGACGCGTCAAATACCAGGGCATCAATTTCCGCATGGTCGATGACATAGGCATGGTCTTCCAGGGAACCCAGCGGGTGTAGCGGTGTGCCGACGCAACCGGCCAGCTGCATAGCGGCAATATTTGAAAGCACCTCCGGGCGATTGCCGGATATCACGGCGATGTGATTACCCTTGCCAAGACCCTTTGATTGCAGTGCCTGAACGAGTTGGCTGGTACTGCGACGCACGTCGGCGTAGGTGGCGACCTTGTCGCCCAGGTACAAGCAGGGCTCGTCATCGTAGCGGTTGAGTCCGTCAATCAACATGTGTGGCATCAGCGGTGGATTGTGAATGCGGTCGCTCATATTTTTACTCTCACTTTTTACTCTCACTTTTTACTCTCAACTACGTGAATCAGAGTATAGCGAGCTATGCCCTACATTCCATTGCATAGTTCGGCCAAAATAGCTGACAAAACGGGGCAGATTTACTACTGGGATTTTTTATTAATAGGACTAAACTGTAGCTGTGGTATCCATCCATTTGGGGAGTGCAAGACTATGTTAGAAAAAGAACTGGCACAGGCGGTAAAACTCGCGGAGAGTGCCAACAAGCAAGTAGAAAAAATGCGTACCAACTTGGTCAGGGAAGCGGAGAAGGCTGCCAAACAGGGTAAACGAGAGTTGGCGTCAGCTCGCACAAAGCTTGCTGCAGCCAACCAGCGTTTGAAGAAGGCGCGGGCGTCCTTCAAGATCAAGGCTTCCAAAGAAAACCAGAAGAAGATTGATGAGTTGGTGGCACAGGCGAAGCAGCTTCGGGATTCCGGTGCCGATCTTGCCAAGACCGTGACCGATGCATTAGAGCGCCTGGTGCCCCTGAAAACCGATGCCATACTGGAATCGCGTAAGGCACAGGCTGCGGATCGGGCTGCCGCCCTGGTAGAAAGAGCCGCGGCGCTCCAGACCAGGAAGAAGGCCAAGATAAAGCCGAAGCGTAAAGCGGCGGCGAAGAAGAAGCCAGCTGCGAAAAAGAAAGCCGCACCCAAGAGAAAAGCTGCAGCGAAGAAGAAAGCTGCTCCCAAACGTAAAGCAGCTGCAAAGAAAAAGTCCTGAGCTAGCTTGATTGATACGCCGGCACTGAGTCGGCGTAGTGTTCCTCTCGTCGTCCTGCGGTCTGCGCAGGACGATTTTTCCTATCCTGCTGTTTGGCCCCCATCGATCGCAAAATCAATGCCGGTTACAAAGCGTGCCTCCTCCGATGCCAGGTAGGCGACCGCCGCCGCTATTTCCTCCGCCTCCGCCATTGGCAACAGGGGCATCATTCGCGCGAAAAGTGCCGGGTCGGCGTTATCGGGCGGTGTAAATCCATGCACAAGAGGAGTTGAGACGGCACCGGGGCAGACGGCGTTCACCCTGACCCCTCTACCGGCGTACTCCACTGCCAGTGCCTTCGTCAGCATCAGTACCGCGGCCTTGGCGGCACAGTAGGCGCTGTTATAGGCCTGGCCGGTGCGGCCGGCAGAGGATGACATGTTGACGATGTTGCCCCCGCTTTCCAGTAAATATGGCATCGCCGCCTGGCACAAATAAAACACGCCGTTGAGATTGATGTTGATAACCCGCTGCCAGTCAGCTTCAGAGATTTCGGTAAAATTCTGGCACAGTGCGATACCGGCAATATTACAGAGTACGTCCAGCTGCCCCGCTATGGCAGCGACCTCGCCGACGACTTCGCGGCAGGCCGATGCATCCCCGACATCGAGTAGAAACTGCTGGTGCGTGCAGTTTGCCGGCAGTAATGCGGCGGTTTCCACCATCCCCGCCTCACTGATATCAGCCAGGTACACGCTGGCGCCTTCCTCTGCCAGGCGTAGCGAAACAGCGCGCCCGATACCCGACCCGGCTCCGGTGATCAGCGCCGCCTTAGCCTCGAACCTCTTCATATGATCGCCCTCCTCAAACCAGCGACTATCATGCAGTGGGTATGCGGGCGACTGCAATTAAAAGCAGTTGTTAGTTATCGAGTGGAAGGTACATAATCGCGGTGCCAACCAGAGCGACCAGTGAAGGATGTCAACATGATTTCAGCCGCAATGCCCTATGAGAAACAATACCTGGAGATCAATGGCAAGCGCCTGGCCTATGTTGACGAGGGGCAGGGCGACCCCATTGTCCTGTTACACGGGAACCCGACCTCGTCTTATCTTTGGCGCAATGTAATACCGGAGCTGCTCGATAGCGGGCGGGTCATCGTTCCCGACCTTGTGGGCCAGGGGGATTCGGCAAAGCTGCCGGCCTCTGAGGGGGCGGACCGCTACACGTTTCAGGTGGTATACGACTATCTCGATGGCCTGCTGTCGGCGCTGGCACTCAATAGCAGGGTCACGCTGGTGATTCACGACTGGGGCAGTGGTCTCGGATTTCACTGGGCAAAAAATCACCCCGATGCGGTGCGTGGGATTGCCTATATGGAAGCAATTGTCATGCCGGTCAACTGGGATGACTGGCCGCAAGGGGCCCGTGGTATTTTCCAGGGCTTTCGCTCCGACAAGGGAGAGGACCTGATTCTCAATCGCAATATGTTTATCGAGGGAGTTTTACCCAGCTCGGTGATGCGAGAGCTGGGGGAGGAAGAAATGGCACACTACAGGGCGCCGTTTGATACCCCGGAGAGCCGCCAGCCAACGCTCAACTGGCCGCGCCAAATTCCTATTGAGGGGGAGCCGGCCCACATGGTTGAGCTGGTCACCGAGTATGGTCGCTGGCTGGAGACGACTGACTGGCTACCCAAGCTTTTTATCAACGCCGAACCGGGGTCCATCCTGGTCGGTCGAGCGCGGGAATACTGCCGCAGTTGGCCAAACCAGACGGAGAGCAGTGTTGCCGGTTACCACTTTGTCCAAGAGGACTCTCCACAAGAGATAGGTCTTGCTGTGGCACAATGGATGGCGGCCATCGATAATTGATCTAACATCCATCCTCATTAAAGAGTAGAAACACTATGTCCGATGTACCTTGCTATGTTATTGCCAACTTCCAGGTTCACGATGCCGAGCGCTACCGGGAGTATGAAAAAGGCTTTTTCGCCATCCTGAAACGGCATAACGGGGAATTCCTTAGCTTCGATGACAATACCGTGACCTTCGAAGGCGCCGCACCCCGTAGCGGCCGCATGGCCATATTCTCTTTTCCCTCGGAGGAGCAGGCCCGGGCATGGTATGAAGATCCGGACTACCAGGCGCTCTCTGAACACCGTCGTGCGGGCACCAATATGGAGTTCCTGACATTGGTCCACGGGCTGCCGCCCAGGGCTTAAGGAGCCCGACACCGGTGAGTCTCCGGGACAGTAATATCAACAAGCTCCGCCAACAGGAGTTCGACGTGCTGATCGTCGGTGGCGGCATCAACGGCGCAGTGGCCGCCGCGGCACTGGCCGGCCGGGGCGTGCGTACCGCGCTTATCGACCGCGGTGATTTTGCCTGTGGGGTCAGTTCCCACTCATCCAACCTCGCCTGGGGTGGCATCAAGTACCTGGAGACCCACGAGTACCTGTTGGTCAACAAGCTGTGCAAGTCGCGCAATAAACTGATGCGCGCCTATCCCTCTACAGTGAAGGAAATCCGTTTTTTAACCACGATAAAGAAGGGCTTTCGTTTCCCCACCTTCTTTGTTTTTCTGGGCAGCGTGCTGTACTGGTTGATGGGTCGTTGCGTAACGCGGCCGCCACGCTACCTGACCGCTCGCACCATTGAGGCGACGGAACCCGAGATCAATACCACAGATTCGGCGGGCGGCCTGGAGTACTCCGACTGCTATCTCTACGACAATGACGCGCGCTTCGTGTTTAATTTTGTGCGCAGAAGCCTGGATTATGGCTGTATTGCCGCCAACTACGTGAAATCCCAGCAGACCAGCTATGAAGATGGCCAGTGGAAGACTACAGCTCGGGACGTGGTCGGCGGGCAAATCCTGCAGATTCGTTCAAAAGTACTGGTCAACGCCTGCGGGCCCTATGTCGACGATCACAATCTCAAATCGGCAGAGCAAACCGCGTATCACCACCTCTTTTCCAAGGGAGTACACCTGATCGTCGACCAGATTACCGACAACAGGCGGGTCCTCACATTTTTTGCCAGCGATGGCCGCCTCTTCTTCCTGATTCCCATGGGCCCCAAAACCTGCATCGGTACCACCGATACCCAGGTGGATTCACCCGCGGTCACCGTCAGTGATGAAGACCGTGATTTTGTGTTGAGCAATGCCAATGCCCTGCTCGACCTGGAACGACCGCTGACCCGGGCCGACATTATTGCCGAGCGGGTGGGGGTAAGGCCGCTGGCGTTCAAGGGAGAGAGCGGCGTTGCCGACTGGGTGGAGTTATCCCGCAAACATGTGATCGAGGTCGATGAAGAGCGGCGTCACCTGAGTATCTTCGGCGGCAAGCTCACCGACTGCCTGAATGTCGGTGACGAGGTGGCGCAATGGGTCGAGGAGCTTGGGGTGAGCGTGCCCCAGCCTGACAACCGCTGGTATGGCGAACCGGGCCCGGACTTGCGCCGGGAGTTTATGTTGCAGGCGCAGCTCATGGACCTGGACAAACTCACCGATGCCAGCTCCTCGGAGCCCCTGTCAGAACGTTTCTGGCGTCGTTACGGTGAATCCGCTTTCGGACTGCTGGAACGGATCAGGGCGGATGAGAGCAGCGCCCGGCTGCTGATCGAGAACGCCGAGTACACTCGCTGCGAAATCGAACTGGCCGCCCGCCGGGAGATGATCGTCAAGCTCGAGGACTTCATGCGCCGCCGTTCCAAGATAGAGCAGGTGGTGCGCAAATCGGAGATCATCGCCGCGCCGGGCCTGCGCGAGGCTTGCGATATCCTGTTTGGCGAAGCGTCAGCAGCGCGCCTGCAAGAGTACCAGTCTCAAGACTGAGCCGGGGTCGATTAGCCGGGACCTTCAGGCCTCGGTGCAGATCACCTGATTGAAAAACAGCCCGGCCTCTTCCAGTTTGTCGCCAATGGGATAGCTGGTATCAAGCGCCCAACTCATCAGCAGGGTGTTGGTGGTGCCCACCACCATCTCTGCCAGCAGGTCAGCGGAGTAGCGAGCTGTTGTGTCGCCGGTTTTCTGGCCAATTTCGAAGATGTGTCTGAGCTGGTCCTTGAGAGTGTTGCTGACATCGTGCAGATGGTTCTTGTCATCCGAGGAACTGGGCGTAATCAGTATCAGGGCCCGGTCTATCGCCTCGTAGCCGCTGATGTTCTTTTCCATGGTATTGATCATCGCTGACAGACGATGACTGGTGGCCTCGTGGTTTTCCATGATCTCCTGCAGCAGCGCATCGACACTGCCCCACACCCTTGCGCGGCTCAGGGATTGCAGCAGGGCGTGCTTGTTGGGGTAGTGGCTATAGAAGGTACGCCGGGCGACATCGGCGTCCATGCAGATTTGCTCGATACTGGTGGCCTCGATGCCCTTGCGTTTAAACAAGGTATAGGCGGCATGCTCAATGCGGCTGCGAATCTCCTGTTTACGCTTTTCCCGGCGTCCGGGTAGCATTTCCACCGCGTTTGTCATTTGAGCCGCCAGCAGGGGATCGCCGAGTGCGGATTATTGCCCTGCCGATCATTAAATTTTTGCAAGCTGTTGCATCCCCAATTCCAATCGTCTATAAAAGTATACAATTGCGCAAAAATGCTCAAGTGTAAAGATATTGCAATTAGTCAGTTGCCAGGAGTAGTTATGACCGATCGATTGTTAGTGGTGTCTTCGGATTGCCATGCTGGCCTGCCCATCGCCGACTACAAGCCCTATATCGACAGTCAGTATCACGAAACCATGGATAGGGTGGTACCGCTGCAGATTGAAATGACCCGCAAGGCGGAGTCCATTTTCCTGATCAAGGAAATCAACGACGAGTGGCGCAGGGATATACAGCAGGAACTGACCGGCGCCTGGGACTTCGATGAGCGGGTCAAGATGCTGGACAATGATGGCATCTCCGCGGAAGTTATCTTTCCCGATGGCATCACCGAGATAAACACGCCGCCCTTTGGGGCCGGACTCGGCTTGCCAACCCAGGATATTGTTCCCGAGCTGCAGTGGGCGGGGGCCATGGCCCACAATCGCTGGTTGTCGGAACTGTGTGCCAATAATCCGGCGCGGCATATTGGTGTCGCCATTATCCCCTTGCTGTGGGATGTGGACGAGGCCGTGGAGAAGTTGCGCTGGTGCGTCGATAATGGGTTTCGCGCGGTGATGATTCCCTCTATGACCAACAATTTTCCGGCTTACAATCACCTCAAGTACGATCCTTTCTGGGCCGCCTGTGAAGACCTGGGGGTCATCGTACATTTTCACTCCGGCCCTGCCGCCACCTCCGATTACTTCGGTCCCGACTTTCCCAATGGCTCCACCGAGGACCGGCCCGGCGCCATGGGAATCTATGTGTCAGAGGTAATGTGGTGGCTCTATCGACCGCTCACATTTATGATCTGGGGCGGTGTTTTTGAACGCTTTCCCGCGCTGAAAACGGTGATGACCGAGGGCGGTACCACGTGGATGTTGCCCTCGTGGTTGCGGATGCTCGATCACAATTACACGGATGTTCACCACTCGGCCAAACTGGGTGATTTCCGCAGTCATTTGTCGATGAAACCCAGTGACTATTTTTCCCGCAACATCGCTGTGGGTGCCTCCTGCATTCCCCGCTGCGATGTCGAAATGCGTGAGGAACTCGGTGTAGAGAAGATGATGTGGGGTAGCGATTACCCCCACCCCGAGGGCACCTGGCCAGCAACGGCAAGTATTCTCGACGAGGTGTTCAAGGGCTTTCCGGAGGCGGATATACGGGCTATTCTCGGCGAAAATGCCGTTAGCTGGTATGCACTCGACGAGCCGGCGCTGAGAAAAATTGCCGCACAGATTGGCCCGGAAGCCAGTCGTTTTCAATAAATGCAGAAAAATCACCAGGAGATAGACCAGTGAGTAGTATTGCCCCATGTGAATCACACACACAGTCCCAGTTGGATTTTCCGATTGGCTGGTTTTCCGTCGCCAGGAGTCGCGATATCGGCAAGGGGGAGGTCCAACGGGTTTACGCTTTTGACCGCGAACTGGCCCTGTTCCGTACCCGGGAGGGAAAGGCGGTGGTGCTGGACGCCTTCTGTCCGCACCTGGGTGCCCATATGGGTGTGGAGGGGCGGGTGGTCGGCGAGACATTGCGCTGTCCTTTTCACGGCTGGCAGTTCGGTGTCGACGGAGCCTGCACCGAGATCCCCTACTGTGATGAGGTGCCTGAACGGGCCCGGGTGCGGTCATGGACGGTGAGCGAAACCAATGGCGATATCATGGTCTGGTATCACCCCAACGAGGAGGCGCCGGGCTGGGACGTACCGATGGTGGAAGAGCTCTGCAGTGATGAGTGGACGGACCCTCAGTACTGGGAATTTACCATCCCCAACCACATCCAGAATATTGCCGAGAATACCTGTGACCCGGTGCATTTCCAGTTCGTGCACAAAATGCCGGATACGCCGCCCAGTGAGATCACCGTGGCGGAGGATGGCCGGGTGTTGACCCTGGTCGCCGATGCGAAGGAAGCTGTGCACCCGAATACGCTCACGGTGCACATGCACAATCCCGGCCTGGCGATAGTGCGTACCAGCTATGGCCCCGGTGCCGAGATGCTGGTCTATTCCACCGCCCAGCCTACCCACTTGAACGAGACGCACATGCGCTGGTCGTTAACCGTGCGCAAGGAGATCGTGGATTTTGTCGGCGATGACGTAATGCGCGGCATCAAGGACGGGATCGGCGATGATTATCCCATCTGGGAGCACAAAATTTATCGGGCCAAACCCGTGTTTTGCAAGGCAGACCAGAGTCTGGTCGGCTTTCGCAAGTGGGTTCGGCAATTCTATGTCTGATTTCAACCATTAATAATCCGCAGAGAGGACGCAACATGACCGACATACCCCAGGGCAACCCCGGCGATATTCTCAACTGGCCCATGCTCAAAATCATCTACCGCACCGATGCCGACAAAATCGCCGACCTGCTGCCACCCGGTATAGAGCCCGGCGCCGAGGCTAATGTGAACCTGACCATCTACAACTTTCCGGTACCGAATATTCCCGAGTACGGCATCGTTAGCTCGGTGGATGCCAACTACAATGGCATCGCCGGTGAATACACCCTGGGGTATGGCATAGACCAGGAGTCTGCAATCTTCATTTCGCAGGAGACCAACGGCCAGCCCAAGTATCCCTGCGAGACGAAGTTCTATCGCATGATGAACCAGGTGACCGCCCGTTGTACCCACCAGGGCTATACTTTTGTTGAATTCAGCGGTGAGTCCAGCGGTGAGCTGGATCCGCAGGAAGAGTGGGAACAGAACGAGTGGTGGATCAAGTCCTCTCGCGCAGTCAGTGTGGGCGGTCCCGCCACGGGCTTCGATTTTCCGCCCCATGTAGTTCGTGTGCGCAGCCTGTACGGCACCGCACACCGGGAGAAGGTGAATGGTGAACTGGTATTGCGCGATAGCCCCTGGGATCCCCTGGCCAGCCTGCTGCCGATGAAAGAACAACTCTCGGCGCACTTGTGGTGGCCCATTTTCCTGGATCGCGCAATCACCCTGGAAGGAGCACTCGACCCCGATGCCTTCCTGCCCTACGCGGATACGATTTCCGGTTCCCGTTGGCCGGGTGTCAGTGGCGCGCCCAGGGAATTGTAATGGCTGAAAAAATTCAGCTCCCTGCGCGAATGATACTCAAGCGCGAGACGCCGCTGCCCTCGGAGCTGGGTTAATGCCGATGCAGGACTTGCCGATCAAGCTGGATTTCGAAGGCGCACACAACTTCCGCGATATGGGCGGCTACCCCTTGCTGGGCGAACGGGCGGTTCGCAAGGGCAAGTTATTTCGCTCCGATCACCTCGGTCGACTCACTGATGCCGACCAGGCCCTGTTGAAGGAGCTGGACATTCGCACCGTGGTCGACCTCAGGCGCCAGGAGGAGCGTGATGAAGTTCTGGATCGTGTTGACCATTCCGGGGTAGAGCATATCTGGCTGCCGGTGATGGCCGAGTCGGCTGACGTGGTTAATATGCGTCGCAGTCTTGAGCGTGGTGAAATGACCTCCGACCAGGCCCATGACTTTCTGGTGCAGGCGAACCGCCAGTTTGTAGAGGTGTTCAGCGACGTGTTCAGCGAGTTTCTCCACCTGCTGCTGGACGCGGACAGATACCCGCTGGTATTCCATTGTTCGGCGGGCAAGGACCGGGCCGGATATGCGGCGGCGATGACGCTGTTTGCACTGGGTGCCTCTGAGGAAACCGTGATGCACGACTACCTCGCCACCAACCACTGCACCGCCAATTATGTCGACGGCCTGGTCGATGGCATCAACGATATGCCCGGCATAGATGTCAGCGGCGAAGCGCTGCGAACCCTGATGCAGGTGCGGCCTGAATTTCTCGGCGAGGCACTGGGTATTATTGCGCGAGAGCGCGGTGGCATTCATGCCTACCTGGAGCAAGAGCTGGACTTTGGCACTGAAAAACGCGAGCAACTGCTGTCCTTGCTGACTGACTAGTCGGTAGCCGAGTGAGACCGAACGAGAAGATAAAATGGCCGAGTTACAAACAGTGGTTGAGGCGGCCAGGCAACGGGCCCCGGTGGGCATGGAGATCGCCGCAGTAGCCGCACGGGACCCCGAACGCGTGGCGGTGATTTCCGAATACGGTACCCTCAATTTCAGGCAGCTCAATGAGCGGGCCAACCAGATAGCGCACTTGTTGCGTGATCGGGGGTACAGGGAGGGGGATGGTATTGCCATCCTCTGCGGTAACCGGCCCGAATTCATAGAAGTGCGATTCGCTGCCCATCGACTGGGCGCGCGCCTGACCACAGTTAACTGGCATTTATCCGCGCAAGAGGCAGCCTATATTGTCGATGATTGCGATGCCGTGGCCTTGTTTGCAGATGCCCGTTGTACTGAGCCGGCGATGTTGGCCCTTAAAACGTCGGGGAAGCTGAAGACCCGCCTGGCCATAGGCGGCATTATTGAGGGCTGTGAGGATTACCAGACAGTATTGGAGTCCTGTCCCACCAGTGATATAGACAAGCCCGCGCTGGGCAACCTGATGCAATACACCTCGGGCACCACCGGCCGCCCCAAGGGGGTGCTGCGTAATCAGCCCGATCCCGAGGCCGCCGCCGGACTGCAGGAACTGCTGACACTGGTATTCCAGTTTGATCCCGACAGCGGTGAAGACAGGGCGCTGGTGACGGGGCCAATGTACCACTCCGGTCCCTTCAACCTGACTATGAACACGCCGCTCACCGCGGGAATTGCTGTAGTGGTCATGGATAAATGGGAGCCGGAGAAGACCCTGCAGTTAATCGAGAAACACCGTATCACGCACTGCTTCATGGTGCCCACCATGTTTATGCGCTTACTGGCTTTACCCCGGCAGATTCGCGATCAGTACGATGCATCGTCGCTGCGCTTTGTAATTCACGGCGCCGCCCCCTGCACGATTGAAATCAAGCAGCGGATGCTGGACTGGTTTGGCCCGATCATATGGGAGATGTTTGCCGGTACCGAGGGCCCGGGCACCATGGTCAGCCCCCAGGAGTGGCTGGCAAAGCCGGGAACAGTCGGCCGGGCCGGACCCGGGCAAATGAAGATTTGCGATGAGCAGGGAGAAGAAGTGCCTGTTGGCGTGGAGGGTGAGATCTGGTGGGTTAACCCGAAGGACAGCCGGTTCGAGTATTACAAGAGCCCGGAAAAAACCGCCGCGGCGCAGCAGGGCAAATATTTCACGGTAGGTGATATTGGCCGTGTTGACCACGAGGGCTATTTGTTCATTACCGGACGCAGTGCCGAGTGCATTATTTCCGCTGGCGTTAACATTTACCCGCAGGAAATCGATGATGCCTTGCTGACCCACCCCGGTGTCGCCGATGTTGCCTGTGTGGGTGTACCACACCCCGATCTGGGAGAACAGGTAAAGGGGGTGGTCCAACTGGCCGCTGGCTATACAGCCAGCGAGTTACTGGCAGAGGAACTCATTGAATTCGTCCGGCCCCTGCTCGCCAGGCAAAAATGGCCGCGCAGCATCGACTTCGTCGATGAACTTCCCCGCAGTACAGCGGGCAAAGTCTACAGACGACAGATCCGCGATCGCTACTGGCAGGACCACGATGGAAACCTTTAGCGATATTAATAGTGTATTTACCAATGCCCACAACAGGTTGGCAGTACCATGAAAATTGAATTCACCCCGCAACAACTCGCCCTGCAACAGCAAGTGCGGGAGTACATGAAAGGGGTAGTGACTCCCGCCCTGCGTGAGGAGATGAAAAATCCGCAATTCTTCGAAGGTGGCGGCCCGGAGTTTCGCAAACAGCTCGCGCGCATGGGTGAGGACGGCTGGATCAGCCTGAGTTGGCCGAAGGCACTGGGCGGTCGCGAGGCCACCCCCATGGAGCAGTATATATTCACCGAGGAGGTGATGGCGGCGGGTTTTCCCTATCCCTTTCTTACCACGGATGCGGTGGGGCCGGTGTTGGCGGAGCACGCCGGCGAGGAAGTACGCGAGACCGTGGTGAAAGGCATCCTGGCGGGTAAAACCGTTATAGCGATAGGTTATTCCGAACCCGCTGCGGGCACGGACCTGGCGAGCCTCACAACCCGTGCCGAAAGAGATGGCGATGACTGGCTTATCAACGGCCAGAAAATGTGGACCAGCCTCGCCAATTTCTCCGACTATGTCTGGTTGGCAGCGCGCACGGATCCCGATCCCGACAAGAAGCACAAGGGCCTGACCATGTTCCTGGTGCCCACCGATGCGCCGGGTTTTTCCATGACACCGGTATGGACCCTGGGGGTGCGCACCAATGCGACTTACTTCGAGGATGTGCGGGTGCCGGATGCCTACCGGGTGGGCGAGCTAAACCGGGGCTGGAAACTGATCACCGGCCAGCTCAATCGCGAACGGTTGTCCCTGGTGAACCATGGACCGCTGCACAATCTGTACTCCGAGGTGGCGCAATGGGCTGCCGCGGAACGCACCGCCGACGGGCAAGCCCTGATCGCCAAACCCTGGGTACAGCACAACCTGGCCAGGGTAAAAGTGCAGTTGGAAGCGCTCAGGATGATTTGCCTGAAGCAGGCCTGGGCCATGGGCGAGGGTAATCTGGGTATGGCGGAAGCCAGTGCCGCCAAGGTCTACGGTACGGAGTTTTTTGTAGAGGCCTATCGTTTGCTATTGGAGGTCATGGGCCAGGCGGGGATTATCCGGCAGGATTCTCCCGGCGCCATATTGCAGGGCAAGATCGAGCACCGCTACCGGGTAGGTTCGATTCTCACCTTCGGCGGTGGCTGTAACGAAGTACAGCGCGACATTATTTCTGCGGCGGGGCTGTGGATGCCCCTGGCCAGGCGATAGGACACAGAGTATGGATTTTTCCTACAGCGAAGATCAGCAGGCGGTAAAAACCCTTGCGGAAAAAATTCTCGGTGACCAGACCGAAAACGAACATCTCAAGCAGATAGATACCCGGGAAGACCGCTTCGATGAAAAGCTCTGGCAGGATCTTGCCGAAGCGGGCCTGTTGGGGGTCGCAGTGGATGAGCAGTATGGGGGGATGGGGTTTGGCTTTGAAACCCTGTGCCTGTTGGTAGAAGAAGTGGGCCGTACCGTGGCGCCGGTTCCCGTAATACCGGTACTGGTCAGTGCGGCATTGACCCTGCAGAAGTTTGCCGACAGCGGTATCTGCGAACACTACCTGCCGGGGGTGGCCAGTGGTGAATCGCTGATAAGCGCGGCCATGCTTGAACCCGGCAACGGGGATTTTGCCCAGCCGACAAGCCGGGCTGTGGAGGATGCCGGCAGCTGGCGAATTACCGGTCACAAGCAGTGTGTTCCCTTCGCCCATCGCGCCAGCGCCATCCTGCTGAGTGCACAAACCGAACGGGGAACTGCCGTTTTTCTACTTAACCTGGACCCTGAGGCTGATTGTCCTCCAGGTGTCAGCCTGAATCGACAGCAGGTTACCGCGGGAGAGCCGCAGTTTGAGCTGCTGCTGGAGCAGGCAGAAGTGACCCTGGTTGCTGAGGGAGAGCAGGCCCAGGGCTTGCTAACATGGTGCTTTGAAAGCACCGCCGCCGCCTTTGCCGCCATGGCTGTCGGGCTCTGTGAGCGGATGATGCGCATGACGGCGTCCTATACCTCGGAGCGCCAGCAGTTCGGCGTGGCTATTGCTACCTTCCAGGCAGTCGGTCACCAGGCGGCGGATTGCTTTATCGATATCGAATGCCTGCGTCTTACCACCCAACAGGCGATTTCCTTGTTGGATAGGGAGCCGGATGGGGAACTGGATGCGCGAGAGGCGGTGCTGATTGCCAAGATCTGGACCGGAGATGTGACGCACCGGGTCAGCCAGACCGCGCAACAACTTCACGGCGGTATTGGTGTCGATCGCGATTACCCGCTCTGGCGCTATTGTCTCTGGGCCCGACAAATAGAATTAAGTTGTGGTTCCAGTGCTGAATTATTAGCTACACTGGGTGAGGATATCGCGGCGCAATTTACCGCCTGAATAAAATTCCCCGGGACAGAACACTATGAATTACTGTTATCAGATTGCCGTCATTGCCTGTGCGGGATGGTTTGCTATTGCCAACCCGGTCCACGCGCTGGAGAGTGTGGAAAACAAACTCGTCGAAATTATCGACAGGGATGCCGGCCCGGCAATCCAGTTTATCGAAGAGACCGTCAACATCAACAGCGGCACCCTCAATCCACAGGGTGTGCGCAAGCTGGCGCAGCTGTACGCCAAAGAATTCGAGGCAATCGGCTTTCGTGCCCGGGTGGTGGAGCAGCCGGAGGAGATGGGTCGTGGTCCTCACCTGGTCGCGGAGCGTGACGGCGACCAGGGTAAAAAGCTACTGCTTATCGGACATATCGATACCGTGTTTGAGGTGGACAGCCCCTTCCAGAAGATGCGTATTGAAGATGGCAAGGCCTACGGCCCCGGCGTCGAGGACATGAAGGGCGGTAACGCGGTGGTGCTATTCGCTCTCAAGGCTTTGCAGGAAATCGGTGCGCTGGACAATGTCGGGATTACTGTTGTCTTCACCGGCGATGAAGAGAGCGCCGGGCGTCCCCTGGCGATCGCGCGTCGGGACCTGATTGCCGCGGGCAGGAAAGCCGATATTGCACTGGGTTTTGAGTCGGGCGTTCGCAATTTACGCATGGCAACCATTGCCCGCCGCGGGGCCAGTGGCTGGCGGCTTGAAGTGGAGGGCCGACGTGCGCACTCGTCGCAGATTTTCCAGCCGGAATACGGAGCCGGTGCCATCTATGAAACCAGCCGAATACTCAATGCCTTCTACCAGCAACTTGCCGGAGAGCAATACCTGACATTTAATCCCGGTGTGATCGTGGGTGGCACCCAGGCCGAATTCGACAAGGCGAGCAGTGGCGGCGAGGCCTATGGTAAAACCAATGTTATTGCGCAGACGAGTATTGTTGTCGGTGATCTGCGCTTCCTCTCCGAGGCGCAGAAGACCAATGCTCGCAACAGGATGCGAGAGATTGTGGCGCAGTCACTGCCGCAGACACGGGCGCGTATCAGCTTTACAGACGGTTACCCGGCGATGGAGCCTACCCCCGGAAATCACGCCCTGATGCTTGAGATGGGCAAGCTGTCAGAGGAGCTGGGGATAGGTAAAGTCGAGCCGCTGGATCCCAGTGAGCGCGGCGCCGCCGATATTTCCTTTGTCGCCTCTGATGTGGAGGCCTCCCTGGCGGGAATGGGGCCGCTGGGCTGGGGCGGTCACACTATGGACGAGGGCATCGAGCTCTCGACAATTGCTACCACCACCAAAAGAGCGGCGCTGCTGATCTACCGCCTGACTCGCTAGACAATTCCCGGGGAGTACCGCTAAACATGTCAAAAATAAAAATTTCCATGCTGCTATTGCTAATGATCCTGCTGGTAACTTTCGGTGTTCTGCCCGGCTTGATGGACAGAAGCATGAACCGTGTAGAGGAGAGAGTATCTGCGGAGGTATCTGCCCGGGCGGAGACACTGCACGAGAGTTTGTTTGTTGCCGATCTGCACGCTGATCCGCTGCTATGGCGGCGGGATTTGAGCCAGTGGCTGGACCACGGCCAGGTGGATGTGCCCCGCCTGCAAGCCGGCAACGTCGCTCTGCAGGTGTTCGGTTCACCGACCAAGACACCGCGCGGCTTGAACTATGACGCCAACCCGGGTGATACCGATAACCTGACAGCCCTGGTGATCACCCAGCTACAGCCCATTGCCACATGGACCAGCCTGTACCAGCGAGCGCTGTTCCATGCAGAAAAACTGCAGCGGCTGGAGATAGCTGCCCAGGGGCAGTTGAGGATTATTCATACCGTTGCGGACCTCGAGGCACTGGTCGTGGCCAGGGAGGGTCAGTCGAAGCCTGTTGGTGCGCTGTTGGGCCTGGAAGGGGCCCACGCCCTTGAGGGTCGAATCGAGAACCTGGATGGCCTGTTTGATGCCGGCTTTCGCATGGTCGGCCTGGCCCACTTTTTCGATAATGAGGCCGCCGGTTCCATGCACGGCATGGAAAAATACGGTTTGACAGATTTTGGGCGTGAGCTTGTAGCGAGAGCGGAAGCGCTGGGTATGGTGGTGGATATCGCTCACTCCAGCCCCGCTGCAATTGACGATGTGCTCGATATCGCCTCACGGCCCGTGGTGGTCTCGCATACCGGTGTCAAAGCGACCTGCGACGTCAATCGCAACCTTTCGGATGAGCAAATTCGCCGTATCGCAGCCAACGGAGGGCTGATAGGTATTGGCTATTGGGAAGGTGCGGTGTGTGATACAAGTCCCCAGGGTATCGTGGCCGCCATGTCCCATGTTCGCGACCTGGTCGGTGTCGAACACCTGGCGCTGGGCTCGGATTTCGACGGTGCGGTGGTGACCCGGTTCGACACCAGTGAACTCGTCCTGCTGACACAGGAACTGCTCAAGCAGGGATTCACCGAGGCGGAGATCCGGGCAGTGATGGGAGGCAACGCGCTGGCGCTGTTTCGCAAGAGCCTGTCCCCGGGCGAAACCCAATAAGCCAGGACAGTCTGTTATGCGCAAGTTGCTTTTCATTTCATTTATTCCGGTCTTCGGTTTGCTAGTGTTGATGGAACCGCTGGTCGGTGTCGCCCCACAACATTTGCCGGCGGCCATCGAGGTCGCCACCGGCATGGGTGCCAAGTTGGCCTGCTCGGGGCGGTATATCTCCGGGCTCAGTGAGCAACAGGTTTTCGAAGATGTGGCCTCCTATTCACCGGCGAACCGTTTGCTGGACATTCGCTACGATGCTGACCAAAAGACCAGCACCGCCTCAATGCTCGGCTTCCAACGGATGTCCGCCCGCTTTCGCGAGGGCCTGGGCTGCACCCTGGATATTGGCGATACCAGTTCGCTGGATAGCGTGCGCGTTCTGCCTGGTGTGGCCAACGATGAAGCCTGGCCCGCTGGTTCGCGGGTAGATTCGATTGTTCCCGGGCTGCAGCGCAGCCTGGACCAGCTGCTGGAAGCGGATAATCGCGCCGGGCTGGAAACCCGCGCCCTGTTGGTAGTTGGCCGCGATGCAGTGCTTGCAGAATCTTACGCCGAAGGTTTTGGCGCAGCCACGCCCCTGCTGGGCTGGTCCATGGGCAAAAGCCTGACTTCGGTCATGCTGGGGCAGTTGGAGTATCGGGGTGAACTCGATATACAGTCCCGGCAACTATTTCCCGAATGGGGTGGGGATGGGCGCGCTGATATCAGCATCGAAAATCTGCTGCAGATGTCCTCGGGCCTGGATTTTGATGAGACCTACGCACCCGGCAGTGATTCTACAAAGATGCTGTTTAGCGCGCACAGTGCCTCCGATGTCGCCCGCCGGAGTCCCCTGGCGCACCCGCCGGGAGAGTATTTCTATTACTCCTCCGGCACCACCAATATGCTCGCACGACTCTGGTTCGATCGTGTTGGAGGGAATCCGCAGCAGGCCGTTGAATATTTAAGAGGACAAATACTTGAGCCTCTGAGGATGGCGGCTACAATTTTCGAAGCCGATCCCAGCGGAGTAATAGTGGGCAGTTCCTATATTTATGCGTCGGCGCGAGACTGGGGGCGGCTGGGACTACTGATGCTCAATGAGGGTGAATTGAATGGAACTCGCCTGCTGAGCCAATCCTGGGTGGAGCGGGCGAGAACCCCCAACACCAGTGGCAACGAACCGCGCTACGGCTACCAGTTCTGGCTCAACGCCGGGGGCAGTGCACTGCGCTGGCCGGAGCTACCGGAAGATGCCTATGCCATGATGGGAAACCGTCATCAAACCGTGATGATTATTCCCTCGCGAGATATTGTGCTGGTACGACTGGGTTGGACGGCAGGTAGCTATCCCATGGCGGGGAATTTTTCGGCGCTGCTGCAGGTTGCTTTGCACTAACAAGCTGCCGCTGAATCACACTATGCCTGTTGTGCCCGATCACTTATATTAGGGGCTCACTTCCCGCGAGACGTGAAGCCATGCGCCGGCTGTTCTCATATTCATTCATTATTCTGCTGTGCCTGGGCTTGCTCTCGGCTTGTGTCCAGTTCAACAGCAAACGCGGGGTGGAAGTCGCCTGGCAACGGGATGTGGTCGATAAGCTGATCCGTGGGCAGAGTACCCGGGCCGAGGTGCTGGACGCCCTGGGTCCGCCCTCCCAGGTCATCACCCTGCAGGAAGAGACCGTACTGTATTACCTGTTCGAAAAGGCGGAGGGGGAGGGGCTGATCCTGATCCTCTACAACCGCATCGAGGTGGATACACGCTATGACCGGGCTATCTTCTTCTTTGACGAGAACGATCTGCTGACCGATTATTCCGCCCGTATCAGCCTGCACGATGATGACTAAAATCGTGCTGCCCACAAGCGGGCTAATGCGATCGATCAAGCGTGTCTGTTTATTGCTCTGCTGTGGCTGTTTGCAGGCCTGCTCCCTCTGGTATTACCAGTTGGGTACACCGCTGTCCGCTGCGGATGCGCCGGATCCTGCGCAGGGTATTACCATGCAGGAGGTGTTCGATCAGTTGGGCCCTCCCCAGCGCATTTCCGCAACCGTCAATGGTTACGTGATGGCCTGGGAGTACTGGTATATCACCGAGAGGAGCCTGGGATTCGGCCTGGGTGCGGGTGGTGCTGACTTCCTCTCGATTGATTGGGCTAAGGCCAACGTCAGTGGTGAATTTGTTTTGCTCAGCTTCGATCGTGATCACCGATTACTGACCAGCAATTTTGAGCAGTGGGACAGGAGCGCCGGCGGTGGCCGCGGTGTCCAGCCCCTGTTTGGTTTCGTCGATGTGGTGGATGTCGGTGACTTGCTGGGACGTATGCCCCAGCATGACTGGGGGGGAGCGTCCCTGGAACCCTTGCCCACGACGCTTAACAGCGATAGTCGCATGGACACCGGGCAACATGGAATCGAACAACGTGGCACTACCCGCGGGGTGGGTCAACACAGCCTGGAACTACACTAACAAGCTGCTGAAAAATCCTCGGCAGGATTTCAGGCGCGAAGGATGTTCATCTGCTTTTCAAGTACCTCCGGGGAGAAACTCGCGGTCAGCGCAGTACGATCGATCAAGCCTCCAAATCGTTGCTTGATCTGTGTAGCCACCTCGATCGGGTCACCCACCGCTGCAAAGGCGTGCAGTACCTCGTCGCTGATTTCTCCCGGCAGCTGGTCCCACTGGCCCTCCTTGGTCATGCGGTTGAGCCGGGGCTGTAAATCGCCCCAACCGTGGGTGTCGAGCACAGTCTTGTAAGCCGGTGTGGAACCGTAGAACCCGATGCGATACTTGATCGCGTCTTTCTCCCGCATCAGCTCTTCTTCAGTCTCGCCGCAGGCGACAAATACCGGGAACTGGATTTCGAAGTCATCCAGGGTCCGGCCGTTTGCGGCCAGCTCGGTTTCCAGCTTGGGTAACATCACTTCCCTGAAGTGCTTGTCGGTACAGAAAGAGTGCACGATGATGCCGTCGGCGACTGCCGCCGCAGTGGCCATCATCATCGGGCCGACCGCGGCCATGAGTACTTTTGGCCGACCGTATTCAGTATTGGTGGGTGTGAATTCGGGTGTCATCAGGCGATGCTGGTAACAGTCACCCACGTAATTCAATGGCTTTTTATCGTACCAGCAGTCCCAGATCGCGTGCAGGGCCTCAATATACTCACGCATCTGCCTGGCCGGACCATGCCAGGGCATGGAGAAGCGTTTGGTGATATGCGGCTTGATCTGGGAGCCCAGTCCCAGGGTGAAGCGCCCCTTCGAGTAGGCGTTGAGATCGTGGCCGATATTGGCCATGTTCATGGGGGTGCGGGCCAGGGCCACGGCGATGCATGTGCGCAATTCAATGCGCTCGGTGTGTAGCGCCGCCATCGCCAGCGGCATGAAGGGGTCGTGGGCGATCTCTGCCACCAACAGGCCGTCGTAGCCCAATTCTTCCAATTCCTGTGCCTGCCGGACGAGTGTGTCGGTATTGTGAAATTCCCGGTCGAAGCCAAAGCCGCCGTCTATGCTGATCAATTTTGCCATCGGTAACAGTCCTCGAATCTATTAGCGCCCAGGTCGGGTTAGAATGTCTTTTTCCAAGTCCAAAGAATTGTATCGGAACGGACATTCATGACACAACTCAAGCCTGACTGGTTTCACCATTACGCCATCATCAATGGCATACAAATGCATTATGTGGAGCAAGTTCCGACAGTGGGGGAGAAGGGCGTGCCGGTGGTGTTTTGCCACGGCTTCCCCATGCTCTGGTTCAGTTGGCATCGGCAGATTCCGGTTCTCGCCAGGGCCGGCTACCGGGTGATCGCCCCGGATATGCGGGGCATGGGCCAGACGGAGGCACCGGAAGATCCGGCGGCCTACGGGGTGGATGAAATTACCGCTGACCTGGTCGGCCTGCTGGATCACTGCAATATAGAAAAGGCCATATTCATCGGCATCGATTTTGGCGCCTTTGCCATCCAGGATCTCGCTCTTCGACACCCCGAACGGGTGGAGTCTGTGATCTGCCTGGAAAATCCAGCCGCACCCCACAATCCGGACAAATCGCCGCTCACCGAGTACCGGGAAATGGGCGAGCAGCACTTCCTGCATATTGAATATTTCCGTGAACCCCCCCGGGCTGACGTTGAACTGGCGGCTGCACCGCGGGAATTTTTCCGCAAGCTGTACTGGATTCTCAGTGGGGCGGCCAATTATTTTGATGTGTTCAAACACCCGCCGGAAACCAGTTACATCGATGCGATGAATGAACCGCCGCCGCTGCCCTGGTCCTGGTTGAGTGAACTGGAACTGGAGTTCTTTGTGGCGGAATACAGCCAGTCCGGTTTCACCGGCGGACTCAACTGGTATCGCTCCATGGATATCAAGTGGCAGCAGCGCAAGCCCTTTGAGGGGGTGCAGAGTCAGCTGCCGGCTTGGTTTATCGGCAGCGAGCGGGATGTGGACCTGGAGGGCTTTCACGGCGAAGACCCGATCGGGTTGATGCGAGCGAT
>SMVA01008441.1_pt1 | contig 23738 bp, 19 predicted proteins | sample 2456451 | NCBI WGS metagenome assembly SMVA01 (sample SAMN11095933, study PRJNA526329) | marine sediment metagenome | biome: Marine sediment; feature: Surficial sediment; material: Deep marine sediment; isolation source: Hadal surficial sediment | place: Pacific Ocean | collected 2014-05 | depth... | reverse complement strand
TCGCTGGAAGGTCAGGTACGACCACGCCCAGCCGAACAAGACCACGAAGCGGTTGCGGAAACCGATCAGGAACAGAATGTGCACCAGCCACCAGAACACCCAGGCGAAGAAGCCCGCAAACCGCAGCCGCCCGACGTGGGCCACCGCGGCCGACCGCCCCACGGTCGCCAACGAACCCTTGTCCACGTAACGAAACGGCAGCGTCACCTGACCCGCCACCCGTCGCGCCAGATTCTTGGCCGTGTGTTTGCCCGCCTGCAGCGCCGCCGGAGCGACGCCCGGCACCGGCTTGCCCGCGCAACTCAGCGCCATCAGGTCACCGATGACGAACACATTCGGGTGCTCGGGCAAACAGAGGTCGGGTCGGACCTCGACCCGACCCGCCCGGTCGAGCGGTGCACCGAGGCTGCGCGCCAGCGGTGAGGCCGCAACGCCGGCCGCCCACAGCACCGTGCGGGCCGCGACGCGTTCGCCGCCGATCTCGAGACCGCGTGCATCGATCGCCGTCACCTGCGCGCCGGTACGGACCTCGACGCCCAGCGCTTCGAGCTGACGGCGCGCCTTCTCGGACAGGACCTCGGGGTACGGCGGCAACACCCGGTCCTGAACCTCGATGAGGAGCACCCGCACCGCCGTCGGATCGATGGAGCGAAAGTCCTTCGCCACGGTGAAACGACCGATTTCCGCCAAGGCGCCGGCGAGCTCCACCCCCGTCGGCCCGCCGCCCACGACCGCGAACGTCAACCACTCCCGCTGGATCGCCGGATCGGCCTCGCGTTCGGCCGCCTCGTAGGCGAACAGAATCCTGCGGCGAATCTCCAAGGCATCGTCGATGCACTTGAGGCCGGGGGCGAACTCCGCCCATTGGTCGTTGCCAAAATACGAATGCGTCGCCCCGGTGGCGACGACGAGGTAGTCGAAGGACAGCGTCCCGTCACGCAACTCCACCGTCTGAGCCGTGAGGTCGATCCGGACGGCCTCCCCCATCAAGACCCGCGCGTTGCGCTGCTGCCGCAGCACAGCGCGGATCGGATACGCGATGTCCGCAGCGCTCAACGCCGCGGTCGCAACCTGGTAGAGGAGCGGCTGGAACAGGTGGTGGTTGCGCTGATCCAGCAGCGTGACCCGGACTGGAGCCCGGCGCAGCCCGCGCGCCACCGCCAACCCAGCAAAACCGCCGCCGAGGACGAGCACGTGCGGACGCTGCGTCGCGGAATCGCGCTCCATCGGGGAAGCATAGGTGCACGCGGCTCTTGAACCACAGGGACGGACCACGGGGAAGAACGGACTGGATCAACGACCCCCGACCGGACTGCGCCGAGGATCCGCCGTGCCACGGGCGCTGGCCTCCATTACCCTGCGGCCATGCGACGCACGCTCGAAACTGGAGATTTCGTCAGGCGCTACGGAGCGTGGGCCACGGTGGCTGGCGCATCCGAAGGGCTGGGAGCCGCGTTTGCAGCGGGCCTCGCGGCGCGCGGCATGAATCTCCTGCTGCTGGCGCGCCGCGCCGACCGGCTGGACGAAGTGGCCCGAAGGATCCGTGAAGAGCGCGGCGTGGAGGTGCGGTGCCTGTCGATCGACGTCGCCGATCCGGGCGTGGCCCGCGCACTCACCGACGCGGCGGCCGATCTGGAGATCGGGGTGCTCGTCTACAACGCCGCCTACTCGCCGATCGGGAACTTCCTCGACCTGCCCCAGGAAGAGCTGCTGCAGGTCGTCGATGTGAACGTGCGCGCGCCCATCGTGTTCATCCACAGCCTCGTGCCCGCCATGCTGGAGCGCCGCCGCGGCGCCGTGGTGCTCATGTCGTCGCTGGCCGGACTGCAAGGCGCACCGCGGATCGCAACCTATGCCGCGAGCAAGGCGTTCAACACGATCCTGGCCGAGGGCCTGTGGGGGGAGCTGCAGCACAGCGGGATCGACGTGCTCGCGACCTGTGCCGGCGCGATCCGAACGCCCGGCTACGCGCAGACCTCTGCGCACGAGGCTCCGGGAATGCTCGACCCGGTCGACGTCGCCCAGCAGACTCTGGCCGCGCTGGGGCGTGGGCCGCGCGTGGTGCCCGGTCTGCTGAACCGGCTCGCGAGCGTGGTGACGGGACGCCTGCTGCCGCGGAGAGCCGCGATCCGCTTGATGGCCGCGAACACCAAGGATCTTGCCGCGAACACCAGAAATCCGGCAGCGAGCAGCCAGAAGCTCACATGACCGACACACTGCTGGGCTTCTTCGCACCCTGGGCCCTCTACGCGGGCCTGCTCGTCTTGCATCTCGTGCTGCCGGCCCGTCGCGTGATCGGCTACGTGCGTGATGAACACTCGGGCGAGCTCTTGCGCTATCGCCTCAATGGCCTGCCGGTCCTGATCGTAACGGTCTTGCTGTGGCTCGCCGCGGGCTGGAGCGGCTGGATGCCGTGGGACTGGTTGTGGCTGCATCGCTGGTCGGGCCTGGCGGGAGCCGGCACGTTGGGCCTGCTCTTCTCGTGCGCCGTCGTGCTCCCCGCGCCGAGCACGGGAAGACCCTTGCTCGTCGACCTCTTCCTGGGCCGTCACTTCAACCCGCAGGCCCTGGGCGGACGGGTCGATGCCAAGATGTTCCTGTACCTGGTGGGCGCGACCCTGCTCGAGCTCAACCTGCTCTCGTTTGCCGCTCACCATTGGATGCTGTTTCCGGACGACCCCTCGCCCGGCATTGCGCTCCACGTGTGTCTGTTCAGCTGGTTCGTCTGCGAGTACCTGTTCTTCGAGCGCGTGCACCTCTACACCTACGACCTCTTCGCCGAGCGGCTCGGCTTCAAGCTGGTCTGGGGCTGCCTCGCCTTCTATCCGTACTTCTATGCGGTCGGCCTGTGGTCCACTGCGGATCTTCCGAATCCCCACACCCCGTCCTGGCTGCTCGGCCTCTACGCCGTCACGTTTTTCACCGGCTGGTCTCTGGCACGTGGGGCGAACCTGCAGAAGTTCGTCTTCAAGACGGATCCGAGCCGGGCGTTCCTGGGCGTGATGCCGCCCGAGACCGTCAGCGACGGCGAGCGAGCCCTGCTGTGCAACGGCTTCTGGGGCGTTTCCCGCCACGTCAACTACGTCGGCGAAGTCCTGATGGCCAGCGGGCTGGCGCTGGCACTGGGCTGGCCGTTGGCGCTGGGACCGTGGCTCTACCCGCTCTACTACGTCGTGCTGCTCGGGACTCGCGAGCGGGACGACGACCGCCGCTGCGCTGAAAAATACGGGGCGCTGTGGGAGGAGTACCGGAAGCGGGTGCCGTGGCGAATCCTACCGGGGATCTACTGAGACCCGGCCGGCGACAGCCGACTGCCCCGATGGCCTTGCCCGGCTGGAGGGGGTTGCCGATCACGGCGCGCAGCGCCGCCGGACCTTGGGCGCGCTGGACGCCACGGCTTGACCCTCGCAGGCTGTGCGCCCTACCTTCCGTCCATTCTCTCAGGCGCGCGCAGGATCTCAGGCGCGCGCAGGAGGATCCGTTGCCGCACGAGACCCGCAATCCGGTGGTGCGAATCGAGGTCAAGCTCCAGATCGGTGAGCACCTGATGGCGGCCAGCGACGACCCCATTTTTTTCGGCCTGCGCGGGCCCTACGGCCGTGAGTTTCGGCTGCGCCTCGAGAAGGGCAAGATCCTGCGCAAGGGCAAGCAGGATCACTTCATCCTGGGATCGCCCCACGACGACCAGACCAACCTGGAGCAGGCCGAGCTCAACGATCCGACCGAGCCCGCCATCGACGCCGAGAGCATCCCGAGCGTCTACATCCGGAAGGGTTTCGAACCGATCCCCAATGTGCGCGCCATCGCCGAGATGGACGATCGCGTCCTGATCGAGGTGGCCGAAGTCGACGTGATCGCCGAGGGCCGGACCCTACGCTTCTTCCGCACCGGTCCGATCTGGATGGGTCTCGCCGCCGGCCTGATCTTCGAGATTCCGAGGGCCCGCGCCGACTCATGAGCCGGCCTCGTCTGGCGATCGGACCCGCCGCCCTGGCCGCGGCGCTGGTCCTGTTTTCGGAGGCGACGCTGGCGCGCGCCGCCGGCGAGATTGGCGCGGGCGCCTACTGCCCGCTGCCGGTCAAGGGCGAGAAGCCGGCCTGCCTGGAGCCGGCCCGTGCGGAGTATGGCGACTTCTTCAGCGCCGTCGAAGCCGGCGCGCTCTCGGACGCTGCCGCCGCCCAGGTCGAAGCTGCCGTTTCCGCCGGCGCCGGCTCGGACCAGGCCTACCTGGCACTCTCGTCCCTCGCCTACGGCTACTTTCGACTCTCGAAATCGGCGGTCGCGGCCCAGCAGCGGAACCCCGAGCTGCTCGAACGCCTCGAGCGTTGGAATGCGCTGCTCGGGATGGCCTACGACAACGCCGCCGATGACGGAGCGTGGCAGCGGGCATTGCGCACCGCGGCCCAGGATCTCCAGCGTCGCGCTCCTGCGGTCACGCTTCGCTGCATCGACGATCGCGGCGAGACCCACCCCTGCGACTCGACGGATGCCGTGATGCGCGGCATCGATGCGACCGCCGGCCAGGTCGGCCTGCGCGGAGCCCTCGAACGACTCCTCCAACGCATCTTCGGATTGGAGGCTTCGTGAAGCCGATGTTGCGCCGGATGTGGGGAGCCGCCGTGCTGCACGCGGATACCTATGAGGAGGTCGAGGCGGATCCCAGCTCGATCACGCAAGCGACGCTGATCGTGATCGGCTCGTCGCTGGCGATCGGCGTGGCCAGCCTGATCCAGGGGTCTCAGCTCGACATGCCCAGCGGGCGCCTGGTTTTCCAGGTGGCACTCTCGATGCTGCTGCCCATCCTGGTCTGGGTTGGGGGCTCCGCCTTCGCCTTCATGGTCGGCGCGAGCTTCCTTCGCGGCCCCGAGACCGAGACCGACTTCGCCGAGCTGCTGCGAACCACCGGATTCGCGTTTACGCCCGGCCTGCTGAGGATCTTCGCCTGGCTGCCGCCGCCGACCCTGGGGCTCGGCATCGACCTGCTGGCCTGGCTGTGGATGATCGTGGCCGGCGTGGTCGCCATTCGACAGGCGCTCGACTTCACGACCGGACGCGCCGTCGGCACCTTCGGCCTGGCGGCGTTGCTGATGTGGCTGGTGGTCTGGGGGCTCTCGATCGTTCCGCTTCCGACGTAGGCCGGCTGCTTCAGAGCATGCCTGCTCCTTCAGAGCATGCCTGCTCCTTCAGAGCATGCCTGCTCCTTCAGAGCAGGGCTCGGATCTGGGACAGCTCGTCGCGGAGCTTGCGGTAGCGGGCGCGGTGGTTCGTCTCGACCGACAGGCTGCCCTCTTCGAGAGCACGACCCATACCGAGTTCGCGCAGCTTCTTGCGAGCTCCCGCGATGGTGAAGCGCTGTTCGTAGAGCAGCTTCTTGATGAGCAGGATCATGTCGATGTCGCGGCGTCGATACAAACGTTGCTTCGACTTCGACTTCTGGGGAGCCATCCAACGGAACTCGGACTCCCAGTAGCGCAGCACGTAGGGCTTCACGCTCGTGATCTTGCTGACCTCGCCGATGCGGTAGTAAAGCTTGTCGGTCGCGGTCTCATCAATCTGTGTTGCCATTCCGACCCCCACCTTCGGAATGACCCATCCGTGGATGGGTCGTGATCAATCGCGATTCTCCGCCGCGAGCATGGAACTGTCCACCGGTTCGTCGTTCAGGATGTTCTTGAGGACGAGACTCGGCTTGAAGGTGAGCACGCGCCGGGCCTCGAGCAGGATTTCCTGGCCCGTCTGCGGGTTTCGCCCCTTGCGCGCATTCTTGGGGCGCACGACGAAGTTCCCGAACCCCGAGATCTTCACCTTTTCACCCATGGACAGCGTTTGCTTGATGGTCTCGAAGACCGTCTCCACCAGCTCGGCAGACTCCTTCTTCGAGAATCCGACCTGCTCGTAGATCTGCTCGACGATTTCCGCCTTTGTCATGCCTCGACCTCCTGATTCGCCCAGGATTAGCGGAGCTCGGCCTCGAAACGACGGGAGAGCATCCGCACCACCCGATCGACCGCCTTCGTGACTTCGGAGTCCTTGAGCGTGCGATCGGACCTTTGAAACACCAACCGGAAGGCAAGACTGACCTTCGCCTCGGGAACGCCCTTGCCCTCGTAGCGGTCGAAGAGTTCTGTGGAAACGCAGTCGTTGCCGGCCGCCTGCTGGATCGCCTGCCGGAGGTCGCCAGCCGCGTGTTGACGTCCGACCAGAACCGCAAGGTCGCGGCGGCTCTGCGGAAAACGCGAGACTTCCCGATACTGGGGCTCGCGTCGCGGCAGCGCGCCCAAGCGCGAAAGGTCAACTTCGACCAGCGCACACGGCACCTCGATCTCGAATCGCGCCGCCGTTTCGGGGTGGAGTTCTCCCACGGACCCGATCACCTGACCTCCGACCTCAATGGCCGCCGAAGCTCCGGGATGGAGGTACGGCGGAACCCCCGTGCGCTGCAAGGCTGCCACATAACCGAGCTGATTCAAAAGCCTTTCTGCGATTCCCTTGGCTTCAAAGAATAGCGGCGCGGTGTTTTTCCCCCAAGGGAGCAACGGGTCGGCATCGGCCAGGGCCACTCCGGCCTGCAGCGGCTCCTGCGGAAGATCCCGGGCTTTGCCGGGCCGGAAGACCCGACTGACCTCGAAGATCCGCACCCGATCGGCCTGACGGCTCAGGTTCTGCCGCACCAGCCGCAACAGGGTCGGCGCCAGCAGGCTGCGCAGGCGGGGCTCCTCCTCCTTGATGGGATTCACGACCTCGACCGTGCGAGCCAGCGGATCGCCCTCGGGCAGGCGCAAGCCCTCCATTTCAGCGGGCGCTACGAACGGAAACGACACCGTCTCGAGCAGGCCGGCTGCCACCAGCGCATCACGGCTGGCGTCTGCCAGCGTCGGCATGACGGACGGCTCGATCGGCGAGAGCAGACCCGCCGGCATGCTGGTCGGAATCCGGTCGTAACCGAAGATGCGCGCGACCTCTTCGGTCAGGTCCTGATGCAGGTGGAGGTCGTTCCGGTAGCTGGGCACCCGTCCGCCGATGACGCCGGGCTCGACCTCGCTGGCCTCGATGCCGGCGCGCCCGAGCAGCGTGCAGATCTCGGCCGGATCGAACTCAGTGCCGAGCAACCGATTCGCACGCGCCGCTTCGAGACGAATCTCCGAGGTCGTCTGCGGCGGTTCGCCGCGCGCCTCCACCGTTCCGGGAGCGACGAGGCCGCCGGCAAGCTCCGCCATCAGCCGCGCGCAGCGGTCGGCGGCCCGGACAATTCCCTCGCGGTCGACGCCGCGCTCGAAGCGGTAGGTGGCTTCGCTGCGCAGACCGTGACGGCGCGCCGTCAGCCGAACTGAGATCGGGTGGAAATGGGCGCTCTCGATCAAAACATCCGTGGTCGCGCCCGCCACCTCGGTCTCACGGCCGCCCATCACACCGGCCAGCGCGATGGCGCGCTCGGCATCTGCAATCACCATGTCATCGGCCGACAACTCTCGGGTCTCGCCGTCGAGTGTCGCGAGCTTCTCACCGGGGGTGGCGCGCCGAACCCGGATCTCGGCACCGCGCAGGGACGCGAGATCGAACGCGTGCAGCGGCTGGCCGAACTCGAGCAACACATAGTTCGTGATGTCGACCAGGTTGTTGATCGAACGGATGCCCGCAACCTCGAGCCTGCGGGCCATCCAGTCGGGCGAAGGTCCGATCGACACGCCGCGCACGATCCGGGCGACGTAATGGTGGCAATCGGCAGCGCATTCGATCGAGACCGAAATGGCTTCCGAGGCATTCGCGCCCGACTCGGGCGGTGCCGTCTCGGGCTCTCGGATCTCTCCACCACAGAGCGCCCTCACCTCTCGCGCGACACCCAGAAGCGACGCCGTGTCGCCGCGATTGGGCGTGATGCCGACCTCGAGGATGCGCTCGCCGGAAACCATCACCTCGGGCAGCCCTGCACCGACCCGCGCACTCGCGTCGAGCACCAGGATGCCGTCGTGCTCGTCGCCCAGGCCCAGCTCCCGGGTCGAGCAGATCATGCCATCGGACGCGACGCCCCGGATCTTGGTCTTCTTGAGCTTCGTCCCGTCCGGCAGCGTGGTGCCGACCCGGGCCACAGCGACCTTCTGGCCCTGGGCCACGTTTGGCGCGCCACAAACGATCTCGAGGGGCTCCCCGTCGCCGACGTCGACCCGGCAGCACGACAATCGATCGGCATTGGGGTGCGGCTGGCGGTCGACCACCTGGCCCACCACCACGGCGGAGAGATCGGGCCCGGTGTCCTCGACCCGGGCGTCTTCGAAACCGCCCATGTCGAGTCGCTCGGTCAGCTCGGCCGGCTCCGGTAGATCGATCCACTCCGACAGCCATTCCATCGCCAGCCGCATCAGACCTGCTCCAACACGCGCACGTCGCCATCGAACAGGACGCGCAGGGCGGGAAGCCCGTAGCGATGCAGGGCCGTACGGTCGATCCCCATGCCGAACGCGAAGCCCTGCCAGACCTCGGGATCGATCTCGCAGCGCTCGAGCACATGCGGATGGATCATTCCGCAACCGCCCCACTCGAGCCATTCGTCGCCCCAGCGGATGTCCATTTCAGCGGATGGCTCGGTGAACGGGAAGTGGTTGGCCCGGAAGCGCAGCTCGGTCTCGGACCCCATCAAGTGCCGGGCGAAGGCGTAGAGGACGCCCTTCAGGTCCCCAAACGTGACCCGGTCGTCGACCATGAAGCCCTCAATCTGGTGGAACATGGGGCTGTGCTTGGGCGACAGGTCGTGTCGGTAGACGCGGCCCGGCGCGATGAAGCGGAACGGTGGCTTGCGCCCCGTCATCACGCGGATCTGGACGTTCGACGTGTGGGTGCGCAGGACGTGGCCGCCTTCGACGTAGAAGGTGTCCTGCTCGTCCCGGGCCGGATGCTCCGGCGGCATGTTCAAGGCTTCGAAGTTGTTCCAGTCGGTCTCGACCTCGGGGCCTTCCTCGACCGCAAAGCCCATGGAGGTAAAGAAGGCCACCATGTCCCGGGTCACCTGGGTGATCGGGTGGAGGTGACCCGCGGGCGCAACGGTGCCCGGCAGGCTGATGTCGAGCCGGGTCTCGGCCAGCGAGCGATCCTGGGCACGACCTTCCAGCTCGGCGCGACGCTCGCTGACCTGCGCCTCGATCGACTGCTTCAGCTGGTTGACGGCCTGGCCGCGGGCAGCACGCTCTGCGGGGTCCAGCTCGCCCAGTGTGCGCAGCAGCGCGGACACGGAGCCCTTGCGCCCCAGATAGCGCGCACGGGCTTCGGTCAGCGCCTGAGGCGACTGCGCCGCGGCAATTGCTTGGCGTGCAGAGCGCCCGAGTTCCTGGATTTCGCTCGTCTCCGCCGACATTCGCGGCGGCTCGCTAAGCGGCCTGCGCCTTCGCCATCTCGGCGAGCACACCGAAGGCCTGCGGATCGCGGATCGCCAGCTCCGCCAGGACCTTCCGATCTATCTCGACGCCAGCCTGCTTCAGACCGAACATGAAGCGGCTATACGACAGTTCATGCTCCCGGGCCGCTGCATTGATGCGAGCGATCCAGAGCGAACGCATCTGGCGCTTGCGCTGCTTGCGATCGCGATACGCGTACTTCCAGCCCTTCTCGACGGCTTCTCGCGCAGTGCGGAACAGCTTGCTACGCGCGCCGTAGTAGCCCTTCGCCGCGCGAAGGATTCGATTTCGTCGTCGTCTGGAGACGACCCCACGCTTCACACGCGGCATGGTGACCCCCTTACCTACGCTCGCATTCGAGCGGCTAGAGATTGAGCAACATCTGATTCAGGCGCTTCTGGTCGGCCTTATCGACCAGTGCACTCTTGCGCAGGTGTCGCTTTCGCTTGGGCGACTTCTTCGTGAGGATGTGTTGCTTGTTGCTCTTCGTCCTCACGATCTTGCCGCTTCCCGTCTTCTTGAATCGCTTTGCTGCGCCGCGATGGGTCTTCATCTTCGGCATCGTCAAACCTCCATGGAGCGCGCTCCTCGGAGCGCGGCTATTCGGGCCGCGCCTCCGCCACCTCTTCGTTTGCCAGCGCCTCTGCTTCGGCCTTCGCAGCGGCTTCCATTTCCCTTCGGGCCTCGGCGACCCCTTCCTTGTTCGACACCAGGATCATCGAGAGGAAACGCCCTTCCATGCGGGCCGGGTTCTCGATGGTTGCGAGCTTGCCCAGCATGTCCGTCACTCGCCTGAGCTGCTTGTGTCCCAGCTGGCGGTGGACCATCTCCCGGCCTCGAAACATCACCGTGACCTTCACCTTGTCACCGTCCATCAGAAAGCGCCGCACATTCTTGAGCTTTGTCTCGAGATCGTGGTCATCGGTTCGGGGCCGGAGCTTGACCTCCTTGAGAGTCGCTGAATGACTCTTCCCCTTGCCGGCCTTCTTCTTCTTCTGCTGCTCGTACTTGTAACGCCCGTAGTCCATGATCCGGCAGACCGGGGGGCGTGACCCCGGTGCGACTTCGACGAGGTCGAGACCCACCTCCTCTGCTCGCCTGAGTGCATCCTCGGATGCCATCACGCCGAGCTGCTCTCCTTCACTTCCGATCACACGGATTTCAGGCTCCCGGATCCTTGCGTTGATCCGGGGAACGTCCTTCCTTGCGGCTCTTCTGGTGTCGGCCAGGCTGTTCTCCTTCTCGCTTGCTAGCGCTGCATCTGGATCCGCCGTTCACGGATCCCCTCAACCAGGCTGGCGATCAGCGCATCGACTTCGATGGCCTCGTCGCCGCCCTTCTTTCCGTGGCGCCACCGCGGCATCACGGTCTTGTTCTCCTGCTCCTGATCGCCCACGACCAGCATGAGCGGGATCTTCTTGAGCTCGGCCTCGCGTATCTTGAAACCGAGCTTCTCACTGCGGTCATCGCACTCCACCCGGATGCCGGCGGCACCGAAGCGGGCGGCGAGCCGCTGAGCATAGTCCAAATGACGCTCGCCGATGGGCAGCACGATGGCCTGCACCGGAACCAGCCAGAAGGGGAAATCCCCAGCCGTCATTTCGATGTAGAGGGCCATGAAACGCTCCAGGGAGCCCAGAATGGCTCGGTGGATCATGGCCGGCTGATGCGGCTGGTCGTCCTGGCCCACATAGCGCAGGCCGAATCGGGCCGGCATGGAGACGTCGATCTGGACGGTCGCCAGGGTCCAGGGCCGGCCCATCACGTCCCGGAAGTCGCACTCGACCTTGGGCCCGTAGAAGGCACCCTCGCCGAGCTTGGTCTGGCGCGGGAAGCCGGCGCGCTCGATGGCGCCCAGCAGCTGCTCGGTGGCCCGATCCCAGTCCTCGACCTCGCCCACGAAACCGTCCGGCCGGGTCGCGACCGACATCTCGGTGCAGTCGATGCCCAGGGCCTCCCAGACCTCGCGCGTCATCTCGAAGAAGCTGTCGAGCTCGGCCTCCACCTGATCGGGCTGGCAGAAGATGTGGGCGTCGTCCTGGGCCATGGAGCGGACGCGCGAGAGACCGGTGAGCGTTCCGCTGCGCTCGTTGCGGTGGAGACGGCTGAACTCGGCGTAACGGATCGGAAGCTCACGATACGAGTGCTTGCGCAGCGAGAAGAGATGGCAATGACCGGGACAGTTCATCGGCTTGACGGCCAGCTCCTCGCCATCATCACCTTCCAGGATGAACATGTCGTCCTTGAAGAGCTCGTAGTGGCCCGACGTCTTGAACAGATCGATGCGCAGGATCTGGGGCGTCATCACCTCCGCGTAGCCGTACTTGGGGTACAGCGAGCGGATGAAGTCGATGAGTCCGTTGTAGACCAGCATGCCTTTGGGCAGATAGAACGGCGAGCCGGGTGAAATGGGGTCGAGGTGGAAGAGCTCGAGGTCGACGCCCACTCTTCGATGATCGCGTTGACGCGCCTCCTCGAGCTGGGTGAGATGGGCTTCGAGCTCCTGCTTCGATGAGAACGCGGTGCCGTAGATGCGTTGCAGCATCGGGTTGCTCTCGTCACCGCGCCAGTAGGCACCGGCCGATTCGGTCAGCCTGAAGGCCCCGATCTGGTCGGTGCGCTGGACGTGGGGGCCGCGACAGAGATCGTCGAACTGGCCGTGCGAGAAGATGCTGATCTCCTCGCCATCGGGGATGTCATCGAGACGCGAGAGCTTGAGCTCTTCGCCCAGATTTTCGAAGAACTCGCGCGCTTCTTCGCGCGTCATCAGCCGGCGAGTGAACGCGCTCTTCTCCTTCAAGATCTTTGACATCTCGGCTTCAATCTTCTCGAGATCTTCCGGCGTGAACGGCCGGTCAACGAGGAAGTCGTACTGGAACTTCTCCGAATGGTCGGTGCGGCCAACGTCGATCTGAACGCCCGGAAACAGACGCTTCACGGCATCGGCCATCACGTGCTCGGCCGAATGACGGATCACCTCACCTGCCTGGGGATCCCTGGCGGTGACGATCTCGATCGAAACATCGCCGTGAAGCGGCAGGCGAAGATCGACGAGCTCGCCGTCGATGCGACCCGCCAGTGCAGCCTTCGCCAACCCCTTGCCGATCCGTTCCGCGATCGAAAGGACGGTCGAGCCCGCAGGCACCTCCAGCGTCTTGCCGTCCGGCAAGCCGATCTGGATATTGCTCATGATTGCGGGCGTGTCATGTCGTGCTGTTCTTCTGCTGCGTTCCTGCGCGCGGACACGGGCTCGACGCGCCTTGGTAGGCACGGGCGGGATTGAACCGCCGACCTCCGCCGTGTCAAGGCGGCGCTCTAGCCACTGAGCTACGTGCCTGATCGTCCCCTAAGGACGCGAAATCAATACCGATTCTGACCTGGGGTGTCAATCGGGAGCCGCCCCGCTGGGCCGGCCCGGCTGGCTGGGCGGGCATGCTCCGAAGAGCCCTGCCGATCGGCTCCGGGATCCAGACGGGCCGGAGGAGCCGTGAAACGCACCCGCACCGAGACCCGGGAACCCCGGATTTCCAAGGGCGTGAGGATCAGATGGTCGGGCGCCTTCCCCAACAACGCTGACAGCAGCTCGCGGGGCGTGCGGTCGGCTTCGACCTCGAGGACGGCTCGGCCCCGCTCCATCATGACGGGCGAAGCGCTCCGGACCCGCAGCTCGTCGATCAGCAGGCTTCGGACCGCTTGGTATTCGTCGTGGCTCCGCAGCCCCTCGAGCACCAGGTAGACGCGCGGCTGCGTCGAGATCCCCACGGGCGACGCCGACAGCAATCCCTCGTCGGTCAGACGCTGCTTCACCCGGTCGACGTCCACGTAGACGGACACCACGACCACGTACTCGGTCTCGATCGACGGGTCGTTGCCGAGCAGGGCCGGCTGCACCCCGCGGTCCTCGACGATCCGGAAGCGGCTGGCGAACTGCATCGGGTCGCCGCCCAGGGCCTCGTCGAGGGCCGCTTCGTCCTCGGGCCGGAAGCCGGGAAGCTCCTGCAGGGCTACCCGGCGGACCGCCGCGGCGACGCCGCTGCGCATGGCGGCATCGCGAGGAGATCGCCTCGAGGGCATCGCCGGATCGAGCGCTACGAAGCCCACGGCTTCGATCTCGCGTAGCTCGGCAGCCGCCAGGCCGGGCCAGGCGACGCCGATGGCAAGCAGCAGCGCAATCACGAGACGCTTCAAAACCGCAACTCCGCGACTTCACGGCCAAAGATTCCGACCAGATCCTCGAGAAGCTCCGTTTCCGGTCGGACTCCGTACTTGGGCAGACCGATCACGGTTTCGCTCTCCCCGGGAATCACCAAGTGCAGCGCCACCTGGCACTCACCTGGATGCTTCCGCAGCAAGTCGCGCAGGGCGCTCAGCCGATCCTGCGTCGCCTCGTCTGCGCTGAGCTTGAGTTCGAGCCGGGCGGCCAATCGCTCATCGGCTCGCGACAGCTCGAGAACCTCGCGGACCAGGATCTTCGGCGGATCCCCGGCCTCGAGAGTGCCCGTGATCAGCAGGGGCGTCGGCCCGTCGCCGGCGTCGCTGTCGACGGCCCGCTTCAGCAGGCTTGCGTACTGGGCGAACGGCTCGGCGAAGAACACCAGGTCAAAGCTCCCTTCCAGATCTTCCAGGGTACCGAATGCCATCAGCGAGCCGCGCCGCGTTCGGGTTTCACGCAGCGTCGTCAGCAGTCCGCCAATCCGGGCCTCGCGTCCATCGCGTCCCGCGGTCTGGTTCGACTTCGTGTCCACGAAGCGGTCGAGCTTCTTCGAGACTGCGGAGAGCGGGTGTCCCGTTACGTAGAAGCCGAGCACCTCCTTCTCGAATTCCAGCCGCTGCCGGTCGGTCCACGCCGGCGCATCCGGCAGTACCGGCTCGATGCCGCCGCCCTCGGCCTCGAGTGCACCAAACAGACTCTCCTGACCGATCTCGCGGTCGCGTTGTGTCGCGGCGCCCGCTTCGAGGACCGTATCGAGCCCGGTCCAGATCGCGGCCCGGTTCTCGTGGATCTGATCGAACGCTCCGCACTTCACCAGACTCTCCACGACCCGGCGGTTCACCTTGCGGCCGTCGATCCGGCCGGCGAAGTCGAAGAAGCTCTTGAACGGGCCCTCTTCCCCCGCGCGTGCCTCGAGGATGCTCTCGATGGCCCCCTGCCCCACGTTCTTCACACCGGCGAGACCGAACCGGATCCCAGCTTCAACCACCGTGAAGTCCCGGGCAGACTCGTTCACGTCGGGGGCAAGGACTTCGATGCCCAAGGTCCCGGCGTGGGCGATGTAGCGGCCGAGGCGGTCGTGGTTACCGGCCTCCGTCGTGAGTAGTGAGGCCATGTATTCACGCGGATGGTTCGCCTTCAGATAGGCCGTCTGGTAGGTGATCAGCGCGTAGGCGGCCGAGTGGCTCTTGGGGAAGCCGTAGCCCGCAAACTCTTTTACCAGCTCGAAGATCTCTTTCGCCTTGAGCCGGTCGACGCCTCGCTCGACGGCGCCGTCCACGAAACGCACCCGCTGCTTCTCCATCTCCGCTGGCTTCTTCTTGCCCATGGCGCGTCGCAGCAGATCGGCTTCCCCAAGCGAATAGCCGGCAAGACGGTTGGCGATCTGGAGCACCTGGTCCTGATAGACGATCACGCCCAGGGTCTCGGTCGTGATCTCCTCCAGCTCGGGCAGCAGGTACTCGATCTTGGTGAGACCGATCTTCCGGTTGACGAAGTCGTCGACCATGCCCGAGCCCAGCGGACCGGGACGGTAGAGTGCCACGATCGGGATCAGCTCCTTGAAGGAACGGGGTCGGAGCTTGGTCACGAGCTCCGTCATCCCCTGGGACTCGACCTGGAAGATGCCCTCGGTCTTGCCGCTGGCGAGCAGGTCGTAGGTGGCGGCGTCGTCCAGCGGGATCTTCTCGATCTCCAGGCTCTCGCCCTTCTCACGAATGCGCCGCTCGGTGTCGGCGATCGTGGTCAAGTTGCGCAGGCCGAGGAAATCGAACTTGACCAGCCCGACCTTCTCGATGCAGCGCATGTCGAGTTGGGTCATGACAGTGCCCGAACGCGGGTCCCGATACAGCGGGACCATATCGATCAGGGGCTTGGTACCAATCACCACGCCGGCGGCGTGGGTCGAGGCGTGCCGCGTCAGTCCTTCCAGGCGCTGCGCCGTCTCCAGCAGCTTTGCGATCTGACCATCCGAGTCCACCCGCGAGCGCAGCTCGGCCGACTGTTTGAGGGCCTCGGGCAGCGTGATGCCCAGGGTTTCGGGCACGAGCTTGGCGATGCGGTCGACCTCGGCGTAGGGAATGCCCATGACCCGGCCCACATCGCGGATCACGGCACGGGCCTGCAGCTTTCCGAAGGTAATGATCTGGGCGACGCGTCTCCCCTCGATGCCTTCGCCGTCGTACTTTTCGGCGACGTAGCGGATGACCTGATCGCGCCCCTTCATGCAGAAGTCAACGTCGATGTCGGGCATGCTCACGCGCTCGGGATTCAGGAAGCGCTCGAAGATGATGTCGTACTCGATCGGATCGATGCCCGTGATGCCCAGGCTGTAGGCGACCAGGCTTCCCGCCGAAGAGCCGCGACCCGGGCCTACCGGAATCGCGTTCTGGCGGGCGTAGTTGATGAAATCCGCGACGATCAGGAAGTAGCCCGGGAAGCCCATCCCGTTGATCACCCCGAGTTCGTGCTCCATGCGCTTCGTGTACTCGTCGTACTTGGGGGGCAGCGGCTCATCCTGAGCCAGCCCCAACCGCTGGCGGAGGCCCTCCCAGGCCTGCCCGCTCAGCACCTCCTCGCGGGACTTACCGGCCGGCACCTGGAACTCGGGCAGGTGGTAGTGGCTGGGGTCCACATCGAACTCGAGGTTGCAACGCTCGGCAATCTCGAGGCTGTTCGTTACGGCCGAAGGATGATCGTGAAAGACCGCCATCATCTCTTCACCCGACTTCACGTAGAAGCCGTGACCATCGAACTTGAAGCGGTTCGGATCGTCGAGATTGGACGCGGTCCCGATGCAGAGCAGCGCGTCGTGGTGCTCGTGGTCACCCGGCTCCAGGTAATGGGCGTCGTTGGTCGCGACGAGGGGAAGATTCAGGTCGACCGACATCTTGAGCAACTCGGAGTTGACCCGGTCCTGGTCCCCGATGCCGTGGCGCTGGAGCTCCAGGTAGTACCGGTCGTCGTCGAAGAGCTCGGCGTACTCCTCGACTTTCTGCCAGGCCGTCTCGATCATTCCATTGCTGATGGCGCGGCACACGATCGAAGACAGGCAGCCCGAAGTGGCGATCAGGCCTTCGTGGTGCTTGCGCAGGAGATCCATGTCGATGCGGGGCTTGTAGTAGAAGCCCTCGAGGTAGGCGCGCGACACCAGCTGCATCAGGTTGCGATAGCCGGTTTCGTTCATGGCCAGCAGCAGCAAGTGGTTGATGGCATCGAAGCCGTTCGCGTCGCGCTCGCGCGTCTCCTTGTCGAAGCGCGAGCCCGATGCGATGTAGACCTCGCACCCGAGGATGGGTTTCACGCCGTGCTTGAGCGCCGCCTCGTAGAACTCGATCGAACCGAAGAGATTGCCGTGGTCCGTCAAGGCGACGGCGGGCATGCCGAGCTGCTTGGCCCGTTCGAAGAGCGGGTCGATCTTGATGGCGCCATCGAGCAGCGAGTACTGGCTGTGGAGGTGCAGGTGAACGAAGGGTTGGGAACTCAAGCGCCGGCCTCTCCCTATTCCCACTCGATGGTGGCGGGCGGCTTGCTCGAAATGTCGTAAACCACACGGTTGATGTGCTGGACCTCGTTGATGATGCGGCTGGACATGATGGCCAGCACAGCATCGGGAAGTCGCGCCCAGTCTGCCGTCATGGCGTCGACCGACGTCACGCAGCGGATGGCCAGCACGTTCTCGTAGGTGCGCTCGTCGCCCATCACCCCCACCGTCCGGACGGGTAACAACACACCGAAGGCCTGCCAGATTTCATCGTAGAGCCCGGCGTTGCGAATCTCCTCGATCACGATCGCGTCCGCTTGGCGTAGGACCTCCAGACGCTCGTGCGTCACTTCCCCCAGGATTCGTACGGCCAGCCCCGGTCCCGGGAACGGATGCCGGGCGATCGCCCGTTGCGGCAGCTCGAGCCGGCGCCCGACCTCACGAACTTCATCTTTGAAAAGCTCGCGCAAGGGCTCCAGCAGTTGGAGGCGCATGCGCTCCGGCAATCCGCCCACGTTGTGGTGGGTCTTGATGGTGGCCGACGGCCCCTTCACCGAGATGCTCTCGATCACATCCGGGTAGAGGGTCCCCTGGACCAGGTAGTCGACGTCGCCGATGCGCTGGGCCTCTTCGTCGAAGACCTCGATGAACTGATGACCGATGATGCGCCGTTTCTGTTCCGGGTCCTCGACCCCCGCCAGCGCGTTCTCGAAGCGCTGGACGGCATCCACGGTCACCAGGTCGACGCCCAGCGTCTCGCTGAAGAGGTCCTCGACCTCGGCCCGTTCGTTGATGCGCAGCAGACCATTGTCGACGAAGATGCAGCTGAGTTGATCGCCGATTGCGCGGTGCACGAGTGCGGCCGCCACCGATGAGTCGACGCCGCCCGAGAGTCCGCAGACCACGCGGCGGTCGCCCACCCGCTTGCGGATGCGCTCGATCTCCTCGTCGATGAAGGCTTCCATGGTCCAGGAGCCAGAGCAACCGCAAATCTGGTGGGTGAAGTTCGAGAGGATGTCGGCACCGCCCTCGGTGTGGACGACCTCGGGGTGGAACTGCACACCCCAGATCGGATGGTCCGGATCACGCACGGCGGCAAACGGCGAGTTCTCGCTGGTTCCCAGCACGATCCAACCGGGCGGCAGGCGCAGCACGCGATCGCCGTGGCTCATCCAGGCAACGCGTTCGGGCCCTCCGTCGAGGCCGGCAAAGAGCGGGTCGTCGTCTTCAATCTTGACGAGGGCGCGACCATACTCGCGAGCGTCGGCCTTCTCGACCAGGCCCCCGAGCCGGTGGACCATGATCTGCAGCCCGTAGCAGATGCCGAGCACGGGCACGCCCAACTCGAGCACGCGAACGTCCAGATCAGGCGAGCCCTCGTCGAGTACGCTGGCTGGGCCGCCCGAGAGGATGATGCCATCGGGCTCCCAGGCCCGCACCTCGTCGAACTCGGTCGTGCCGGGGCGGATCTCGCAGTAGACGTGCCGTTCGCGAATGCGGCGCGCGATCAGCTGGGTGTATTGCGAGCCGTAGTCGAGGATCAGGATGCGATCCTGCTCGGATCGCGGTGCGTTCGAGTGAGGGGAGTGTGTAGCGCGAGCCATGAGCCGATTCGGTCCCGATTCCATTCGCTTCGAATCGGCCCGAAGGAAGCCGATGCTGCGTGCTCGGGGGGTCGCCGGCGATGCTACTCGATCCGGTAGTTCGGGGCTTCTTTCGTGATGATCACGTCGTGCACGTGGCTCTCGGTCAGGCCCGCCGACGAGATTCGAATGAAACGAGCGTTCTCCTGCAACGCCGCCAAGTTGCGCGCGCCGACGTAACCCATGCCCGAGCGCAGGCCACCGATCAGCTGGTGCACGTTGCTCGTGAGGCTGCCGCGATACGGGATGCGTCCTTCGATGCCCTCCGGGACGAGCTTGCTGGCATCGCGGACTTCGGCCTGGAAGTAACGGTCGGCACTGCCATCAGCCATCGCCCCGAGGGAACCCATGCCACGATAGACCTTGTACGAACGGCCCTGATACAGGATGACCTCACCCGGTGCCTCGTCGGTGCCGGCAAACAGCGACCCGATCATGACCGTGGTCGCTCCACCCGCTAGCGCCTTCACCACATCGCCCGAGAACTTGATGCCGCCGTCGGCGATGATGGGGACGTCGGACTTGGTAGCGACCCGGGCCGCATCCATCACAGCCGTGAACTGGGGGACGCCCACGCCGGCGACCACCCGCGTGGTGCAGATCGAAGCCGGGCCGACGCCCACCTTGACCGCCGACACGCCGGCCTTGATCAGGGCCTCCGTACCCTCGGCCGTGACCACGTTGCCGCCGATCAGCGGGATCTCCGCGAAGCTCCGGCGCAGCTCCCCGATGGTGTCCAGCACACCCTGGGAATGGCCGTGGGCGGTATCGACGACCAGCACGTCGACACCGGCGTCGACCAGGGCCTGGGCGCGTTCGAGCCAATCGTCACCGGTTCCGACCGCAGCTCCGCAGAGCAGGCGCCCCAGGGAGTCTTTCGAGGCGGACGGGAAGCGCTCGGTCTTCTCGATGTCCTTGATGGTGATGAGGCCCGTGAGCAGTCCGCCAGCGTCTACCACCAGCAGCTTCTCGATGCGGTGCTCGTGGAGCAGCTCCTTGGCACGCTCCATGGTGGTGCCCGGCTCGACCGTCACCAGGCCTTCGCTCGTCATCACCTTGGAGATTTCCTGGTGGGTGTCCCGGACGAAGCGCAGGTCGCGGTTGGTCAAAATGCCGACCGCCTTGCCCTCGCGCGTCACCGGCACGCCCGAGATCTTGTAGCGGGCCATCACCTCGAGCGCCTCATAGATGCGCTGCTCGGGGTGCATCGTGATGGGGTCGACGATCATGCCCGACTCGGAGCGCTTGACCTTGTCGACCTCGCTAGCCTGGGTCGCCGGCGGAAGATTCTTGTGGACGATTCCGATGCCACCGTTCTGGGCGATCGTGATCGCGGTCACGTGCTCGGTGACCGTATCCATGGCCGCAGACACCAGCGGAATGTTGAGGTCGATCTCGCGGGTCAGACGCGTGCGCAGGTCGACGTCGGCGGGAAGGACGTCGCTTGCGGCGGGCACGAGGAGGACGTCGTCAAACGTCAGTCCCTCTCGAATTCGTCCGTCGTTCATCAGAGCGCCCTCGCTGCGTGCCGTGGGGACAAACGCGCCCGGTGGGGTTGGGCGCGGAGTCTAATGGTCAGCTCGCCGCGGGTCAACGTCCGCCTGCACTCCCACCAGGGCTTCCCGGCCGAGTCGCGCGGTCTCCCGAAGAATGGCTTCCAGCAAGCGGCAAGCCGCGCGCGGCTCCGCTTCGGCAAAGCGCCGAAACGCGCTGCGACGCAGCACCAGCAGTCGTGAGTGCTGGCTGGCGGCCGCCCGCGTCTCGCGCGGGCCATTGGCCACCAGCGAGAAGGCGCCCATCGCAGAGCCGGGCCCAAAGACGGCCGAGGCGCCCGTGTGGGTGCTCTCGACGCGCACTTCGCCCTCGGCCACGAAGTAGAGCCCGTCGCCCTGCTCTCCTTCATCGTAGAGCTCCGTGCCGGCCTCGACCTCGAGGCCCTCGAGCTCCTCGCCCAGGGTCTCGCGATCTTCCTCCGAGAGCTCGGACAGCAGGCTGAACCGCTTCAAATCCAGCAGAGGCTCACCGGTAACGGAACTCACGGCAGGATCCGCCCGAACATCTCGCGCAGCAGCACGCCGGCCTTCTCGGCGTTCTCGACGGGAATCAGGAAGAGCGAACCCTCGTCGACGATCGACAGGTTCTGGCGGAGATCGTCTGGCGAAACGCGCTCGCCCTTTTCGAGCAGCAGCAGATGGTAGATTCGGCTGGAGGCCTGTTGGGCCAGGCTCTGGGAGATCTGACGCACCTGCTGGATCGACTCCGAAACCGGGGACGAAAGCAGCAAGAGGGTGGCCAGGGCAGCGTGGCCTGCCATCGGCCAGACGGAACGGAAGCGCTCGCTGGCGGGCACGTGGACCAGCTCGATCCCCACGTCGGGGTCGACGGTGACGCGCCCGAAGGTGACGAGATCGTCCAGGTCGACGCCCTTCTCGAACAGCTCCGAGTCGAGCTCGACCCCGGGCAGGCGGCCCAGCAGACCTGAAAAGTCGCGGATCGCGTCGGCGTTCGAGGCCACGATCACGAGCTTGGCGTCGCGATGGCTCGGCATGCCAGGCCGATCGATCTCGAGCCATTCCCGGAGCCGGGCCGTTCGCGCGCCCGAGAAGAGCCGAACGTCGCGGGCCAGAATGGCGGCTTCGGGCTGGTGCTGGAGATCGACCATGCCCCGCTGCACCAGGGTATGCAGCGTCCGCAACACCTGGTAATCGGGGAAGCTGCAGTGGTCGACCACGTCCTCGACCCGCGAATAGAGATCGAGGACGACCAGAACCTCCTGGGTCAACGGATGGATCACGCTGGGAAGCGACGAACGCGGGATCTTGAGGGTCACTGACGCGCTCATGGGCGGCAGATCGACCGCCATCCGCGCCCACTCCGCCAGCTGGCGCTCGCCCTCGCGCAGCAGCGCCCGGGTCGGCGTATGGATGCTGGTCTCGAGGTCTGCGACCTCCGGCTTGAACGAAAAACTGCCACGGTCCCAGGAAAGCAGGCGGAAGAACGCCTTCTCCTTCTCGATCGGGCCCACCGCGGCGGCAACCACGTCGCCCCCGCGCAGCACGATGCGGCCAAGTTGCCGCCGGTTTCGCCCCAGGCTTTGGGAGACTTCGATGGTTCCCGTCTTGCGGCTGACGTGAAAGAGCTGGAGCAGGTCCGCCAGCGGCAGCTCCGAGAGATCGCCCTCGACGCTACTGCTCTGGTCACCCGTGCCGAGCGCGTTCGTCGCGCTCTGTCGTCGATGACCGCGTCCCACCAGCTCGTTCTCGATGGCGGCGGCCACCGCGTCAGGGTCGATTGGGGGCGCCACGATCGGCCAGCCGAGATCCTTGCGCTCGGCATCGACCAGGTGGTCGGCCAGGTAGATGATCGACATGTGCTGGGTGCGCGGATTGGCCTTGAGGATCGCGCCGAGCTTCGCGCCGTCGATCAGCGGCAGCTGGAGCTGGCAGATCAGGGCGTTGGGAACCTCGCCCAGGGACGTTTCGAGCGCGGCAGCGCCGTGGCTCGTGAGGCGGCAGACGAGACCCAGCCGACCACAGGCGTCGGCAATGGCCTGGCCGCGTTGCTGGTCTCCATCCGCGATCAGGACACGCACGTTCATGCCTTCACCTCGGAGCCCAGCGTCACGGGCAGCGACAATTCTTCCTGGAGGCGGAAGGCCAGGTGCTCGACCAGGCCCCGGTCGTCGGTATGGAAGAGCCGAGCGGGCGAACCGTTGCGGCCGTCCTCGCGGATCATGGCGTAGGCCGGGCCGTCGCCGTAGTGGATGATGCAAGGCGGCAGGCCGGGCGCCCGGTCCGGCGACACCCAGCTGATGCCGGGCTTTACATAGGACGGTCGGTTGCCATCGGTGACGATCACGAGCTCGGTCCGGGTGGGAACGTCGCGGAGGGCTTCGAGCCCCTCGCTGACCACGTTCCGGAGGGCGCGCCCCGGGGCGGCATACAGAAGCCCCCGCTCACGCGGTCGGCGGGCAACTTCGGACAACACGAAGCGCACGATCTGGGCCGCCATGCCCGGCTTCTCCACCTCACCGCTTTGCACCAGCGCGTGCAGGCTCGCCGCGAGCGACAGCCCATCGAGCCCCATCGACACCACCCGGCTATTGGCTTCTGCATCGGTACGGTCGGACAGCGTCCGCAGCAGCGACTCGAGCTGGACGCCATCGCCCGGATAGATCGCCAGACCAATGCGCGGCTGCGGTCGTTGCGACGCCTCGATCCCGGTCAGGAACTCGCTCTCCTCGAGGGCGTGGAGCGCGCGTCTCTTGAGAACGGCGGCCCCGAGAGCGTCGGCCTCGGCCAGCAGTATGTAGAAGCGATACTGGTCGTCGACGGCCAGCAGGTCGGTGGCGCGAAGCAGTCGGCGCAGCTGATCGACCACGGCGGACAGCCAACCATCGACCTCGCGCTCGTCGCCCAGCGCCGCCAGCTTCTCGGGCGACCCGAGATCGATCTGGAGTAGCGCCAGGTTGCGTCCGAAGCGATTGGCCCGCTCGATCTCGGTGCGGGCCACGTCCTGAAAGTATTCGAAGTTGTAGGCGCCGGTCTTCGGATCCTCGAGCGAGCGACGTTCGAGTCCGCGCACGCGCAGGGCGTTGGTCATCGCGACGTCGGCGAAGTGGAGGTACTTCTCGACGCAGGTTATGTCGACCGCATCGAACTCCTCACCTTCGAGCTTGTCGGTGAGTCGGGCCACTGCAATCACGACGCCATCGCGTTTCATCACCGCATAGAGCGCCGGAAGCTCTCCCTCCTTGTCGTCTCCCCAGGGCGCCAGCACGACGCGTCGTCCCGTCTCCAGTAGCTCTGACGGCAGCTCATCGCTCAACACCGTCTCGGGCTCATCGGCCAGGCGGACGAGGCCCCGGGCCGCCGCCAGATCGAGCCGTTCGGCACTGCTCTCGCCGGCCACCCAGAGGACGCCGCCCTGGGCCTGAGTCTCCTGGCAGAGGCCCTCGATGATGCGGGACGCCAGGGGCTCGATGGCCAGGGTCGAGAAAAGCGCAATGGCACGCG
>SMVA01214112.1_pt1 | contig 23827 bp, 22 predicted proteins | sample 2456451 | NCBI WGS metagenome assembly SMVA01 (sample SAMN11095933, study PRJNA526329) | marine sediment metagenome | biome: Marine sediment; feature: Surficial sediment; material: Deep marine sediment; isolation source: Hadal surficial sediment | place: Pacific Ocean | collected 2014-05 | depth... | reverse complement strand
TTGCCAAGGGGCGCAACACCGCGGACGAGCGCTTCACGACTCGCCCGAAGGGAGCCGCCCGGATGATCCAATACGGCGTTGCAGCCCTTGTAAAGGACTCGCCATTCACTGCAGACTGCGCCTTGTCTTGGATCATCCGGGTGGCTCTGAACCCATCAAACCACCCTGGTTGGACCACTACCCCAGGATTGTCGCCGGCGGTTTCCAGGTAACAATTTTTGCATCCATCTGCCATTCATCGCCGTGCAGGATGAAAAACCGGTCCTGTTCACCGCTGATCATCAATCGTACCTGGAATTCTTCCGCAGAAATTCGTCTGAATTCAATCCGTGCAACCAGTTGTTCCCCGGTCAGGCGATCGTAGCTCCAGTAACTGATCAGCAACATGACGCCCGCGCCCGCCAGCGCAGCAGAAACCAGGCAGCCGATGCCAGAGCCGCCGGCACGAACGAACCGGAACCGTCGTGCACAATTGATCGCCCTGAAGAGGAAAAAGAATGTGAAAAAACCGCAACCCAGGCTGATGCCTATCAACAGGCTCATTCGCTAGCAGGCCTGTGACAAGACCATCAACCGTCCAGTCTCTTGTACTTGATACGATGCGGTTGCTCAGCCTCTTTGCCAAGGCGGCGTTTGCGGTCCTCTTCATAATCGGTGTAATTACCAGTAAACCAGACCACCTTGCTGTTTCCCTCGAACGCGAGAATATGCGTGGCGATGCGATCGAGAAACCATCGATCATGCGAAATCACGATTGCCGAGCCCGGGAATTCAAGCAATGCCTGCTCGAGTGCGCGCAGTGTTTCCACATCGAGATCGTTAGTTGGTTCGTCGAGCAGCAATAGATTGCCGCCCGCCTTGAGCATCTTGGCAAGATGTACGCGATTTCTTTCACCGCCGGACAGTAGCCCGATCTTTTTCTGCTGTTCGCTGCCGCGGAAATTGAAGCGGCCAACATAGGCGCGTGATGACGTTTCATACTTGCCGACCGTGATCAGATCCTGCCCGTCAGATATCTCTTCCCATATGGTCTTGCTGCCATCCAGGCTGTCTCGTGACTGATCAACACTGGCTATCTTTACACTTTCGCCAAGCCGGATCGTTCCTGAATCGACTTTTTCTGTGCCGAGGATCATGCGGAACAGGGTGGTCTTGCCAGCGCCATTGGGGCCAATGATTCCAGCGATGCCACCGGGTGGCAGCGAAAAGCTGAGTCCGTCCATCAGCAGCTTGTCGCCGAAGGCCTTGCATACGTCGGTTACTTCTACCACGAGGTCACCGAGTCGCGGGCCAGGCGGAATATAGATCTCGTTGGTTTCATTGCGCTTTTGATAACCAGCTGACGAAATTTCCTCGAACTGCCGCAGGCGGGCCTTGGACTTCGCCTGTCTGCCTTTTGGATTGGCTCGTACCCACTCGAGCTCTTCTTGCATGGCCTTTTGGCGCGCTTTTTCCGTTGCCTCTTCCTGTTGCAATCGGGCTTGCTTTTGCTCCAGCCAGGAAGAGTAATTGCCTTCCCACGGAATGCCATGGCCACGATCCAGCTCGAGTATCCAGCCGGCCACATTGTCGAGGAAGTAGCGGTCGTGCGTTACGGCGATGACGGTGCCGGAATATTCCTCAAGGAAGCGCTCCAGCCACGCCACGGATTCTGCGTCCAGGTGGTTGGTTGGTTCGTCCAGCAGTAACATATCGGGTTCTGACAACAGCAGGCGGCAAAGCGCCACGCGGCGTTTCTCGCCACCGGAAAGTTTGTTGATATCGGCATCCCAGGGCGGTAGCCGCAACGCATCGGCAGCGATGTCGAGCTTGCGATCGAGTTCCCAGGCGCCGGCCGTATCAATCGCATCCTGAAGTTCGCCCTGCTCATCCAGTAACGCAGTCATCTGCTCGTCACTCATGGGCTCGGCAAATTGCATGCTGATTTCATTGAAGCGATCAAGCAGGGCCTTGGCCTCTGCGACACCTTCCTCGACATTGCCGCGAACATCCTTATCGGTATCGAGTTCCGGCTCCTGCGGTAAATAGCCTATTTTGATACCGGGTTGTGGCCGCGCTTCACCGTCAAACTCTTTGTCGATGCCGGCCATGATCCGCAGCAGGGTGGACTTGCCGGAGCCGTTAAGGCCCAGTACGCCGATTTTCGCGCCGGGAAAAAAGCTCAAGGATATGTCTTTCAGTATGAATCGCTTCGGTGGCACCATCCTGGCCACACGATTCATCGTATAAATATACTGCGCCATACGTTGTCATTGCTCATAAAAATGAAGGCGTCATTATAGTTGAAAGTTTCAGGTATGCTCAGCCGCAACGCAGAATAAATGCTGGGGGAAATTTGACGGCTAACGGCAAAAAACCGGTTTACGTGTACAAAGGCGAAGCGATCGCCCGTTACGGATTTGGTGAAGATCACCCGTTTGGCATGGATCGCCATGATGTATTTCAGAAAGAACTGGCGGGTGCGGGTCTGGATGCGGGCATCCACTACGCAGCACCGCGGCGTGCCAGCGTCGACGAACTGGTCCTGTTTCATTCAGCGGATTACATTCAATTCGTCTCCAAAAAATCCACTGAAGGCAGCGGCTTTCTGGACGGTGGTGACACGCCCGCATTTCCCGGTATTTTCGATGTTGCAGCAGATGTCGTTGGCACCACGCTTGCCGCCGTTGACGCGGTAATGGCAGGCGATACTTGTCGCGCATTTGTACCGATCGCTGGTTTACATCATGCGGGTCGCGAGCACGCTGCCGGATTTTGTGTATTTAATGATTGCGGTGTCGCCATCGAGTATCTGCGACAAAAACACAATTTGCAGCGCATCGCGTATGTCGATATTGATGCGCATCACGGCGACGGTGTGTTTTACGGTTTTGAGAGCGATCCTGATCTGATTTTTGCGGATCTTCACGAGGACGGCCAGTATCTCTATCCGGGAACCGGCGCTGCCAGCGAGACGGGTAAGGCCGGGGCGAAGGGCACCAAGTTGAACATACCCATGCCGCCCGGCGCGGGTGACCAGGAATTCGAGCAGGCCTGGGAAACGGTGCAAGCGTTTGTCGATGCCGGGAAACCGGAGTTCATCATCTTGCAATGCGGGGCTGACAGCCTGGAGGGCGACCCGATTACGCATCTTCGCTACACAGAAGAGGCGCACGCGCTGGCAGCCAGACGGCTTTGTGCGCTGGCCGATCGGCACTGCGAAGGCCGGATCATCGCCACCGGTGGTGGTGGATATAACCGCAGGAATCTCGCCCGGGCATGGACCCGGGTCGTGCAGGCGTTCGCAGAGGCGTGATTGCGGGCCCAAAACTGCGGATATCTGGCCCGTTGGCGGTCGGCTCATGTACAATTGCCGCCATTTTGAGCCTTCCCTTGTCCCGCTGCGGACAACAATCCCAAGAGACCAGACGACATGTATGTTGAAACGACCTCGATAGAGAATTTTGACGGCGAGTTATTTCATGCCATCGTCGACGAAACCCGCCGCCAGGAAGAGCACGTTGAGCTGATTGCATCCGAAAATTATGCGAGCCCGCGGGTCATGGAAGCGCAAGGTTCTGTCCTTACCAACAAATATGCAGAAGGCTATTCGGGCAAGCGTTATTACGGTGGTTGCGAGTATGTGGATGTGGCGGAGACGCTGGCTATCGAACGTGCCAAAAAACTTTTTGCTGCCGACTACGCCAACGTGCAACCGCATTCGGGTTCGCAGGCAAATTTGGCAGCTTGCCTGGCTTTAATCAACGCGGGCGACCCGATCCTGGGCATGAGTTTGTCCGATGGCGGTCACCTGACGCATGGTTCGAAAGTAAATTTTTCCGGTAAATTATTCGACGCCGTGCAGTACGGCGTCGATGCCAAGACCGGGCTTATCGATTACGACGAAGTGCAGGGTCTGGCGAATGAGCACAAACCGCGCTTGATCATCGCGGGCTTCTCGGCTTACTCACGCATCGTGGACTGGAAACGCTTCCGCAAAATTGCGGATAGTGTCGAGGCCTACCTGATGGTCGATATGGCCCATGTCGCAGGTCTCGTTGCAGCAGGCCTTTATCCGAACCCGCTACCCTATGCAGATGTTGTGACCACGACGACGCACAAGACCCTGCGTGGACCGCGAGGCGGCATGATTCTGGCAAAGAAAAACGATGAGCTGACGAAGAAATTCAACTCACTGGTATTTCCCGGCATCCAGGGCGGACCATTGATGCATGTCATCGCAGCCAAGGCCGTCGCTTTCCTTGAGGCGATGAGTCCTGACTTTGAGGACTATCAGCGCAAGGTGATCGAAAATGCACAGGTGATGGCCGAGGTGTTCATGCAGCGTGGTTACACTGTTGTTTCCGGCGGGACAGAGAACCACCTGCTTTTGTTAAGCCTGATTGACAAAGACATTACCGGCAAAGATGCGGATGCGGCACTCGATCGTGCGAACATTACGGTCAACAAGAATACGGTGCCGAATGATCCGCGCTCACCATTCGTAACCAGCGGTTTGCGACTCGGCACGCCGGCAATTACGACGCGTGGCTTCGGTGTTGAGGAGACCAGGGATCTGACTGGCTGGATCTGCGATATTTTGCAGGACCTGAGCGATGACGTGATGGCGCAGCGGGTACGTGGCCAGGTGCTCGAGCTTTGCAAGCGCTTTCCTGTGTACTCCTGACAAGAATGCTATTCTGCTGGCCCGGACTAAGGAACTTCTGATTTGTTCCGGGCGAAGTAGATGCGTTCAAGATGTTCAGATTCAAGGCGCGGATCGCCCGTAATATCTAGCGATTGCGAAGACGAAACTGGACATCTCGACCGCAAGAGTCGAGTTCACGAATCGGTCAGAGGTTCCCTAAATATAGATGTTCTGGTAGCGCTTAATGTACTGTCCCTTTTGCAGTCACGAAGAAACTAAAGTTATCGATTCCCGCTTGTCCGGCGAAGGGCGACAAATTCGACGTCGCCGCCAGTGCCTGGATTGCAATGAGCGCTTTACGACTTTCGAAAGTGCAGAGCTGGTCATGCCACGGCTGGTCAAGAGCGACAACTCTCGCCAGCCGTTTGACGAATCGAAACTGAAAAACAGCATGGTGCGTGCGCTGGAGAAGCGGCCGGTATCCTCCGATGCACTTGAGAAAGCCGTCGGTCGCCTCGTGCACCGCTTGCGCACGATGGGAGAGCGTGAAGTGCCCTCGCGCCTGATTGGCGAAATGGTGATGGAGGAGTTGCGGGAACTTGATGAGGTTGCCTATGTAAGATTCGCGTCTGTCTATCGCCGCTTCCAGGATGTGACTGAATTTCAGGACGAAATAAAGCGCCTTCAGGAAATCTCGGACGCGAGCACAAGCCGCGAACAAATGTCACTCCTGCCCGAGCTTCTGGGTAAGAAAAAGTAGTCAACGATGTCCGGATTCTCTGCGGCAGATTGTGAATACATGGCGCGCTCATTACGCCTTGCCCGCCGCGGCTTTTACACCGCTCATCCGAACCCGCGCGTAGGCTGCGTACTGGTAAAAAACGGCAGCATTGTTGGCGAAGGCTGGCATCACAAGACCGGCGCAGCGCACGCTGAAGTAAACGCACTTGCAAACGCTGGTGGCGATGTCAGCGGTGCGACCGCGTACGTAACGCTTGAGCCTTGCTCACATCACGGCAAGACGCCGCCTTGCAGTACTGCGTTGATAGAGGCTGGTGTCGCTGAAGTAGTTGTCGCGATGGTCGATCCGCATGCAAAGGTTTCCGGCAGTGGCATCACTGCGCTTGAACGGGCTGGGTTAAAAGTTCGCTCCGGCCTGATGCGCGCAGAAGCATTGCGACTGAACGAAGGCTTCTGTTCGCGAGTGAGTCAGGCACGCCCATTTGTCCGATTAAAAGTCGCCGCAAGCCTGGATGGCTGCACGGCAATGGCGAATGGTGAAAGTCAGTGGATAACCGGGAGGGAAGCGCGCGCCGATGTACAACGATTACGTGCATCATCCGGTGCGGTGATGGTTGGCATTGGTACGGTACTCGCGGATGATCCGTCGCTGACTGTTCGCGATGAAAGAATCGAAAATGATGGCCTGCAACCACTGCGAGTGGTGATCGACAGCCAACTAAGAATGCCGGTCACAGCGCGGATGCTCGGATTGCCTGGCGACACCATTGTTTTCTGCCAGGAGGATAAAAAGCGCGGCGCGCTGGAGCGTGCCGGAGCGAAAGTCAATGTACTGGCCAGCCGTGGGGAAAAGGTGGATCTGGCTGCAGTCCTGGAACGGCTTGCCGGGCTTGAGATCAATGACCTCCTGGTCGAGGCGGGGCAGATACTGGCCGGCAGCCTGCTCATGGCGGGGCTCGTCGATGAGCTTGTTATTTATCAGGCGCCCCATATCATGGGTAGTGAAACACGCGGCATGTTTGCGACGCCGGACTGGCGGCAACTGCAGCAAAAGCTGGCGCTAAAGGTCGTCGATGTCCGGCAGGTTGGTATCGACTCTCGCATAACGTTAAGACCGGCGGTCTGAAAAATATGTTTACGGGAATAATCAAAGCCATTGGTACGGTCGAGTGCATTGAGCCGCAAGGCGGTGACCTGCGCCTGAGCATCGTGGCCAGTGGATTGCCATGGCAGGAGTTCTGTGTTGGCGAGAGCATTGCGGTGAACGGCGTTTGCCTCACGGCGACCGAATTCACCAATAACGGCTTTGTTACCGACGTCTCACTGGAAACCATGCAGGTCACCTCACTGACCAATCTTGCTGCAGGCAGCAAGGTCAACCTGGAACCATCGGTCAGTCTCGGCGAACGGCTGGGTGGGCACCTCGTGAGCGGCCATGTTGACTGCGTGGCGATCATTAAGGCTCGCGAGCAGGATGCGCGCTCGGTTAAACTGGATATTGAAGTCCCGCCTGAATTCAGGCGCTATATTGCGAGAAAAGGGTCAGTATGCGTCGATGGGGTCAGTCTTACCGTCAATACGGTATCGGCAAATACCTTCAGCGTGAATATCATTCCCCACACGGCGACAGAGACGATTATTGGCACTTACCAGACCGGCACGGCAGTGAACATCGAGGTGGATGTTCTGGCGCGTTACCTGGAACGGCTGCTTGAGACAGACGACGACACCGGCATTACCAAACAATTTTTGCGAGCACATGGCTATGGCTGACAAACCGACATTGCATCCGAGCGCGAAAGAAACTGCTTTCAGCGACATTGAAGAAATTATTGCCGACATTCATGACGGCAAGATGGTGATCATGGTCGATGACGAGAACCGGGAAAACGAGGGCGATTTGTTGATGGCGGCGTCGAAAGTTCGGCCCGAGGACATTAACTACATGGCGCGTTACGGACGCGGACTGATTTGCCTGACTATTTCCCGTGAACGCTGCACTCAACTGCGACTGCCCTTGATGGTTGACGATACCGATGACAAGCACGCGACAAATTTCACGATTTCGATTGAAGCGGCCGAAGGCATCACAACCGGAATATCCGCACATGACAGGGCACGGACCGTGCAGGTTGCCGTTGCCGCGGGCGCCAAACCGGAACACCTGTGTCAGCCGGGTCATATTTTCCCGGTGATGGCGCAACCGGGTGGTGTGCTGACGCGGGCCGGCCATACGGAAGCGGGTTGTGATCTCGCCCGGCTGGCGGGCCTGGAACCGGCGGCGACGATTGTTGAGATCCTGAATGAAGATGGCAGCATGGCGCGCCGTCCGGATCTCGAGAAGTTTTCCAGGGACCACGGTGTCCGCATTGGGACAATTGCAGACCTGATCCGCTATCGCCTGGAGAAAGAACGCAACGTCGATCGCATCGCCGAGGAAAAGGTCATGACGGCGCATGGAGAATTTACGATGGTTTGCTACGACGACCATGTGAACCATGCGGTGCATATTGCGCTGGTTAAAGGTGATATCGCGGCTGCCAGCGAACCCCTGGTTAGAGTGCATATTCAGGACACGCTCGGTGACATTCTGGGCATTCAGGATCGCAGTCTCGGCTGGCCTATCGACAGTGCAATTAAACGCATTGCGCAGGAAGAGGCGGGCGTGGTCGTTCTGTTGCGTGAGCAGGAGACGTCGCGGCATCTGATCGAGGCGGTTAACGAGCTTGCGAAAAAGACCGACGAACTGCAGCAACGCAGAGACGGTGACTCCGTGTTGCGGACCTACGGCGTCGGCGCGCAAATTCTGCGCGACCTGGGCTTGCAAAAAATACGGGTACTGTCGGCGCCGAAACAATTGTATGGTATCTCCGGTTTCGGCTTGGAAGTCGCTGAATACGTAGAGAGCTGATGGACAAAATAAAAATAATCGAGGGTGATCTCAATGCGCGCGACATGCGCTTCACGATCGTCGCGTCCCGTTTTAACGATTTCATCGTTGAGTCGCTGATCAAAGGCGCGTTGTCCTGTCTGCGTCGGCATGGGGCCAGCGATTCCACGATCGATATCATTCGTGTTCCGGGTGCCTACGAATTGCCACTGGCAGTCGAAAAGGTAGCCGCTGCTCGCGGTGCTGACGGAATCATTGTGCTCGGTGCCATAATCCGGGGGGCAACACCACATTTCGACTACGTTGCCGGCGAATGCACACGCGGCATTATGGCCTCAGGTCGTGCGCACGGCTTGCCGGTCGGCGTTGGCGTGCTGACCACCGATACCATCGAGCAGGCAATCGAGCGTGCCGGCACCAAGGCCGGCAACAAGGGCGAAGAAGCCACGCTTGCGGTCATCGAAATGATCAGCCTGCTGCGAAAGCTGGACTAGTGGCCAAATCCGCATCTACGGGTGCACGCAGCCGGACCAGGGATTTGATCGTGCAGGCTCTGTACCAGATGCAGATTGCCGGCCACGATGAAGCGGAGCTCTTGGCGCAATTTCACGAAAGACCGGACTATCAACGCGTCGACAAAGCCTATTTCGATGAAATTCTTGGTGGCATTTGCACGCACATCACGGCTCTCGAGGAGGATATCGACGCGCTGGCGGATCGTCCGATCGATCAGCTGGATCCGGTCGAAAGAGGCATTCTCCTGCTTGGATTTTATGAATTGCGCTCCAAACCGGATATTCCCTACAAAGTTGTCATCAACGAATCCGTAAATCTCGCCAAGCGCTTCGGCGCTGTTGACGGTCACAAGTACATTAACGCCATGCTGGACCGCGCCGCGAAAAAACTAAGATAAGGAATCCGTCGCCAGGTGGATGAATTCGAAATCATTCGTCGCTACTTCGAGCGCGCCGTGTCTGACGACAGCATCCGCGTCGGCATTGGTGATGATGGTGCTGTACTCAGACCGGATCCCGGTCGCGATCTGATTTGCGTAATCGATACGTTGGTCGCCGAGGTTCATTTTCCAAAATCTCTTGCACCTGCAGATATCGGCTATCGTTCGGTTGCAGTCAATCTTTCTGATATCGCTGCGATGGCTGGCAGGCCACGCTGGATGCTGTTGGCATTGACCCTGAGTGACGCGGATCCTGCGTGGCTGGAAGGTTTCGCCAATGGCCTGTTCACGGCCGCCGAAGAATTTGATCTGGTCCTGGTCGGTGGTGATACGACCCGCGGTAAGGAAACAGTCATTAGTATCCAGATTCTCGGTGACGTGGGTGTCGACCAGGCACTTACTCGCGGTGGCGCCGAACCCGGTGATTTAATTTACGTTACCGGTACGCCGGGCGACGCGTCAGCCGGTCTTGCTGTTTTGCACAGTGGCGCGCCACGCAACCCGGATGTCGATTACCTGGTCAATCGTTTTGCGCGACCGAAGGCGCGCGTGCACGTTGGCCAGGCGATAGCAGCACAGGCGAGTGCCGCGATTGATCTGTCTGACGGACTGTTTAGCGATATCGAAAAGCTGCTCAAGGCAAGCGGCGTATCGGGTTCGATTGAACTGGCAGAGTTGCCCTTGTCATCGCCGTTGATCAAACTCATGGGTGAAGACGACGCATTGCGTTTCGCACTTGGCGGCGGCGATGACTACGAATTGTGTTTCACTGCAACGGCAAGTGCCCAGGTCATCCAGGACATTGCGGATCAGCATGCGGTGGCAATCACCTGTATCGGCCAGGTCAATGACCGGTCGGCGGCAGCAACTGCACTTGTTTGTACAAGAAACGGCGACGAATATGATTATCAGCATGGCGGCTATCGGCATTTCCATTGAACAAGAATCCTGACCGCAAAGATTTGCGCCGCAAGGTGCTGGGTGATCCGGTCAATTTGCTGGCCTTCGGCCTTGGCGCGGGTCTCGCACCAAAGGCACCGGGTACATTTGGCTCGTTGTTCGGCATGGCGATCGCCTGGTGGACGCTGCCGCTGGGCTTCGATGCGCGAATTATGGTCGTTATTGCCCTTATTGTGAGTGGTGTCTGGATTTGCGGCGAAAGTGCCCGTCGCATTGGTGTGCACGATCACTCCGGTATCGTCTGGGACGAAATCGCTGGTATCTATCTGGTCCTGCTGGTCGCACCGGTCTCGATTCTCGGCTGGGGCCTGGGATTCGGGCTTTTCAGGCTGTTCGACATCTGGAAACCGTGGCCGATTCGGGACCTGGATCACAGACTGCATGGAGGCCTCGGAATTATGCTGGATGACCTTGTAGCCGCTCTGTATGCCGCAGTTTTACTGGGTTTTGGCGGGTGGCTTATGTCGTAAAGAGAAACAAGAAAATGGTCCGGAATGTCAGTGAACTCCAGCGCACGCCAGACGTCCCCGAGAAAATCGGTAAATACGTCATCATCAACAAGGTGGGCAAGGGTAGTACCGGCAATGTTTACCTCTCTCATGATCCGTATTACCGCCGCGATGTGGCGATCAAGGTCTACAACATCGAGGAAGATGCCGATGCAGACCGCGCCCGGGTCGCGCGCAAGATGTTTTATAACGAGGCCCACATGGTCGGCATGCTGCAGCATCCGAACATCATGCCGATTTACGATGCCGGTGAAGAAGACGGCAAATACTACATTGTAACCGAACATATCCAGGGTGCGCGCACGCTGGCTGCGTACTGCCGGCCCGACAATACGCTGCGTGTCGATGACGTCGTGGAAATCATTTACAAATGTGCCAAGGCGCTGCACTACGCGCATGGCAGAGGCGTCATTCACCGCGACATCAAACCAAGCAACGTCATGTTGACGATTGACAACGACGTAAGAATTATTGATTTCGGCATTGCGATTTGTGCCGATGCAGAGATTTCGCGTATCGAAGGTATCGCGGGATCGCCCAGTTACATGTCACCGGAACAGGTGCAGTCTGAAGAACTGACGTCGCGCTCGGATATTTATTCGCTGGGTGCCGTGTTGTATGAATTGCTGACGGGTTTCCGGCCGTTCCGTGCAGACAACCTGTCCAAACTTCTGCACCAGATTGTGTACGCGACACCACCACCAATACATACTTACCGCGACGACTTGCCGGAGGAGCTTGAGCACGTTGTTGCAATGACGATGCAAAAGGATCCGGACAAGCGCTGCCCGAGTGGCAATGCTCTGGCCGCTGACCTGACGCGTGTTTACCAGGACCTGCGCACCAAGTATGACAGCCTCGATAACCAGGAACATTTTGATCTGTTGCGTAACCTGACCTTTTTCCACGAGTTCTCACATGCGGAAATCTGGGAAGTACTACGGGCGAGTGACTGGCACGAGTACCAGGACGGCGAAGACATTGTCCGCGAAGGTGAGATGGACGATCGTTTTTACATAATCGTTTCAGGTCAGGCGGGTGTTGAGTCCAATGGCAAACAGCTGGGCGTGCTCGAAAACGGCTCGTGTTTTGGCGAAACGAGTTATGTACGCGGTGCGAAACGAACGGCGTCGATCAGGGCGAATGGCGCGGTCACGATACTGCGTGTCAGCTCGACACTGATGGAGCAGGTTTCGTCGGCTTGCCAGTTGCGCTTTAACAAGGTATTCCTGCGCTCGTTGATAACGCGCTTGCAAGGCGATGGCCGCACGACCTGAGGCGTTACGATTCTGTTGGCAAGCACGCCCCCGCAATCCTCCTGCATTGTTGAAGATGAGGATTGATCTTTAGCGCCGTTGTTAAGAATACCGCTGTAGGAGCTCGCCCCAATCCTCCTGCATTGCTGAAGATGCGAGCAACAGGTGGGTGAGGATTGATCTTTAGTGCCGTTGTTAAGAATACCGTTGTAGGAGCTCGCCCAGCGAGTTCGACTAATTTCTTAATGGCACAAAACATCAACCCACGTAAATCAAGAGCGTGTCCTTCTAGCGGGTGTGCCGGGGTGGGGTTTTGCAAACATTTCCGGGCATGTCGTTAGACATGCCCGGAAATGTTTGTCGCTCGCTGGGCGAGCTCCTACGGTTGTTTTCTACAATTTTTTGGCCATCGGATAAGGTGAAATCGCTACGATTTTTGGGTGCGCAGGGGTCGGCCAGAACCCGGGTATTTATGTGACCTAGGTACAATTACGTAGTAAACGCTATTGCGAATCATTCTCATCTGTGTAGACTTGGATGTCTCGAAATGGATTACACGGATAGGCGTTACATGACACTCGACTCCCTGCAGCGTGGCCACAAGTACGTTATAGACAATGTTACCTGCGCCGATCCTGACGTACAGCGACTGATGGTCCTGGGACTGGTCGAGGGTGCCGAGGTGGAACTTGCCAGTACTGCGATTGGCGGTGATCCGATCGAGTTTCGACTGTTCGGCAACGCGATTTCCCTGCGTCGCGAGCAAGCACAGCACTTCGCCGTATCTCCTGCCAACGAAGGTGGGTAGCGAAAAGGTCACGCACCTATCGGCTGACCAGATTCCCTTACGCCGGCACCCGTCGGCAAGCATCGCGGTTGTTGGTAATCCGAACGCCGGGAAAAGCACGCTTTTCAATCGCCTGACCGGCATGCGGCAGAAGACCGGCAACTACCCGGGCGTGACGGTCGAAAAACATGTTGGCATTGCCAGGATTGGCGAGCACGCAATAGAACTCATTGACCTGCCTGGCATGTTCGCCTTGAGTGCCCATTCGCTGGAAGAGCGTATTGCTTCTGACGTCGTACTGGGCCGTATTCCGCAGTTGGAGCGACCGGCGGGCATTCTTGCCGTGGTGGACGCGACCCACCTTTACCAGGGCCTGTACCTGGTGCAACAGATGATGGAACTGGACCTGCCGGTACTGGTGGCATTGACCATGACCGATGCCGCACAAAGCAGTGGCATCAAGATAGATATTGAAGCGTTACAGCGTCGCCTGGGTGGCGTTACCGTTTGCCCGGTGGTGGCAACGACCGGGCAGGGGATGGACAAATTGCGCGCCGCACTCGCCGTACTTCCCGATGCGCCAAAGCCTGATTTGCCTTCATTCTGGCAGGAACTCTCTGCCGCCTCGGAGGAACTGTCACGCGACCTGCCAGCGACCGTGCCGAGAATAGAAATAGAGCGTGCGCTCATTGATCGCGGCAGCGATCTTGCCAATGAAGTGGCGAATTTTCTCGGCGAAGACGGAGAGCAACGCCTTGAAGACATGCGCGAGCGTTTGTTCGGCGCTGAACCACCGCTTGCCAACGAAGCCCGTCACCGTTACGGCTGGGTGCGCGAGGTGATGGATGAAGTTCGACAGGCCTCCCCGGCAATCACGACCTGGGGTTCGAGAGTTACCGCCTTCCTGAACCAGCCGATCGCCGGCACCATCGGTCTGTTTGTGGTGATGGCGATCGTTTTTCAGGCAGTATTCGCCTGGGCAACACCGCTCATGGATGTCATCGATGTTGCCGCCGCATCACTGGGTGCCTACATCACCACACAACTGCCCGACGGTGCGCTGGCAAGCTTTCTTGCCGATGGCGTAATTTCCGGTGTTGGCAGCGTCATCGTATTCTTGCCGCAGATCCTGATTCTGTTTCTTTTCATTATCGTGCTGGAAGACTCCGGCTACCTCGCTCGCGCCGCCTACCTGATGGACCGTACGATGAGATCGGTCGGCCTGTCCGGGCAATCCGTTATTCCCATGGTGTCGAGTTTTGCCTGCGCTGTGCCGGCCATCATGGCGACCCGCGTTATACCGAATCGCCGTGATCGCATAGCAACCATCATCGCGGCACCGTTCATGACCTGCTCTGCAAGATTGCCTATTTATGCGCTGCTCATCGCCGCATTTGTACCGCCACAAAAGTTCGGCATCCTCAACCTGCAGGGAATCGTGCTGTTCGGCTTGTACATGTTGGGAATTATTGCCGGTTTGCTGACGGCACTGATGCTGAAGAAGACCGCGTTACACGGACCAAAACCTTCTTTTGCGTTGATGCTGCCGGAATTCCGCCGCCCGAATTGGCGCACTGTCCTGATGCAGTTATTCGGTCGGGTAAAGATTTTTCTAAAACGAGCCGGCACTGTAATTTTTGCTGTTGCCGTAATTGTCTGGGCGCTGGCGTATTACCCACGCTCCAATGCTATTCAAACAAACCTTGCTGAACTTGAGACACAGGCGACCATCAGCCTGTCGGGTGAATTGCTGGATTCACGCCTGGCGGAACTGCAACATCAGGCCGCTTTTGCCCAGCTTGAACAAAGCTGGTTAGGACGCGCCGGCAAGTTTGTCGAGCCACTGTTTGTACCGCTTGGCTGGGACTGGAAAATTTCAGCGGCAGTGATTGCCGGTTTTCCGGCGCGCGAAGTTGTCGTGGCCGTATTGGGCACCGTCTATGCGCTCGGCGATAACGCCGATGAGGCGACGTTGGCGCAAAGATTGAAAACGGCTACCCGGCCAGACGGTTCGCTCGTGTTTACCTTGCCGATGGTAATCGGTCTGCTGATTTTTTACGCCTGCTGCCTGCAATGCGCGGCGACACTGGCGGTTATCCGGCGCGAGACCAACGGCTGGGCATGGCCTGCATTTGCGTGGGTTTATATGACGACGCTCGGCTATCTTGGCGCGTTATTTGTCTATCAGGTCTGGGGTACCTAGCAGTCTGTTGAAAAAACCATCCGTGGTTTTTTCAACATCGTCATTCGAAAAACAAAGTTTTTCAACAGGCTGCTAGTAAAAACGGAAGACCCCCCCCCGGCTTTGCCGGGGAGGCAGCCCAAGTTTGACAATTGCGGAAATTGCAAAGTAAGTTCAAAGCGTAGCGGCGAAAATTTGTACCAGGGAGAAATTATTAGACGAACAATCGCCCGCTGGGCGGGCTCCTACAGGTGCTAACAAGAATTGTAGGAGCCCGCCCAGCGGGCGAAATCACTACGCCCAGCAGTCCCGTTAAGCCGCTTTGAGCGGCTCACAAACTAAAGCCCCCGGCTTTGCCAGGGGACACTTACCCGCTGTCATCAATCGCGGCAAGGCCTTCACTCACCGACAGCAAAATCCTCCAGCGCCTCACCACCACCCGCACTCTTGAGCAAAATTTCGACTCTCTGCTCTGCTTCTTTGAGCGCTGCCTGGCAGCCACGGGTCAGTTTGATGCCTTCCTCGAATTTCTTCATCGCTTTCTCCAGCGGCAGATCACCACTTTCCAGTTCTTCGACCAGGGCCTCAAGATCGGCCAGAGATTTTTCGAGGTTTATGTTTTTCTTTGCGCTCATGCTGAAAAGTTCCACGCGGTGAGGTGTCACAGAGCCATGTACGCTACAGGTGCCCTTGGCGAGGGTCAATTGCCGCTGGTGAATCAATTTCATGTTGTGGTTTTGATCGCTACATCCGTTGACATTCAGGGCCTACAGGCAAAAAGTCAAAACGAATTAGAACAAGTCTAATCAATCATCCGACGTACAAACGAGGAACCACCATGTCACTGAAAGGCAGCAAAACCGAAGACAATCTTAAAGACGCATTCGCCGGTGAATCACAGGCGAATCGCCGTTACCTGTACTTTGCAGCAAAAGCGTACATCGAGGGCTACAACGACGTCGCGGTCGTATTTCGTTCGACCGCCGAGGGCGAAACCGGCCATGCTCACGGGCATCTTGAGTATCTCGAAGAGACCGGCGATCCGGCAACGGGATTGCCAATAGGCCCAACCTCGGACAATCTCGCCGCAGCAATTGCCGGTGAAACGCATGAGTACACCGACATGTACCCGGGCATGGCCAAGACTGCCCACGATGAGGATTTCGAGGAAATTGCCGACTGGTTCGAGACGCTGGCCAAAGCCGAGCGTTCGCACGCGAACCGTTTCCAGAAGGCGCTGGATACGCTCGACGACTAAGACTGCAAAAAAAAGGTCGGATGATTCCGGCCCTTTTTCCTGGCGATGACGATTCCCACCAACAAACGCGAGGGCAGCCTCGAGGCGCCTACCCGGCATCCGCTCGACTGGCAGTCCGAAGAATTTCACGACGAGTCATCCCTGATGACCGAACTCGAGCGCGTGTTCGACATCTGTCACGGTTGCCGGCGTTGTTTCAACCTGTGTAACTCTTTTCCGACACTGTTCGATGCGGTCGACGAATCGGAGAGCATGGAGCTCGATACCGTACCGAAATCGGTTTACTGGGACGTCGTCGACAATTGTTACCTGTGCGACATGTGCTACATGAGCAAGTGCCCCTATGTACCGCCGCATGAATGGAACGTCGACTTTCCACACCTGATGCTGCGCGCGAAAGCGCTGCGCTACAAAAAGCAGGGCGCGAGTAAACGCGATCGTATTTTGTCGGCAACAGACACAGTAGGGCGCCTGGCGGGCATCCCGGTGGTCGTGCAAGCGGTCAACGCTGTGAATCGCAGCAAGCTCGGCCGCAAAGCGCTGGAAAAAACGCTGGGCGTGCATCGCGATGCGCCGCTGCCACAATACTATTCCAAAACAGCGCGGCAACGGCTGGATGTACTGCATGATGAAAAAGGCGAGCGCGCCCAGGCGACCGCGAACACGAGCGGCAAGGTCGTTCTGTTTTCAACCTGCTACGGCAATCGTAACATGCCGGCGCTGGCAGAGGACCTGGTTGCCGTGTACGAGCACAATGGCATCCCGGTTGCTATTGTTGAGAAAGAGGTGTGCTGTGGCATGCCAAAACTTGAACTGGGTGACCTCGAAGCCGTCCGCAAGGCGAAAGAGATCAATATCCCAAGCCTCGTCTACTGGGTCGATAGGGGTTGGGATATTGTCACGCCGATACCTTCGTGCACACTGATGTTCAAGCAGGAACTGCCGCTGATGTTTCCTGACGATGCGGATGTCATCAAAGTACGCGATGCCATGTTCGATCCCTTCGAGTACCTGATGCTGCGCCACAAAGACGGCAAGCTGAATACTGATTTCAAAAAATCGCTCGGCAAGATGGCCTACCAGGTGCCGTGTCATTTGCGCGTACAGAACATTGGTCTCAAGACACGTGATCTGCTGGCGATGGTCCCGGGTACAGAAATAGAGACTATCGAACGTTGTTCAGGGCATGACGGAACGTATGCGCTAAAAAAGGAATTTCATGAAATCTCCAGGAAGATCGCCCGTCCGGTTGTCAATAAAGTAAAAAAGGCAGATGTGGATCACTTTTTCAGTGATTGCCCGATGGCGGCCGAACAAATCGCCCAGGGGCTGGAGAATAAAGACGCCGAGCACCCGCTTGGCTTGTTACGCACTGCCTACGGCATTTGAGAGCGACGTGGAAAAACTGACCAGAGAAGGACTTCTCAGCCTGGAAGCCTATGCAGGGAAACGGGACCAGTTTCGTGAAGAAGTGATGGCCCACAAGCGCAACCGGCGCCTGTCCCTGGGTACCAACGCGACCTTGTATTTTGAGGACCGGCTGACGATGCAATACCAGGTCCAGGAGATGCTGCGGATAGAACGCATCTTCGAAGCAGCGGGCATAGAAGATGAGCTGGCCGCCTACAATCCGCTGATCCCGGATGGTGCAAACTGGAAAGCCACGTTCATGATCGAGTTTCCGGAAGTTGACGAACGCAATGCGATGTTGCGCCGGTTGATTGATATAGAGAACAAAGTCTGGATGCAGGTTGGTGACCTGGAGAAAATCTGGCCGATCGCCGATGAAGATATGGACCGCACCGACGCGGATAAGACCTCGGCAGTGCATTTCATGCGCTTTGAGCTAAGTGCTGAGCAGATTGCGGCACTGAAAGATGGTGCCGAACTTGCTGCCGGCATACATCATGAGAATTACCAGGTTGAAGTGCGGCCGGTGGCAGAGAATATTCGCGCATCGTTAATCGACGACCTGGACTGATACCCTCGCTCACGGCGAGGTTGGTTCTATCGTATTAGCAACCGTAGGAGCCCGCCCAGCGGGCGACAAACATTTCAGGGCATGTTGAAAACGTGCCCTGAAATGTTTGCAAAACATCAACCCACCACACCCGCCCAAACGAGGCCACCTATCGAGCTTGCGATCCGGCCACAGCGAACTCGCCCGTGCCGATAGACAGACATTCACGAGAGTTCAGCGATCGCAACTATCGTACGGCGGGCTCCTACGAACCTTTGCTACAATTTTTGGTCGCCGGATAAGGCGGGTTGGCTACGATTTTTGAGTGCGCAATTTTTGTGTTGGGCGTTAGACCACACATCCTGCTAGAATCCCAGCGGGCATTTTTCTGCTTTCGCTTGGGGCAAACGAGTAGATGAGCAAACGTTACGATGCGGCCGACATCGAGGTCCTGACGGGTCTCGAACCGGTGCGGCGCAGGCCGGGCATGTATACCGATACATCGCGGCCGAACCACCTGGTGCACGAAGTCGTCGACAACAGTGTCGATGAAGCGCTGTCCGGTCATTGCAAAAAAATAGAAGTTACGCTGCATGCCGATGGTTCCATCGAAGTCTCTGATGACGGTCGCGGCATGCCGGTCGACAAGCACCCGAAAGAAAAGATTCCCGGGGTCGAGCTGATCCTCACGCGACTGCATGCGGGTGCCAAATTCAGCAAGGACAACTACCAGTACTCCGGCGGCCTGCACGGCGTCGGCGTCTCCGTGGTCAATGCCTTGTGCAAAAATCTTGAGGTCTGGATTCGCCGCGGTGGCAAGGAATACAACCTGAGCTTTGCCGGTGGCAAGAAACGCGGCAAGCTCGAAGTGGTTGGTACCGTCGGCAAGACCAATACCGGCACGACGATCCGATTCTGGCCCGACAAGCAGTATTTCGACTCTCCGAAGATTTCAGTGTCGCGTCTCAAACATGTATTGAAGGCGAAGGCTGTGCTTTGTCCGGGCCTGACCGTGCGCCTGAAGGTCGCCAAACCGAAAGAAAAAATCGAATGGCTTTATACCGGTGGTCTTGAAGAATACCTGCTTGAGGCAATAGGCAAAGTCGAACATCTGCCCGCAGAGCCGTTCTCAGGGGCGATGGCCGGCAATCACGAAGCGGTCGACTGGGCGCTGCTGTGGCAGAACGGACAGGCAGTCACAGAAAGCTACGTCAACCTGGTGCCGACGCCGCAGGGCGGCACGCACGTCAATGGATTGCGCACCGGGCTGACCAATGCGCTTCGGGAATTCTGCGATTTTCGCAGTCTGTTGCCGCGCGGTATTCAGATTGCCCCTGAAGATGTCTGGGACGGTTTGAGTTTTGTGCTCAGTGCCAAGCTTGAGGAGCCGCAATTTTCCGGTCAGACCAAAGAGCGCCTGTCGTCGCGCGAATCAGCAGCCTTTGTTGCCGGTGTGATCAAGGACAGTTTCGCCTTGTGGCTGAATCAGCACCCGGAAACCGGAGATGCGATCGCGCAGCTTGCCATCACCCGGGCGCAGCAGCGAGTTAAGGATGCCAAAAAAGTCGTCCGCAAGAAAATCGTTTCCGGACCGGCGCTGCCGGGCAAGCTGGCCGATTGCACCTCACAGGAACCCGAGCTCTGCGAATTATTCCTGGTCGAGGGAGATTCTGCAGGTGGTTCAGCAAAGCAGGCTCGCGATCGCAATACGCAGGCGATCATGCCGCTGCGTGGCAAGATTCTGAACACCTGGGAAGTGGAAACATCAGAAATCCTGGCATCCCAGGAAGTGCATGACATCAGCGTGGCGATCGGCGTCGATCCTGCCAGCCCTGATATTGGCAGTCTGCGCTATCACAAGATTTGTATCCTGGCAGATGCCGACTCTGACGGATTGCACATTGCCACCCTGCTCTGTGCTCTTTTCCTGCGGCACTTTCGCGAGCTCGTACTTGCGGGACATATTTATGTGGCCATGCCGCCGTTGTACCGCATAGACGTCGGTAAAGAAGTTTTTTATGCGCTTGATGATGCTGAGCGGCAGGGCATCCTGGACCGAATCGACGCCGAGAAACTCAAAGGCAAGGTGACCGTAACGCGATTCAAAGGCCTTGGCGAAATGAGTCCCGGACAGCTGCGCGAAACCACGATGAATCGCGACACCCGCAGGCTGGTGCAGCTGACAATCAGTGCGAAAGATAAAACGGATCAGTTAATGGATATGTTGCTGGCGAAAAAGCGCTCAGGCGACCGGCGCAAGTGGCTTGAAGAAAAAGGCAACCTCGCAATAGTCTGACGAGGTGCGGAGGCACCATGCAAAACCAATTAAACCTTGAAGGCGTTGAACAACAACCCCTGAGGGAGTACACCGAAAAGGCCTACCTCGACTATTCGATGTACGTCATTCTCGATCGTGCCTTGCCACAAATTGGCGATGGCCTGAAGCCGGTGCAGCGCCGCATCATCTACGCGATGAGCGAGCTTGGTCTGTCGGCCGGCCAGAAGCACAAGAAATCCGCCAGAACGGTCGGCGATGTCATCGGCAAGTTCCACCCGCATGGCGATTCGGCGTGTTACGAGGCGATGGTGCTGATGGCGCAGGAATTCTCCTACCGCTATGCGCTGGTTGACGGGCAGGGCAACTGGGGCTCGACGGATGATCCCAAGTCTTTCGCCGCGATGCGCTACACCGAATCCCGGCTGCGCCCGTACGCCAGGTCGTTGCTCGTCGAACTCGGTCTCGGCACGGTTGACTGGGTACCGAATTTCGATGGCACGATGGACGAGCCGGTTGTGTTGCCGGCGCGACTGCCGAACTTGTTGCTCAATGGCACGACCGGCATTGCCGTGGGAATGTCCACCGATGTGCCGCCACACAACCTGCGCGAAGTTGCCAGCGCACTGATTCATCTGATCGATAATCCGCAAGCGACGGTCGCGCACCTGATGAAACACATCAAGGGCCCGGATTTTCCGACCGGTGGTGAACTCGTGTCACCACGTGCTGATATCAAGCAAATCTATACCACAGGCAACGGCACACTACGGTTGCGTGCTTCCTACAAGCAGGAAAATGGCGATATTATTATTCACGCGTTGCCCTACCAGATTTCCGGCAGCAAGATTCTCGAACAAATCGCCGCGCAAATGCGCAACAAGAAACTGCCGCTCGTTGAGGATTTGCGCGACGAGTCGGATCACGAAGATCCGATTCGGCTCGTTATCACGCCCAAGTCGAAAAAGGTCGATGTCGAAGAACTGATGTCGCATTTGTTTTCCACGACGTCGCTGGAAAGAACGGTTCGCGTCAACATGAATATCGTGGCACTCGATGGACGACCACGGACGTTTAACCTGGTCGGCCTCCTTACCGAGTGGATCGGCTTCCGCAAAGATACGGTCAAGCGTCGCCTCAAGCACCGCCTGCAGATCGTAAGAGACCGTTTACACATCCTGGACGGTCTGTTAATTGCCTACCTGAGTATCGATGCCGTAATTAAAATAATTCGCACACAAGACGAACCGAAACCGGTTCTGATGAAGAAGTTCAAGCTATCAGATATCCAGGCCGAGGCAATCCTGAATCTGCGCCTGCGCAACCTGGCGAAACTCGAGGAAATGAAGATCACGGGCGAGCAAAAAGAACTGCATGCAGAGCGACTTGATCTCGAAGCAATCCTGAAGAGTGCGGCACGGTTGAAAAACCTGATCAAGGACGAAATCCTTGAAGACACTGAAGCCTATGGTGATGACCGCCGCACGACCATTATTGAGCGCGAGACCGCGCAGACCATGGATGAGTCACAGCTGGTCGCAAGCGAGCCAGTAACGATCGTCCTGTCGCAACGCGGCTGGGCGCGGGCGGCGAAAGGCCATGAAACAGACCCGTTCGCATTGAGCTACAAAACCGGTGACGCGTTCCTCGCCACAGCATTGGGCCGGAGCAATCAGCTGGCCATGTTCATCGACAGCACCGGTCGCGTCTACAGCGTTATCGCCCAGTCGCTACCCTCGGCTCGTGGTCAGGGCGAACCACTTTCAGGCCGATTCAAGCCGCCTGACGGTGCCGAATTTTGTGGCACGATGATCGGTGAGCCGAGCGACCGATGGCTGTTGGCAAGTGACGCCGGTTATGGATTTATCGCAACGCTCGAGGACCTCGTGTCGCGCAACAAGGCGGGAAAATTAATATTACGCGTGCCGGCGGGCGGCAAGGCGGTAGTACCGGCACCGGTACCACGTGATGCGGAATGCCTGATCGCAGCGGTCTCGTCCATCGGCCGGTTGCTGTGTTTTGAAATGGATGAACTCCCGGAACTCGCCAGGGGCAAGGGCAACAAGCTCATCAATATTCCGGGCAAAAAGTACAAGGAAGGCGACGAAAAACTGGTGGCAATGGCGGTCATCCAGGAGGATAGCAACCTGCAGGTACACACCGGCACGCGCATGATGACCCTGAAATGGGATGATCTCGATGGCTACTACGGCGAGCGCGCGTTACGCGGCAGAATGTTGCCCAAAGGCTGGCGGAAAGTGGAGCGCCTGTCGACGGAAGACTGACCGGTCCCGGTCGCTGATAGCCTGCAACGCGATCGGGAGCCTGTTGCCGTCTTGTAGACTGACGCGAACACTGCTATCAATCAGAAAAGAATTTCAGTTTTTTATTCTAATCGTGAGTGGCATCAATATGATGAAGAACACCCTGGTTGTGTCCAAGCTCCTTGTTTTCCTTTTCCTCGTCGCTAACTCAGGCTCAACATTTGCACAAAACGATGACGACGCTCGAAGCTTCGATCCGGAAGCAAGGTTGAAGGAGTTGGGAATTGTTTTGCCTAAGCCGCCGCAACCGGTTGCCAACTATGTGAACGGCGTGCGCACAGGCAACCTGATATTCCTGGCAGGCAAAGGGCCCAAGCGTGCAGACGGCAGCGAAATAATCGGTAAGCTTGGCGACGATGTCAGCATAGAACAAGGCTATGAAGCGGCACGCCTTACTGCCATAAATCAGCTGGCCGTATTGAAAGAAATGCTGGGTGACCTGAAAAAAGTGAAGCGCATCGTGAAGGTTCTGGGTATGGTCAATTCGGATCCGGCATTCGTGGAACAACCGAAAGTAATAAACGGTTTCTCCGACCTGATGGTGGCGGTTTTCGGCGAGAGAGGCCGGCATGCGCGTGCGGCAGTGGGAATGGCTTCTTTACCAAGAGGTCAGGCGGTTGAGATCGAATTAATCGTAGAAGTTGAAGATTAGGCCTGGTATTTCATGCGTATCCGCTATTAGCACCAACGTCATTGCGAGCCCGAAGGGCGCGGCAATCTCTTGACGCTGTTGTGTGGCTTCGTTCTGAGCTGCTATAACCTGATAGAGGTTGCCGCGCCCTTCGGGCTCGCAATGACATCGATTCTTTCACTATCCAGGCGAGACTGAATTACACAGGAAACTAAAGAGCATGAAAACTGCAAAAGATAAACTGGTTCGCTATTCATTTTTTCTGCTTGCCGGCCTGGTTTCAATGCAGCTCGCGGCGCAAACCAATCCTCTCTGGACGCAGCAAAAAGTAAAAAACTATTTGCCGCACATGACCGTCCCGGAAGTAGAGGGACTACTGGAAAAGTCCGACCTGGTGATCATCCCGGTCGCGTCTCTTGAACAACATGGCAACCATCTGCCAATCGGCACGGATTTTATTAACGGCGTGGAG
>SMVA01272085.1_pt1 | contig 23881 bp, 27 predicted proteins | sample 2456451 | NCBI WGS metagenome assembly SMVA01 (sample SAMN11095933, study PRJNA526329) | marine sediment metagenome | biome: Marine sediment; feature: Surficial sediment; material: Deep marine sediment; isolation source: Hadal surficial sediment | place: Pacific Ocean | collected 2014-05 | depth... | reverse complement strand
CGGCCGGGTAAAGCGGCAGGACGTGTATCGGGCCCTCGCTATGAGGCGCTGGTGGATGCGATCAAATCAGTGCTGGCGGCGGCGATTGAGCAGGGAGGCACGACTCTGCGTGACTTTGTCGGCGGTGATGGCAAGCCGGGTTATTTTCGTCAGCAGTTGAATGTCTACGATCATGCCGGTGAACCCTGTCCCCGCTGTGGCCGGGAATTGCGCGAGAGCAGACTGGCACAGCGCAGCACCGTCTACTGCAGCTACTGCCAGAGTTAGTTACTGCCCCCGCCAAACTTGTTGCGCAGGGCCTCGTTCACGGGTGTTGAAACGAAGGCCGAGATGTCGCCATCCATGGAGGCGATCTCGCGAACCAGTGACGAGGAAATGTAGGAGAGGTGCTCCGACGGCGTCAAAAACACCGACTCGAACTCCGGGTACATGGCGCGGTTCATATTGGCCAACTGGAACTCGTATTCGAAATCCGCAACGGCCCGCAAGCCGCGCAACACACAACGTGCGTTTTTACTCTTGGCGAAGTCAATGAGCAGGTTGCTGAATCCACAAACTTCAATATTATCGAGATGGGAGAGGGATTCCTCGCACAGGCTCTTGCGCTCTTCGAGATTGAACAGGGGTGATTTCTTTTCGCTCCAGGCGATGGCGATAACCACGTGGTCAAAGAGTCGGGCGGCCCGCTCAACCAGGTCGACATGACCATTGGTGATCGGATCGAAAGTACCGGGGTAGATCACTGTTTTCATCACTGTTCTGCCATTGTTGGGGCGCATGTGCCCAGCCTGCGCATGCTAAACAAATTATAGCCGACGAACAAATAGCTGGTAGCGTACTTCGCCGGCCTGTTTTTCCCGCTTCAACTCCCAGCTCGGCGGCACCACCGGTGTTTCCTCACGGGCGCCGGACTCCAGGTAGATTTGCGCGGTGGTTGCCAGCCAGGCCCGGGCCTCCAACAGTTCACAGGCCCGGGACAGCAGGTTCTGCTGAAAAGGTGGATCGAGAAACACGATATCGAAGCCCTGGCCGGGGGCGGGCGTATCTTGCAGCCAGCGCAGACTGTCGCACTGGCTGGTATCGGCGGAGTTGCAATCGAGCTTGTCCAGGTGTTGACGGATGGCGGTGATGGCAGTGCCTGCGGTATCGATGAAAACGCAGTGTCCGGCCCCCCGTGACAGGGCTTCCAGCCCGAGCGCGCCGCTGCCACTGAACAGGTCGAGACATCGGCTGCCGTGAATCTCGGCGCCGAGCCAGTTGAACAGGGTCTCCCGAACACGGTCAGGGGTTGGTCGAAGTCCGGGTGATTCCACAAACTGCAGCTTTCTGCCCCGCCACAGACCACCGATTATTCGCAAGCGGCCCTGGTTCGCGCCGCGCCTGTCGCCCATTACCGTGACCCTTCCATAGGTGGTAGGATACGCGTTTTTTCCAAGCGATAGACATGAAATATTTCCAGCGCGATAAAGCCAAAAAGGAAATCCGGTGCGACACGGATGCGCCGGCTGAGGACTCCCCCCGCGCCACGATAGATACCGCGACCGGGGAGGCTCCCGCCGCTATACCCGCGCAGGTCACCGAGCAATCACCCGGGGTATTCAGCAGGCTCAGGCAGGGCCTGAGTCGTACCAGCAATCAGCTTGCCGCTGGTGTGGGGCGGTTGTTTCTGGGCCGCAAGGAGATTGATGCGGCGTTAATGGAGGATCTGGAGTCGGAGTTGCTGGTGGCCGACGTTGGTGTGGAAGCCACATTAGACATCGTGGGGCGCCTGGCGGAGCGGGTCTCGCGCAAGGAGCTGGCTGACGGAGATGCGTTATACGGTGCCCTGCAGCAAGAATTGCTGGAGATAATCGCTCCCTGCGAACAAGCACTGGTCCCGGATCGGGGCAAGCCGCCCTATGTCATTTTGATGGTGGGGGTGAACGGTGCCGGCAAGACCACGACGGTCGGCAAGCTTGCACACCGTTTCCAGGCAGAGGGACGCTCGGTGATGCTGGCGGCCGGGGATACCTTTCGGGCCGCTGCAGTGGAACAGCTGCAGGTCTGGGGTGAGCGCAACCGGGTACCGGTGATTGCGCAACAAACAGGCGCCGACAGCGCCGCGGTTATTTTTGACGCACTACAAGCGGCACGGGCGCGCAACATTGATGTGTTAATTGCCGACACCGCCGGGCGCCTGCACAATAAAGACAAGCTGATGGAGGAGCTGAAGAAGGTCGTTCGAGTGCTGGCAAAACTCGATGCCAGTGCGCCCCACGAGGTGATGTTGGTGCTCGACGCAGGCATGGGGCAGAACGCGCTGGCCCAGGCCGAGCACTTTCGCGAGGCGGTCGGTGTCAGCGGTATTACACTGACGAAGATGGACGGCACCGCCAAGGGCGGTATCATCTTTGCAATTGCCCGCAAGCTCGGCCTGCCGATTCGCTTTGTGGGCGTCGGTGAAAAGGTCGAGGATCTGCGGCCTTTTGTCGCGCGGGAGTTTATCGATGCACTGTTCGCACAACAAGCTGATTAATGATCACATTTGATCGCGTCTCAAAGCGCTATCCAGAGGGCCATGAAGCCCTCAGTGAACTCAGTTTCAACATTGCGCGGGAAGAACTGGTATTTTTGACCGGTCACAGCGGGGCGGGCAAAAGCACCTTGCTGAAATTGATCATGCTGATGGAACGGCCCAGTCGCGGCCAGGTGCTGATCAATGGGCAGAACCTCAAAGGGCTGCGATCATCACAGATTCCACTATTGCGTCGCCAGATTGGCGTTGTTTTCCAGAATCACCAGCTGCTGTTTGATCGCAGCGTATTCGACAATGTCGCCCTGCCGCTGTTGATTGCCGGTTACAGTCGGCGCGATACAGGGCGCCGGGTAAGGGCTGCACTCGAAAAAGTAGGCTTGCTCTCCCGGGAGAAGGCTATGCCGGTCACGCTTTCCGGAGGAGAACAGCAGCGGGTTGGCATTGCACGAGCGGTGGTGAACAAGCCGAATATCCTGCTGGCCGATGAGCCCACGGGAAACCTGGACCCGGCGCTATCTGCAGAAATCATGTCGCTGTTTGAACAGTTCAACCAGGTTGGGGTGACCGTGCTGATTGCCAGTCATGACCTGGCACTGATATCCCGTATGCGGCATCGCATTATTACCCTGCGGGAGGGACGGCTGATCATGCCCAGGTTGGAGCCCTCCTGATGGCGGCAAATGGACGCAGGGAAGGCGCCAGCCAGAGCCGGACGGGGTTTGGGGACCGGTTTCGCTCATGGTTGCAGCACCATCGCAGGTCGTCTGTGGATAGCCTGCAACGGCTGATGTTGAGCCCATTCTCCAGTGTGTTGACCTGGCTGGTGATCGGAATTGCCCTGGCGATGCCGGTGGGATTGTCGATAGCCCTGGAGAACGCGCGAACGGTAAGTGGCAGTTGGGACAGCGCCGCACAGGTATCGGTGTTCCTGCATACGGAGTTGTCTCTGGAAGCTGCCCAGCGCGTAGAACAGAGTCTGCGCGCGCGCGAGGATATAGCGGCCACCCGCCTGGTGACCCGTGAGGAAGCGCTGCAGGAGTTCCAACAATTGTCCGGGTTTGGTGATGTGCTGCGCAACCTGGACGATAATCCGCTGCCCAATCTTATTCTGGTCACCCCCAGGCAGACCCAACTTGACGGCGAGCAAGCACTGGCGCTACAGGCAGAGCTTGAGCAGCAACCGGGCGTTCAGCGGGCTGTGCTGGATATGGCCTGGGTACAAAGGCTCAATGCATTGATGCACCTCAGTCAGCGGATGGTGATGGTATTGGGTGTGATACTGGCGTTCGGGGTACTTCTGGTGATCGGCAATACCATCCGCCTGGCCATCGAAAACCGGCGCGAAGAAATTGTGGTAGTAAAACTGGTGGGCGGTAGCGATGCCTTTGTACGCCGGCCATTTCTATATACCGGGCTCTGGTATGGGCTCGGTGGCGCGGTATTGTCCTGGCTCATCGTCAGTGCTGCCCTGTGGGGCATCAGGGGCCCCCTGTCGGCCCTGGCTCTGCTCTACCAGAGTGATTTTCACTTGCAGGGTCTGGGTGCAGAGGGCGGGCTGCTGCTGCTCCTGCTGGGGAGTTCCCTGGGTCTGGTGGGTGCCTGGTCAGCGGTGGCGCGTCACCTGGCGGCTATACAGCCTCAGTAAGACACTGTTTTATAACGGCTATTAATAACAAACTGACAAAAAAGGGAACTTTTCTACCGTTAGCACTCTAATACAAAGAGTGCTAGAATCTGCGGCCGATTTATGGAGAGAAACCTATGAACACAAGTCTTGCGCCTGTTGACCAGTTAGTACCCGGAGCCAATCTTGGCGCCTATGTACAGGCCGTCAGCAGTATCCCCGTGCTCAGCCTGGAGCAGGAGAAGAAGCTGGCTGAGGATTTGTTCTACAAGGAAGACCTCGAAGCTGCCCGCCAACTGGTTATGTCGCACCTGCGCTTTGTAGTCCACATCGCTCGCAGCTACAACGGATACGGTTTGTCAGAAGCAGACCTGATCCAGGAGGGCAATGTCGGCCTGATGAAGGCGGTCAAGCGTTTCGACCCCGAGCGGGGTGTGCGCCTGGTGTCTTTCGCCGTGCACTGGATCAAGGCGGAAATCCATGAATTTGTTTTACGCAACTGGCGTATCGTCAAGGTGGCAACCACCAAAGCGCAGCGCAAGTTGTTTTTCAATCTTCGCAGCAAGAAAAAGCAGCTGGGTTGGTTGAACCAGGCAGAAGCCGAGGCCGTGGCCGCTGATCTCGGCGTGGATGTGGCTGAAGTCCAGCGAATGGAAGGGCGTCTCAGTGCTTTTGATGTCACCTACGAGAGCCCGGTTGATACCGACGACGAGGACGCCTGGCAGGCACCCGCCAACTATCTGGAGGACAAACGCCAGGATCCCGCAGTGATGGTGGAACAAGCGGATTGGCAGCACAGCAGTGAGCAGGCTTTGCACCTGGCCCTGAGCGCCCTGGATGAGCGCAGTCAGGATATTCTGGCGCAGCGCTGGCTGGCTGAGGACAAGGCCACCCTGCATGAGTTGGCAGACAAATACGGTGTCTCTGCAGAGCGCATACGCCAGCTCGAACAGAATGCCATGAAAAAACTGCGGATGCGCCTGGACGCCTGAGGCGATCCTCACATGGCTCGCTGGTTTATTATTCTCGCCGCCCTCAGCGGCATGTTATCAGTTGGTTTGGGTGCGTTTGGCGCCCACGCACTCAAATCCCATCTCGACCAATACGCGCTGTCGATTTACCAGACAGCGGTCCAATACCAGTTCTACCACAGCCTGGCCCTGCTAGCGGTCGGGCTCCTCTGCCTGTGGCAGCCCCAATCCCGATTGCTGTTGGCAAGTGGCATCGCTTTTCTCATCGGCATTCTGGTTTTCTCCGGCAGCCTCTACCTGTTGAGCTTCACCGGCATTCGCTGGTTGGGAGCCATCACCCCCATTGGAGGCCTGGCTTTGATTGCAGGCTGGGCCTTGTTACTGGTGACAGCCTGGGGATTGCCAGAGCTTCGATGACCGATAATCCGCAACACAGACCCATTCGCAGTTTTGTTGTGCGCCCGGGGCGTATAACCGCGGGTCAGCGTCGCGCGCTGGAAGATAACTGGCCGCGCTGGGGTGTCGACCGCGCCGCCGGCCTGCTGGACCCCCACCGTGCATTCGGCAGACAGGCACCGCTGGTGCTGGAGATTGGCTTTGGTATGGGACAGTCCCTGGCGGAGATGGCTGTGAACGCGCCGGACACCAACTACCTGGGTATTGATGTGCATCGCCCGGGTGTTGGCAGGCTGCTGCACAGCCTGCAAGAACAGGGCATCGATAATGTTCGGATGTATTGTGATGATGCCGTGTTGGTGCTGCGTGAATGCATCGCCGAGGCCAGTCTTGATGGTATACAGATATTCTTTCCCGACCCCTGGCACAAGCAGCGCCACCATAAACGTCGGTTGATAAAAGGCGACTTTATCGACCTGTTATGCAGCAGGCTTAAACCCGGGGGTTTCCTGCATCTGGCCACCGACTGGGAAAATTATGCCGAGCAAATGCTGGAACTGCTCACCGCAACAACATTGGAGAATACGGCGGGGGTGGGTCAATACAGCCCGCGCCCGCGCTCGCGTCCGCTGACCAAGTTTGAGAAGCGCGGTCAGCGGCTCGGCCACGGCGTGTGGGACCTGGTGTTTCGCCGCGAGGTGGCTATGGCCTAGAAAAACTCGGCGATCACCGAGTCCAGGAAACGCCGGCCGCGAGCGCTGGCCTGTACCCGCCCATGGACGAGTTCCAGCAGGCCCTGCTCTTGCAGTCCGGCCATTTTTTCATCCAGTACTGCGACCGCGAGCCCCGTATGGCGGCTAAAGGTTTGCAGATCGAATCCATCAACCAGTCGCAGGGCATTGAGCATAAACTCGCCGATAAGATCTGTTTCTGACAGCTTGCGCGACTGCACCCGTAGCGCGCCCGGCTCGGCAGCCAAATACTCTTCCGGTTGGCGTCGTTTGGCGAAGCGCGTTACCTGCCCTTGGCCAGTGAGGGTCAATTTGCTGTGGGCCCCCGCTCCGATCCCCAGGTAGTCGCCAAACTGCCAGTAGTTCAGGTTGTGTTTGCAGGCGTGGCCAGAGCGGGCATAGGCGGAAACCTCATAGCTCTCATAACCCTCCCGGGCCAGCAGTGCTTCACCGCTATCCTGAATATTGCCGAGTATGGATTCACCCGGCAGCAATGGTGGCCGCTTGTAGAACTCGGTATTGGGTTCGATCGTCAGCTGGTACCAGGAGAGGTGTGGTGGTCGGCAGTCGATCGCGGTTTGCAGGTCAGTGCGGGCGGATTCGAGGGACTGGCCGGGCAGTCCGTGCATCAGGTCTATATTGAAGCTCTTTAGTCCCACAGACCGCGCCATTTCAATGGCGGCGAGGGCCTGGTCGCTGTTGTGCACCCTGCCCAGGGCTTGCAGTAGCTGGTTATCGAAGCTTTGTATTCCCAGCGAGATGCGGTTTACACCGGCGCTGACAAAGTCGGCGAACTTGTCCGCCTCGGCGCTGCCCGGGTTGGCTTCCAGGGTAATTTCTGCATCCGTCTCTACGGCCACCCGGTGGTTGACGCCCTCCAGCAATCGTCGCAGCGCAGCGCCGGAGAACAGGCTGGGGGTGCCCCCCCCTATAAAAATGGATTGCAACGATCGCCCCTGCACATAAGCCAGGTCTTGCTCCAGATCCCCTAACAAGGCGTCGATGTAGTCGGCTTCCGGTAGCGTATCCCGGGACTCGTGGGAGTTGAAATCGCAGTAGGGGCATTTGCGCTGGCACCAGGGAATATGGATATACAGGCTTAGCGGCGGCAGCCACAGCTCGCTCATGTAAATTCGTGCTGTAGTGTCGCCAGCAGTAACTGCATCGCCTTGCCGCGATGACTGATGCTGTTTTTAACCGCAGGCGTTAATTGTGCGGCGCTGCAATCCAGTTCGGCAACGTAGAACAGCGGATCGTAGCCGAAACCGCCATCTCCGCACGCTGTCTCCAGAATGCGGCCCTCCCAGCTGGCCTGGCAAATCAGCGGATTGGGATCTTGCCAATGCCTGAGGTAGACCAGGGCGCAGTGATAACGAGCGCTGCGCTGTGCCGGTGCAACGCCCTCCAGTTCACGGAGTAATCTGCGGTTGTTGTCAGCATCGCTGGCAGACTCGCCGGCGTACCGGGCCGAGTAGATGCCCGGCGCGCCGTCCAGCGCGTCTACCTCGAGGCCCGAGTCATCGGCAATGGCCGGTATGCCACAGTGATGAGCGGCGGCATGGGCTTTGAGCAGCGCGTTTTCGACAAAACTGTCACCGGTTTCTGCCGCTGCTGGCGTGGCGAAATCAGCCTGTGCAAGCACCTGGCACTGCCAGTTTGCCAACAGCTGCTTGAACTCTGCCAGTTTGCCGGGATTAGCGCTGGCCAGGACCACGCGATGTGGTATTTCAGTCGACATAAACCTTGTGCTGAAACTTGAGTTGCCTGGAGCGCTTCGCGCCTTCAGGCAGCAGGGTGATATTAAAGAAACGCAGCTCGCCATCACTGAATTCGAAGTCGGCAATATAGTAAATGGCGCGTCCATCGCGTATCTCACGAAATTCGAGAAACTGGTTCTGGAACAGGTCCCAGGTTCGCCCCTCCAGGTGGGCGCTTGCAGCTGTGTCACTCCCGTCCGGCAGTCGCCGGCGAACGGCCAGGTTGATGAAGGCACGATTTTTGCCCCGCACGATCTGGTAGCGGCTGGCAATGGCCGGGTCGATAAAGGTGCTGTTAACGACGCTGTAATGAACCTCGAAATCACCGAATATCTCAGACTCTGCGGCGGACAGCGGGGACAGTAGCAGCAGTCCCAGCAGGGCTAGTGTGTGGGAAAGTCGACGGCTGTTCATTGGCTGAGGGTTGTCCACTGGCTGAAGGCTATCCACTGGCTGAAGGCTCCTCATCGGCTGATATGATAAATAGCGGTGCTTGCAAACAGGTTGGGCCACAGTCCCGCCAGGGTTTGCCCACCTGGACCCTGGCCAATCATGTCCCGGTGCAGTATGCGGATATCCCGCTCCCTGCACAGCTGCTCAAAATCGCGTACCGTGCAAAAGTGGATGTTGGGTGTGTCGTACCAGGCATGGGGCATAAACCGGGATACGGGCATCCGTCCCCGCGCGCCCAGGTAAATCCGGCAGCGCCAGTGACCGAAATTGGGGAAGGTCACAATGCATTCACGACCAATGCGCAACATCTCATCCAGTATCCGATCCGGCGCGCGCACGGCTTGCAGCGCAAGCGCCATCACCACAGTATCGAAGCTGTCATCACTGAAGTTTGCCAGCCCCGCATCGAGGTCCTGCTCGACAATATTCAGCCCCGCGGCGATGGCAGCCGTTATATTTGCCTGATCTATTTCCAGCCCCAGTCCATTGACTTGCCGTTCGCGCTGTACCTGCTGCAGGAATTCACCATCACCGCAGCCAAGGTCCAGCACCCGGGAGCCCATGGCGATCCACTGCAATATGTGTGTCAGGTCCTGGCGCATCAAACGGCCCCTCGCACACGGTTCATATAGGCCGTAAAGACATCTATATACCGGGGAATTGGCAACAGGAAGGCGTCGTGTCCCTGGTCAGCTTCGATTTCTGCGTAAGATACCGACTTGCCGGCGGTGATGAGGGCATCGACAATTTCACGGGAGCGACGTGGGGAAAATCGCCAGTCGCTGCTGAAAGAGATCACCATGAATGAGGCGCTGGCGTGGCTAAAGGCCTGCACCGGGTCATCCTGATACTCTCTCGCCAGGTCGAAGTAATCCAGGGCATGGGTCATCAGCACATACGTGTTGGCGTCAAAGCTCTCGGAAAAAATACTACCCTGGTGTCGCAGGTAGCTCTCTACCTGGAACTCCACGCTTTCGTCGCTACCCTGGGCGAAAGAGCCGGAACGCAGGTCGCGGCCGAACTTGTCGGCCATGGCGTCATCCGAGAGGTAGGTGATGTGACCGACCATACGCGCAATCGAGAGCCCCATTTTGGGGACCACACCAAATTGCTGGTAATTTCCCTGGTGAAAATCGGGGTCTGAAAATATCGCCTGGCGAGCTATTTCATTGAAAGCGATATTCTGGGCACTGAGCTTGGTGGCGGCTGCGATAACGATGCAGTGTTTCACTCGTTGGGGGTATTCCAGCGCCCAGCGCATGACTTGCATGCCGCCCAGGCTGCCGCCGATAACAGCGGCCCAATGGCCGATACCCAGCCTGTCCGCCAGCATGGCCTGGCTGTTAACCCAGTCGCGGGCACGCAGTGGCGGGAAGTCCGGGCCATACACGGCGCTGGTTTTCGGATTAATGCTGAGGGGCCCGGTGGAGCCGTGGCAGCCGCCGAGGTTGTTCAGGCTGACAACGTGGAAATGATTGGTATCGATCGGTTTACCCGGGCCGATACAGTGCTCCCACCAGCCCGGCTTGCGCTCCTCCTGGTCGTGATAGCCGGCGGCATGATGGTGTCCGCTGAGGGCATGGCAGATCAGCACTGCATTGCTGCGGTCCTCGTTGAGAGTGCCATAGGTTTCATAGACCAGTTCGAACTCGGGCAATTTGCGGCCGCAGGCCAGTTGCAAACCTTCGGCAAAGTGTTCGCGTTGAGGGGTGACAAGGCCGACATTGCCTGGCTCATCTACCGATGACAGGCCCTCACTCACAGGCCGATGACCAGGGCGGGGTGCAAGCCCACCCCGGCCGCTGCGTGGCGCAGGAAGATCTGTACCACGTTGATACCAATAAATACCACAATCGGTGACAGGTCCAGCCCACCCATGGCAGGCAGCAGCCGTCGGCAGGGCGCCATAATCGGTTCGGTCAGCTGGCGGAGCAAAGATACGGCGGGATTGCCGCTACCCGGTGCGATCCAGCTGAGGATAATCATGGCCAGTATCGCGAAGAAGTAGAAATTGACCAGCAGCCCCGTCAGGCCGATGATCGCCCACACAAGCAGTAGCAGGGGATTGGGTAAGCCGTAACCACCGAGCAGGAGAATTGAGACAATGGACAGCACTTGCAGGAGCAACAACAGCACTACTACCCCCCATAGTCCGGGGGCTATTTTCTGCAGCGGATTTAGCAGGGGGCTGGTGACCTTTAGCACAAACTGGCTGATCGGATTGTAAAAGTCAGCTCTGCTCTGCTGCAATAGCAGCCGCACCAATACCAGCAGCAGCAACAGGCTCAAGACCGTCTGTAGCAGGTAACTCGAAACTTCTGTAATAGCACCCATATCTGTTCCTATCCCATTTCCCGGGCCATTTCGGCGGCCCTGTCTGCCGCTGCGCGCATGGCGGTTGCCACCGTCGCCCGCAGGCCCGATGCCTCAAAACTCTCGATGGCCCGCTCTGTTGTTCCCCCGGGGCTGGTGACCCGGCGCCGCAGTTCCTGCAGGTCGACCTCGCCCTCTGCGGCCATACGCGCTGCGCCCAGGCCGGTCTGGATGGCCAGGGCCCGGCTGGTTTCACTGTCCAGGCCAAGCTCCTCGCCGGCCGCCGCCATAGCTTCCATAAACAGGAAAAAATAGGCGGGGCCACTGCCTGAAAGAGCCGTTACCGCGTCCAGCTGTTGTTCTGTATCGACCCAACATACAGTGCCCACCGCCGCGAGTATGTCCTCGGCGTTCTGGCGCTGCGCCGCTGAAGCGACGTGGTTGGCAATCAATGCGGTGGCGCCGCTTTGCAACAATGCTGGTGTATTGGGCATGCAGCGAACAATGGCGGTGTCATGGCCGAGGCCGTTTTCCAGGCTGGCAATACTGATGCCGGCGGCAATTGAAATGACCGTACTGCCGGCGGTACATACCGCGTCGCGGATATCTGCGGTGACGATGTGCATAACCTGCGGTTTCACCGCCAGGATCACAATATCGGCACCGGCAACGGCTTCCGGGTTGTTCTGGGTGGTCGCCACCGGGGCGAGCTGGCGCAGCCGCTGCAGCGTTTCCGGACTGGGATCACTGGCACGGATATTGGCGGCTGGCAGACCCTGCTCGATAAGCCCGCCAATAATACTGCTTGCCATGTTGCCGCCACCGATAAAGGCGATCTGTTGCTGGTTCACGCTGGGATGTCCCGATTGAAGTTAGTGGGAGCTGAGTATACACGCGCCTTGACGGCAATATCACCCGCCCCGGGGACCAAAAACTCCGGTGCCTATACGCACTATCGTGGAGCCCTCGGCAATGGCCGGCTCGAGGTCGGCAGACATGCCCATGGACAGGGTATCCAGGTGAGGCAATGTGGTTTGCAACGACTGCAGACAATGTCGCAACTGAGCGAATGCCTGTCGCTGTGCCACGGTGTCGGTACTCGCGGCAGGTATTGTCATCAATCCGCGAAAGCGTAATCCGGGCAGCTCATCGACCTCGGCGGCCAATTGCGCAAGCGCTTCCGGCGCGATACCGGACTTGCTGGACTCGCCACTGATATTGACTTGCAGGCAAATCTGCAGGAGAGGCTTTTGCGGGGGTCGTTGCTCACTGAGTCGGCGGGCAATTTTCAGGCGGTCAACACTGTGTACCCAGTCAAAATGCGCGGCGATAGCCCGGGTTTTGTTGGATTGGACAGGCCCGATGAAATGCCAGCACAGTGATAGGTCAGTGAGCGCTGACATTTTGTCCAGGGCCTCTTGCAGGTAGTTTTCGCCGAGATCGGTGACTCCGGCGGCAGCCGCAGCACGAACCGCACTGGCAGTCTGGGTTTTACTGACCGCCAGGAGTGTGACGGAGGTCGCATCACGCCGATTATTTTCCCCTGCGATGCGTATTCTGTCGCTCAGCTTTGCTATATTCTCTGCTATTGAGGTTCTGGTCATGGGCAATATTCCTGTTTGTCCGCGATCAATTATAAGAGAGCTGTGGCCAGTTCGTCGCGGTTTGAAGAGGAGAGTTGGAGGAGCTATGGATATTACTGAGCTGCTTGCGTTCAGCGCCCAACAGGGGGCATCGGATTTACACCTGTCGGCGGGGCTGCCGCCGATGATTCGTGTGGACGGCGATGTGCGCCGTATCAACCTGCCGCCGATGGACCACACAGCGGTGCACAGCCTGATTTACGAGATCATGAATGACAAGCAGCGCAAGGATTTTGAGGAGTTCCTCGAAACTGACTTTTCCTTCGAAATTCCAGGTGTGGCACGTTTCCGGGTCAACGCTTTCAATCATAACCGCGGAGCGGGCGGTGTATTCCGGACCATTCCCTCCAAGGTTTTGTCTATGGAAGATCTCGGTCTGGGCCAGGTGTTCAAGGATATCTGCATGGTGCCACGGGGTTTGTGCCTGGTAACCGGGCCCACAGGATCGGGCAAGTCCACTACCCTGGCGGCAATGGTGGACTATATCAATGACAACAAGTACCAACACATCCTCACCGTAGAGGACCCCATTGAATTTGTGCACGAAAGCAAGAAATGCCTGGTGAACCAGCGCGAAGTGCACCGCGATACCCTCGGTTTCAACGAGGCCCTGCGCTCGGCACTGCGGGAGGATCCGGACATTATCCTCGTTGGCGAACTGCGTGACCTGGAGACCATACGTTTGGCGCTGACCGCTGCCGAGACAGGCCACCTGGTGTTCGGCACCCTGCACACGACCTCGGCGGCCAAGACTATCGATCGGATCGTCGATGTGTTTCCCGGCGAGGAGAAGTCCATGGTGCGATCCATGTTGTCCGAGTCTTTGCAGGCGGTGATTTCTCAAACCCTGTTGAAGAAAACGGGTGGTGGGCGGGTGGCTGCCCACGAAATCATGCGCGGGACTTCGGCTATTCGTAACCTGATCAGGGAAGACAAGATTGCGCAGATGTACTCGGCGATCCAGACCGGGGGTGCCGTCGGCATGCAGACCCTGGATCAGTGTCTGGAGGGTCTGGTGGAAAAACGCGTGATCGACCGCGAGGTGGCAAGGGAAAAAGCCAAAGCACCGGAAAATTTCTAGGAGTTCAGCGGCTATGGATATCAACAAGTTGCTCACGTTTATGGTGAAAAAGGGCGCCTCAGACGCCTTTATTACAGAAGGCGTTGCTCCCAGTCTGAAAATCAATGGCAAAGTGATGCCGGTCTCGGACAAAGCGCTCACTGGTGAGGAGACCCGGAAGATTGTCACCGGAGTTATGAATGAGGATCAACTGGCGGAGTTCGAGCAACATCACGAGTGTAATTTCGCAGTAGCCGTGGATGGAATCGGCCGCTTTCGCGCCAGCGCCTTTTATCAGCGCAATCTCTGCGGCATGGTATTGCGTCGCATTGAGACTCATATCCCAACGATAGAGGACCTCCTGTTGCCCCCCATTATCCGGGATTTGGCAATGACAAAGCGCGGCCTGGTGATTTTTGTAGGCGCCACGGGCACGGGTAAATCTACCTCCCTGGCGGCAATGCTTGGTTACCGCAACCGCAACAGTACGGGTCACATCATCACCATTGAGGACCCGATTGAGTTCATCCATCAGCACCAGGGCTGTATCGTCACTCAGCGCGAGGTGGGTATCGATACAGAGAGTTTCGAGGTGGCACTGAAGAACACCCTGCGGCAGGCGCCGGATGTGATCATGATCGGCGAGGTGCGCGCCCGGGAAACCATGGAACACGCACTCACCTTCGCCGAAACCGGCCACCTTTGTCTTTGTACCCTGCACGCAAACAATGCCAACCAGGCCCTCGACCGCATACTGCATTTCTTCCCGTCGGAACGGCACGATCAGGTGTGGATGGACCTGTCGCTGAACTTGCGGGGTATGGTGGCACAGCAGCTGCTACCCACCAAGGATGGAAAATCGCGCCGTGCGGTGATTGAGGTCTTGCTCAACACGCCACTGGTGTCTGACATGATCCGCAAGGGTGAGGTGCATTCCCTCAAGGAGCTGATGGCCAAATCCAACGAGCTGGGTATGCAGACCTTCGACCAGGCCCTGTTTCGCCTGCACAAGGAAGGCCATATTGATGAGGAGACGGCACTTGCTCACGCGGATTCACGCAACGACCTGCGGCTGATGATCAAGCTGGATTCCAAGGACACTGATGCCCTGACAAAAGCGCCTGACTTGACTATGGCACCCGACATGGATGACAAAGGCATCAAAATGGGGCGTTAGCTGTCCCGTCGAGCCAACTCTGTAGTATCAGCTGGGCCGCCAGGCTGTCGGCGGGTTGTTCTCTATAGTCGCCCCTGTGACCCTGCTCGCGAAGTATTTCCTTTGCCTCAAAACTACTCAGGCGCTCATCCATAAATGCCACCGGCAGCTGGAAACGCCCCTCCAGGCGTCGCCCAAACTTGGTGGCGAGCCGAGACAGTTCGCTCTCGCTACCGTCCATGTTCAGGGGTTGACCCACAAGTAGTTGAGTGGGCTGCCATTCCTTCAGCAGCGTGGCAATATCGGACCAGTCAGGAATACCGTCGCGTGCGCGCAGTGTTGTCAGCGGTTGACTGGTCCCGGTAACCCGGTTGCCCACCGCAACGCCTATCTGGCGCATGCCGAAATCAAATGCGAGAACCGAGTCAGTCAGGCGTGCCCCGCCTCCACGGAAATAAGATTGAGATCCACACCGAGCTGGGCAGCAGCAGCGTTTGCTCGCAAGTGGTAAGGCGTGTCAAAAATTATGCTGCTGTCTGCGGGCAGTGTCAGCCAGCTGTTAGCCGATATTTCCGCATCCAACTGGCCCCCGGTCCAGCCCGCATAGCCGAGCGCGATCAGACAGTCGTCGGGTCCTTCACCATCGGCAATAGCCTTGAGGATATCCCGTGAGGTGGTCAGCGATATATCATCGGCAATTTGCAGGGTTGCTTCCCACTCCCGCGCTGTGTGTCGGTGCAGCACAAAACCACGATCCATATGTACCGGTCCCCCGGCCATGACCGGTATCTCGCTAAGGCGTCCGCTGGCCGACAGGTTCAGGTGCTCCAACACCTGTTCTACAGAAAGATCCAGCGGTTGGTTGATGACAATTCCCATAGCGCCCTGCGCAGTGTGCTCACAGAGATAAGTGATGCTGTGAGCGAAAATAGCATCGGTGAGGGAGGGCATGGCGAGCAGGAAATGATCGCGCAAGCTCGATTCTGAATTGTCTGTAACTGTGCCGGTTGTGCTCATTTGGGGGTGTTGCTGGAAGCTTCCAGTACCGTAAATTATGGAGTTAACCCTGTACTGAGCTTAGACGATTTTGCCTGAATTTCCATGTCCTGATGATTTCCAACATATCTGTGGTAGCTCTCAGTTCCGCTGGAAATGGATCAAAGGGGGCCGCCATGCGGACGATACGAATAGCTGCTTCATCGAGCACAGCGTGGCCGGAGGAGGAGAGAATTTCGATATTGGAGATGCTGCCATCGTGACGAATCGCTACCATCAGGCGCAGGTCGCCATAGATGCCATAGCGGCTGGACGCCACCGGATAATATCGGTTGCCAATGGCCTCGACCCGGGTGCGCCAGGCATGCAGGTAAGCGGCATCAACCGCTGCTCGCGCCGACACGGAAGTCAGTCGACGGACTCTGGGCCGCTTGGCATAGGCTTGTTGTTGCTGGTCCAGCCTTGCCTCGAGGCTGGCGATGGTCTCGTTGAGCTTTTGAATTTCCGGATTCAGGCCCTGGGCGGGTAGCGGCAAGGGCCGGGGTTCGGGTTGCTCGCGTATTTGCAGTACCTGGTCGACGGTATCGTTTATGGTCGCAACCAGGGACCGCTCTTGCGACTCGGGGCGTGGAGCACGCATCTGCGCATCCGCACCGGTCTCACGAATTCGATTGTCGCTGAAATCTGCCTGCTTGCGGGTTGTCAGCTCTGCTCGTTCCGCCAGGGTGCCGCTGCCATCCTGGTTGGATTGGGCAATGAAACGCGCTTCCTCCGGTGCTTTATCGCTGCGGTACCGGGCGAGAGTCACCTCCAGCTGTGGCGTGGCTGTGTTCTCAGGCAGGGCCGCAAAGCCCACACCGAGTATCAGCATCAGGTGCAGGCTGAAGGCAACAAACAAAAAGAAACCCAACTGGTCGTGCGCCGGTGCCGGGTGGTCAACAATATCCATGCTCTCCCCGGTTACTTTTTCCCGAGACGTGCCATTATACAATCCATGAGTTGGCCGCCAATATCCGTTTTACAAGCTGAATCGATTTCCCTGATACAGGTTGGGCTGGTGACATTGATCTCGGTGAGGTAGTCGCCGATGACATCCAGGCCGACAAATAGCAGACCCAGCTGCTTTAAGGCCGGTGCCACCTGCGCGACAATCCAGTGGTCGCGTTCAGTCAGCTCCTGGGCCACGCCACTGCCCCCAGCGGCCAGGTTGCCGCGGGTCTCGCCCGCCAGGGGAACCCTGGCCAGGCAATAGGGTACTGGCTCTCCATCTATAATGAGGATACGTTTGTCACCATTGACAATCTCCGGGATATAACGCTGGGCCATGATCGTCGTCTTGTTGTAGCCCGTCAGGGTTTCAAGGATCACATTCAGGTTGGGGTCATCTGGTTTGACCCGAAATATTGCTGAGCCGCCCATCCCGTCGAGAGGTTTGAAAATGACATCGCCGTGCTCAGCGTGGAAAGCCTTGAGCCGGTTGCTGTCGGCACTGACCAGCACCGGTGGGCAACAATCCGGAAACTGCGTGGCAAACACCTTCTCATTGCAATCGCGCAGGCTCTGGCAGCGGTTGACGATCAGACTGCCCTGCCGCTCCGCCGCCTCGAGGATGTAGGTGCTGTATATGTATTCGTTGTTGAAGGGGGGGTCTTTGCGCATGAGGACGACATCGAGTGCGGACAGCGCCTCCTCGCAGCGCTCTCCCAGCGTATAAAACCGCTCTGGATCCCGGAATACCTGCAGGGGCGCCATCGTCGCCATGGCAGCCCCCTGGTCCAGGTAGAGATCTCGCTGCTCCATGTAAAACAACTCCCAGCCGCGGTCCTGGGCTGCCCACAGCATGGCCAGGGTACTGTCCTTCTTGTAGTTGATGGCGTCGATGGGGTCCATGACCACACCCAGTTTTACACTCATCGCGGACTCCTCGAGGGCGGTAGGGGTTGCGGCTAACTTACGCAACTGCGTTGGCAGGTGCAAGCGTTGCCGGCAGGACATAGAATAGGGGGGAATTCAACAACAGGCAGTTCGACAATGACACTTCCCGACTTTTACCTGACCCTGAGTATTATTGGCGCGCTGGGGGTTGGCGCGGCGCTGATCCAGGGGCGGCGTCTGTATGTTGCCGTGGTACCGTATTTCCTGATGGCATGGCTGACCGGGGAGCTGGCACTGATACATCTTTGCTGGCAACTGGCGCTGACCGTGGTGGTCGCCCTGCTGGGAGGCTTGCAGTCGGCAGCCGGGCAGTGGGGTTTGTGCATCTATGCCCTGTCCTGGTTGGGCCTGTTGCAGCTGCACCGGCAGTCCATGGACACCGGCCTGGTGCTTGATGAGGCCCTGCGCAAGGCGCTGGGCGACAATTTTCGCGGTGATATTCCACAGCAGCGGCAGCAGGTTCTTCGCGGTGGTATCAATTCAGCTGAATGGCTGCGTCCCTTCCGTATGCAGCGCCCGGGAGTAAAAGTACATCGCAATATTTCCTACGGTGAAAATGGCAAGCGCAACCTGCTGGATGTCTACGAACCGGCGGAGCCCCGGGAAGGTGGTTTTCCAGTGTTATTGCAAGTGCATGGCGGTGGCTGGATGATCGGTGAAAAACAGCAACAGGCCCTGCCGCTGATGTACCACCTGGCCCAGCGCGGCTGGTTGTGTGTTGCCTGTAATTATCGACTCAGTCCCAAGGATGCCTTTCCGGCCCATATTGTTGACGTGAAGAGAGCCATTGCCTGGATCCGGGAGCATGGGGGTGAGTACAGCGCCAATACGGAGTTTATTGCCATTACCGGTGGCTCGGCCGGTGGGCATCTGTCTTCGCTGGCGGCGCTGACCCCCAACAAGGCGGATTGGCAGCCGGGATTTGAGGAGGCAGATACGTCCATTTCTGCAGCGGTGCCCTTCTACGGTGTATACGATTTACTGGATCGTGAGAATATCCGCACCGGCACGTCCATGGAGCCCATTCTTGAGAAGTACGTGATGCAGTGCCCTGTTGCGGAAAATCGGGAGTTCTGGGCGGACGCGTCGCCTGTTGACCATGTCAGTGAGTCAGCTCCCCCGACTTTCGTCATACAGGGCTTGCACGATTCGCTGGTCTGGGTGGAGGAAGCGCGCAGCTTTGTCAACAAACTGCGGGGCGTGTCCGAGCAGGTTGTGGCCTACGGGGAGTTACCGGGTGCCCAGCACGCCTTCGAGGTGTTCCATTCGGTGCGCACCGATCATGCGGTCAATGCGGTGACTGATTTCCTGGAGTGGTGCTACGCGCGCCGCTGAGCTAGGCCGGGGAGCCCCGTAGGCCTTGCAGAAGCATCTTAGACTTGTTCAGAGGCTGCCTGGTTTTGTTTCGGTTTTGTAAATACGCATGCCGCGCGCCTGGTAATTGGCCAGGGCGCCGGGGTGGTCCTGGCTACAGGTATCGACCACGACCCGACTCGCCCGCCAGGCCCATGCCTGGCGAATCGCTTCGCTGAGCAGGTAGCCGCCGAGACCGCGGCCAATGAATTTTTCTGCCAGGCCAAAGTAGCAAATTTCGACTTCCCCGTCGGCAGCTTTCTGGAGTTCGAAGTAACCCGCCGGCGACCCTTCGAGCCAGGCCACCCAGGTGCGCAAATTGTCCGCCTCCGCGTAGTCACGCCATTGCTCATCTGTCCACCCCCGCTTGTCGGCCCATTGCCAGGGGCCGCCCACCAGTTCATAGAGAAAGCGATTGAAGGGAGCTTGTTTGACTTTCGCCTCTACGACCGTCGCAGTACCGGGGTCAGCGGCGGCAGTCAACTCCCCGGCTGCTGTTGTCTGCAGGTACCAGACCGTGACCTCGCTCATGCCGGTTTTTCTCTCCCCACCGTGTGTTTTTTCAGCCAGAAAAACCCCGCCAGGCCAGCGATGACGGAGGCCAGAAGTATCCCGGTTTTTGCCATTAGCAGGTCATGCGGGTGGTCGACAAAGCCGAGGTCTGCAATAAAAATTGACATGGTAAAACCGATGCCCCCCAGCAGGCCTACACCGAAAACGTGTTGCATGGTGAGATCTTCGGGAAGCTCCGCCCACCTGAGTTTCAGCGTCAACCACGTAAAACCGACGATTCCGGCGGGCTTTCCCAGCAGCAGGCCTGCCACCACACCCAGGCTGACAGGGTGTGTCAGGTATTGGCCGATGCCGGCGAAGTCGATAGGAATACCGGCATTGGCGAGGGCGAATATTGGGATCACCAGGTAGGCTACCGGCAGGTGCAGGGCCTGTTCGGCGCGCTGTGCAGGTGCCTGGACCAGTTGAACGCCGCTGCCCAGAGTGGACACCAGTCCGCGGAACTGGGTGTTGTGGATAATGTCCGGGTTCTCTCGCACGGACATCTCGATCCTGGTGGTGAGCTCCTTTATCTTGTTGATGAACCGGTCCGGGTTGAACTTGGGGCGGATGGGGATGGTGAACGCCAGCACAATACCTGCAATGGTGGCGTGTATGCCGCTGGCCAGCGTCGCTGTCCACAACAGGATGCCCATCATCGTGTAGGGCAGGGGGTGGCGGATACCACCCAGCGTGAAGCTGATCAGGATAAACGTGAATATTGCCGCATACAGCAGCGCCTGCATATTCAGCGACTCGGTATAAAACACCGCAATGACGGCCACCGCACCGAGGTCATCGACGATGGCCAGGGCGATCAGAAAAGTGATCAGGTTTTTGGGGATGCGCGCACCCAGCAAGCTCAGTGCACCGATGGCGAAGGCGATATCGGTCGCCATGGGAATACCCCAGCCATTGGCGGCGTGTCCGCCTGGATTCAATGCCACGTAGCATAGAGCAGGCACCACCATTCCACCGATAGCCGCCATGATCGGAAGCATAGCCTGGCGCAGGGATGACAATTCGCCTACCAGTAACTCACGCTTCAGCTCCAGGCCCATAATCAGGAAAAACAAGGCCATCAAGGCCTCATTAATCCAGTGGTGAATCGACAGGGAGAACGTCGCGGTGCTGAAGCCAATGCTGATTTCTTTGTGGAGGAAGTGCTCATAGCCCTCTTGCCAGGGGCTGTTGGCGATGCCCAGCGCGATCACCGCACAAATCATCAGCAGGATGCCGCTGGTGGTCTGGCGCTGAATGAACATTTCCAGCGGCGTGAGGATGCGGCCGAAAGCGCGTTCCCAGGGGGCGGTGTAGACGCCTTTCTCTTTAGCCATGCCTAAAACTCCGGTCGATGTGGATCAGCTGATCATCATTCCGGTTTCGCTGGGTGCCTTCGCTGTCCGTGCGTATCCCGGCTGCCGTCAGTGCAGGCTTAACCATAGACTGCATCCAGCGTCCGCGCTACCCCGCGGTCTTCTGTACCGACCTCCTAAATGTCTCCCCATTGGTGTTGGATGATGGCAAGTGCCGCCAGTGGTGCGGTTTCGGTGCGCAGGACCCGTGGCCCCATTGACAGGGCGGTAAAGCCGGCCTGCCGGGCGCTATCGATCTCTGGTCTGGACAGACCCCCTTCGGGTCCGATTAGCAGGGCCAGGGAGTCCGGTCGCCTGATCGAAGACAGGGAGCGGGCCTCGCGGTGGTGTAATACCAGTTTGCGGTGGGCCTCCACCTGCAGGGACCAATCCGTCAGTCTGGTCAGGGGGTGAACAAAGGGCACGGTATTGCGGCCGCATTGCTCGCAGGCGCTGATAGCGATCTGTTGCCAGTGCTGGATCTTCTTGTCGGCTCGATCACCACTCAGTTTGACCTCGGTGCGCTCACTCAGCAATGGACTGATTTCGGCAACCCCAAGCTCGGTGGATTTTTGTATCACCCAGTCCATGCGCTCGCCCCGAGAGACAGCGATACCCAGGTGCACGCTCAGAGGGGCTTCCCGTTCGATCTTGCGGTGTTTGTTGACCAGCACTCTCACACGTTTGCGGCCCCCGGCGGCGACGGTGGCCTGAAATTCGCCGCCGTGGCCGTTGAAGAGGGTAATATCTGCACCGGCCTGCAGTCTCAGGGCACTGCCGATATGGCGGCTGGGACCGGGCTCCAGCTCGATCTCCTCGCCCACCGACAATGCTTTTTCCGTATAGATTCTGGGGCCGGTCACGTTACGAATCCAGGCCCAGGTTCCCATAGATAGTGCGGGCGGGCTCGAGCTGGTTCATCGTGTAGAAGTGAATCCCCGGGCAGCCGTTGTCGATCAGGGTCTGGCACAACTGGGTAACAACATCGATGCCGAATTTGCGAATGCTCTCCTTGTCGCCGTCGTAACCCTGCAGGCGCTGGCTGATCCAGCGTGGCAACTCGGCGCCGCAGTTCCTGGAAAAGCGGGCCAGGTTTTCATAGTTGGTGATCGGCATTATGCCGGCGAAGACCGGTTTATCGATGCCGATGGCGGCGCACTGGTCGAGGAAATAGAAATAGGCGTCCACATTGTAGAAATACTGGGTGATCGCCACATTTGCACCGGCGTCGAACTTTTCCTTGAGAAAGCGCACGTCGGTATCGTAGTTATCAGCCTGGGGGTGAATCTCCGGATAGGCCGCCACCGCGATGCGAAAGTGGTCTCCGGTTCGCTTGCGCACGAATTCTACCAGCTCGCTGGCGTAGACCGGGCGGGCGCCGCCCATGCCCGAGGGAATATCGCCACGCAGGGCGACAAGTTTGTCAACACCCAGCTCGACGTAGTGGTCAATCAGCTCGCCCACCACCGATTCGTCGTCACTGCCAAAGCTGAGGTGGGGCGCAACCGAAATTCCCGCCTCGTGAATGGCTGACACGATACCCAGGGTGTTATCCCGGGTGGAACCGCCGGCGCCGTAGGTACAGGAAAAAAACTCCGGTGCCAGTGCATTCAGGGCCGGGGTTGTCTCGTTCAACAACTTCTCCCTGCCCGCCTCTGTCTTGGGCGGGAAGTACTCAAAGCTGATATTCGGCCTGGACATGGTCGCCTCTTAGTACTTGTAGCTGTCGGGCTTGTAGGGACCGTCAACGTTAACGTTGATGTACTTCGCCTGCTCATCGGTAAGCCGGGTCAGCACAGCGCCAAAGCCCCTGACCATGTGTGCGGCAACTTCTTCATCCAGTTTCTTGGGCAGTACCTCAACAGCGAGGGCAGCGGGCTTCATTTCTGGCTCAAGGCTGGCGAACTTGCGCTCGAACAGGTAAATCTGCGCCAGTACCTGGTTGGCGAAAGAGCCGTCCATGATGCGTGAGGGATGCCCGGTCGCGTTGCCCAGGTTTACCAGTCGCCCTTCAGACAGCAGCAGCAGGTAATCTTTGCTGGCGCGATCGCGGTACACTTTGTGCACCTGGGGCTTTACCTCTTCCCAGTCCCAGTTTTCACGCATGTAGGCGGTATCGATCTCGTTATCGAAGTGACCGATATTGCAGACCACGGCACCGTTTTTGAGCGCCGCCAGTACCTGGCTGTCACAGACGTTGTAGTTGCCAGTGGTTGTCACCACCAGGTCGGTATTACCAAGCAATAGGGTATTGGCACCGTCGGCTACCACGCCGTTATTGTAGGGCGACACTACCTCAAAGCCATCCATGCAGGCCTGCATGGCGCAAATGGGGTCGATCTCGGCAATGCGCACAATCATGCCTTCCTGAGACAGTGACTGGGCCGAGCCCTTGCCGACGTCACCGTAGCCGATGACCAGCGCCTTTTTGCCGGCCAGCAGGTGGTCAGTGCCGCGCTTGATGGCGTCGTTCAGGCTGTGGCGACAGCCGTACTTGTTGTCGTTCTTGGACTTGGTGACCGAATCGTTGACGTTCACCGCCGGCACTTTCAGCGTACCTTCTTCCAGCATCTCCTGCAGGCGGTGTACGCCGGTGGTGGTCTCCTCGGTGATACCGTGGATTTTGTCCAGCATTGCCGGGTATTTCTGGTGCAGCATGCCGGTCAGGTCGCCGCCGTCATCCAGCACCATGTTGCAGTCCCAGGGCTGGCCGTGCTTGAGGATGGTCTGCTCCAGGCACCATTCGTACTCGTCTTCTGTTTCGCCCTTCCACGCGTACACAGGTACGCCGGCAACTGCGATCGCGGCTGCCGCGTGATCCTGGGTGGAGAAGATGTTGCAGGAAGACCAGCGCACGTCGGCGCCCAGTTCCTTCAGTGTTTCGATCAACACGGCGGTCTGTATGGTCATGTGGATGCAGCCGAGGATGTTGGCACCCTGCAGCGGTTGCGAGTCATGATACTTGGCGCGCATGGCCATCAGTGCAGGCATTTCGGTTTCGGCGATCTCGATTTCACGACGACCCCAGTCCGCCAGGCTGATATCGGCTACCTTGTAGTCTTCGGTGGTTT
>SMVA01093793.1_pt1 | contig 23922 bp, 20 predicted proteins | sample 2456451 | NCBI WGS metagenome assembly SMVA01 (sample SAMN11095933, study PRJNA526329) | marine sediment metagenome | biome: Marine sediment; feature: Surficial sediment; material: Deep marine sediment; isolation source: Hadal surficial sediment | place: Pacific Ocean | collected 2014-05 | depth... | reverse complement strand
GCAATGTCCTGGCAGTGTGACAGGCGCCGCCGCGTAATCGACGTCGCCGAGTAGTCGATCACGACAAAATCTGCTTCCATACCGCCGATGAAATTTCCGATCTTGTCGTCAAGATAAAGCGCCCTGGCGGCGCCCAGGGTCCCAAGGTACAACGCCCTGAAGCCCGGTAATGGCTGCCCCTGAAGTTGCAGCACCTTATGCGCTTCGCTCAGGGTTCTAAGCATGTTCAGGCTGGTGCCGCCGCCCACATCCGTGCCAACTCCGGTACGGATGCCTGAGTCCTGTGCAGCGCGCAGGTCGAACAGGCCGCTGCCAAGAAACAGGTTTGAAGTCGGACAGAATGCAATTGCCGCTCCGAGTTTCGCCAATTGGGTCCGGTCCTGATCATCGAGGTGCAGGCAATGGGCGAAAACCGATCGTTCACGGACCAATCCCAGTTGCTCGTAAACGTCGAGATAACTGCGACTCCAGGGAAACTGCTTGGCAATCAAATCGACTTCGTCGTGATTTTCCGCCAGGTGCGTATGCACATGCACATCGGGAAACTCAGCCGCCAGTTTGCCGGCCGCCTTAAGCTGCTCTTCGCTGGAGGTAACCGCAAACCGCGGCGTAATCGCATAACCAAGACGGTTCTTGCCGTGCCACTTTTCAATCAGTTTCCGGCTATCCGAGTAGGCAGACTCCGGATTGTCCCTGAGCATTTCCGGACAGTTTTCATCCATAAGAACCTTACCCGACAGCATGCGCATATTGCGCTTGTCTGCCGCCTGGAAAATTGCATCTACCGACTGCGGATGTACGGTCGGAAACACCAAAGCCGTCGTCGTACCATTGCGCAGCAGTTCTTCAACAAAAAATTCGGCGACCGCGTTTGCATATTCAGCATCGGCGAATGCCTCCTCCGCCGGATAGGCGTAGCGCACCAGCCAGTCGAGTAATTGCTCGCCGTAGGACGCGATGATGTCTATTTGCGGAAAATGTACGTGGCAGTCGATGAACCCGGGTACGATGAGTTTGCCGCTGTGGTCAATGAATTCGATATCGTCGGCAAGTCCGGGCATCAGCATTTTCGCGTCGCCAAGCGCGACGACATAGCCATCCTTGACCAGCAGCAGTCCGTCCGCAAAGTATTCTACGGCTGCTGATTCATTTTTCTCCCCGGGGTCGTCAAGACAATGCAAGATCGAGGCGCGAAATGCCTTCCTGTCAGCCATGATGACTAAGGCGCCTCCAGTATCAGCGGATCACCGAGTATGAACTCTTCGCAGTTATCCTTGGCAGGCAGACGATCAACGATAAGGAATTCCTGCCCGGCCTCCATTGCGATCATTGGCATGTGCCAAACGCCTTTATGATAATTAACGCCCTGCGTGCCATTGGTCACGAACGCGCGCAGTTCTGTCGCATTGACCGCCTCGCCCGCTGGAGCAACAACAACGATGAACGAGAATGGCGCCAACGGAATGAACGCCTGGCTGCCATGCGGATGACGTTCCACCATGTCGAAGCGATGCGGAAAGACTGCCGGCGCCCTGCAGCGCGCAATGCTGATCGCCGTCCGTCCCCCGGCCGACCCGACATCGATTTTCGCAAGGTCGTGGAAACGATCGAATCGTGCATCGTTCATGGCCGCCTTCGCTGCCGTTGACGCATGAATGACATCGCCATATGGCGCGAATCGCTCAGTCGTTATTGGCACCGGCCTGAGGACGGATTCCTTCACGCCGAATTATTCCCAACCGCAATTTTTCCGTACAGGCGAACGCGGCTGATGCCACCGTCCGGAAATATGCTCAAGCGCACATGCGATACGGCACCGACGTCCTGCAGGGCTTCTGCGAAAATGTGCTGCTTGTCCATATCGAGCTTGCTCTCGGGCAGCAAAACCGACCATTCCGCGCTTGCTGACTCCAGGTCATCCGCGTCAGCGACCAGCGCCGCTCGCAGCTCGGCCCGGTCCGGATAGTTCCCTTTAAAGTGAGCGGTATCGATTTCGACTTTTTCTATGTGGCCTGGATGACCGAGCCGCAATACCACCCAATCGTTGCCCGGAGTGCGACGCCGCGCAGTTTCCCAACCGTCTCCCATATTGACGCCGCGACCAGCGAAATTGAGATTGTGCTTGCTGCCATAGTGCTGATCGCTGCAAAGAATCGCCCGGCCGCCATGCTCAATCGCGAACAGGTCGATGACCTCGTTCCTGTCCGCCCGATCCCAGTCGGGACGTACTTCGCCGTAGACCCTGAGCCTGGCCACTCCACCGTCGGGATAGATGTTCAGGCGCAAGTGTGTGAACGCGTTGTCGTTTTCAACCGCGCGTAAATGATGGGCGTCGCCCTGCAGGTCCACGGCCGGCAACAATTCCTGCCACTCGCCATTCTTGTCCGGAACCGTCGCATCACTCACGCAGGCGTCGATTGATGCCGACGGCGGGTAGTTTCCCGTGAAGTGGCTGGTATCAATGTCAAAGCCGTGAACGATTCCGGGAATTCCCAGGCGAATAATGCAGTGGTCGTATCCTTCCGTTCGTTTGCGTCGGCTCTCCCAGCCATCCATCCACTTGCCGTGATCGTCGAACTTGTCGTCGATGAAAACCGGGTCCTGAGGTTCGATCAGCCGCTCTTTTGCCGCGAAGAATTCGTCGGTGGCATAAACGACGCGGCTGCCAAGCCGTGGTAGCTCGAGCCTTACCCATGCATGGAAGGGGTTTTGCGATTGATCTGTCATGGTTTACCCATTGTAAGGGTATCTCTAAGTGCCGCTCATAAGCGGCGCTTTAGAGATACCCTTCAGCCGCAATTTCGCGATCTTGTGTATCTCGGCAATCGCGGTTACAAATTCGGTTGCCTTGTCGTTCTGCAGCCGCATCGCGAACGCTCTGAGTATGTCACTGCGATTACTGTGCCTGACTGCCATTACGAATGGAAAACCAAACTTTTCCTTGTACTGTTTATTCAGTGACCGAAACTGCTTGTATTCTTCGGGCGTGCATTGTTCGATGCCGGCAGACGACTGCTCTGCAGTCGATTCCTCCGTCAGCTCACCGGCGATGGCCGCTATTCCCGCAAGATCCGGATGGGCGCGAATGAGTGTCAGCTTGCGATCATACGACGCATCGTTGACGCAACTTGCAAATATGATCGCCAGATTATTTGCATCCGAAATGTCGGCGGCCGTGGCATAAGATTCTTCCGCCACCCAGGCAGAGTGCTCGTAAATTCCGCCATAACGGTCGATAAACTGGTCACACGTCTCGCTCATTGTTGTCGCACGCGGCCCTGGTACCAGGCATCGATCAGCGCACGCTCCGCTTCGCTGATTTGAGTCAGATTACCAATCGGCATCGCCTTCAGCACCACGGTTTGCTGGTGAATGCGCAATGCCTCCGAGACGATTTCCTCATCAGTGTCCAGCACCACACCGGACGGCGCAGCGCGGAACGCAATATGCGTAGGATTCTGCGAATGGCAGGTCGTGCAGCGACTCTCAATGACCGGGCGAATCATCGAGAGCGTCACAGTCTCGGTGGTCGCGGCACGGGATCTAGGCACGATGGCAGCGGCGACCAGCAGCAAAATAAGGCCCGCAACGACAATCGGTACTGGCGACGTCTTGCCTTTGTGTCGCGCGACAAAGTAGACGCGTATCAGCGCCCCGGCGAGCGATATCGCGACCAGGATCAGCCAGTTGTACTCATGCGCGAAGGTCATAGCGTAGTGGTTGCTGGTCATGACGAACAGCACCGGCAACGTGAAATAGGTGTTGTGCACCGATCGTTGCTTCGCCTTGATGCCATCCTCTGGATTTGGCGGCTGCCCCAGGGCGGCCGCGTCAACCATCCTGCGCTGGCCCGGAATGATGACGAAAAAGACGTTCGCAACCATGATCGTTCCAAGCACCGCGCCGAAGTGAATATAGGCGCCACGACCGCTGAACAACTGACATAGGCCATATGCGAGCAGCGTAATCAACACCAGGAGTACGGCGCTGAAGGCATTATCGTTTTTGCCAAGCGGCGTCTTGCACAGCAAGTCATATACCAGCCAGCCACCGACGAGAAAGAGTACCGCGATACCGATCGCAGCCGTCGCTGTCAGATCGGCAACCGATCGATCAACCAGGTAAACCTCGGCGCCGTACCAGTAGACGAGAATCAGCAGGAACATACCCGTTATCCAGGTGGTGTAAGCCTCCCATTTGAACCAGTGCAGGGTGTCCGGCAGGGTCCGTGGCGCTACGCGATATTTCTGTGCATGATAAAAACTGCCGCCGTGCACCGACCACAATTCGCCGCCGACGCCTTTTTCGTCGTCGGCAGCTTGTTGCGGCGCATCGAGATGATTGTCCAACCAGATGAAATAGAATGACGATCCGATCCAGGCGATGCCAGTAATGAAATGCACCCACCTACCGAGGATGTTCAACCAGTCAACAATGTATGCTTCCATTTGATGTGTTCGCGGTTAAAGTACGTGCACGTTTTTATCGTTTGCTTCTTTGGGTGCGCTGTCATTGTCCTGCTTTGCCGCCGCAGCCGCATCCCTTACGCGCAATAACTCGGCGGCAACCGCAACCGCAATGTCTGCTGGTTTCTTGCTCGCGATTCCCGAAACGCCGATCGGGCAGGTCAGGCGCTTGAGCAGGAACCCGGACATGCCCTGTTTGCGCATGGCTCGTTCGAAGCGACGCCGCTTCGACATTGACCCGATCAACCCGCAGTAAGCGAAATCCCCACGCTGCAACACCTGCTCACAAATATCGTAGTCGAGTGGATGACTGTGGGTCAGAACCAGGTAATGCGTGTCCGGCGGCATTGCCGCTACCTCGCGTGCCGGATTCGCGGATTCCACTGCGGTAACGTTTTTCGGCAACTGCGCCGGAAAAAATTTTCGACGACCGTCAATCCAGCGAATACGACAATCGAGTTTTGACAAAACGTCGACTGTCGCCGCCCCAACGTGCCCGGCCCCAAATACCGCGATGTGAAAATCAGTTTGCAATATAGGCTCCAACAGGAAATCGTCCAGCAACTGCGCACCATCATTATCGATTATTATCTGCCTTGCAGCTGCAATTACGGCCCCCGGGCAGCTGACTTCGTCGGCGGAGTGAATGCAGCGATCTTCTGTGACCAGGAATTTGCCGGTCCCTTCCGTGAGCGGCGTGACGACAACGACAGGACGGCGTTCGTCATGCAGCCGCTTTAGCTCCTTGAGCCTCGCAATTGACGACGACGCAAAGCACTCAAACAGGATATCGACAATACCGCCGCAACACTGGCCGCAGTTCGTGCCCAGTGGGAAACGCCGTCGCAGCCGTTGACTGCCATAGGCGCCCGTTTCCTGAATCTGTTCAACGGCGATTTGGGTGCACTGGTACTCAAGTTGCCCGCCGCCAATCGTGCCAATCGTCTCCCTGGCCGTGACGATCATCTTTGCGCCGATTTCGCGCGGTGCAGAGCCGCGCACGCCGACAACCGTGACGACGCTGCAGCACTCATCAGTGACAACGAGACCGTGCAGGTCGTCAATCCATTGATTCACGATGCGGACCTCTGCTGCAGCACGGCATCGAGGACTGCTTCCGGTGTCGCCGGCGCCCGCAAGCGCGGAATCGTGTTATTGCCGCCGACGCTCGCCACTGCATCACGGATTGCATGAAAAACGCTGAGACTGAGCATGAGCGGAGGTTCGCCGACCGCTTTGGAGCGGTGAATCGTTGCCTCGCGGTTGGCCGCTGATTCAAGCATGCGTACGCGAAAATCGACGGGCAGATCTGAACAGGTGGGAATCTTGTAGGTCGAGGGCGCATGTGTCTTCAGTTCGCCATCAGCATTCCACCACAATTCCTCGGACGTCAGCCAGCCGACGCCCTGGATGAAGCCGCCTTCGATCTGGCCCATGTCGATGGCCGGGTTCAGCGACTTGCCACAGTCGTGAAGAATGTCGACGCGTAACACCCGATGCTCCCCCGTCAGCGTATCGATGATGACCTCCGCTACCGCCGCACCATATGCATAATAGAAAAACGGCCGCCCACTGAATGTCGAACGGTCGTAATTGATGCGTGGCGTGCGGTAAAAACCGGTCGCCGATAGAGACGTTCTTGCAAACCAGGCCTGGTGAATCAACTCCTGGAACGTGATTCGTTTATCACCGATTTGCACCTGGTTGTTTTCGAACACGACATCATCTTCTGCGACAGAATAATGTTCCGCGGCAAATTTCCTGAGGCGACCCTTGATCGTACGCGCGGCAGCCTGCGCCGCCTTGCCGTTCAGGTCGGAACCGGCCGACGCCGCCGTTGCCGAGGCATTAGGCACTTTGCTGGTGTCAGACGCCGTGATCTTGATTCGGTCGATGTCGATCTGCAGTTCTTCGGCAACGACCTGGGCAACCTTGGTGAACAGGCCCTGACCCATTTCCGTGCCGCCATGATTGAGATGCACGGTACCATCCGTGTAGATATGCAGTAGCGCCCCGGCCTGGTTCAGATGCGTCGCGGTAAAGGAAATGCCGAACTTGACCGGCGTCAGTGCGATTCCCCGTTTAACGATTTCGTGTCCCTGGTTGAACTGCCTGATCTCGTCGACGCGACTCCGGTAGTCGGCGCTTTTCTCGAGGTCATCGACGATTTCGTGGATGATATTGTCGTCAACCGTTTGCAGGTACTGTGTTGTGTCTCGTTCACCGATACCGTAGAAATTCTCACGGCGAACGTCGAGCGGATCTTTATTGAGATGTCTTGCAATCTCGTCAACGACGTACTCGATGCCGAACATGCCTTGTGGCCCGCCGAAGCCGCGAAAGGCCGTATTCGACACCGTGTTGGTCTTGCAGCGGTGCGAGACGATGGTTACGTTCTCGAGAAAGTAAGCATTGTCACAGTGGAACATCGTGCGGTCATTGATCGCACCTGAAAGATCGGCAGACATCCCGCAACGCGATGCAAACATGAACTCAATGCCTTCGATCCTGCCGTTGTCATCAAAACCGACTTCGTAGTCGATCTCGAAGTCGTGGCGCTTGCCTGTCATGAGCATGTCGTCATCGCGGTCGAGGCGAAGCTTGCAGGGCTTGCCGGTTTTCTGCGCCATCAAACCCGCGATGCAGGCGATAAGCGCCGGTTGACTTTCCTTGCCACCGAAACCGCCGCCCATGCGGCGGCATTCCACCACGACATCCTTCGATTTCTTGCCGATCGCGGCAGCGACAAGATGCTGTACCTGGCCCGGGTGCTGCGTGGAACTGTAAACAAATAAATCGCCGTCCTCGGCCGGCATTGCCATCGCAATCTGTCCTTCGAGATAGAAATGGTCCTGTCCGCCGAGACTCATACTGCCCTGCAGGCGATGTGCCGCACTCGCGATGGCAGCGGCACTGTCGCCCCGTTTGATAGTTTCGCTCGGCAGGATGAACGAGCCGGCCTCAACTGCCTTGCGCGGATCCAGAATCGGCTCAAGATCCTTGTATGCAATGTTGACAAGCTTCGCCGCCTTACGCGCCTGGTCGACCGTTGTCGCGGCAACTGCGAATACCGCCTGGCCAGCGTATTGCACCAGGCCAGGCGCAAGTACCGGATCATCGGCGACGACGTGCCCGCAATTGTTGGCGCCTGGAATGTCGTCCGCAGTCATTACATCGATCACGCCCGGCGCCGCGCGCACCGCGCTGAGATCGATGCTGCTAATGCGGGCATGCGCTTTCGTACTCATGCCAACGGCCAGGTGCAGCAGGCCTTTAGGTTCCGCAACGTCGTCTGTGTATATCGCCTCGCCGCTGACATGCAGTTCGGCGCTGTCATGCGGAATCGGCGAGCCGACCGCGCCCGCGATGCCCGAGCTGCTCTCGTCGCGCGTGCCGCTAGCGTCCATAGCTGTATAACCTTTCGTCGGCGGCGTCCGTGGTATCGATATAGAAGCGTCGCAGGAGATTGCGGCAAATGAGCTGGCGATACCCGGCCGTCGAGCGCATGTCCGATAGCGGTGTAAAATCCCTGGCTAGCGCGTTCATGGCCTCTTCGAGAAGCGCCTCGCTCCAGGAATTTCCCAGCAGTGATTTTTCACATTGATCCGCGCGCTTCGGTATTGCCGCCATACCGCCGTAGGCGATTTTAATGTCCGCGACGTTGCCGCCATCGAGCACCAATTGATAAGCGCCGCAGACCGCGGATATATCCTGGTCGAATCGCTTCGACACCTTGTAGCTTTCAACCTGTGCACCATCGAGCGGCAACGGGATCAGGATCTTTTCGATAAATTCGCCTGGCTGCAATGCCGTTATCTGATAATCAAGGAAGAACTCATTCAGAGGCAGCGTGCGACGGTCGTCACCTTTCCTGAGTGCCAGGCTCGTGTCCATAACCAGTAATGCCGGCATCGTGTCGCCAATCGGTGACCCGTTCGCGATATTGCCGCCGAGCGTTGCTGCATTACGAATCGGCGGCGACCCAAAGCGCAGGAACAGTTCCTCGAGCGATGGGAAGTGCTCGATAATTAGTTGCATGGCGTCAGTTAATGAAACTGCCGCGCCGATCTCCAGGTGGGCGTCGCCAACGTGTTGCAGCCGCAACTCGCTAACGTTGCCGGTATAAACCACAACATCGAGCTCTTTATGCTGCTTGGTGACCCAGAGCCCTACATCTGTGCCACCGGCGAGAATCGTCGCCTCCGGATATTCGCCGAGCAAACGCGCCATCTCATCGCTGTTTTGCGGCGCAAAGAATTTTCTGCCTTGCATCTCGACTGCCAGTGATCGGTCGCTTTTCAGCGAGTTCAGTAAATCGACGCGGCTTTTTTCGGCACCGCCAACCCTGGCTTTCGCAGCATGCGGCTCGAGCAACCAGCCCCCTGCCTTCTGCCGTTCGCTGTAATCGCTGTACATCCTGTTGGCCGCATCGATGATCGGCCGATAGCCAGTGCAGCGGCAGAGGTTGCCGGCCAGTGCGTCATCGATCTCACGGCGGCTCGGCGTCCCATTGTTTTTGTATAGCGCGAACAACGACATGATGAATCCGGGTGTACAGAATCCGCACTGCGAACCATGCCAGTCCACCATCGATTGCTGCACGGGATGCAGACTGCCGTCCGCGCCGCGCAGGCTTTCAACCGTTATTAACTCCTTGCCATCGAGCGTCGGCAAGAACTGGATGCAGGAATTGACGGCACGCACCTGCAGACGTTTGCCCGTTGCATCGACCTCCGCCAATGCGACGGTGCAGGCCCCGCAATCGCCTTCGGCACAGCCCTCTTTCGTGCCCATTTTGCCAAGGTCTTCGCGCAGGTACTGCAAAACGGTTCGTGTCGTGTCAACCTGCGGCAATTCGATCACTTCGCCATCAAGCACGAAGCGGATCGAGGACTGCGGCTCGTTATTCATGCCGATCCGGGCTAACTGCCGCGATATGTCGAGTAGCTCCACGGCGAGACCAGGAGCGGCACATGATAGTGGCTATCTTCTGCCAGCGACACGCGGATCACCACATCGTCAAGAAATGGTGGATCAGCCAGCCGGGCGCCTGACGCCACGAAGTACTCGCCAACGGAAAATTCGAGTTCGTACGGCCCGGCTTTGAATGCTTCTTCGTCGAGCAGCGGGCTGTCAGTCCGGCCATCGTCGTTAGTAATCGCAGTCGTTATCAGCTTGCGACCGCCCTCGAGTGAAAAAAGACTTATTTTGATGCCGCCGCCAGGCACACCATTGGCTGTATCGAGTACGTGAGTTGTTAGTCGGCCCATCATTTCCCCTGACGGTAGTGTTTGCGCCATATTAGGCGATTCGGGCAATTCGGAATAGCCGGTGAAAAACCGCCGCGTTTCTCTAGAATGCAAGATCTGCCGGCTAATGTTCAATAATATCAGCAAATTAAGCGATTTCGGTCGGCTTCGCTCAGGCATCTGCCAGCAGTTGAACTCTGGAGGTCGATTTTTACAAGGAACCGGTAGAGCGATCGCTTACCTTCTATGCTAATTTGCCTGTCCTGATTTCGAGGGGGAGACCAATGATCAGTAAGGAACTAACCCGGCGTTTTTTTCTGCAGGGGTCCGGGACCGTTGCCGGCGGCGCACTACTGAGGGCCGGTGTTCCCGCCTTTATCGCGCTATCGCAGTCGGCTTGCTCAGCAAGAGACGCGGGCGCTGCTTTTGAAACACTCTCCGTTGGCGAAGGGCGGGAGCTGGAAGCGATCGGGGCGCGTATTTTACCAACGACCGATACCCCCGGTGCCCGCGAAGCCGGCGCAATATGGTTCATCGACAAGGCCTATGGCTCAGTTTATGCGGATTCCCTTGCGGCCGACCGTGTGCTGCTCGCTGACTTTCAGTCCGGTATCGCTGCCGCATATCCGGGTGCCGAATATTTTTCCGACCTCGATGAAGCTGACCAGGACGCGTACCTGACGAGCCATCAACACACGGATTTTTTCAACAATATTCGCTTTATGACGCTGGCCGGCGTCTTTGGCATTGCAACCTGGGGCGGCAATCGAAATGACATAGGGTGGAAACTGGTCGGCATGGACGGTCCACCCCATGCCTGGACGCCACCGTTCGGCTACTACGACGCCGAGTTCATGGAGGCACAGAAAGATGGCGAATGAAAACCAGGTGACATTCCCCGTCGATGAGCCGGTCGATTTCGTCATCGTAGGATCAGGCTCGGCCGGCGGGATTATCGCAAAGGAACTTTCTACCAACGGGTTCAAGGTCGTCGTGCTCGAACAGGGGCCATATCGCCGGGCGACAGACTTCACCCATGACGAACTGTCGGTGGAGAACCTGGGCGAGCTGACCGGTGGCGACCATCGAGTGAATCAGCAAACATTCAGACAAGACGCAAACGAGGTTGCTGAAGTTCGGGCAACTCAGCCCGCCTTCTACGCACAAACTGTCGGCGGTAGCAGCGTGCATTTCACCGCCAATTTCTGGCGTTTGCGTGAACTGGACTTCAAAGAGCGCAGCATGCTGGGTTCAATCAGCGGTACCAATTTTGCGGACTGGCCGATCAGTTACGCAGATCTTGAACCTTATTACGCCAAGGTCGATTGGGACATTGGTGTTTCAGGCGCGCCCGGACCGAACGATTCGTTCCGATCCAGGCCGTTTCCGATGCCGCCCATAGCCATCAAGTCGTCGGGCGTGCTGATGGAGCGTGGCGCGAGTAAGCTCGGCTGGAATGCGCAGGTGGAACCGCTTGCGATTCTTTCAAAACCACACAACAGCCGACCGGCATGCATTAACTGTGGTTTTTGCATGGGCTTTGGTTGCGAAGTCGGCGCGAAGTCGTCGACGCTGGCGGCAATGATTCCGCTTGCACAGGCAAGCGGCAATTGTGAGATACGGGCCGAGTGCGCTGTATTTCGGGTTGCGTCCAATGATCAGGGCCGTGTAGATGAAGTGTTTTACTACGACCCGGACGGCAACGAGCGCTCCCAACAAGCGCGTGCGGTGATCCTGTCAGCAAATGGTGCGGAAACGCCGCGGTTACTTTTGAATTCCGCAAGTGACGCGCATCCGGACGGTCTCGCCAACGCTAGCGGTTTTGTTGGCAGGAACCTGATGTGGAACAGTCATTCAAACGCGCGTGCATTGTTTGAACATCCACTGAACGATTTCAAAGGCGTGCAGGTCACGCGTATCGTTCATGACTTCTACGAGACGGATACGGCGCGCGGATTTTACGGTGGCGGCGGCTTCGATGGACGACCTTTTTCGGCCGCGGTCCCGATCAAATATGCGGACAGTGGTGGAGCACCCGATCAGCCGAGATGGGGTACTGAATACAAGGCAAACCTCGAGCACAACTTCACACGCAGCATGTCCATTTTTTGTGGCGCCACCTCGTTGGCCCAGGATCGCAATAATGTAACCATCGATCCGACGCACAAGGATCGCTGGGGAAGGCCTTCCCTGCGCATCACTTACAAAGACCACGACGACGACATGGCTATCGCGAAATTCCTGCAGGACCGCGCAGTGGAATTGCTGGATGCGGCAGGCGCAGAAAAATACTGGCGAATACCGATCGAATACCAGAGCCGTGGCGCGCATCTGCTGGGGACATGCCGCATGGGGAACGATCCGCAGACTTCCGTTGTCGACAAGAATCACCGCTCCCACGACGTGCCAAACCTGTTCCTCTGCGACGGTTCAAGTTTTGTCACCTCCGGCCGCGGTCAGCCTACGATGACCATCATGGCGCTCGCTTTCCGCGCCGCAGAGCACATCGGGACCGCAGCAAGGAACAACGAAATTTAGGCACAGCGCCCGCCGTCTGACTGTGTTAATTTTCCGGTCCGGAATATTCAGGGGAAACGTAATGATCAGTGAGGAACTGACCCGGCGGATTTTTTTGCGGGGGTCGGGTACTTTTGTCGGCAGCACGTTGATGAGAGCAGGTGTGCCAGCCCTTGCAGCAGTGTCACAAGCCGCCTGCTCGGCAAGAGACGAAGGTGCCACGTTTGAAACCATCACCACAGCCGAGGCCAGAGAAATCATTGCGGTCGCGGCGCGAATTTTGCCAACGACTGATACGCCAGGCGCGACCGAAGCCGGGGCTGTGTATTTCTTCGACAAGGCTCTGGGCAGCTTCTTCGCCGACAGCCTTGAATATGGCCGGATGCAACTGGCCACGTTTCAATCAGGCGTTGCGAAAGCCTATCCGGGCGCTGAACGTTTCTCCGATCTCGATGAAGTTGACCAGGACGCATACCTGAAAGCGAATGAGCAGACACCTTTCTTTCAGGGTGCAAGGATACTCACGATTTTCGGCGTTTTCTGCCTGTCCAAATACGGTGGAAACCGGGACGACATGGGCTGGAAGCTGGTCGGCATGGACGGGCCGCCACATGCCTGGTCCTACCCTTTCGGTTACTACGATGCCGAGTACATGAAGGAACAAGAAAATGGCGAATGAAGGCCAGGTTTCGTTCCCAATCAATGAACCTGTCGACTTCGTCATCATTGGTTCCGGCGCGGCCGGTGGAATCCTGGCGAAGGAGTTGTCAACAAACGGCTTCAAAGTCGTCGTCCTGGAACAGGGTCCGTATCGCAAGGCGTCAGACTTCACCCATGACGAATTGTCCGTGCTGGTGTTTGACGAGTTGGGTGGCGGCAATCAGTTACATCAGCAAACTTTCAGGGCCGACGAAAATGAGGAAGCAAAAGTCGCTGACAGGCAGCCAGTCAATTATGCGATGACAGTCGGTGGCGCCAGTGTGCATATGTCTGCCAACTTCTGGCGCTTCCGCGAATCAGATTTCAATGAATACAGCGTCCATGGGTCGATCAGCGGCACCAACTTTGCCGACTGGCCGATCAGTTACGCAGAACTCGAACCCTACTACACGAAAGTGGATTGGGATATCGGCGTATCCGGGACGCCGGGACTTAAAGACTCTTTCAGGTCGAAGCCCTTTCCGATGCCGCCCATGCCCATCAAGTCGTCTGTCGTACTGCTGCAACGCGCTGCGAAAAAGCTGGGCATTTCATCGCAGGTCGAGCCGCTCGCAATCCTGTCACAGCCGCACAACGGCCGGCCGGGATGCATAAATTGCGGATTCTGTTCGTTCTACGGCTGCGAAGTTGGCGCCAAGTCCTCCACCCTGGCATCAATGATCCCCCTGGCCGAGGCGAGTGGCAATTGTGAAATCCGGGCGAGATGCGTGGTTTTCCGGATTGACACCAATGCCGAAGGCCGGGCAGATGAAGTGCTCTACATTGACCCGGACGGCAACGAGCGCTCGCAAAAAGCACGTGCTGTCATCGTGTCGGCAAACGGCGCCGAAACGCCTCGGCTGCTTCTAAACTCGGCAAGTGACGCTCATCCTGATGGCCTCGCCAACTCGAGCGGCTTTGTCGGCAGAAACCTGATGTTCAACAGCCATTCGATGTCGAGCGCAATATTCAGGCATCCGCTGAATGACTTCAAAGGCGTTCAGGTCACACGCATGGTTCATGAATATTACGAGACCGATCCTGCGCGCGGTTTTTACGGCGGCGGCGGCATTGATGCCCGATCAGCCCTTGCAGCAATGCCGATGGCCTATGCCGCGTTTGGAACAGAGCCGGGCGGCCCGACCTGGGGTGCGGACTACAAAGCGAATCTCGAACACAATTTCACGCGCACCATGGGCATATTCTCTGGCGCCACGTCTCTCGCCCAGGATAGCAACAACATCACGATTGACCCGACGGCCAAGGACCACTGGGGACGACCATCAATCCGGGTTACTTACAAAGATCACGGCGACGACATTGCGATTTCCAGCTTCCTGCAGGATCGTTCGATGGAATTACTTGATGCAGCGGGTGCGGAAAAATCATGGTCATTCCCGGTCGAACAGCAAAACGGCGGCGTACATCTTATGGGGACCTGTCGCATGGGCGACGACGAACAAACCTCAGTCGTCGACAAGTATCACCGCTCGCACGACGTGCCGAACCTGTTTCTTTGCGACGGTTCGAGTTTTGTCACCTCGGGCCGAGGCCAGCCCACGATGACAATAATGGCGCTTGCTTTCCGCGCCGCAGAGCACATCGGGGCCGCAGCAAGGAACAACAACATCTAGGTGGAACATGAATAATACAAAAGCAGTTATGCTTGCCATCGTCAGCGTCTTGATCGCTGGATGCCAGCCGTCTGCAACCGACGCTACGCGAGCGGACATCCAATTCCTACATATGCCGGGCACTGAAGGCATTGGCTTGCCATTCTCTTCGGCGGTGCGTGTAGACAATACGATCTACCTGTCCGGCGTCATTGGGTTGGAGCCGGGGACCCTGCGACCGGCTGAGGGCGGCATCCAGGCAGAGGCCAGGGCTGCGATGGAGACGATCCGGGAGACCCTGGAAGCCTTTGGCTCATCCATGGATCGAGTGGTCAAGTGCACCGTATTTCTTGCCGACGAAAGTGACCGGGATGCGTTCAACGAAATTTACATGTCGTATTTCGACACGTTGCCCGCTCGCAGTGGTGTCACTGTAAAAGGCCTGGCCCTGGGTGCAAGAGCAGAAGTCGAGTGTATTGCGATTGTTAATTAAGGGTAACTGCCCCTTAATTATCGTGTCTCTTTGCATAGTCCGCCAGTAATAGGTCCCGGCGTTTCGCAAGCGCCTTGATGCGGCGCTCGTCGAGTATGTCGCCAAAAGTTTCAGCTAGGGTCTCGTCATCCAGGCTGGACAATGCTTTGTTCCAATAAGAATTGACTTCCAGGCGTATTTTCTCGAGGTATGACGGACGGCCGCGCCGTGCGTCAAACGAATTGCTGTTGTTCGGGAGTATCAGCTGCCAGTTCTCCAGGTTGTACAACATACTGGACTTGCCCCGGCCCCGATTGTAAACGAGGGCGTCGTAGACGTACATCGCACCCCACTGATCAGGCAAGGGGCACCAGGCGCTGGATCCTCCACCGTTGGCTATGCGATGCTGCTCGGTTCGCGTATTGACCGGTACGAACTGCAGTGAGCCCTTTGCACCATCAAACTCCCTGGCAACTGTTACCGGAACCATGCCCAGGTTGAGCAGCCGATCCAGCCGGTAAGCGGCGAGCTCCGGATTCAATCCCTTGCTATTTTCGTCTGCGTTGAACACGGCAGAAATTGCCGTGTCCTCGATTCTTACCTCGACAACTTTCCGACCTCCCTTCTCGATCCTGGGCGACAGGATCTCGCCATGCGCCAGCAGGTATTCCAGGTTTGCTTCACTCAGGTTGTCAGGTCGAAATCCGACGCGGCGCGGATGCTCGACAACTCGTGTTAAATCAGCCGTTTTTTCGTTGGCGACCCACAAATCGCCATTCTCGATGATCAACGCATTGCCCGAGCCGTGATACGCGGATTCGAGCATTCCGGTATCGATCTCAATGACACGACCATCATGCCGCGAAAGCACCTGCCTGCTCTGCGTTGGCGTGTGCCCGATGACAACTCGCTCTGCGCCGACTGCCCGCAATGCGTCGCCAAGGCGATCGCCTTCGATAAGCGCGCTGCATCCCACGGTGCCGCGATACCACAACGGACTTTTGTTACCGTGCACGCTACTGTCATTCAAATCAGAAATTGTATGCAGTGCATTACGAATCTCTTCCGAGAGCGAGGTCACCGACCTAAGCGATTTCACCAGCTCCGCATGCTTATAAAAACTCATGGCAGGATCCAGAAGCCCCGCCTCATTCAATACATCGATTTGTGCGACGTAATCCGAGACCTGCGCCCCCAGAATGTCGTTGAGCCCACTGAGGCCGAGCTCCGCAACCAGCGGTGGCATGCCTCCATGCACGAATGCATTGCCATTCACGACGACCATCAGCGGTTTTTCCATCAACCACTGGCCATATTTGCCTTTGCTGCTAAATGCCTGGCGGTGGCCGAAAAATCCCGGTGGACGGTCCTTGTCAAATTCGAGGCGCAGCGCTGCCTCATCCGGTTTGCCAAAACTCAAGCGCTGAGCAACGAAAATGCGAAACCAGCGTTCGCGTTCTTCCGCTGATTCATCTTCCGCAAATGCGGCGTACTCACCAGCCGCCACATAGCGCAAATCTCCGACGAGATTCATGACTTCATGATTACCGAGCAACAAATGCACCATGCCGCCGGCCGCATCAGCCTGCGCTTCCAGCTGCATGACCAGGTCCATCACTTTGCGTGAATCGACGCCGCGATCCAGCAGGTCGCCAGTAATGACCAGGTGCGTGTCTCCGCCCGACCAGTTGCGGTCGCCGTCGATAACATCGGCATTCTTAAGCGTTGTCACCATCGCCTCGTACGCGCCGTGCGGGTCGCTGATTGCGACGATTCGGGACACATCTGACCATGTGTACTGTGCCGCGCCCGCATTGGATGGTGCGCAGGAAAGCGCCAACAGATATACCAGGCCAAGGGCCTGCGATATCCTGTTGATACCTGGATGAAGGAACAATGCTTGTTTCATGTCAGATTCCGTTACGGCCGGCCGCTAGGGGTCTGCGCGGTAGAAATATCCGTAGCGAGAAAGTGCCACAGCCAGAACAGTTTTTCGATCTTTTGAGGAGCATACGCCTGCAGGGATGCAGGCGCTAGAGCGAAGCAGGAGCCAGAGTCGAGTGGTTCTACGTAACGAAAAAGATCGAAAAAATGGGCCGCTGTGGTGCCTTCGCACGACTACAGGGATGTAGGAGTTAGAGTAACGCACGGAGCAGTTACCGACGACTGCAGGGATGCAGGAGGTAGAGCGAAGCAGGATGCCAGAGCCGAGTAGGAATACTTTCTGCCGCGCAGACCCCTAGTGTAAACGACAGGGATGCGGACGCCCATGTTAAGATAACCGTCCCGTGGCGGGTAGTCATTCCATAAAGGCCGTCAAAGCTATGAAAAATAAAATTAAGCATAGTATTTTGACCGCACTCGCGGTCACATTGTTCCTCGTGCTCAGCCAGGTGGTGGTCGCACAAACTGCAGCAGACGAGGTCGAATTCCGACCCTTGTTCCAGAGCCATGACATCCTGCATGTACGCATCGAAGCACCAATATCAACGCTGATGAAGGAACAACCGGATGAGGAGTACCTCGACGGTACTTTCTCATATACGGATTCCGCCGGAATGGAACACAAGCTCGATCTTAAGCTCCAGACTCGAGGCAGGTTCCGGCGCAACAAGAGCACCTGCAGTTTTTCGCCAATACGGCTGAATTTTCGCAAGAAACAGGTTGCGGGAACGGAGTTCGCGGGACAAGACAAGCTAAAGCTTGTCACGCATTGCAAGTCAAGCAAGAGTTATGAGCAACTCGTATTACGAGAGTATTTGACGTATCGGATGCTGCAGACGCTGACCGACAATAGCTTTGGTGCCCGCATGATGCGAATCACCTATGTCAACACCGAAAAAAATGGCGACTCGATTACCAAGTACGGCTTCGTTATCGAGGATGAGGACGACATCGGTGAGCGACTCAACCTGATTGCCTTCAAAGAACGCAAGATCGCATCGGTGGATCTCAATGGCAGGCAGGCAAATCTCGTGTCTGTATACGAGTACCTGATTGGCAATACTGATTTTTCCCTGATTCTTGGGCCCGAGCATTCTTCCTGCTGTCACAACGCTGTGCTATTCAGCAATGGGGCTGCCCCGTACACGCCGATTCCATACGATTTCGATTTTGCGGGTTTCGTTGACGCGCCGTATGCAACAGCGAACCCGCGTTTCAAACTGCGCAGCGTTAAAAACCGGCTCTACCGGGGCCGATGCCGGAACAATGAGTTGCTTGAGGACACGTTTGCGTATTTTGTGGATAAAGAACCGGACATCAGAACGCTGGTCGCAGATCTCGAGGGGCTCAATAAACGTAATCGAAAAGAAGTTAATAAATACCTGGACAGTTTCTATAAGGACATAGCGGATCCGAAAAAGAAGGAGCGCAATTTTATTAAGAAATGCCTCTAGGCATTTGCGCGGACGCCCTGTTGCAGCCATTCCGAAACGATCTGTGCAATACGCGGGTGAATCAGGTAACCCACTGAACTGTGCGGATTCGACTTGCCGTAACGCACCGCAAGGTTATACACGGTGTAGTCCCTTATACAACTGACCTGTTTTTGCTTGAGCATGTGTTTGAAATCATCGGCGACCGTATTGTCGTGGCATACGTAGTCGTCCTCCGCGGATATATTATGCCAGGACACGATGTTGGACGGATACCGTTCTAGTCTTGTCTGTTTCGCACCAAGCAATCTATGCCTGGTGCTGGTGTCGCCCAGTGGCGCGCCGAGTGTAATCCACATATCGATCTTCCGGCCATCGATTTGCTCTTTGTATTTCGGATCGTGAGATAGTTGCCACAGAACATCGTAGGCAACGATGCACCCGGTGCCATGAGTAACAAGTAGCACCCGGCTTTCACCGTCCAATACCTCGCAGATTGCGGTCCTTACACGATCGCGAATTCGCGAGGCGAAATCACTTTCGCCATCCCAGTACTCGCCAAGATCAGCAGCTATTTTTGAAATTACTGCCTGCGACAAACCGAGTGTATCGAGCACCGGGCCGGCAACGTCGGCTGCGAACTCATTCAGGGCAGTCTTTCCCGGAAGCCGGTCATAGCGGCCAACGCCGAAATTTTTTCTCTTCTCTATTGCACACAAGTGCTGTAGCGCATTGCGACGATCGCCGACATCGAGTTTCTGGTCATAACGCTGACCATCGTTCTCAAGAAACTCGTTACTGATATCACCGTAGTAGGCGATGCGTTTGTGCATCCCGTGAAACAGATCGATTACTTCCAGATAGTCGCGTTCCATCGCCGCTGTCAATGCCGCCATGGAAATGTCCATCAACTCATCTGCGGAAGGCTTGAAATGCCGGCTATGCACGTACAGCAAGGTGCTCCCCGAGTAATGACCAGTGCGTTTGTCCTCATTCATTATTCTGGATTCCTGGAGGCGCTGAATAGACGGCGAGCCTGGCCCGGCCGTCGCCGCCCTCATCTGCAATCAATAGTCGTCCATCCCGGGTCATCTCAATTCCCTCGGCCTGCTTGTGCCGGCCCTTCTTTTTCAGAAGTATAGCCTCTGACAGGACGCCGTCTGCTGTCAATCTGACCAACACGCCCTGGCGCGCCGCCACCAGGACTCGTTCGCCGGTTTGTGGATCGACCGCAATTCCTGACGGGCTGATCCGCTTCTTGTCGACTATGCCGATAATCAACGCTTCCGGCACGGCGACGTCGCGATTGTGTTCGATGCCATCGATCGACGCAGACCACTCGAAAATCATCAGATCGTCGTGCTTCGATTTTGTTTGCTTGCAAACCAGGAGCAGCGTGGTCGTTGCCCTGTCCTGGGCAAGGCCTTCAAGCTCGCAGTAATCGCCATGGTCAGTGTCATATTTCTGATAGGGCACGCTGCGCCCATCGGCTCCTTCCGTGGCAGCGAACAACAGGCCATCGCTGGTCATGAGCCAGACCGTGTCACCAAGGACTGCAATGCCTTCAAAATCGGCACGCACTGGCGGATCCCCGAACGCAAAGGATTTTATGATCTTTCCTTCCTGGTAGTCGAGCTCGTAGACGATTGCTTTTTCATCGGCGACCGCCAGCAGTCGTTCGTCGGGAGTAAGTGCAAGACCGGAGATTTCCCGGAGTCTTTTGGGGAGTTTCCACTGTTTGAAATCGCCCTGGTCCGAGCCGTCAGACTCAGGCGTCTCCGGTGTTTCCGCACTGCAGGCAGAAACCATGAGCGTCAGCAGAATTGCCGCCACCAAAGAATGGATAGTCCTGCTAATAATCGTCCTCTGTGCGGTCGCGCCTTGTCATCATCGCAAGAAAGCCGCCGGACAGCAGCTTGCCGTACTCGAGTTTCCAGATAATCAGCGTGGAGTAAACAAAGGCCGCAGAGATAACCATGGCGACGCCAAGCGCCCCGATACCGGCTGCGAGGCCGATGCTAATTGCCACGAATATGTACATCGCGTGTGAGGGCTGGTCAAGGGTAAAACGAAAGCGGACTGCGGCGACGATTCCGGCCAGGGCGAATGCCAGGGGAATGCTATTCATAACAATCGTCGAGATGCCGGTGACGACAATCGGCATGATGATGATCGTCTGCACAAATGATTGATCAACATCCTTGGTTCGGCTGGTAATAAAGTAGATCCACGACACCGGGATAATCATCATGGCCGCACCGGTACTTGCAAAGGCAAGTCGCAGGGGACTGCTCGGCGCGAACACCGTTTCCATCACGGTCGAATATATCGGCTCGAAGGAATCGACATCTCTACTGGCCAGGTCCCCCAGACCGCCGATCGGGAAAAAGTCCCGAATGGCGGGGACTTTGACGAGTAACAGCCACATTACACCGATGCACAGCGCGTAATAGATGGTGATCAGCGTAACTGGAATCAGAATATTGGCCGCGCGTCTCATTGCCCCATTGCCCCCTGCTGGTCGACCGGCACTATGCACCATACCGCTCAAGAAAATGAAATGAAAGCACGCAAATTTCGTGTAGGCTATGCCGCGGCCAAGACCGGGACAATGACGAAATGACGGAAGCAAGCAGCCTATTGGGTATCAGCAACGCGATCGTCGATGTGCTCGCGCATGTCGATGAAGATTTTCTGGAAAAAATCGGCGCGCCCCGCGGCTCGATGACCTTGATCGATGAGGATAGGGCACACGAAGTTTACGCCATGATGGGCCCGGCAACCGAAATGTCGGGCGGATCAGTCGCCAATTCGATCGCGGGATTCGCCAATCTTGGCGGCACTGCGGCTTACATCGGGCGCGTCAAGGCGGATCAACTTGGCGAAATCTTTGTGCACGACATGCGCTCGCTCGGCGTGGATATTCGCCTGCAGCCGGCAGTCGATGGTTCACCCACGGCGCGCTGCCATGTGCTGATCGATCAGGACGGACAGCGCACGATGCAAACCTACCTCGGTGCGTGTACCGAGTTGAGCGTCGCCGATGTCACCGAAGAGACCGTCGGCAATCCCGGCGTGATCCTGATCGAGGGCTACGTGTGGGATATTGCGGAAGGCCCCGCCCTTGCCGCGGAAGCGATGCGCATCGCAAAGTCGAATGGTAGTGAAATCGCATTGTCTCTGTCGGATTCATTTTGTGTGGAAAGACACCGCGACGCGTTTCACGATGCGGTACGCGAAGGTGTCGACATCGTTGTGGCCGATGAAGATGAAATCAATGCACTGCTGCAAACGGATAATTTTGAAGACACGATCCGGCGATTGGTCGACTACGACAACCTGTTTGTAATGACTCGCTCGGAGAAGGGCTCGGTGATCATGCACGGCGATCTGACGATTGTGCGGGCCGCAACACCGGTCGAAACTATCACTGATACTACGGGAGCCGGCGACGCCTACACGGCTGGCTTCCTGTTCGCTTATGCACAGAAAAAATCACTCGAGGAATGCGCGAGGCTCGGTACCTTCTGTGCAACGCAGGTTATTCAACAGGTTGGGGGAAGGATCGAGCCTGGGTTGCTTGATAACTACACTGCGTAGGAGCCCGGCCTGTGGGAACCCGCCCGTAGGAACCCGCCCGTAGGAACCCGGCCTGTGGGAACCCGCCCGTAGGAACCCGGCCTGTGGGAGCCCGCCGTAGGAGCCCGGCCCACCGGGCGATCTTCGTTGGATATCTGTGGTGGATTCATCCTTTGCAAACATCAAAGGGCATGCATCGGCATGTCCTTTGATGTTTGTCGCGCGCTGGGGCGCGCTCCTACAGGCGCGCTCCTACGGTCTTTTATGACCCGATCGGGTGCCAGGTCGTCTTGATTTCCTGGGTTTGCTTGATCAGGTACGGGTTCTGCGCCAACGCCTCACCCCAGTCGGTATCCACCCTGTCAATGACACGCTTGATATTGTTGGCGGCCTGTTCCTGAATCGCTTTTGCGTCCTCAGCGTCACCGTCGCAGTAAACGACTGCATTGACATCCATATGTGACGCGAAATGTTCCGTCAGTTCGTCGCGAAAACCCGTGAGAATGTTTACAACGCCCGCCGGCACGTCCGAGGCATGCAGTACTTCGGCAAAGCTGACCGCGCACAGGGGCATCTGTTCAGATGCCAGCACCACACAGGTATTACCGCCAACGATGACCGGCGCAATATTGGATACCAGTCCAAGTAGCCCGCTGTCGTCCGGCGCCAGCACTGCTACGACACCTGTTGGCTCGAGTACGGAAAAATTGAAATGGGACGAGCTGACGGGATTCACCGAACTGAATATCTGTTGATACTTGTCCGACCAGCCTGCGTAATATATGAGCCGGTCAATCGAGGCGTCGACTTCTTTCTGCGCGCGGCGTTTTGACTCGCCTTGCAGCATCAACTCTGTGACAAACTGTTCGCTACGGCCCTCGAGCATCTCCGCAATTCGGTACAATATCTGCCCCCGAAGATAGGCACTGGCGGCGGCCCAGCCGGCGAAAGCGCTTCTCGCCGCGACCACCGAATTTCGAAAATCCTTGCGGCTGCCGCGGCAAATATTTGCGATCACCACTCCGCCCGCATCCTTCAGCGCGAAATAACGCCCGGATTCCGTTCGCGGAAATTTCCCGTCGATGTAAATTTTGTATGTCTTGTCGACCGGCACGCGGGACCCTGAAGCTGCCATCGTTACACCTCCAGTCTCACGTAGGCACCAAGCCCATGCATGCCACCTTCCCGGCCGACGCCGCTTTCCTTGTAACCGCCAAACGGCGACGTTGGATCAAACTTGTTGAAGGTGTTCGCCCAGATCACTCCGGCTCGAATGCTTTGTGTCATCTTGAAGATTTTCGCGCCTTTATCGGTCCAGACGCCGCCGGACAATCCATATGGGGTGTTGTTGGCCTTCGACAGGCCCTCCTCGAGCGTGCGGAAGGTCTGTATCGCGAGTACCGGCCCGAATATCTCTTCCTGGACGATGCGGTTGGATTGCGACACGCCTGTGAATATTGTTGGCCGGCACCAGTAGCCACGCTCCGGAACCTTGCAAGCGCTTTGGTGCATTTCGGCGCCCTCTTCCCGACCGAGCCGCAGATAGGATTGAATTGTTTCGAGTTGTGTCGCGGAATTGATCGCTCCTATGTCCGTGTTCTTGTCCAGCGGATCACCAACGATCAGCGTCTCCATTCTGTCCTTGAGTTTTTGCACTACCTCGTCAGCAACTGATTCCTGTACGAGCAACCGCGAACCAGCGCAGCAAACATGTCCCTGATTGAAGAAAATGCCGTTGACGATACCCTCGACCGCCTGGTCGATCGCTGCATCCTCGAAAATAATATTGGCCGCTTTACCACCGAGTTCGAGTGTGTATTTCTTGCCGGTGCCGGCGATCGCGCGCTGGATGAGACGCCCGACATCGGTCGAACCCGTAAACGCGATCTTATCGACGTCCGGATGATTGACGATCGCGGCACCGGTCGCGCCTGCACCAGTGACGATATT
>SMVA01146231.1_pt1 | contig 23926 bp, 24 predicted proteins | sample 2456451 | NCBI WGS metagenome assembly SMVA01 (sample SAMN11095933, study PRJNA526329) | marine sediment metagenome | biome: Marine sediment; feature: Surficial sediment; material: Deep marine sediment; isolation source: Hadal surficial sediment | place: Pacific Ocean | collected 2014-05 | depth... | reverse complement strand
GGAGTGGGGGGCAATGTCGGCTGCCGATTTTGCAAGCTACGCGGCGTTGATCCTCGGGGATACATGCGGATCCATCGCGAATGTCGCCGCAGCGGAGGCGAATCGAGCGGTCTGGAGCAGCGTGACCAGCGGCAACATCGTGCTGATCGGGACCGATCCGTCTACCCACGCGGACCAGGGTGGCAGCGCGCTCAACAACCGCGGGATCAACTTCGCGACTTCGGGTGAAGGAACCGGTTTGTTTGCGACGCTCTCCTGCTACTACCACGGCACCGCACCGATGACGCCCGTTCCTTTGTTTGATCAATACGGGCCATTCACGGTCACCGGCCTCACGGGAAGCTGCGATGATGCCCATATCGTGGCCGAAAGCCCAGCACTCGAAGGGCTTATGGACGAGGATCTCTCGAACTGGAGTTGTTCAGTACACGAGGCGTTCGATTCGTTTCCATCGACGTTCATTCCCCTCGTGATCGCGCAGGGGCAAGATGGGGAGGATTCGTTGGACTTCCCGGACGGGAGCTCTGGAATTCCGTACATCCTTGCGCGCGGTGCGTCGCCGCTCTTCTGTGGTGACGGCATCCTCGACTTGGAATTTGAGGAATGTGACGATGGCAACACCGAAAACGGGGACGGCTGCAGTTCTGTGTGCACGATCGAGCTGCTGACCTGCGGTGATGGCGTGCTCGACGTAGGTGTCGAGCAATGCGATGACGGCAACCAAGAAGATGGCGACGGCTGCAATTTCGCCTGCCAGACCGAGGTTCCGATCGTCCACGCTCCCTACTACCCGCTACCGAAATGGCCCGAGGCGATCCAGATCAACAACCAGCAGGATCGCGTCTATCTCGCGTTGCAGGAAGGTGACCAGGAGCCCGGCGAACTCGACATTTTCAAAGTATTCGATGATCGCAACGTCGGGGAGTTGATGGCGGACTTCATTCCCGATGGCCCCGGTGAGTGCCCCTCCGGAACATTCTCCGGCGAAGAGCTGACGATCATCGCCGAGGTGGATGAGGTTGACGCGCTGGTTTCCGGCTCCGAATGCGGAGTCGTCGGCGTCAGCCTCACCGAGGAAGATGGAGTTTCGTTCCAGCCCAGTCTGATCGATATCATTACCGTCGACTTCGGGATCGTCGAAGAGGTCGCGTGGACGGAATCTGAGGGCGGCGAGAATCTGATTCTCTACGTGGCGTCGTTCTGGCAGGGTCTGCGGATCTTCGAAGTGGTTGGGGAGTGCGACGGGAGCGGCTGCACGATCGTGGAGCGCGGATCGATCGGTGCCGACGACGAATGGGGTGCCTCGCTCGCGGTCTGGGTCGTGGAGGAGGAGTCGCAGATCATCGTCTATGCCGCCTCCACCAACGGTCTACAGATCGTCGACGTGACCAACCCCGATGCGCCAGTCTTGCTTGGACGCTACGACACCAACCCGACGGACATCCCGTTGCAGGACCTCGATGACGTTCCCCAGGACGTGGTGGTGTCTGGAGGACTCGCGTTCGTGCCGATCTGGATCGGCGGACTCCTCGTGATCGATGTGACGGACTCGGCGAATCCAGTGCTCGCTCAGGATGTGATCCCCACTCCGGCGGGAACCGCGTTCTTCAAGGTGGAAGTATCAAGTCGCGACAACCGCATCTACGTCACCGAGGGTCTCTACGGTGTCGCGGTCTTCATCCAGAACCCGGCTCTCGATTCCAATCCCGAGGCTGACCCGCTCCTTCGCGTGCCCGAGGCGCAATTCCCAATTGGTGAGGGTGACCCGAGCTGCAGCTTCAACGAGGGCGGGGTTTCGACGAACTGTTGGGCGTGGGCGCTCGACGAAGTCAGGGAGTTGCTCGGCGTGACCTACGGCGTGTTTGATTCGCCACTCCGCGGCGGTTACCAGTTGATCACCATGCCGGTGGAGTCGGTCGATGGGGGGGAGCTGCAAATCCTCCACGCGACCCCCGTTCCCGAACCACGACAGCTGATCCTCCAGGGGGTCGGAGTGCTCGCCGTCGCGGCCTTGGTGCGCCTACGCCGGAGGCAGCGCGGGCGGCTCGCTCGCAGCTGATCCACCGGGGCCGGCGGCGCGTTGAGGCGAATCGCTCGGTCCAGCTTTCGATCCGCTCTCAGGTCTTTTTCGCGTAACCCAGGGTTTCGAGCGCAGTCCGTATTTCGTCCAGTGAGTCGGGGTCTTCGATCGTCGGTGGGGTTCGATACGCCTCCGAATCGGCGATCTTGCGCATCGTGCCTCGCAGGATCTTGCCTGACCGGGTTTTCGGAAGGCGCGATACCACACACGCCTGTTTGAAGGCCGCGATGGGGCCGATCTGTTCGCGCACGAGCGCGATGACATCGGCCACGAGGGCCTGCGGGTCGGCAGCCACTCCTGCGTTGAGGACGAGAAAGGCCACCGGCAGTTCGCCCTTCAGAGAATCCTTCACTCCGATGACCGCGCACTCCGCGACATCGGGGTGGCCCGCGATGACCTCCTCGATTGCGCCTGTCGAGAAGCGATGGCCCGCGACGTTGATCACGTCGTCGGTTCTGGCCATGACCCAGAGGTAGCCGTCCTCGTCGACATGCCCCGCATCGGAGGTCTGGTAGTAGCCGGGGAATCGATCGAAGTAGGCGCTCTGGAAACCCGCGTCGTTTTGCCAGAGCGTCGTCAGGCATCCCGGCGGAAGCGGCAGCTTGATGACGATGTGCCCCGTCTCTCCGGTTTTGACTTCGCGCCCTTCGTCATCGAGCACACGCACGTCGTATCCGGGCACGGCCTTCGTGGGCGAGCCATGCTTGATGGGCAGCGGGTCGAGTCCCATACAGTTCGATGCGATCGCCCAGCCGGTCTCCGTCTGCCACCAATGGTCGATGACCGGTACGCCGAGTGCGCGCTCGCACCACGCCACGGTATCCGGATCGGCTCGTTCACCCGCGAGAAACAGCGCGCGCAGGCTCGATAGATCGAAGGTCTTCGTCGACTCCGCCGCCGGGTCTTCGCGTTTGATCGCGCGTATGGCCGTCGGTGCAGTGAAGAGCACGTTGACGCGGTGTTCGGAAATTACCCGCCAGAACGCCTTCGCGTCGGGTGTACCGACGGGCTTTCCCTCGTAGAGGATCGTCGTACAACCCATCAGGAGCGGCGCGTAGACGATGTAGGAGTGCCCGACCACCCAGCCGATATCGGAAGCCGCCCAGAAGACATCGCCGGCCTTCATCGCGTAGATGTTCTGCATGCTCCATTTGAGCGCGACGGCGTGGCCGCCGTTGTCGCGCACGACGCCCTTGGGGGAACCCGTGGTACCCGAGGTGTAGAGGATGTAGAGCGGTTCACTGGCTTGCACGGGGACGCAGGGGTGGGGCGTGGCGTTTCGGGTGACTTCTTCCCAATCGAGATCGCGGCCCGCGCGAAGGGATGCCAACTGCTCGGGTCGGTTCACCACGACGCAATGCGCGGGTTTGTTGCTCACCTTCTCGAGTGCGCTTTCCAGCAGCGGGAGATACGAGACGATTCGGCCGGGTTCGATGCCGCAGCTCGCCGTGACGATCACTTTCGGCGCTGCGTGCTGGATACGCTGGGCGAGTTCGCCCGCCGCAAAACCACCGAAGACCACCGAGTGAATCGCGCCCAGGCGCGCGGTCGCGAGCATTGCGATCACCGCCTCTGGGATCATTGGCATATAGATCAGTACGACGTCGCCCCGTTCGACACCCAGGGCCGCCAGCGCACCTGCTGCGCGAGCGACTTCGGCCTGGAGCTCGCGATAGTTGAAGCTGCGGGAGGTCCCGGTGACGGGGCTGTCGTAGATCAGGGCGGCCTGTTCGCCGCGCCCCGCGATCACGTGGAGATCGACCGCATTGAAGCAGGTGTTGACCACAGCGCCTGGAAACCAGCGGATTTTTGGCGGCGTCGAGTCGTCTATGACCGCGCGTGGCCTGCGCACCCACTCGATTTCCTGGGCGGCGATCGCCCAGAACCGCCGGGGGTCCTCGAGCGAGCTTCGATAGACGTCGTCGTAGGAGTCGGCCACGCCAGTCAATATATCCGCTTGCGCCGAATGGGCTAGTCTTCTTACTCTCTGAATTCAGTGCCGACAGGCCTACGGCACATTTGCGAGGAAGACGATGCCCCCCCAGGTTAGTGAGTCCGACGTTCTTGGCGCGCTGCGCCCGATCATGGATCCCGATTTCAACAAGAGCATTGTCGAGCTTGGCTTCATCAAGCAGCTTCGGATTGACGGTGAAAAGGTCTCCTTTTCAATCGAGTTGACGACTCCGGCATGCCCCGTCAAGGCGGAATTCGAGCGCGCGGCGCGCGAGCGGGTTCTCGCTCTGGACGGCGTCGATGAAGTGGATGTGACGATGACGGCCAATACGCGCGGCCGAGATTTCGGCGCTTCGCCGTCCGACGTGCTTCCCGGCGTCAAGAACACGATCGCTGTGGCGTCGGGAAAAGGCGGCGTGGGAAAGAGCACGACGGCGATCAATCTCGCACTCGCGCTTCGCAATTCTGGCGCTGTCGTTGGAGTGATGGACGCAGACGTCTACGGACCGTCGATACCGCTACTCACAGGTGTGAGCGGTCGCCCGGAAGTGCGCGGGAAACAGATCATGCCGCACATCGCACATGGCATGAAGGTAATGTCGATGGGTTTTCTCGTGACCGACGACTCGCCGGTGATCTGGCGCGGTCCAATGGTGCACGGGCTTGTGAAGCAGTTCCTCACCGACGTGGAATGGGGGGAGCTCGATTATCTGGTGATCGATATGCCACCCGGCACGGGTGACGCTGCGCTCACTATCACTCAACAGGCGCCGCTTGCGGGTGCGATCATCGTCACGACAGCAAACGATCTGTCGCTGATCGACGCGCGAAAGGGCCTGAAGATGTTTCAGAAGGTCGAAGTTCCGGTGCTTGGGATCCTCGAGAACATGTCCTACTTCACGCCGCCGGATCTGCCAGATCGCAAATATCATATCTTTGGAGAAGGCGGAGGGAAGCGCACCGCCGATGAACTCGGTGTGTCGTTCCTAGGAGAGGTCCCGATCGACATGCGCATTGTCGAGGGTGGTGACACGGGGGTTCCAATCGTCGTTAAGGCGCCGGACTCGGACGCAGCCAAGGTATTTTGCGAGTTGGCGGGAACGATTGCGCGCAAGCTCGCGGTACTCGCAGACCAGACTCCGTCGATCGCCGACGCCAACATCACCTGGGTGAGCTAAACGCGTGACTCCAGAATCGGGTCACGCGTTGCCGCATAAGCTTTGGCCGAAGGCCAACGCACAGCCACCGGGACTCTGCTTGGGAAGTCAGATTTCTCGTCGCGATCGACGTCTTAACGGGCGGCCGGGCCGTGTAGCAGCTCGGGGTAGATGATTGGGATCATCGACGCGGGGTCATTCGCGAGCGTGCTCTCGACGTAGGCGTCGAGTTCGAAGCGTTTGAATTGGATGTCGGGCCGAGGTTCGAAGAATTTGTCGCTGATGAGGAGTCCATGTACCCAATCGACGTATTCCTTGTAGCGCGTCGATCCCATCTCGCGGTTGTATAGTTCAACGCGAATCGGCAGCTGTTGATCATCCTGGGTCGCCCAGACGATCCGGCGACCTGTATCATCGGTCATCTGGTAGACGTTGGCTTGTTTCCCCGCAATGGATTCTTCGCGAATCTTTTCGCCACCCTGATCGATCAGGGTCTCGGCTTCGTTTCCGAATGGTCGGCGATTGGGGAGATCGGCGGCGATCGCTGCGGGCGCGCGTCGAATCGCAATGCCGGTCATCGTGAGCGCGTCGTACACATAATAAGTGTCTCCGTTGACGATGGTTACCAGGTTGTGGCCTCTGATGACGGCTTCTGCACGAAATTTGGTTTTTAACGCCCACAGATAGGTGATCGTCAATCCGGTATCACTTCGCGTGTACGATTGGGTGTACCACGATTGAATCTCGGGCGTCCCGTCCTTCTCGGGTTCTGCGGCCGCAGCGGAGTGAGCGAAGAGCGCAGAAAGTACGAGGCCAACCATCATCCGAGTGAGACCCTCTGCGAGCGATCGGCCGCTGGTGAGCGTCCAGCGGTCGCGATGGGGGGTAAGACGGTGGTCGATTCCGGGCTGTCGAGGGCTGATGCGCATCACGGTGGTTCACCTTACCATGGTCGATGATGAAGATCGCACTCAGCATCGCGGGATCGGATCCCACCGGAGGAGCCGGCCTTCAGGCTGATCTCCAGGTCTTTCGCGCGCTTGGTGTTCACGGAGCCGGTGTGGTCACCGCAATCACGGTACAAGACACCGCGAAGGTCCATCAGGTGTTGCCCGCCTTTCCGTCTGTGGTGCTCGAGCAGCTCCGCGTCTTGTTGAGGGATCTGACCCCTGATGCGATCAAGATCGGCGCGCTCATCTCCGACGACGTAGTTCGCAACGTGCAGCTCGCGCTCGCACCGATCCTGGCGGCCCCGTCTAGCGTTCCAATCGTGATCGATCCGGTATTGGCAGCGAGCGATGGAACCGTGCTGCTCGAGCAGCGTGCCTGGGGTGTCCTCCAGTCGATGATCGGAAGCGCAGCACTCGTGACCCCCAATCTCCACGAGGCCGCGGCCCTGACCGAGTGTGATACATCGACCGAAGAGGGCACCGAGGCGGCCGCCTGCGCGTTGGTATCGGAACTCGGTGCTCAGGCTTCACTCGTCAAAGGGGGGCACCGCGATGGCCCACCCCGCGATCTGCTCGCGGTGCGAGGCGGCGGCAGTGTGTCACTTCGTTGGCTCGAAGGAGAGCGCGTTCCCGGTGGCCCCTTCCATGGAACGGGCTGCGTGCTGTCTGCAGCGATCGCTGCACAGCTCGCGCTCGGTGTTTCGCTCGAAGATGCCGTCGATCGGGGTCGCCAATTCGTCGCGAGCGCGCTGCGAAAAACCGCAGGCAGCGGCGCTCGCTCCCGGCTGCTCGCCTACGCGTGCACCGATTGATCGCCCGAGGTCGCTTCGGTATCGCGCAGTGCATCGAGCAGGCGCTGCCAAATATCGTCGAATGAGCCATTGCTCATGCACAAGACCACGTCGCCCGCTCTGCACTCGCTCGTGAGCTGCTCGATGATTTCCTCGACACTGTCGCATGAAATTGCCGGAACGCCTTGCTGTTCGAGGTCGGAAACGAGTTTTTCCGACGAGAAGAGCGTCTCGACGGGACCGGTAGCACTGTAGAGGGGCGTTTCGGGGACGCTTCGGATGATCACCCGATCAGCGTCACCGAATGCTTTCGCGTAGTCCTGCTGGAAGATCGCTCGCCGACTGGTGTTGGTGCGCGGCTCAAAAACGGCAATGAGGCGACGGCCCGCGAAGCGCTCGCGAAGTGCGCCGATGGAACCGCGAACGGCCGTGGGGTGGTGGGCAAAGTCGTCGACGACCGCGACGCCACGCTCCTCGCCGCGCAATTCCTGCCGGCGCTTGACGCCCTTGAAGGTTGCGAGCGCTTTCTTTGCGTCGTCGAGCGAGATACCCAGAGCCGCCGCCGCTGCGAGCGCGCCGAGCGCATTTTCGACGTTGAATCTTCCAAACATCGGAACGAAAGCCCGCGTGGCTCGCTGATCGTCGATCAGGATGTCGAATTGGGTTCCATTCGCATCGGCTTCCAGTGTTGCGCAAGACCAGTCGAGCCCATCGCCCTCGACGCCATATCGAATAACCCGACACGGTGCATTGGAGATCACGTCGCGGACTCCTGGATGGGCGGTTGCCGCAACGATTGTCCCATCTCGCGGCATGCCCTCGACGAGCTTCCTGAATGCTTCTTTGATGTGATCGAGGTCTCGATAGATGTCCGCGTGATCGAATTCGACGGATGTAATCAGCAGGGTGCGCGCGCCGTAGTGGAGAAATTTTGGGGTCTTGTCGAAGAAGGCGGTGTCGTACTCGTCGCCCTCGACGACGAAATGGTCGCCCTGCCCTTCGCAAAAACTGCCCTCGAAGTCGTGAGAGTAACCACCGACGAGCAGCGATGGATCGCGCCCGGTTCCGCGCAGCAGTGCTGCCAAAAGACTCGTGGTGGTCGTCTTGCCGTGGGTTCCGGAAACTACCACTGGGTGTTTGCCTGCGATCGCGAGTTGATAGAGAGCATCCGGAAACGACAGATAGGGCAAGCCTTCGTCAATTGCAGCTCGCGCCTCAGGGTTGTCGGGCCGAACCGCATTCCCGATGACGACGAGATCCGGGTGTGGATCGAGCACGTGCTCCGGCCGAAATCCCGAGTGCACCGGGATACCCCACTGTTCGAGCATCGTGCTCATCGGCGGGTAGAGGGTATCGTCCGAACCGGTGATCTGAATTCCGCGGGCTGCGAGAAGTCCCGCCAACGATCCCATTCCGGTGCCGCCGATCGCTACGAAGTGAACGTGTCGCGGCGTTTTGTCCACGCTAGCCCGCCTCGAAGGCTTCGATGATCGCATCGTGCACGATCGGGCGCAGTCCGAAGTGGCTCTTCTTGGCGATCAGGTGTACTCGGTTCGTCAGCAAAACGATCACGGTCTCCCGATCGAGGTCGATCCAAAGCGAGGTTCCCGTAAATCCGAGGTGGCCCACAGAATTTTTCGAGAAATGCTTTCCCGATGAAGAAGCTCCTTCTGTCGGTGTATCCCATCCGAGCGCCCAATCCGACGAGATCGGCAGATTCTGACGACTCAAGAATTGACGCAGGGGTTTCTGAGGCAGCAATTCACTGCGTCCGTGCCAGGCATTGATGATGGTATGGCCAAATTTCATTACATCGTCGACCGTTGAAAAAAGACCTGCGTGCCCCGCCACGCCGCCCATCACCGAAGCGTTCGGGTCGTGGACCTCCCCCCAGAGAATACGGTCCCTCCACGGGCAGTTTTCGGTTGCTGCGATTCGCCGCTTCGTAGCTGCGGGGAGAGTTGGCGCGTCGCGCCCGATGGGAATGAAGAAGGTGTCGGCCATCTCGAGCGGTTCGAAAATCTTCTCGCGGCAGAAATCGTCGAGGCGTTGGCCGCAAACCGCTTCGACGACAGCGCCCAGCACGATGAAGTCGAGGTCGCCGTACACAGCGGCTTCGCCGGGTTCGTGAACCGGCGCAGAACGGACGGTGCGGTCGATCACGGAGGCGCGCGCCTCTGGAGTTCCGATCATCGTCTCGCCGGTCTTGCGCTCCTTTTTGAGGAAGATCTCATGATACGCTCGCCACGGCTTCAGGCCTGAAGAATGCGTGAGGAGGTGCCGGATCGTAACCGCCTCTTTGTCTCGCTCGGCAAAGGACGGCAGGTATTTGGCGACGGGGGCATCGAGCTCGACCGAGCCTTCGTTAACGAGCAACAGCATCGCGGTCGTCGTCGCGATGGGCTTGGTGAGCGACGCGAGATCAAAGATCGTTCCTCTCGCCATGGGGATCCGTTCGGGCTGCAACACCGCGAGCCCGCGCTCGGAAAAATGTTCGAGCGTCTCGCCATCCTTCGGCATGCGCGCACCGATGACGGCGCCGGGAATTTCGGAACTTGCGATGGATTTGTCGATCGCCCGGTCAACCCGACCCAGCTTGCGCCGGACAGCACTCCATTTCACGACTGACCAACCTCCCAGTTCACGACCGACCAACCTCCCAGTTCACGAACGGCCAACCCCCCACTCGAGCAGCTGTAGCTCTCCGTTCGTGCCATCAATGGTAGCGCGCCCGCCCAACGGCCAGGCGTAGTTGGGCTCGACGTGACCGAAGGGAAGGTCGCACACGATCGGAATATCCAACGGGCGCAGCGTGTTCTCGATCACGGTATTCACCTCGGGTTGCGGGTAACGCTCGTCCGTACAGCCTTCGAAGGTTCCGACGCCGACCGCCGCCAACCCTTCGAATTTTCCCGCGGCGCGAAGCTGCTGCAACATGCGATCGATTCGGTAGGGCCGCTCGCCGACATCCTCGATCAACAGGACGGCGCCGCGGGTATCGATCTCCCACGGCGATCCTAAGCTCGCGGCTAGTAACGTGAGTGAGCCACCGATGAGTCGTCCCGTGGCGCGGCCGCCGACGAGCGTCCGACCGGGAAGAATCGATGGGAGCGTGCCCTTGCCGGTCAATTGCTGAATCAGGTGATCGAGCGCCGCGCGACTCAGATCTGCGCCGTGATCGAGCATCGGGCCGTGAAAACCCATCAGCCCCGCACAGCGGCGCTGCCACAGCAGCAATGCGGTGACGTCGCTGTAACCGACCAGCGGCTTGGCGGCCTGGCGGAAAGCTCCGGCATCGAGCATCGGGAGGATCCGATCGCAGCCGTAACCGCCACGGGCGCAGATGATTCCGTCGACCTCGGGGTTGTTGACGAGCTCCATGAGCTCGGAAGCCCGGCGTGCATCGTCTCCGGCGAGGTAGCCGTCGCAGGCGAGCAAGTCGTCTCTCTGGTAGACCTCGAAACCCTCAGCGCGTAGCATCGACACGCCCGATTGTAGGGTCTCGCAATTCACCGGGCCGCCGGGCGCGGCGATCCCCAACAACGCGCCCCGCCGCAGGGCCCGGGGTTTGCGCAAGCGAGGCACCTAGAAGATGTCGTCGTCGGACGCGACGTAGCGGCTGTCGGATCCGGCTGCACCGGAGGGTCCGGCTGGTTTTGTGGGTCCATCGGCGAGATCGTGGAAGCGCGCGTAGCGCGCGCTGAATTGCAGCTTTATCGTGCCTGTTGGTCCGTTGCGCTGTTTAGCGATGATCAATTCCGCGATGCCGTGGTTCTCCTCGGTGGGATTGTAGACTTCGTCGCGATAGATGAAGGCGATCACATCGGCATCCTGTTCGATGGCGCCGGACTCCCGTAGGTCGCCCATGTTCGGACGTCGCTTGTCGGGGTCGCGCTGTTCGGGTCCGCGGTTGAGCTGTGAGAGCGCGATGACCGGGATGTCGAGTTCCTTTGCGAGGGCTTTGAGGCCGTGACTGATCTCGGCGATCTCGAGGTCTTTGCGCTGATTCGGTGTGTCGCTATGGGCAAGCTGGAGATAGTCGACGATCACCATGTCGAGCCCTCGCTCCGACGCGAGGCGCCGACATTTTGCCTTGATCTCGAGGATGGTGATCATGCCGCTGTCGTCGATCCAGATGTCGGCGTCCGCGAGTCTTCCGCCCGCTTCCGTCAGTTTTCGGAGATCCTCGGGTCGACCGAAGCCCTTGCGAACCCCCGAGAAGTCGAAGTTCGCTTCCGATGAGAGCAGGCGCAGCGCGAGTGCGCGTTTCGTCATTTCCAATGAGAAAATGGCGACCTTCTTGCGGTATTCGACGGCCGCGTTTCGCGCGATGTTGAGTGCGAGTGCGGTCTTGCCCATGCTGGGCCGCGAGGCGATCACGATGAGTTCTCCGGGCTGGAGTCCACCGGTCATTTCGTCGAAGTCCTTGAATAGGGTCGGTACTCCCGTGAGCTCGCCGCTGCGTTGGATCAGCTTCTCGACGTAGTCGAGGGCATCGTTCATCTCATCGTGCAGGCTGCGAAAAGTGGTGCGCGCCTTTTGTTGCCCGATCTCGAAGATCTTCGATTCCGCGGAGTCGAGCAGCTGGCCCGCGTCGTCTGTCTGGTCGTAACCAGACTCGGCGATCTCCGTTGCAACTGCAATCAAGCTGCGCTTGACGCTCTTGTCGCGAACGATCCGTGCGTGGTGGACGACATTGGCAGCGGTCGCCTCGTAGTCTGCAATTTCGGCGAGGAAGACCGGGCCGCCGATCGCATCGAGTGTCTTCTGGCTGTTCAGGTAGTCGGCGAGGGTGTGGAGGTCGACGGGTTGGTTTGAGTCTTGAAGAGTGAGCATCGAGAGGAAGAGCTGGCGGTGGGCGGGGTGGTAGAAATCTTCGGGTATGACCTCCGTGTAGACGGAGTGGATCGCGTCGTTGTCGAGGAGCAGCGCCGAAAGGACCGCTTTCTCGGCCTCGAGGTCATTGGGCGGAACCCGATGGTTGTCCGTCGTGTTCGGCTCAAGGTTGGTACGCAGCTGATCTCGCGGATTTCGGGCCTTCGCCACGCCGCCCCCACCTCCGTCGGCGATTATCGTTTCATTGTACAGCAACCCAGGCGCAGAGTGGCCTGGGAAATTGCGATGCCGATGCCCGCGGCGCTCAGCTATCGGCGCTGATCTTGAGAGCGACCTCGGCGGTGAGATCGGTCTGCAAGCGAATCGGCACGATGTGGTCTCCGATCTCTCGGAGCGGCTCGCCGAGTTGGATCTTGCGCCGGTCGATCTTGTAGCCCTTTTCGGCAAGGAGCTCAGCGATATGGGCCGACGTGACGGATCCGAACAGCTTGCCCTCTTCGCCCACGCGCGCCTTGACTTCGAGCGCGAGGGACTGGAGTCGGTCGCGCAACGCTTTGAGATCCTTGAGATCCCGCGCGGACTTTTCGGCGACAACGCGTTTGTGGTGCTCGAGTTCCCGAACATTCGATTCGGTGGCGAGCAATGCCTTCCCCTGAGGGAGCAGGAAGTTGCGCGCGTAGCCGACCTTGACGCCGACGAGGTCGCCGGCCGCACCGAGGCCCTGAACGGCTTCGCGCAGGATGACTTTGACCTGGCGCATCGTTCAGACCTCCTAGGTGCCGTGCCCGGCGAAGGGCATGATCGCAATATGGCGCGCACGCTTGATGGCGACAGCGAGCGTGCGCTGGTGTTTCGCGCAATTTCCCGAAATTCGGCGCGGAATCATCTTGCCGATTTCAGTCGTGAACAGGCGAAGCGCCTTCGCGTCCTTGTAATCGATCTGCAGCGTCGAGTCCGCGCAGAAGCGGCAGACCTTTCGGCGCAAAAAACCGCCTTTTTTGTTTTGCTTCCGAGCCTTCTTGCGGGCGCGGGAGCGCAGGCGGCTCTTGACCGTCGACTCTCTCCGATCGTCGCGGTCCTCTCGGTCTCGCCGATACCCGCCGGGGCCTGAGGGTGCACTCATTTCGCCACCTCCTCGGCACTGGCGGCTGTAGCAGCTTCGCCCTCCGTCTTGGCAGGTGCCTCGGGCTTCGCACTGGACTCCGCCTTAGCAGCTGCCTCGGGCTTCGCGCTGGGCTCCGCTTCGGCAGCCGCGCGCTTCGCCGCTTCCGCAGCCTCAGCTTCCTGGCGCGCGGCTTCTTCGACCTCGCGGGCGGCTCGCTCGGCGGCCTTTTCGGCTCGAACTCGCTCTTCCTCGGCGGCCTCGGCCTGCCGCGCTGCGACGTCTTCGACAGCGTCGCTGACTTGCACGGTAAGGAAGCGGATGATCGAGTCTTCGAGTCCGAAGGCGCGCTCGAGCCCCTTGATGTTCGATCCCTCGTCGAGGAACCGGAGCATCACGTAGCGCCCCTTCTGGAAGTTCTGGATCTCGTAGGCGAGCCGGCGCTTGCCGAGATCGTCGTAGATCAGCCGGGATGCGCCGGCGCTCTTGAGGACGCCATCGAGACGTTCCTCCAGCGAACCGACCCCCTCGTCGGAGATCTCGGGTTGGATGATCAGGGTGACTTCGTATTCCCGCACGCTTCCTCCTCGTGGACAGGCCCGACGCGAACGTCGGGTCCCGAGCTTCCGATCTACCGGTAAGGCGCCGGGTGCGCGCATACCGCCGGAAGCTGAGGAAAGGGTTCAGTGGCGGGTCCGCAGATCGGTCCCGCCGGAGGCGGAGGGATACCACAGCCGGGGTTCGGGTGGAAGGGGGCCCCCTCGACTCCCGTAGAAGAGTTCGGCCCGGAGTGAAATCACGCTCTGGTGGCGCTCTCTTAACCCTGCGGTTTTCGGGCCAGTTCCAAGAGAGCGGCGTGGACCCGGCCGTCCTGGGTGAGTTCCGGGTGGAAGGTCGTTGCGAGCGCGTTTCGTTGGCGGACGAAGACCGGCCAGCCGTCGACCCGAGCCAGTACCTCCACATCCGGTCCCGGCCGTTTCAGTCGAGGGGCGCGAATGAAGATCGCGCGCAGCCCTTCCAGCTCCCCCTGGGCGACAGTCGCGAAAGAGTCGACCTGGGTCCCGTAGGCGTTGCGGACCGCAATTGCGTCGATCAGCCCCAGGCATCGGACCGGGACGCCCTCGACCTCTCGCGCCATCAAGATGGCGCCCGCGCAGGTTCCGAGCACGGGGCGACCGCTTTTCGCGAAGGCTTCAAGGGCTTCGTAGAGGCCGACGCGTTCCAGCCCCTTGGCGATCGTGGTGGATTCGCCGCCGGGCAGGATCAGTGCGTCGAGGCCATCGAGATCTTCAGCGTGACGAACGGGCGCCCACGTGGCGCCCGCCCGTGTGATTGCCGCCGCATGGGCTTGGACCGCTCCTTGGATCGCAACGATCCCGACGCGGAGCTCCGCGTCGAACCGACTGTGTCGATCGGCCGCTACCACGCGTGCAGGTCCTCGGCTACCACCCGCGATTGGCCATGCGCTGCTTCTCGTCGAGGGTTTCCATCTCGATCCCCTCCATCGGCTTGCCGAGCCCGCGGCAGGCCGCGACGAGTTCGTCGGGCTCATCCCAGTGCGTATTGGCTTGCACGATCGCCCGAGCCAGCACTGCCGGCTCTCCGCTCTTGAAGATGCCAGAGCCGACGAAGATCGCTTCCGCGCCGAGTGACCGGCAGAGCGCCGCGTCGGGAGGCGTCGCGATTCCCCCAGCCGCAAAGTTCGGAACCGGCAGACGCCCGGTCTCTGCCACACGCAGCACGAGGTCCAACGGCGCCCGAAGTTCCTTCGCGCGCGCCGGCACTTCTTCGGGCGAAAGCGCCGCGAGGGAGCGGATCTGGCCAAAAACCGTGCGCAGGTGTCGGACCGCTTCGACGATGTTTCCGCTACCCGCCTCACCCTTGGTTCGGATCATTGCCGCGCCTTCCGAGATTCGGCGCAGCGCTTCACCGAGGTCGCGCGCTCCGCAGACGAAGGGCGATCGGAACCCGCCTTTGTCGATGTGGTGCTCGTCATCGGCGGGAGTCAAGACCTCACTTTCGTCGATGAAGTCGACACCCAGCGCGTCGAGTACCTGTGCTTCGAGGTAGTGGCCGATCCGCACCTTGGCCATCACGGGAATCGAAACCGTGCGCTGAATGGCCTCGATGATTTCCACCTGGGTCATGCGCGCGACGCCACCGTCCCGTCTGATGTCTGACGGCACCCGCTCCAGGGCCATCACCGCGCATGCGCCGCTGTCTTCCGCGATCTTTGCCTGGTCGGGATTGACGACATCCATGATCACGCCGCCCTTGAGCATCTCGGCGAGCCCGACCTTGATTTCGAAACTCTGGGCGGTCGCGTTTTCCGCGCCACCGTTTCCGTTACTTCCGTTTCTCGCTTGGTCTGACATGTTTCCTCCCAATCCCCACCAGTCGCCGCTCGTGCGGCGAACCGGCGCGAATCTGTCGTTAAACGTGCACGCGGTTCATCCGCGGTTTTCCGTCGAGTCGCTCGGCAACCACCCGCGCGAGCGCTGATACGCCCGCGCGCAAGGCGTCGGGCTCGGCCATCGCAAAAGTCAGCCGGAGACGGTTCGAGGGCCGGCCGTCGTGGTTGAACTGAGATCCCGGTGCGAAGAAGACGCCTGCGATGGCGGCGTCCGATAGGAGGTCGCGGGTTTCGACACCCTCGGGAAGTTCGACCCACACCTGGAGTCCGCCGTCGGGCCGGGTCCAGCGCGTACCGGGCGGCATTTTTGCCGCGAGCGCGTCGAGGAGTGCCTTGCAGCGCTCCCGCAGCACGCGGCGCAGGCGACCGAGATGTCGATCGTATGCCCCGCAGGCGGCAAACTCGGCCAGCGCGGCCTGAAACGGGAGGGCGTCCGAGAGATCGGTCGCCTGCTTCAACGCGAGCAGGGCTTCGATCAGTCGGCCGCGTGCGGTGATCGCGCCAACGCGCGCACCCGGAAAGAGTGACTTCGAGAACGAGAAGAGGTGAAGTACCAGCCCCGTGCGATCGAGCGCTGCCAGCGACGGGATCGAGCGCCCCGAAAAGCGCAGGTCGGTTTCGTAACCGTCCTCGATGATGGGTTTGCGGTGACGCGCTGCAATCTCCAGCAATTGACGGCGGTGGTCTACCGAGGTCGTCGTGCCGCACGGGTTGTGAAAGGTCGGAATCGTATAGAGAACCTTGACTTCGGGCTGCGCGAGAATTCGATCGAGTGCCGCGAGATCGAGCCCGGCTTCGCGCATGGGGACCGGTGCGCTCTTGAGCCCGAGTCCGTGGATCGCTGCGATTGCGTTGCTGTAGGTCGGTTCTTCGAGTGCGACGACGTCACCCGCTTGTGCAAAGAGACGCAGGCCGAGAGAAATCCCCTGGCTCGCCCCGTGACAGAGCACGATGCCATTTGCGTCGATGTCGATTCCGTCCGTTTGGAATCGGCCGGCCAGGGTCTCGCGCAGGCCGAGATGGCCCTGCGGGCTGCCGTAGAGCAGCAGTTCGGGCCCGGCTTGTTGCAGCACTCGGTTGAGGATCCGTCGAAATTCATCCGCGGGGTAGAGGCTCTGGTCGGGAACGAGCGAGTGCATGGGCACGGCATTCGCCCCGCTACTGAACTGCGGTCGAGCGCGCTCGAAGTCGAGCAGGCGTTCCGTCAGCGGAGCCAGCACGGCGTGAAAATCTTCGGCGCTAGGCGCGTCGCTTGGGTGTACGGGCGCGACGAACGTGCCGCGGCCGACAGTCGAAACCGCGACGCCCGCGTTGACGAGTTCCTCGTAGGCGAGGGCGACGGTGTCGCGGTTGACGCCGAGGTCCTTTGCCAGATTGCGAATCGGAGGCAGCCGATCGCCCGCTTCGAGCCGACCGTCCGCGACCTCGTGTCGGATGTGATCGGAGATCTGGCGATAGACGGTTCGCCCGTCTCGGCCCGCGCCCCGTTCCAGCGAAATGTCCATCGGTGGGAGTCTATGGCTCACCCGATTGGGGGTCAATGTTAGATTGACCCGACAATCATCGATGAAAAATGACGAAATCATTGGTACAAAGGGGGGTCAATCAGCCTTTCGAGCTTGGAGCCGACCCCTGAAAGGGGTCTCGCGACGGGGCATAAGCTTTGGCCGAAGGCCAACGCGCAGCGAGGGGCCAAAATCGCTCGTTGCTCGCTCAGGAAGTCGAGATCGCCGCCGCCTCGCCCGCACCCTCGCCTTCGTCTTTCCGGTCCATCCCGAGGGCTCGTCCAAGCAGGATTGCGGCGAGCCCCACGAAGCCCGAAAACAGCGCGCCCATTTTTGCCTGTCCGAGCAGGATTGGGTCGGTGAATGCCGCACTGGCCACGAAAAGGGCAACCGTCAGTCCGAGCGCCGCCACGAATCCGGCCATCACCAGTTCGCGAAGGCCCATACGCGCGGGTAGCGGGAAGCCGAGCTTCATGCCGATTACGCCGAGCAGCGTGATGCCCACCGTCTTGCCAATCACGAGAGATCCGAGGATCAACCAGGTCATGGTTCCGATCGATGCGAGGACGACACCGGCGTTCGTAAACGCGAAGAAGAACAACCCGAAGTCGACGAAGAGCTTCACCTGGTGTTCGAATTGGTGCAGCGGCGAGTGCTGCATGTGGAGATCGTGGGCGAGCGGCTCGCCCATCTGGTCGATCTCGTCTCTGTTGAGGAAGAGACCGATGTCGCGGCGTGGCCCGGGAAGGAATGGAACGATGAACACGAGCGCGAGCGCGGGGTGGAGGTGCGCGAGGGACAGTCCGAGCCAGGAAAGCGGACCGCAAATCGCGATGTAGGGGATCCACGACTGGATGTCTGCTCTGCGGAATCCATAGGCGACCGCCATTCCGAGGCCGATCAGCAGCAGGAATTCCGGACGGGGCGGAAGGTTAGGGTCGCCGTAGAAGATTGCGATGATTGCAAGGCCGATTGCGTCGTCGGCCACTGCGAGCAGCAGTAGGAAGTTGATCGCGGGATGTCCTTTGCCAAAGACGGTTCGCGCGACCAGCCACGCGAGCGCGATGTCTGTAGCCGTCGGTACGCCCCACCCGCGCCGCAGCGTCACGAGATCGTCGGTGGGTCCGTAGAGGAACGACATGCCCACGAAAAAGACCAGCACCGGTCCGACGACTCCGCCGAATGTTGCCAACAACGGGTTGACGGCTTTCTTGATCGGGTTGAGATTGCCGCCTGGCAGAAAGGACTCGGTGATTTCCTTGGCGGCGATCCCGAAGAAGAACACCATGAATATGTCGTTGACGAGCCAGTGATGGGTGACGAGATGGCCGAATATTTTCAAGTCAGCGATCGGTACCCAATGGATCACGTGCTCGTAGGAATCGAGATCAAGGTTCGCCCAGAGCATCGCCACGACGACTCCGCATAACAGTGGTATCGAGAATTCCTGGAGGATGTTGACGACGTTTCGCTGTATCGGTTCACTCACGGTCCGTCCATCCGTTCGTCTGGATTGGATTCACTCACTTGAATTCGAAGCCTATTTGACTTCGAGGTCCGTCGACTGATTCCGAATGCCGTCAGCGTGTGGAAACGCTGCTCGTTGGCCCTGAGTGCGAGGCGATCTTTAGTCTCCCGCTTCGGAGCTGGCATTGTAGCGGTTCATCGAGGCTGCGACTCCGTCGACTAAGATCGCACCGACGGCTTCTGCGGCCACCGCAATTCGCTCCCCGAGTGCGGCCTCTTCCTCTTCTGAGAAGGCGTTGAGCACCCAGTCCACGGTGTCGATTTCGCCCTCCGGTCGCCCGATCCCGAAGCGCAAGCGGGGAAAGTCGGTGGTGCCGATCCGTTCCGCAATGTCTTCGAGTCCTCGGTGACCCGCAGAGCTCCCCCGCGGCCGGATCCGAAGGCGCCCGAAGGGGAGGTCGAGATCGTCGACCACGATCAGCAGGTCTTCCGGAATTTCGTCCACGGGAAGTCTGCTCAAGACCTCGGCGACCGCGATGCCGGAGCGATTCATGTAGGTTTCGGGAACCAGCAAGGCGACCTCGAAACTCGGACCGTCAGGCGGCCCGCCCGCCTTCGACGGGGTCTTCCCGTGGCCGAAGCGGCTCTCGAATCGGTGCTCTGAGAGCGCAAACCCGCAGTCGGTGGCGAATCGCTCGACGATACGGGCGCCGATGTTGTGGCGCGTGGCCACGTATCGCGGTCCCGGATTTCCGAGTCCGACGACGATCTTCATTCCGGTCCGCCGCGTCAGTCGTCGCTCTTCTTCTCCGCGGATGCTTCCGTCCCAGCCGCGGCTTCTCCCTCGGGCGTCTCGCCGGCTTCCCCTTCCTCGGCCGCTTCGTCCACCACCGCCTCTGCTTCGACAGTCGCCGGAGCCACCACGGAAACGATCGAGACGTCGGGATCGTTGAGAATGGAGGCGCCCACGAAAACGTCGAGGTCGCGAACGTGAATCGAATCACCAATTTCGAGTTCGCTCACGTCCACCGCAATTTCCTCGGGGATCGCGTCGGGCAGACATTCGACATCCAACTCGCGCATTGCGTGATCGAGAATGCCGCCACCCAGGGTCACGCCGATGGCACTGCCCTTGATGTGGACGGGAATCGAGACGTGAATGGTCTGCTTCAGGTCGACCGCGTAGAGGTCTACGTGAAGGTAGGCGCCGGAGATCGGGTCGCGCTGGAGCTCCTTGACGAGCACCTGCCGGCCGTCGAAATCGCCACCGCCGGCGACCTTGAGATCGATCAACGTATTCATTCCCGCACTCGCGTTTCGGAGCAGGCGGTCGAGTTCGGTCGGGTTCAAGCTGATCGAGACCGGCTCCGCGTTGCGTCGGTAGCAGATTGCTGGAATCCGTCCGGCCGCGCGTAGCTTGCGGGCCACGCCCTTCCCCTTGTCCTCTCGTAGCTCTACGTCAAGTGCGAATTCACCCACGGTTTCTCCTCAAGAAGTCTTCATACGAAGAGAGAGCTGACGCTCTCTTCGTTGTTGATCCGGCGGATCGATTCTCCGAGCAATGGAGCGATCGTTACGACGTGAATTTTCGAGCAGTCCTGAGCGTCGGACTTCAGCGGGATTGTGTCGGTGACGACGAGTTCCTTCAGCGGGCTCTCGTCGATTCGTTTGACGGCCTGCCCCGACAGTACCGGGTGGGTGATGACCGCGTAGACGGCCTCTGCTCCCGCTTTGTCGAGCGCACGCGCGGATTCTGCGAGTGTTCCCGCCGTATCCACCATGTCGTCTACGATCACGCACGTCTGTCCCGCTACGTCTCCGACGATGTTCATCACTTCGGCAACGTTGGCGGATTCGCGACGTTTATCGATGATCGCAAGGTTTGCGTCGAGTCGCTTCGCGTATGCGCGCGATCGCTCCACGCCTCCGGCGTCCGGTGAAATGATCGTGAGTGGCCCTTTGTAGCGCCTTCGGATCTCTTCCAGCAGCACGGGTGTCGCAAAAATGTTATCGACCGGGATATTGAAGAATCCCTGGATCTGTCCCGCGTGCAGGTCGATGCACAGTAGGCGGTCGGTTCCGGGTGCGCCGATCAGGTCCGCGACGAGCTTGGCCGAAATTGGAACCCGCGGTCGGACCTTGCGATCCTGCCGCGCGTAACCGTAATACGGAATCACCGCGGTGATTCGCTTTGCGGACGAGCGCCTCAGCGCATCGATCATGATCAGCATTTCCATCAAGTGGTTGTTCGCGGGTGTCGAGGTCGATTGAATCACGAAGCAGTCCATGCCGCGGACGTTTTCGTGGATCTCGACGTTGACTTCGCCGTCGTTGAAGGTGCCTACGTCTGCCTTCCCGAGCTGGGTGTCGAGATGGCGAACCACGGCCTCGGCGAGGGCCGGATTGGAGTTGCCCGCAAAGAGCTTTGCGCGTTGCATGTTCCGGATACTCCGGGCCCATTCGTAAGAGGCTTCGATCGGGAAGCCGTCAGCCTATCGAGATTCCTGCGTTGCAGCGACCCGTGCCCAGACCGGCGCCTCGAAGGCCGCCTCTTCGAGCGCGCGCTCCGCAGCTTCCGCGGATTCGAACAGGCCGAACACCGTGGCACCGCTGCCCGACATGCCGACCGCCTGAGCGCCAGCGGCGCGGATCTGCCGCTGCAGCCGCGCAATCGGCGGGCACAATCGAATCGCGATCGGTTCCAGGTCGTTTTCCAGGCTGAGCCCGGCCGCCCCCGTGAACGTCCACCCGGGGTCCGTCGCCCCGGAAAGAGGCGGGATCCTACGATCAGAGGCGGATTTCGTCAACGCAGGCTGGATCGCTGCGAAGGTTCGAAAGACGTCGGCGGTCGCGAGGGCGACGCCCGGGTTGGCGAGGAGGACGGGTAGCGACGGCAGGCCCTCCAGGGCTTCGAGTCGCTCGCCGATGCCCCGGACCATCGAGGGCCGGGGGTCGAGAAAGAACGGCACGTCCGCTCCGAGCTCAAGGGCGAGTTCGGCGAGTCGCGACCCGTCCAGCGCGCCTGGGAAGAAATCACAGAGGGCTCGCAAGACGGCGCCGGCGTCGCTGGAGCCGCCTCCCAACCCCGCGCCCACCGGCAGGCGCTTTTCGATCCGCAGTTCGATCCGGCATTTCAATCCGGCAGCCTCCGCAAAGGCCTTCGCGGCCCGATGGGCGAGATTGGTCGCGTCGGCGGGAACGGCTGCGCTCGCTCCCTCGAGCTTGATCTCCACCTCGAGAGCGGTGGCCTCCGAGACCGCAACCTCGACGTCATCGCCCAGATCGAGTGGCGCGAGCAGGCTCTCGAGTTCGTGGTACCCGTCTGGGCGCCTGCCGACGACGCGCAGGCCAAGATTGATCTTGCCAGGTGCGTGGCAGCGCAGGCTTCGGCCCGCGGATCCGGGCCGCAAACTCACTTGCTGGCCTCGACGAACTTCATGTGCAGCTCGTAGACGATGCTCTCCAGGAGCTTGGATTCGGTATCTGTGAGATTACCGCGGGTCTTCTCCATGAGCATTTCGAGCGTGTCGATGGTCTGGCGGGCGATCAGAAGGTTGGGCTCGGCGGGTTCCGCCCCTTCGCTTTCGGGATTTCCGACCTGGCCGAGTTGATAGAGCGCGCTGGTTCCAAGAGAGAGTACGAACGTCGAGAAGTCGACGGCGATATCGCCACGGCCCTCTGATTCCTCGTTGGAATCGCCCATCGTAAAGCCTGGTCCGCATGTGCCCTCTTCCGTCGCCATCAGGTTTCCGTCCTCAAAACTCGATCCTCCAGGCCACCCGACTCCGCAGCGTCGAGTTTCTCCATTTCACGGTAGGCACGCACGAAGCGCTGGGCGAGCGTTACGGTGCTGCCGACCAGCAGGATCCACAGCGCTGGCACGATGAAGCCCAGGATCGCTCCCGCGGCTAGCAGTCCGACGCGTTCGCCACGCTCGAACAAGCCGACGTTGATACCAGCGGGTAGGGAAAGCTTCGCAATCGCCGCCGAATAGGAGACGAGTACCGTGGTGGTCAGCGCTGCCCCGGTGAGCAGCACGGCGCCCGGTTCTCCGATCCGCGCGAAGTAGATCGACAGGCCCACGAGAACGACCACATCGGCGAGCCGATCGAGCGTCGAATCGAGGAACGCCCCGAAGCGCGTCGAGATCCCCTGGTGTCGCGCAACCACTCCGTCCACGAGGTCAAAAAAGCCGCTCGCGAGCATCAGGATGCCACCGATAACCAGCCAGCCCGCTGCCAAAGCAGCGGCAGCCACGATCGAGCCAATGGCTCCAATCACCGTCAGCAGGTTGGGGTTCAATGGGCGGACGAAGAGGAACGGAAAGGCTGTATGGATCCACCCATCGAGTCGATCACCCAGTTGCTGTTTGATCATGGGCTAGGGCCCCATCAGGGTTTGCGCTGTATCAACGGGTTTACGCCGTATCGAGTCCGGGCGGAATCTGCGAGCCCGCTTCGGGCGGCTGGGCGTCGCTCTCATCCGGGTCGGGCCGAACTTCGGGCGCAGCGATTTTGTCGCTGGAATCCGGCATTTTTTCGATTTCCGTGGTGAGATCTGCCTTGGAGATCCAGCCACGCCGCCCTGTGAGGCGGCGGTCCAATCGCAACTTGTCGAGCGATCGCTTATTCATCGGTGTCTTCCTCGCGTCGGTATAATGGATGAGACACGGTAGCAAATTGGCACGAATCGAGATGATGCGATCGTTTGCCGCACACACGGGGAAACCTTGCACGAGCGTTCGACCTTTCTAGCTGCAATCGCCCTGGCGGTGACCACGGCCTGCTCGTCTCCCCCGCCTGCCTTCCAGGATGTGGCGCCGGCCGAGGAATTGTACGAGGAGGCGCTCGATATCCTCAAGGGCCGAAGCTGGCTCGTGTTTCGCACCACCGACTACGTCCGGGCCATCGAGAAGCTCCAGGCGATCATCGACAACTATCCCTACAGCGACGTCGCTGTCCTCGCGGAACTCAAGATCGCCGACGCTTATTTCGACGATCGCCGGTACGACGAGGCGCTTTCCTATTACCGGGATTTCGCGGACCTCCACCCCCAACACGAGAAGGTTCCCTATACGATTCTCCACTCGGCACTCTGCCGAGAGCGGCAGATGCACTCTGCCAACCGCGACCAGACCGCCACCCGCGAGGCGCTGCTCCACCTCGATCGCCTGCTCGCAAGATATCCACATTCCCCCGAAGCCCGAGAAGCCGAGATCATGTGGCGGAACCTCCGCACGCACCTCGCCGAGAACGTCGCGGAGATCGCCGAGTTCTATATGAAGAGGGAGGAATACGAGAGTGCTGCAGAGCGCTACCGGTCCCTGCTGAACGAGTATCCAGGCCTCGGCCTGGACGCGCAGGCGCTCTACAATCTGGGGGTCTGCTACCTGGAGATGCGGCGCATCGATGAGTCCGAGCGAATCTTTCAGTCTATCGTTCAGAATTACCGGGATAGCGAGTACGCCGGCGCGGCGGCGGAACGCATCGCCAAGGGGCTGAAGGGCAACTAGGAGCGCGACCCCAGAATGGGGTTGCGGGACGCGGCAAAGCTTTGGCCGAAGGCCAACGCGCAGCTCGCATAAGCTTTGGCCGAAGGCCAACGCGCAGCTAGGGGGTAACGGATGAGCCAGGTCGCACCGTTGACGCCCGACGAGCGTCGGGATTACGAGC
>SMVA01110198.1_pt1 | contig 23930 bp, 21 predicted proteins | sample 2456451 | NCBI WGS metagenome assembly SMVA01 (sample SAMN11095933, study PRJNA526329) | marine sediment metagenome | biome: Marine sediment; feature: Surficial sediment; material: Deep marine sediment; isolation source: Hadal surficial sediment | place: Pacific Ocean | collected 2014-05 | depth... | reverse complement strand
GAAAAAGCAGGGATGAAAGCTACCGGAATCAATCCGGATACAGGTTTGGTTGAAATAGTAGAAATTCCTGAACACCCTTGGTTTGTCGGAGTACAATACCATCCGGAATATAGGAGTACCGTGGAAAGTCCACATCCTTTATTCGTCGGATTTGTAAAAGCCGCATACGAACATTCAATAAAATAAGACCATATGGCGTATTGCCGAAATAGGCCGGATTGTTGTTAATTTGAAGTCGGAATTATAATATAGGGTTGTCCCTTGTCGGTGTACAAGCATAATAGAAACCCGATTGAACATTACTAATAAAAACGGGCAGTACCCGAAGCACCTTAATGGAAAAAAAGAAATTTGATCTTAACACATTTATCGGAATTGCATTAATAGGAGGAATTCTGGTGTGGATGATGTATCGTCAACCTTCCCCCGAGGAGATAGAAGCCGAAAAAGCCAAAATCGAACAAGCAGAATCCGAAAAAACTACCGATGCAGGCAAGGAGGTCGTTGAAGTAACGCCTACTCAAATAAACGCTGCTAATGCGGGAGATTCCCTCGCAGCTATGGGACTACAGAACCGATTGGGTTCCTTTGCCTATTCGGGAACTTTGCCGTCAGCAACTGAAGGAACCACGATCGTGGAAAACGATGTGTTACAATTATTGGTGAGCAATAAAGGTGGATATATTGTTGAGGCAAAACTGAAAGATCAAACAAAGTACACAGGCGAACATGTCTATCTGATAAAGGATGGAAATAACGAATTCAATCTTCAGTTTACTTCAGAGAACAGAAACCTGAACTCAAAAGATCTGTTTTTCGAGCCGGCACTTTCCAATAATGGAGAGAACAATGTGCTTTCGATGAAGTTGAAAACTTCAGAAAACCGCTATCTGGAATACCGTTATGAGTTGAAACCCGGTGAATATATGTTGGATTTCACAATTCGTAGTCAGGGCTTGGAGGGTGTGATCAATATGTCTCAACCTATTTATCTGGATTGGAAGTTGAAAGGATTCCGCCATGCTAAAAGTATTACCTACGAAAATCGTTATACACGTCTCACTTATGAACATGACAATGGGGGTGATCACAGTAAATTATCTCCAACGGGAGAAGATGAAGAGACAGAGAAGGATGTGAGTTGGATGAATTTCCGTCAGCACTTTTTTAGTTCGATGTTATTCACTGATACACCTTTTAAGGAAGTCAAATTTACTTCAGAAGATCTGGTTAAGAATGACGCTGTGGACACCGTTTACACCAAAAAATATAGTGCCAGAATGTTGTTGGAGCCTAAAGGTGGAGCCTTGTTGTATAATATGAATATGTACTACGGCCCAACCGATTATAAGATCTTTAAGCAATATGATCGTAACCTCGATGAGGCCTTGCCATTGGGGTGGGGGATATTCGGACTCATTAATAAATTCTTGATCATCCCTGTTTTTGGCATGTTGAGTCAGTGGTTTCCTGCCGGTATCGCTATCATAGTTCTAACTATTTTATTTAAGTTACTCCTTTCTCCAGTGCAATACAAGCAGTATGTCTCTCAGGCTAAGATGAAGGTATTAAAACCCGAACTCGATGCTATTCGTGAGAAATATGGCGACAACAAGATGAAGGTTCAGCAGGAAACGATGAAACTGCAGAATATCGCGGGAGCAAGTCCATTGAAAGGATGTCTTCCGGCCTTGTTACAGATCCCTATTTTTTATGCCTTGTTCACATTTTTTCCAATGGCCTTCGATCTACGACAAAAGAGTTTCCTATGGGCGGACGATCTATCGAGCTTCGATGTAATTGCCGAATTACCTTTTTATATTCCAATTTACGGGGATCACGTGAGCCTATTTCCCATCCTGGCATCCATAGCCATCTTTATTTATATGATGATGACTATGGGACAAAGTATGCAGGCGCAACAGCAGCCTGGAATGCCTAACATGAAGTTCTTGATGTATTTGTCACCGGTCTTTATGTTGGTGTTCTTTAATCAATATGCAAGTGGTCTTTCGGTATATTATCTAACTTCAAACGTAATAACCATTGGGATCATGTTAGTGATTAAAAAATATATTATCGACGAGGATAAGATCCATGCTAAGATTCAGGAGAATAAGAAAAAGCCTAAAAAACAAAGCCGATTCTCACGAAAAATGGGAGAGATGATGGAGCAAGCTGAGGCACAGAAGAAGACGAGAAAGAGATAGTTTGTATCATTATATCATCGCCTGAGAATTGTTTTAATTTGCTACTTTTCCATCTGAAAAGGAAAATGGTATTGCGGTCAACTTAAGTTTATTATACTATGGGTAATAAAATACTTATCGAATAGTCGCGTTTACTTTCGAAAGAAATCATTTTGTAGAATGAAGTTGTCATTTTTTATTTTCTTCGGAATAATTACCAGCCTTGGTTCCCTAATAGCCCAGGAGATAAATCAATTGGATGATGCCGGAGAGCGCCATGGAACTTGGCAAAAGAAATTTCCCAACAGTGATCAACTACGCTACAAAGGTCAGTTTAAGCACGGAAAAGAAATAGGAACCTTTAAATTTTATTGTGAAGACTGTGGGTCACAGCCCATGGTTATTAAAAAGTTCTCGTCTAAAAAGAACCAGGCCGATGTTCAATACTTTACCAAAAGCGGGAAGTTGGTTAGTGAAGGCAAGATGGCCGGCAAGCACCGGATGGGGGAGTGGGTATATTATCACGAGAAAACGGCGGGAATTATGACGCGTGAATTTTATAACGAAGGGGTTATGGATGGCGTCAAAACGACCTATTATTTGAATGGGCAAATTACGGAGGAGCTCAAATATGAAAACGGATTAAAACAAGGCGAGAATAAATATTATTCACCTGACGGTATTTTACTTAAAAAACTAATGTATTTCAACGACCTGCTTCATGGCCCTGCCGAATATTACGATGCCTATGGCAATGTGACCATCAAAGGGCAATACGTAAATGGCAAGAAACATGGCCTATGGAAGTACTATAAAAACGGGAAGGTTGAATTGGAAGAAACCTATCCTAAACCATTGAAAAATAGACAGTAGTTTATTAACACAAAATCTTTTGACGATTAAAATTCCAAAAATCAAATAACAAAATCCGAAACTTCCTGTGTTTTTCGAATTTGGTCCCGATAGCTATAGGGATTGAAAATTGAATTTATTTGGAATTTGTTGCTTGAAAATTGACTTATCTTATACCTAAATTGTTGTAATTTTGCGTTTTGATCTACCCTTTCTATTTATTGGGTAGTCATTAAATTTAATTCATGAAACGAGTAGTCGTAGGTCTTAGCGGTGGAGTAGATTCCAGTGTAGCAGCCTTCCTTTTAAAAGAGCAGGGCTATGATGTTATTGGCTTGTTCATGAAGAACTGGCATGATGATACCGTGACTATTTCCAACGAATGTCCTTGGCTGGAAGACAGCAACGACGCCATGTTGGTAGCACAGAAATTGGGTATTCCATTTCAAACCATAGATTTAAGTGAACAGTACAAGGAGCGTATAATAGACTATATGTTCAAAGAATATGAAATGGGACGTACTCCCAACCCCGACGTGCTTTGCAACCGGGAAATAAAATTTGATGTCTTTATGAAGATCGCCATGGAGTTAAGTGCAGATTATGTGGCAACAGGGCATTACTGCCGAAAGGGGACCATTGAAGTAGAGGGGAAGGAAATTTATCAATTGCTGTCCGGTAAGGACCCTAATAAAGATCAGTCATATTTTTTATGTCAGTTATCACAGGAGCAATTGGCAAAAACCCTGTTTCCTATTGGGGAGTTACTAAAACCACAGGTACGGGAAATTGCTGCTGCTCAAGAATTAATTACCGCCGAAAAACGAGATTCTCAAGGGCTTTGTTTTATCGGAAAAGTTCGTTTACCCGATTTTCTCCAGCAACAGTTGGCTGCCAGGGAGGGGGTGATCGTTGAAGTACCTTCTCAATTTGCCGCATATGAAAAAGAAATGCCATTATTTAATTCCGAAGAAGAAAAGCTACAATTTCTTTCAGAAAAGTATCACTATCAAAAAAAGGATGGAAAAGTAGTGGGAACACATCAAGGAGCTCATTATTTTACAAAAGGACAACGGAAAGGATTGGATGTAGGGGGCACAGTGGAACCATTGTTCGTGATCGATACCGATGTGAAGGAGAATGTAATTTACACGGGTCAAGGCAAGAAACATCCTGGATTGTACCGAAGAGGATTATTTGTTTTGGCCGATGAGATCCATTGGGTAAGGGAAGATCTCACACTGCAAATCGATAGTCAAATGGAGGTGATGGCCAGAATTCGTTATAGACAACCTTTGGAAAAGGCGATGATTCACCGAACCGTTTCAGGGCTTTATATTATATTTGATAGTCCACAATCTGCCATTACCGAAGGGCAATTTGTTGCCTGGTATCAGGATGATGAGTTGTTGGGTAGCGGTGTGATTTCGTAAATTCTGCTGTGAAAAAAGTACTGATAACTACGGTGTTAAAATCCAAGGGGATATTAGAATCCTTCATAATAATAAAAGAATAGTGCAGAATAGAATTACTGAACTTTTCGGAATTCAATATCCCATTATCCAGGCAGGGATGATATGGAATAGCGGTTGGCGATTAGCCAGTGCTGTGAGTAATTCGGGTGGCTTAGGGATCATTGGTGCCGGTTCCATGTATCCGGAAGTACTTGGAGAGCATATCATAAAATGTAAAAAAGCCACGGATCATCCCTTTGGGGTAAATGTGCCCATGCTCTATCCAAATCTGGAAGAGATCATCGAGATAATTATTGAAGAAGGTGTGAAAATTGTATTTACTTCAGCAGGGAATCCTAAGATCTACACCTCAAAATTAAAGGATAATGGTATTACCGTAGTTCATGTAGTGAGCAGTGTTAAGTTTGCATTAAAGGCACAGGAAGCCGGTGTGGATGCAATTGTTGCTGAAGGATTTGAAGCCGGTGGACACAATGGAAGGGATGAGACCACTACCCTCACTTTGATCCCAATGGTGAAGGAGCAAATAAAAATTCCAATTATTGCCGCAGGAGGAATTGCCACAGGTCGTGGTATGCTTGCTGTAATGGTTTTGGGCGCCGATGGTGTGCAAGTGGGAAGTCGTTTTGTAGCAAGTGAAGAAAGCAGTGCGCACCGGTCTTTTAAGAATGTGGTTGTAAATGCAAAGGAAGGCGATACAAAGTTAACTCTAAAGGAACTGGCGCCGGTGCGTATGATCAGGAACAAGTTTTATGAAGACATAGCGGAACTATACAAAACAGGACCTTCTGTAGAACAACTACAAGAATTATTGGGTCGTACTCGTGCTAAACGTGGTATGTTTGAAGGCGATCTGAAAGAAGGCGAACTTGAAATAGGTCAGATCTCAGGATTGATTCACGAAATCAAACCGGCTGCAATAATTATAGAAGAAATGATGGCTGAATTTGAAGTGGCTAGGAATGACGTTGCTATGTACTAAATCGTACGGAACTAAAATTATTCTCTAAACTTAATGATAATCCATCTTCCCAAACCATCGGGACCTCCATTTTCATCATAGACCATTTCAATTAAACCATTACCATTGATCGCAAGTTGTGCTGCACTTAGCGTATAAAAACGGTTTTGTGGATCTGAGTTTGCATTTTCTTCAAGTATATTAAAAACGGATACATTAGCTGAAAAACAAAGTTTGATCCAACGGCCATGATATCCGCCTGTAATTCAACCAAAAAACGCTCCAAATTATGGAGCGTTCGATTTTATATTTCAATTGCGACCTGATTTTTGATCAAATCTTCAAAAGATTCTCGCTTGCGTATCAAATGAGCTTTGTTATTGTGCCAAAGCACTTCAACGGGTCTGTACCGACTGTTGTAATTACTTGCCATGCTAAAACAATAAGCTCCGGCATTGCTGAAAGAAAGTATATCCCCTTCGCTTAATTCGGCGATACGCCGATTGTTCGCAAACGTGTCTGATTCACAAATGTAGCCCACAACACTGTAAAAACGCTCACGTCCATTTGGGTTGCTAATGTTTTCAATTTGGTGCTGGCTGCCGTACAGCACAGGACGAATAAGATGATTAAACCCGCTATCCACCTGGGCGAAAACGGTGGAGGTGGTTTGTTTTATAACATTAACCTGAACCAGGAATTTTCCGGCCTCACTCACCAAAAATTTGCCAGGTTCAAAAACAAGTGTGAGTTCTTTTCCGTACTCCGCGCAAAATTCATTGAATCGATTGCTCAATTTTTCACCCATTTCTTCCACATTGGTTTCAATGTCACCTTCTTTATAAGGCACTTTGAAACCACTTCCGAAGTCGATAAACTCAAGCCGATTAAAATTCTTTGCCATTCTAAATAATATTTCCGAAGCATATAAAAACACATCAATATCCAGAATATCACTACCGGTATGCATATGTATACCATTGATATTCATCCCTGTATTCTCCACAATTCGCTTGATATGTGGCAGTTGATGAATGGAAATCCCAAACTTGCTGTCAATATGTCCAACAGATATATTCGTGTTGCCACCTGCCATCACATGTGGATTGATGCGTATACAAACAGGAACCACAGGATGTTTGGTACCAAACTGCTCCAAAATTGTAAGGTTGTCAATGTTGATCTGAACCCCGAGTTGTGCTGCAGTCTCTATCTCCGATATAGAAACACCATTGGGAGTAAAAATTATTTTTTCTGAAGGAACACCGGCTTCTTTCGCTAATCGTACTTCTTGAATCGAAACCGTGTCCATGCCGGCACCCAATGAATTGAGATATTTCAAGACCGAAATATTGGAAAGTGCCTTTACAGCATAATAGATATTAACCTTTTTGACCTTTTTAAAGGCATTGTCCAATCGTTTATATTGCTCCTCAATTTTATGGGTGTCATACACGTATACCGGATTTCCAAACTCACTCGCTACGGCTAGAAGATCTTGCTGTGTCATCATTGAGATGTTTAAAAAGTTAATTAATAGAATTTAGGCTGACAAAATTACTAGGTTCAGTGTTATTTGATACTATTATTTCTATAATTTTTTTGAAAAAAGGAAGTGATCGATTATCGCTGGTTCTTGAGTATGTAATTCTCTGTTTTTTTTCTTTTATCTCTTCTATTCTCTCATCAACATTTCTTACTTTTGTCCATCTGTAAAAAATTGAGTCAAATGAATCTACACGAGTATCAAGGTAAAGAAATATTAAACAGTTTTGGAGTAGAGATCCAACGCGGTATCTTAGCTCATACTGCCGAAGAGGCGGTAACAGCCGCAAAAAAATTAACCGGGGATACAGGAACAGTGTGGCATATGATCAAGGCTCAGGTGCATGCCGGGGGTCGGGGAAAAGGAGGAGGTGTAAAGCTCGCAAAAAGCCTGGAAGAAGTTAGAGATATTGCAGGACAGATCATAGGAATGAACCTTATCACCCCTCAAACGAGTGCCAAGGGCAAAAAGGTACATCAAGTTTTGGTGGCAGAAGATGTTTATTATCCTGGCGATAGTGAGCCGGAAGAATATTATATGAGCGTTTTACTCAATCGTGCAAGTGGTAGAAATATGATCATGTATTCTACTGAAGGGGGTATGGATATTGAAGCGGTAGCCGAAGAAACACCCCACCTTATTTTTACAGAGAAAATTGATCCGACTGTGGGGTTGCTTCCTTTTCAGGCCCGTCGCATTGCTTTCAATCTTGGTTTAAGTGGTAAGGCGTTCGGAGAAATGGTAAAGTTTGTAATTGCCTTGTATACCGCTTATGTGAAGTCCGATTCCTCTTTAATTGAAATCAATCCCGTTTTAAAAACCAGTGATCATCGTGTGATCGCCGTAGACGCAAAGGTCACATTGGACGATAATGCTTTGTTCCGGCATAAGGATTACGAAGCAATGCGCGATATTCGTGAAGAAAATCCTATTGAGGTAGAAGCAAAAGCGGTAGGCTTGAACTACGTTGATCTGGATGGAAATGTAGGTTGTATGGTAAATGGTGCTGGCCTGGCGATGGCGACTATGGATTTGATCAAACAAGCTGGAGGAGAACCCGCCAATTTTCTGGATGTAGGGGGGACCGCAGACGCGGAACGTGTTGAAGCGGCTTTTAATTTAATTCTGAAAGATCCCAATGTAAAGGCAATCTTGATTAATATCTTTGGAGGTATAGTACGATGTGACCGTGTTGCTCAAGGTATAATTGATGCGTACAAGAACATGGGTAATATCAAGGTCCCTATCATTGTACGCTTGCAAGGAACCAATGCAGACATAGCCAAAGATCTAATCGACAATAGCGGATTGGATGTTCAATCTGCTATCGAATTCCAGGAAGCTGCAGACAAAGTACAGGCAGTACTCGCCTAGTCATTTGCACTTTACTATTACCATACAATAATCTGTAGATTATTGAGAAATTATAATGTTTTCGTTAATTTATTTTGGGATTTCTTCTTTTTTATACGTTAAGCAACGTTAATAATGGTTAATAAATAGTTAAATAGCAGTGCGTTGCGTAACATTTTCATACCTGCGGTCGTCTCTTATGTATTATCAGTCAATTTATCATTCATCAAAAAACGAACAAGTATGAAAACAATTAAATCAATTACGTTAGCCTTAGTGCTATTAGTCGGAACTACACTTTTTGCTGCAAATCCAATAGCAGATAAAGTGAACAAAGAAGAAGCCAGTCTGGAAATCGCTCAATTATTGAAAGGACCTCTTTTTGAGCTGGATGTAGACACTCATGCAAGTGTACTCTTGATAATCAATAGTGAAAACGAACTGGTGGTTCTTTCAGTAGATACTGATAATGAACAAGTAGAGCGTTATATCAAAAACAGACTCAATTATAAAAAGCTCAAAAACTCATTAGAAATAGGAAAAGAGTATAGATTGCCGGTCATTATTACTTCAGAAACATAAACTAAGGCAATATAGAAAAACAAACCCGGGTAATTCTCCGGGTTTTTTTTATAGGTATTTTTAAAATTCAATCTTTTGTATTAGTATTGTGTTATGCAAAATGACGATAAACATGCTTTGATTAGCGACCTGATTAATTTGGCTAAGGCAGACGAAAAGATAACTTCACAGGAGTACGATCTTATATTTCGGTTGGCAAATCGAATGGGCGTCACAAAAGAGAAAGTGAAAGTACTGCTACAGAATCCGGTGCCTTCAAAACCAATTTTTTCTGAATTGGAAAGAATAACCCACTTTCATAAACTGCTTTCATTGATGAACGTGGATGGAGAAGTTCACGAAAAAGAGATAATCGTATTGCGTAATTTTGGTCTCAAAATGGGGATTCGTCCCGGGGCCATCGACCAAATTTTAATCAAAATGAACGATTACGAAGATAAGATCATACCTACTCAGGAGCTTCTGAATATCTTCCGGGCTCACTACAATTAGGTTTTCTTCCGAAGCACCGACAAAATGTCTGTCGAAAACCCGTTATTCAAGACAAAATGACGGGTTTATTTGTTTGGAATCCAATTTGCAATGATTTGTAAATAAAAGGTTTAACTCTAAACAATAAAAAGATATGATAACAGTTAATAAAAGTAAATTTTGGATTCCGTCGATGTTCGACGAATTTTTTCCCGCAAACAATTTGGATTCGCTTAATTATGAAAGATTTAGCATTCCCAAAGTTAATATTAAGGAAAATTTAACGACTTTTGTAGTCGAAGTAGCAGCTCCAGGATTGAAAAAGGAAGATTTTGCTATTGAAATTGAAAAGTTGGTATTAACCGTGTCTTCGAATTTTACCCCGAAGCGAGAAACTACAGGCACAGACAACGATACGCAGTTTACTAGAAAAGAATTTAATTACGCTAGTTTTACACGATCCTTTACTTTGCCTAAAAAAGTTAAGGTTGAAAGAATCGATGCTACGTATACAGATGGTGTTCTTACCATCTCACTTCCGAAGAAAGAAGTGAAAGAAGAAATTAAACACATGGTTGAGATTTCATAATTGAAATTTAATTTGGTTAGTTAGTTGAAAAAGACCGCGTGCTACTCAATCGGCATGCGGTTATTTTTTTAACGCCTTTTTCGTTTGCCGCCTGTTCCTTTTTGGAGTTGATCTGCAAATGAGCTATTGTCCGAGTATTTCAATGAATTTTTAAGTCCTTCCAGTTCTTTCTTAGTTAGATCGCGCCATTTACCGATGGCCAGGTTCCCTAAAGAAATATTCATGATTCTTTCGCGTCTTAGGGTGAGTACTTCGTAACCCAGGTACTCGCACATTCGCCGTATCTGACGGTTAAGGCCTTGAACCAGTATTATTTTGAAGACATTCCGGCTTATTCTTTCGACTACACATTTCCTGGTGATTTTATCGAGTATGGGCACTCCGTTCCGCATTCGTTTCAAAAATTCTTCGGTAACAGGACGATTGACCTTTACCAAATATTCCTTCTCGTGACTATTACCTGCACGTAGTATCTTATTTACGATATCACCATCATTTGTCATTAATAGCAATCCCTCACTGGGTTTATCTAAACGTCCAATATGGAAAACACGCTCTTTGTGATCTATAAAATCGACTACATTCCCTTTTATACGCCGGTCTGTTGTACATGTAATTCCAACCGGTTTATTTAGTGCGAGATAAACGAGAATTGAATTTTCAGTGATCGGTTGGCCATTTACATGGATCTTGTCATCAGGCATCACCCGATCTCCCAGTCCCGCAGTTTTACCATTTATACTAACCTGCCCATTCTCAATATAGGTGTCCGCCTTTCGGCGGGAACAGAATCCGCTATCGCTGATGGCTTTGTTAATTCGAGTGGAATTCGGATGGTTCATATTATACCTCGATCAATTGTTTCTGAAAAGTTTTGATCCTATCCCGCAATTTGGCTGCCATCATAAAATCCAACTCTTTTGCTGCTATTTCCATGGCTTTTCTGATATCGCGTATTTTCTTTTCGATCTGTGGTTTGGTCAAATATTCCATTTGATCCTCCGCAGCCAGACTTTCTGCAGTTTCAAAAGAATAGGCGTTGGTCTTAACCTTTGTGAGAACATTTTCCAATGATTTTTTAATGGCACTCGGAGTGATATTGTTCGCTTTATTATACTCGATTTGCTTACTGCGACGGTACTCCGTACCATCTATAGTTGCTTGCATACTTCGTGTAATTTTATCGGCATACATTATGGCTTTTCCATTGATATGTCGGGCAGCCCGTCCGATGGTTTGAGTCAAGGAACGTGCGCTTCGTAAAAAACCTTCTTTATCAGCATCGAGAATGGCCACGAGCGAAACTTCAGGTAGATCCAATCCCTCACGTAGTAAATTCACACCTACGAGAACATCAAACAATCCCAAACGCAGATCCATCATAATTTCAACACGTTCCAAAGTGTCCACATCACTGTGAATGTAGCGGCAGCGAATGGATATCCGGGTCATGTATTTGGTCAGTTCTTCTGCCATTCGCTTTGTTAGAGTGGTGACCAAAATCCGTTCGTCCTGTTCGATCCTTTGTTGTATTTCTTCCAGTAGATCGTCAATCTGATTCAAACTCGGGCGTACTTCAATAGGGGGATCCAATAATCCGGTAGGCCGAATAATTTGTTCTACATAAGCCCCACCTGTCTTTTCCAATTCATAGTCGGCCGGGGTGGCGCTAACGAAAATCACCTGGTTCTGCAAGGCTTCGAACTCTTCAAACTTCAATGGGCGGTTGTCCATGGCCGAGGGTAATCGGAAACCATATTCCACTAAATTCTCTTTTCGGCTACGGTCACCGCCGTACATTGCTCCAGCTTGAGGTACAGACACATGACTTTCATCCACGATCATCAAAAAGTCTTCCGGGAAAAAATCCAAAAGACAGAATGGACGCGTGCCTGGTAAACGTTGATCCAGGTAGCGCGAATAGTTTTCAATCCCACTACAATAACCCAATTCCCGTATCATTTCGAGATCAAAATTAGTGCGCTCTTCCAATCGTTTGGCTTCCAAATGCTTCCCAATTTCCTTGAAATAATCCACCTGTTTTACGAGATCATCTTGTATTTCCCTGATGGCGTTTTGCAATATATCCGGTGAAGTGACAAACATATTGGCGGGGTAAATATTTAAAAGTTCATACTTTTCAAGTACTTCATTAGTGTGTGGATTAAAGGCTTCTATTTCTTCTATTTCATCACCAAAAAAGTGTATTCTGAAAGCATCATCCGCATAACCCGGATATATATCTACAGTATCTCCTTTAATTCTGAAGTTACCATTAGAAAATTCCGCTTCGGTGCGGGAATAAAGACCTTGCACCAATTGATGCAGCAGTTTGGTTCGTGAAATTATTTGCCCTTTCTTTAGTTTGACCACGTTCTTCTGAAATTCCGCCGGATTTCCAATTCCATATAAACAGGATACCGAAGCTACCACAATAACATCTCGCCTGCCCGAAAGCAAGGATGAGGTAGTGCTCAACCTCATCTTCTCAATTTCTTCATTGATGGACAGGTCTTTTTCTATGTAGGTCCCACTTGAGGGAATATAGGCCTCCGGTTGGTAGTAGTCGTAATACGATACAAAATACTCCACTGCATTTTTAGGAAAAAATTGCTTGAACTCATTATACAACTGGGCCGCCAGTGTTTTGTTATGCACCAGGACCAAAGTAGGTTTCTGTACTTGCTCAATGACATTGGCAACGGTGAAGGTTTTTCCACTACCGGTCACTCCAAGAAGAGTTTGGTACTTTTCTTCAGCATTCAAAGCATTCACCAATAATTCAATGGCTTCAGGCTGGTCACCCGTGGGTTTAAATTCTGAAATAAGTTCGAATTTCATAGCGAATTTTCAAGGCCTACAAAGGTAGTTAAAATAACGATTGGAAGAAAGCTCGTAGTAAATGTCTACCTTCAGTTGATAACGGTTTCCCTATTTTTTCAGTTCTCGTATGATCTCTTGAATACCTGCCAAATGATGGTCATCGTGTTCCGCGACAAAGAATAAAAGGTCCACCGGTTTCATGCGTACTTTCAATCGGGGGTGAATAGAATCATGCAGTAGGCTTTCTTCTGATAAATTATGATATTCTGTGATAAGATCGTTCCTTGATCCATTAAAATCCGATAGTAGATTATCAAGAGATTCGCTATTATGATCTGCTTTTTCAGTAGCGGTATTCGACATGTCTGCCATGGTAAGACATTCTTTCTTATCCACAAATTCCTTTAGCCTTTTTTGATGTAGGGGTTCCAGATCGATCAAATGTCCTAGGTGCTCCTTGATACTCCAGGCTCCGTTAGGTTTGTATATGAGTTCTTGGTTTGACAGAGATTTACAATAGTGTTGCAACCGGATCGATGTATCCTGCAATCTCGATATCACATTAGTTGCCCAACCCGGGTCCAATCCCAGGTTGAATATATGATCGATCCACTTTTGGCGTTTCATTATTTTTGTGCTATCACTTCGATCATCATTGGGCAGCATAGGGTAGCTCCTTTTGTGTTCTCCAGAGTGATGAGATCTTGTAATGCTTCCGAAACCTCCTCTTTCGATAAATAACCCATCTGCTCCAACCTGGGAAAGTAGCTCTTATAAAAAGTTTTTGGCCACTGCCAGATGACGTTATTTACAGTTGCCAATTTCGGCATCAACCGAAGGCTTATCACCTTCATCCCCATATCTTCTAAAATCTTCGGAAGTTCTCTTCCGATATCAATTTCGCCCGGGGATTCCTTAAAACTTTTAAGGGCGGCGGTAATTCCGGTTGCCAAAGCAGGCATTTTTGGTTCGGTTTGGTGGGTAGACCAATCGTAATATTCATGAATGACCATTTTCCCTCCCGGTTTCAATGCTTTATAAACCTTTTTTAGGATTTCTTTTGGGTTGGTGAGCCATGCCAATGCCCACCTGCAATACATCCCGTCTATGCTGCTGTCTTGAAGTACCATTTCGTCGAAATTCGCAAGAACCGGCTCAATATTCAATTGATACAAAGAAGTTATTTGTTTTAGGTGTTCAATATAGGCTTCAGACATATCCACGGCTATCACCCTGCCTTCTTGCCCAGTGATATAGGCCAGTTCTTTGGCGCAAAAACCCGGACCCGAACCCAGATCCAATAGTGTTTGCCCTGCATGAAATTTGGCCTGACGCCATCCACGCTGAGCTTCTTCGGCCCAAACTTGATGCTGTATTCCAAGGCGGTGTAGTTCTTCAGCATCGGTTCCTAAAATGTAGGTTTTTTCTTTTTTCATTGATTTTGGTTTCAATCACTATAAAAATAATTAAAAACGAATAAATTGAAAATGATCACATACCCATAAATAAAGTGGAATCATCAATAATTCACATAGACAAAGCCCAGGAACGCATCCGGAAATTCCGGGTCGTTCAAGAGAAGTACATAGTAATAGGTGCCTACCGGAACGACCTTGTTCTGAACAAATATGCCGGTATTTGGGATGGCATCCCAGAAACCATCTTCATTTACACCTTCGTAGATCAGATTTCCCTCCCGGCTGTAAATTTTAAGAATAAAATGATTGAATACATCCAGCAATCCTTCAATTTTGAAGGTGTCATTCAAAGTGTCCCCGTTGGGTGAGATCCCCTGGCTGATTATGGGTTCGCAATTTTGAGTTGTGAGTAAAAATGATGCCGTCGCAAAACAAATTTCATTTTCTAAACGAACAAAAATAGTTTGAGGGTCTACGACGTTTTGATATTGCTCAGGGTCACTAATCGCATTTTCATTGGCGATGGCATTTTCCAAAGTAGTGAAATAGGATATCACGTCGTTGGGGTCTGTAGAAATGAGGTCATTCTGCTCCGTAAGGTCGAATGTAGCCATATCGAAACCTTCATCACACTCCAAAAGATCAGGAAGTATTGGAATGGGAGGGATGGTACCAAATTCAGCGATGATATTAAACTCATTGTTAAATTCGTTGAGTTCTTCTATGATTCCCACACCGGTACCGTCATCGTCGACCACCGCCAATAACGTAAAGATATCCGGGATATCTTCATTTAATGTCACTTCCAGGCTTCCGGGTTCATCGCCACCCACGGGGATCGAGTTTAGGGTTTGAGCTTGCCCGAACAAAATTCCATCAGCGTAAAATGCGATGGGTGTCCCTCCGGGAAGAGGTGCGGTAGCTTCAATATTGTAAACTGTATAATCTATAATGAGGTCGCGTTGACGACAGGCATAAATTTGATTATCTATGGTAATCGTAGCATCGGGTAACGGACAAATGATCACTTCCACTTCAAAGCTATCCACTACAAAACAGTCCGGGTTGGCCACACGTATCCAAATGGTTTGCGGATTCGACGTATTTTCATAGTTTTCGGGATCTGCAATTGGGTTTACCCCATTTTGGGCATCTTCTTCGATAAGGTGATATGTTATTGTATTCTCGGGATCTATTTGCCCGGTTGCTTCTGTCAGGTCAAACAATTCTAATCCTACCACATCGCAAAGCTCCAGGTCCATGAGGCCAACAATTTCCGGAAAAATTAGCAAGTGGAATTCCACATTGTCCTCATTGTTATCTTCATTAGATTCATTCACCATATTGTTGTCATCAACGATGGCTCGCAGTAAAAAATCTGCGGGGATATTATCCGGTATTGTGATATTGATGGTTCCACTTTCCGATCCTCCAATAGGCAATGGCATGATTGTTTGAGCCGTGGCCATCAAAATATTCTGCGCATAAAACCCAATACGCGTCCCGGCAGGAAGTTCCGCCGTACTATTTATGTTAAATACCGTATAATCGATCGTAATATCACGATCACCACATTCCGTAGCCCCTGAGACGTTATCTATGACGATGGTGGCATCCGGTAATTCGGTATTCAGGACCGTGATCACATTGTTTATGATGACAAGGTCCTGATTCGAAGTGATCCGTATCAAAGCACTTTCATCACCCGGCTGAATGTTATCTTCGATATCGTAAAAATCGATATCCATATTATAGAAAACGCTTGACCCGGTAAAGCTATTCGTGCCATTGAATTGATTGTCGGGCGGATTTAAAGGGTTGCTCAATATATTTCCATTGATCTGCAGGGTTTCATTATTGGCTATATTCAGATCACCTTCCCAGGCTAAAAACCCTAATTTTGCTCCGGTATTATCCAATACGTTGAGGTTGTTGAGTTCGATATCGAGTTGGGGGTTTACGGCGGATACAGTTTCAAAACCATCGAAAAGATTGACTTGATTAAGCGGTAAATTATTATCCTGATAGATGACCGTCACAGCCCAGCCGCCAAAATTAGTTGCATTCCCACCATTGATCACGCAGTAACTTTGAATTGCCTCGAAAAGGTCCAGTTCGTCAAGCAAATAATTCCCGTTCCCATTGGCCATCACGATGTCGGTTACATCAGCAAATGCACCAAAGTAGACAAAGGTGGTATTCGGCAAAGTATAGCTGAACATTCTTGTGGCCGATACTGGTGTTCCCGCAAGATTGACATCAAAATCTCCTGCTCCGGAACCGGCCCAATATAAATAGGCCGCAATGAGTTGTTGTCCTGCTTGCAGCTGAAAATCGGCTGCACTTTCATCTAAGATATCACAAGCGGAGGCACCCCCATTTTCCTCAATGTTGAGGGTATTTCCGAAGGAAAGATAATCGTATCTACCATTGAATTGTTGAAACAATTCAATTTCCTGAGCATAAAAAAAAGATGGAATTACCAGAAGTAAAACGAGAAGTTGGTTTTTTAGTAAAGGCATAGCATAGATTGTTCTCTAAATATACGAATATTTAGATTCCGTCGTCACGAACTTATTACAATGCAGGTCTTGATTTATAAATCACGTTTTTTAAGTATGGCGTATGACCAGAAGATAAACAAAGCCGTCCAAACAATAACAATTCCCAGATCCAGGAATTGTACGTCGTAATTTTTTGTGAGTTCCTCACCTAATTGACTGGCTGCAGATTGTACCGCGCCTAGTCGAGTGAAGGGTTCTACTATTAAATTGGACATGGCTGATAGAGGGAAAAACTGTGTTACATTTTCGGCGATATCTGTATCCTTGAAAAATTGAAATTTCATCAATAAAAATAAAATCACTTCAACGATCCACCAGATCACCAGGAATCCGATGGCAAAGGCCGATCGTTTCACGAGCACTCCTAAAAACAGACATAAAGAGAAGAAACCAACCAATTTTATAAAATAGGCCACAAGGTATTCCATATCGCTAAAAATGATACCTATCTCATTATAATCTGAGAAGATAAGTCCTAAAATCATTGAGATAATGAATACGAAAATTGTCGAAACCAATGCATAGACAATGACGGTTAGGAACTTCGAGAGCACAAATTCTTTTTTACTTAAACCATCGATCAAGTTTTGTTTTAAGGTGCTGTAACTGTACTCATTAGCCATCATTGAAACGATCACAATGGCTAGGAATATTTTAAGAATGGCTGCCATCCAGGTATTAAAATGCCATATAAATGGGAAATTAAATATCCCTTGGTCTGCCACTCTAAATTTTACACCGCCAAAATTGAATTCGATAGAAACAATAAGGGCGATAAAGCAGATAAGAGCAAAGTAAATGATTGAAATGGCCTTCGCACTCTTATTGTATTTTAACTTCTGTAATTCTATTTGCAGTAATCGTAGCATGGCCGTTAGTTGTTTTTGGTGATTTCAAGGAATTGTTCTTCCAAACTTTCTTTGCGTTTTTCCAGTTGGGACAATACAATTCCCTTGTTGAACAGCTTTTTATTCACTTCTGAAGCATCGGTTGGTTCTTTTAAATAGGCTATGATCACTTCGCCTTCCTGCTTGATATTTGTAAAAACATCCATTTCCTCCAATGCACTTTTCAAAACCGTATTATTGTCACTTTGCAATATCATAAAACCATGGTTGGTGTTCATTCCATCCACACTTCCGGCGTATAGGCTTACACCTTTCTGAAGAATCACTACATGTGTACATACTTTTTCTACTTCATCGAGTAAGTGGGAAGCCAGTAAGATCGTAGTTCCTTTCGAAGCGATATCTTTTATGATCTCCCGAACTTGGCGAATCCCCTGTGGATCAAGACCATTGGTAGGCTCATCGAGTATTAAGATCTCCGGGTTGTTCAACAATGAGGAGGCAATTGCCAGGCGTTGTTTCATCCCCAACGAAAACGTACGAAATTTACTGTCTTTTCGCTCCAAAAGGCCAACGATTTCCAGTTTTTCTTCAATTATATCTGTATCGACTTCTTTTATTTTGCAAACCAGTTCCAGATTTTGCACAGCTGTCATATATGGATAGAAATTAGGGCGTTCAATAATTGCACCTACTTTTTTCAAGGCGTTGTGTGTAGAATCACTTCCGTCGAACCAATGAAAGTCTCCGGCGGTTCGATTTACTACATTAAGTACTATTCCCAGAGTGGTGGATTTACCGCTGCCATTCGGGCCCAGTATACCATAGACATTCCCTTTTTCAATAGTAAAAGATAAATTTTTAACCGCCGTAATGGGACCAAAATTTTTGGTGAGATTATTTAGTGTGAGTACGGGTTGCACAAAATTTGATTTTGATGATTAGATGGTAATACGACGATCTACCATTAAAATTGTTACAATTTTAATGAAAAGCACCAAACATTCCACTTGTTAGATAGTAGGGATCTCTACTCGCTTAATTCCAATTTTCATCAAAGTCGAGATGGTCGTAATCGTCAGGGTCAAGACCGTGATCATCATCCGGATTGTCTTCACCGGTTGGGTCTGCGATGAATTCTTTGTCGGGGGCTTCTTCAGGGATATCACCGTGGGAGAACATTAAATTAGGATAGTTAAGACCTTTTACGCGTTCGGCTATTTCAGCAAGTTCAACCATAAATGTCCACATATTCAGGAAATCGTATACGTAAATTAGTTTGGTTTGTTCCTTATGTGTCACCTCCTTGATCTTGGTTTTGTTCATAGTACGAAGACTTCCGGCTGCTTCACTCATATCGAACAAAGCGATCTCTTCCCCCTGTTCCCAAAGATCATTACTCACATAAAACGAAGCCATTTCCTGTCCTGCGAAGCCAAATGCCTGCGTGATCGTATTGTGTAGATCTTCCAGGTTAGCCATAGCTTCTATTTCTATGTCACGAAATACATCTTCATGCGCGTCGAGGATGATTCTAAAACGGTAAATCATTTGCCAAAAAAATTGATTACAAAGTTAAAATTTATTCCTTGCATAAGAAGGGTTGGTACCGTGTTTTTCTGCTGAATTATTTACTGAATCGATGCAGTGTAAATGTCATTGTGGCGACTAAGAAAAATGCGGCCACCTGATGCATAACCCCTAACCAAACGGGTACTTGAAGTATCAATGTGAAAATTCCCAGTACAAACTGAAGGAGGACCAGCCCAACTAAAATATTCACACCGTTCTTTTGAGTCGCAGTAAGGGTCATTTTTCGGGCTTTGAACCAGATGACGACAATAATTGCAACCACAATATAAGCGAGGTATCTATGTACGAATTGCACTCCGCTCTTGCCCTCCACAAAATTCTTCCAAACAGGATATTGTTCGATGGTTACGGTTTCGTGGATCCACTTTCCATCATTCATCAATGGCCAGTGATTATGGATCCAACCTGCATCCAATCCTGCGACAAAGGCACCCCAAATGATCTGAAGGAGCAATAAAGTCAATCCCAGGCGTATCAGATCTCTGAATTTTTTCTGAATTTCCTTTTTTATCGGGTACCAAATATCCAAGGCAACCCATAATGTATAGGCGAAAGCGACAAATGCCGCCGTCAAATGAATTGCAAGGCGATAGTGACTTACATCCGGGCGGTCTATGAGTCCACTTTTTACCATATACCAACCTAAAAAGCCCTGGAAACCTCCTAAACAGAGAAGGATGAGACATTTTTTTATGGTTGATCTCGATAATTGTTTACGAAATAAAAAGTGCAAGAAAGGAATGATAAAAACCACACCTATAAAACGACCGATCACCCTATGAAGCCATTCCCAAAAAAAGATATCTTTAAAATCCTGCAGACTGAAATCGTAATTGAGTTTTTCGTATTCGGGATATAACTTATACAGTTCGAAGGTGCGTTGCCATTCCACTTCGTTCAGAGGGGGTATGGTGCCGGAAATTAATTTATAATTCGATATGGATAAGCCGGAATGTGTTAGTCTGGTAATCCCACCCACAATCACCATAATAAAAATTAGGAGGCATCCCACAAGTAACCAATAGAACACTTTTCTGTTGTCTTTCATTTGGAGTTACAAAGTTTTAAAGTCGTAAAGTATCAAAGCATTAAAGTAGTAAAGTATCTAAGATTTAAAATTTGGAGGTTTAGTCTTTTATTTTTCTAATGAAACTGGTTAACATTCTTTCTATTTCCCTTGTGTATTCATATAATTCTTCAAAGGAGTCTTTTTCTAAATACTTTAGATTGAAAGCAATTTCAATTTGCGTTTGTAATTCAAATAAAGAGCTCAAAGAAATGTTTAAAAATCTCAAATAGTCTTTCTTACCATCCCTGCCATATCCTTCAGCAACATTACTCGGAATAGAAATCGCACTTCTTTTTATTTGTGATGATAGCCCGAATAATTCTTCCTAGGGAAAAACTTTAATTCGCTATAAAGAATGGTTACAAGTTGCATCGATTTTTGCCAGACCTTTAACTTTCTATAGGTTGCTTCATTTTTCATTCACTTAGTATCTTTGTCACTCTGAGGCTTTGAAACTTTTAAACCAATATCAGCACCCTTTTTCAACATAAATTCGTGTGCCGCTTCATATTCGTTTGGAATATCGCCTTCAAGAATAGCCTCTTTTATGGCGTCTTTAATGAGCCCTATTTCTCGGCAAGGCTTTAACCCGAATGTTCGCATAATTTCTTCACCGCTCACCGGGGGTTGGAAATTCCGAATATGATCACGCTCTTCTACTTCTACAATTTTATCACGCACTTTTTTAAAATTGTTGTGATATTTGGTATAGCGCTTCGGATTTTTAGTTGTGATATCTGCTTCACACAAGGTCATCAGATCCTCCACATAATCTCCGGCGTCAAAAACAAGTCGGCGTATCGCACTATCCGTCACATCGGATGCCAGGCCGATAGGGCGGGAGCTCATCAAAACCATTTTTTGAACGAATTTCATCTTGTCATTCAGTGGCATCTTCATTCGTTTGAAAAGTTTATGTACCATTTTGGAACCAACTAACTCGTGTCCATGGAAGGTCCAGCCTATTTTTTTATCAAAATTTTTGGTGGGTGCTTTCCCGATATCATGGAGGAGTGCCGACCAGCGCAGCCAGAGGTTATCGGTTGTTTGGGCAATATTATCAACTACTTCCAGCGTATGCCAAAAATTATCTTTGTGTCTTTGCCCTTCTTTATCTTCAATTCCTTCCAACGCGATGAGTTCAGGAAAAATATAGGACAACAACCCCGTTTTATTCAATAGTGCAAATCCGATGGAGGGCTTGGGTGTTGCCAATATTTTATGAATTTCTTCTACAATTCGTTCTTTGGAAATAATCTTGATCCTGTCGGCATTGTTGGTAATGGCAGCAAGTGATTCCTTTACTATTCTGAAGTTAAGTTGAGTTGCAAACCGTATGGCTCGTAGCATTCGCAACGGATCATCACTATAGGTAATAGTTGGGTCCAGTGGGGTACGAATGATCTTATTTTTGAGATCTTTCACTCCGTTGAACGGATCCAGCAATTTTCCGAAGGAATGAGTATTCAAACTCAGGGCGAGGGCGTTAATAGTAAAATCTCTACGGTTTTGATCATCTTCCAATGTACCGTTTTCTACCGCCGGTTTACGGCTGTCTTTTTGATAAGATTCTTTGCGAGCGCCTACAAATTCGAGTTCGATTCCGCCACTTTTCAGCATAGCAGTGCCGTAGTTTTTAAAAATGGAAACTTTAGGTTTGCCCGGCAATAGCCGGGAAACCTCTTTCGCGAGATCAATTCCGCTTCCTACGGCGACAATATCGATGTCTTTGGCATCACCACGCTTTAAAATATAGTCACGCACAAAACCACCAATGACATAGCTTTCCAGATTTAAACGGGAGGCCGCCTGGGAAACTTTATTGAATATTGGATTGTCTAATGCATCCTTAAAATGGACTATTCCAGACATTAATTTCTAATTACTGTCACCGTTCCATCGTTCTTCAACTTAATGATAACCGATGGTTTTGTGGCTTTTTTATTGTGGTGCAAATTTACGACATAGTCTACGCCTTCCAAAATCTTCGGATTTATTTCTTGAAAGCTTTGAGGTGCTTTTTCACCACTCACATTGGCTGAAGTAGAGACGATTGGCCGCCCGAATTTCCGAATCAATTTCTTACAAAAATCATCTTGTACCACACGTATGGCAAGCGAATTATCGTCCGCGATCAGATTCCGGGCAACACCGATAGGACCATCATAGATGATGGTGGTGGGCTTATCGGCGTTTTTAAGTATTTCGCAGGTGATTTCCGGTACCTTTTCGACAAACTTATTGAGCATTTTAAAGTCGTTCACCAGGCAAATAAATGCCATACTTTCTGTGCGTTCCTTTAGCTTAAATACTCGTTCAACAGCAGCTGCATTTGTAGCGTCACAGCCAATGCCCCAGAGGGTGTCGGTATGATACAGCATGAGTCCACCTCGCTTTAAAACGGCCAATGCCCGTTCGATTTCAGTTTTCATAAAACACGATTTTCTGTTGCTGTTTCAGTGATTCTACTAAGGCATTGCTTTTAAAAATAATGGGCAATAAGTACCATTTCTTTGGTTTAAATGAGAGAGCTAACAACAAATACCATTTTATAAGCAGATATTTTCCAAATCCATAATTTTTCCGGATCACATACAAATAACTGATGTATCCCTCTTTATTCAGTGCTCTCGACTTACCTATACTCACGCCTTGATAATGTAGAATTTTAGCTACGGGAATCAACATGGTTTTATAACCTTTGTCGAGTAATCGCCGGCAAATATCCATTTCTTCGTAATAGAGGAAGATATTGGTGTCAAATCCTCCAACCGCCTCGAAAGCTTCCTTCGAGAAAAATAGAAATGCTCCGTTCACCCAATTGACTTCCAGTGGGTTGGCATATTCCTTGTTCCGTTTAGGATACTTTTTCGGGATGTTGCTCTCCAGGAAACTCCTTCCAAAAAGTAATCTGCGCAATCCCTTGTTATGATCGAATGAAGGCACTAAATTGTTATACTCATCGTAGTTTTGAGCCGTACAGACACCAACTTTTAGATGGTTGTTCATAAAATCTTTCGACAGCGATAATCCATCATTCAAGAGCATCGTATCGTTGTTGAGAAACAAAAGGTAATTGGCTTTAGCAAATTGTGCCCCATACATATTTCCGCCACCGAAACCGGTGTTTATATTACTTCGATGCAGTGAGATATTACTTTTCTCTGTGCTGTTTGGAAAATTTTCTTTTAGCTTTTTATATTCAGAAATATTTGAATTATTATCCACAACTATCACTTGATACGAAATAGTAATGTCGGTTTTATCTGCTACTGAAGCCATACATTTGAGCGTATAGTCTGTAGAATTATAATTGATGATAATGACAGCAACATCGTACATAGTGTAAACTTAGGATAAAATACTCTTATAGACATCGAGATATTGCTTTGCCGTACTTTCCCAGCTAAATGTATCGGCGCGGGCGATATACCAATCCTCATAAAATTTCGGGTTATTTTTATAGGTAGTCATACCATTTTTAAGCACTTCAGCCATATATTGTGATTCGTAATGATCCCAATAAAAACTATGCTCACCTCCAATCTCAGGTAAAGAAGTATTATTCGAAATAAATATGGGTTTTCCAAATCGCAT
>SMVA01341379.1_pt1 | contig 23941 bp, 20 predicted proteins | sample 2456451 | NCBI WGS metagenome assembly SMVA01 (sample SAMN11095933, study PRJNA526329) | marine sediment metagenome | biome: Marine sediment; feature: Surficial sediment; material: Deep marine sediment; isolation source: Hadal surficial sediment | place: Pacific Ocean | collected 2014-05 | depth... | reverse complement strand
GACGCGATCGTTTTCGGTGCCGAAATCGTTCACGGCGCACAGGAAAACAAAGACACATCCCGTAGGCGGGCAGCCCTGTCAATCAGGTATATCGGTGACGACGTAACGTGGGATCCGCGGGAAGGTACGGATCCGATCGTGAGCCAGGATCGCGTTGGCGTTGAGCCAGGTCACCCGCCACGTAACGAAAAATGGTTTCCGAAGGTGTGGTCTGCCAGCTGAGATCGAACGATTATCTATCAATCCTTTAGATGATCGAGGTCCGCCAGCCACATCTCATGACAGCCAGTAATTTGATCCACGGAAATGGGGTCAAAAATAAAAGGATACCCCCGCAGTATGTGATCGTGCGCTTCCGGACTATCGGCGCAACAGTCCTCAACCAGGCCAACGAGATAACCGCGCTGTGCTGCGGTGGCTGCTGTAAGGAATACACAGACTGACGTAACCAGGCCTGCTACCAGCAGAAACTGCTTTTGATTTTTTTCAAGGTATGCGGGCAATGCAGGTTTGTGAAAACCGTCGAACGATTGTTTATAAATGACGAACTCGCCGGGAATTTCCTCGGCGAACGGATATATCTCGACGCCCGGCGTGCCCACAATACATGGTATCTGGTCAAGAAATTTGTATCTCACCATCCAGTCGGACTCGTCCTTCTGAAACCTGGCGCGCAGATGCACGACATCGATTCCTTCATGCCGGCACACATGCAGCAAACGGCGGACATTCTTTTCATAGTCGGTGAATGTCTGGGACATTGTTTCTGTCCAGAAATCCTTCTGTACATCGATCAACAGTAGTGCGAAAGATTCCCAATTTCTGGCGATCGCATTCATCAAATCAGGCCTGTAACCCACATAACACATACGACGAGGAATGATACGATTCCGCCGACAAGCGTCGCCCCACCATAGCCGAAAATCGCGTCACTGACGCGCAGCTTGCTGAGCGAAGTACAGACCCAGAAGTAGCTGCTGTTGACGTACTTGATGATCACGGATCCACAGGCACCAGAAAGCATGGCTGCTTCCGGAGATAACGCCAGGTTTTGCAACATTGGGGCGACCAGTGCCGCAGCAGTGATTACACCAACGGTGGTCGAACCGGTAATCATGTTGCCGATAATGCCGATGACGAATGGCAGCAGAATTGCCGGCAGGGCGTAATCTGCAAAAAAGCCGCTGATGTAGTCGACGGCGGGCGTGCCTTTCAGGATTTCGCTGAGTGACCCGCCGAGCCCCGTTACCACGAGTATCATCGCCGAAATTTTCAACGCCTCCTCGATCCAACTGGATTTCGCTGCTTGCCGCTGTTCGCCAGTCTGAATATTTCTATAGGCGAGCCACACACCGACGCTAAGGGCTGCGACCGGCCAACCGATGTAGGCAAGTGCTGCCCGCACGATGTGGTCCTGCTCCAGCGTGAGCCGCGAAACACTTTGTGCCGAGATCAGCAGTATCGGTACGGCAATCGGCGCGTAGGAACTCCATGCTCCCGGCAATTTACGGCCCTGTTCACCGCCAAACAGGTCCTCGCTAACGAACTCGTCGGAGGCCATCGTCTTGATTCGCGGACCGGCAATATATTGCCCCCAGACCCAACCCGCGAGCGAGCCTGCGAGGCAGGCGATAGCGCCGAATATGATCGTCTTGCCGATGTCGGCCCCAAGCAACGCAGCGGCTGCCAGAGGGCCAGGTGTTGGCGGTACGATCGCGTGCGTTAGCTGCAATGCACCGACAAGACCAATCGACATGACGCCGATCGTAACGTTCATCGCTTTGGCTGCGGAGTGCACGAGCGGATTCAGGATCACGTATGCGACGTCAGAAAAAATGGCGATACCCAGCACGAAGCCGGTCAGCGTCAATGCCAGCGGCATCCTCGAAGAACCGACGAGGCTGACCATCGTCCGCGTAATGGTCTGGATCGCGCCGGTATGCCGCAGCGCTTCGGCAATGATGGACCCCAGTACGATGACCACGCCGATCGAGCCCAGCGTGTTGCCGAAGCCTTTTTCGAATGCATCGATGAAATTATTGGTTTGTACGCCCGGGATCAGACCGAACAGCAACAATGGAATTAGCAAGGCGAGAAAGACATGCAAGCGCCATTTCGCGATAAGAAACAATAACAGGATGATCACGCCGAGGAACGCGATCAGTGCGAGCAGCGGACTCGTTGCAACAGCAGTCGTCGGATCCATCACTGACTGCTTCCTGCAAGATAGGCTAGCGCTGCCTGTACGCCGCCCGGCTGATGTGGAACCCTGGCAAGCGCCAAACCCATCTCGACACCTGACAGCGTCCCGGCCAGCATCAGGTCGTTGAAATTGCCGAGATGCCCGATGCGGAACACCTTGTCGGCCAGCCTGCCGAGACCGGTACCAAGCGACATGTCCAGACTATCGAGAATCACTTCGCGTAAATTATCGGCACTATGATCGACAGGCATCAACACGGCGGTCAGCGATCCGCTGAACTCATCGGCATTCTTGCAGACTACCTCCAGCCCCCACGATTCGACCGCGAGCCGGGTTGCGGTGCCATGGCGCGTATGCCGGGCGAAGACTTCGTCGAGTCCTTCTTCATTTATCATCATGATTGCTTCACGCAGTCCGTACAGCAAGTTCGTTGCCGGCGTGTAAGGAAAAAAGCCCGACTGATTCGCGGCGAGCATGTCGTCCCAGCTCCAGTAGGACCGCTGCAATTTTGCATCTTTGCTTGCGGCAAGCGCTTTGTCCGAGACGGCATTGAATGACAATCCGGGCGGCATCATGAGACCCTTTTGCGAACCCGCGACCGTAACATCAACGCCCCATTCATCCATGCGATAGTCGATCGACGCGAGTGAAGAAATCGTGTCGACCATCAGCAGTGCAGGATGACCCGCCGTATCAATTGCCCGGCGAATTTCCGGGATACTGCTAACGACGCCGGTCGATGTTTCGTTGTGCACGATGCAGACAGCTTTTATGTCGTGCCCGACATCGCTGGTGAGCGTATCCGCGATAGCGGCAGGATCGGCGCCGTGCCGCCAATCCGTCGCAATGATTTCGGCACCGATGCCAAGACGAGCGGCGATTTGCTGCCACAGGATGGCAAAATGGCCGGTCTCACACATCAGCACCTTGTCACCTGCTGACAGTGTATTTACAAGCGCCGCTTCCCAGGCGCCGCTACCGGATGCAGGGTAGATGATTATCGGCTGTCCGGTTTTGAATATCGGCTTGAGTTCGGCCAGAACCTCCTGGCCCAAAGCGGCAAAGCGGGGCCCGCGGTGATCGATAATCGGCTGGGCGATCGCGCGCAAAACGCGATCCGGGATGTTGGTCGGTCCCGGAATCTGCAGGAAATGCCGACCGCTCGCGTTACTCATGCTCAATCCTGTCGTTGGGCCCTATCAGGGTGCCTAAGATACACCATGGTGGCCGTATAATTCAGTCATGGAAGTTGTGCAAGCACGATTGCGTAGCGAGCTTGAAGGCGAGGTGTTGTTCGACGAGTTTTCGCTCGGCCGATATTCGAGTGATGCTTCGATTTATCAGATAAAGCCGCTGGGTATCACGATTCCGACCAGCAGCGACGATGCAATTCGCGCACTGGAAATCGCCGCGGATGCCGGACTTGCGATTTTGCCACGCGGTGCAGGCACGTCCCAGTGCGGGCAAGCTGTCGGCGAAGCACTGATCATCGACAACAGTAAGTATCTGCGAAATATTCTGGATTTCGACGCTGCCGAGCAATCCGTCTGGGTCGAACCCGGAGTGGTGCTCGATTCTTTGAACGCGTTTCTACGTCCACACGGACTTTGCTTTCCGGTCGACGTATCGACATCGGCGCAAGCGACCATCGGTGGCATGATGGCGAACAACAGTTGCGGTGCCCGATCGATTCGTTACGGCAACATGGTGCACAATGTGCTCGCCGCGGACGCATGGCTGAGCAGCGGCGACATCCTGGAATTTGCTGCGGTCAGCGAGCAGGCCGAAGGCCCAAAGGCCTATCGGCAACTGGTTGACAGGGTTCGTTCACTGTACGCCAGTGAACAGGATGAAATAGCAGCGCGCGTGCCTGATGTGCAACGCCGCGTCGCGGGTTACAACCTGGATATGGCTGCAACCGGCCCATTCAACATGGTGCACCTGCTGGTCGGTTCTGAAGGGACGCTTGCCTATTTTCGGCGCATCAAGCTCAAGCTGTCGCCGTTGCCAACGCACAAAGTGCTCGGCATCGTGCATTTTCCAACCTTCTACAAGGCGATGGAGCTGACGCAGCATATCGTCAAACTCGAACCGTCGGCGGTCGAATTGGTGGACCGCACCATGATTGAACTGTCACGCGAAAATCCGGCGTTTCGGGAAACCGTCGACAGCATCGTGCGTGGCAAGCCGGATGCCATTCTGCTGGTCGAGTTTGCGGGTGATGACAAGGCCGATCAGCAGAGAGGGCTTAGCGATTTGGTCGAGCTGATGGGTGATCTTGGCCTGCCCGACAGCGTCGTCGAGATCGAAGACGCAACACTCCAAAACGCCATCTGGAATGTCCGCAAAGCCGGACTCAACATCATGATGTCGATGCAGGGAAACGGTAAACCGGTGTCGTTCATCGAGGACTGTGCCGTGCCGCTCGAGCACCTGGCCGAATACACCGATCGCCTGACCCAGGTGTTCGAGAAACACGGGACTCACGGAACCTGGTACGCGCATGCGTCCGTAGGTTGTTTGCACGTACGTCCGGTGCTCGACATGCGATCTGCCGACGGCGCAAAGAAGATGCGCGCCATTGCCGAAGAAGCCTGTGAAATGGTGCGCCAGTACAAAGGATCTTACTCCGGCGAGCACGGTGACGGCCTGGTGCGCTCCGAATGGATCGAGAGAGTCTACGGTTCGCGACTTGCGAATGCATTCGTCGAATTAAAACGTGCGTTCGATCCAAAGGGGCTGATGAATCCCGGCAAGATAGTCGCACCGACGAAAATGGACGACCGAACATTGTTCAGGTTCAAGCCCGGCTATAGCACGCTGCCGATCAAGTCGGGCCTCGACTGGTCCGGCTACGAAGTTGGCGCTGAGAATCGGAACCGGGGATTCGCTGCGGCGATCGAGATGTGCAACAACAATGGTCATTGCCGAAAATTCGACGCAGGCACGATGTGCCCTTCATATCGCGTAACGCGAAACGAGCGCGACCTGACGCGGGGCCGGGCGAATTCTCTGCGGCTCGCAATGTCCGGCCAGCTTGGCCCCGATGCGCTGTTCTCTGATGACATGTATCGGACGATGGAGTTGTGTGTTTCATGCAAAGGATGCAAACGCGAGTGTCCGACCGGTGTCGACATGGCTGCGATGAAGATCGAGTTTCTGTATCAATACCATCAGCGCCACCCGCGTACGATCAAGGACAAGCTCGTCGCACACTTGCCGCGTTACGCGCCGATACTTGCACGGATTCCAAAGCTTGCAAACTTGCGTAATCAAATTCCCGGGCTCGCCACCTTAAGCGAAACGGTCACTGGTTTGTCGGCAAGTCGGAGCCTCCCGGTCTGGCGGCGCGACCGGTTTCTGGGTCAGGTCGAGGTGGCGGACGGCGCTACGGGGCCGGAGGTCGTGCTGCTGGCCGACACGTTCAATACCTACTTCGAGCCCGAAAATCTGCGTGCCGCGGTCACTGTATTCGCGGCTGCGAACTATCAAACCATTGTCGCAACGCCAGTGGATGGCGGACGACCACTTTGCTGCGGACGAACGTACCTGGCGACTGGCATGATTGATGAGGCGCGTGCCGAGGCACAGCGCATGCTCGCTGCACTCAAGCCGTTTGTTGAACGAGGTGTTCCTGTGGTCGGGCTGGAACCGTCGTGTCTGCTCGGGCTCCGCGACGAGTTTGCTTTGTTGTTGCCAGGTGAGGAAACCGCCGCACTCGCAGAACTGGCGCTGACATTCGAAGAGTTTCTCGCGCGCGAGCAGGCGGCCGGCCGGTTGCAACTCAAACTCGGTCCGCTTCCGCAAAAGCGTGCGCTGGTTCATGGGCACTGTCATCAAAAAGCATTCGATGTCATGCATGCCGTTAACGATGTTCTGAACATGATCCCGGAACTCGAAGTAGAGACTATTCAATCTGGCTGTTGTGGCATGGCTGGCGCCTTCGGCTATGAAGCGAAGCATGTCGATATTTCGCGAAAGATGGCAGAGCTGTCGCTCTTGCCTGCGGTGCGAGGCGCCGGCGAGAACACGGTAATCGTTGCCGACGGGACCAGTTGCCGCCATCAGATCAGGGATTTCTCGGACCGAAAAGCGCTGCACGTTGCGCGGGTTCTGGCCGAGGCGCTCAAGGACCCTGCGGATATGAAGGTCGCCCGATGACTGGCGGAATGAAATCGACTTTGGTTTTCCTGTTGACCATCTTGTGCAATGGTCTGGCGGTCTCACAGACAAGAACGGTGATCGATGTACATCTCCATACAGATACCGGAAAATTTTTGCCACGCGAAACCATCGCCGGGGAGCTGCATGAATTCGAGCCAAAATCCAGGGAGGAGATGATCCGCGAGACCCTGGCTGTGATGAAGCGGCTCAATATCGTGCATGCGATTACCAGTGGGCCGGATCCGCTGGTCGTTGCAGAGTGGCATGAGGCGGATCCGACCCGTATTATTCCGGCGCTGCAGGTCCCAAATGCGAGAACGGACAGGGATTATCTCGATTCAATCCGGGAAATGGTCGCAACTGGCCAGATCGCCGTATTGGGCGAAATCGCGTTTCAGTATGCAGGCATCGGTGTGTCCGATTCGGCGTACGAAGCGTTTTTTGCACTTGCGGAAGAGCTGGACATACCGGTCGCAGTGCACCTCGGGCCCGGACCGCATGACGTATTCGATGTCCGGCCGGACTATCGGGTTGCCAAGGGCAATCCGCTGGAACTGGAGATTGTTCTGCAACGTCACCCCGGATTGAGGATTTATGTGATGCATGCAGGGTGGCCGTTCATAGACAATATGATCGCCATCATGCATACCTATAAGAATGTGTATGTTGATACTGCATTTATTAACACGGCACTCCCGGAGCAGGAGCTCTATTACGTTCTCAGGCGATTCGTGGGCGCAGGACTGGGCGAGCGAATAATGTTTGGTTCCGATCCACACCCCGGCGCGATAACGCTTTCCATCACGACTGCCTACGAGCGAATCGATGCAGCAGAATTTCTCAGCGATATGGAGAAGGACAACATTTTTTTCGAAAACGCGATCCGTTTTTTTCGATTGACGACGGATGAATGAGCGCATGCGCAACATCGATTCAAAATTAATTGTCGTCGGATTCATCTACTTCCTTCTGGCAATGATTCAGGGGCAATTCATGGCGATAACTGCCGACTACCGCTATTTCCCGATGCATGCACACATGGGACTTGTTGGAGGCGTTTTGATGATTTTATATGGATTGATATACCGCGCTTATCCGGAAACTCAGCAAGACGCACTCGTCAAATTACATTTTTGGTTGGCCAATATTGGATCACCGATTTTCTTTGCAGGTATCGGTATTTCGATAACGGGCGGCACGCGCAATGTGGGACACACAGGATCTATCATTGTCATCGTTGCGCTGATCATTTTCGCGTTAATATTTTTTCGAACGCACCGCAACTAATCATTACCGGTAACGGCGCTATGTGGATCAGCAATCTCGCAGCCCGCTGTTCGACAGCGACGATTTACCTTGGCATGTTGGTCGTGAGCACCAATGCTTTATCCGCGCCCCGATCTGAGAACATAGCAAGCCTGGGCGAAACCCTGTTCTTCGATTCGAACCTCTCCGCGAATCGCAAGCAGTCCTGCGCATCCTGCCATGACTCGGGTCAGGCATTTTCTGACAGCCGCGAAAATGGTGTGTCAGGTGCTGTGTCATTGGGCGACGACGGCAGCTCGCTCGGCGACCGCAACACGCCGGGCACGAGCTACGCCTCACTAATTCCAGATTTTCACAAGAACGATAAGGATGAATACATCGGTGGCTATTTCCTCGATGGCCGCGCTACCACGATGACCGACCAGGCAGCCGAACCCTTCGTCAATCCGCTTGAGATGGCCTTGCTCGATGCTGCCGCTGTGGTCGAGCGAGTACGCGAAAACGCCTATTACGTAGAAGCTTTGAGGAAACACTTCGGTGAGTCGATTTTTTCAGATTCTGACAAGGCGTTTCTTGCAATTACCGAAAGCATCGTGGCGTTTGAACGCACGGCACTGTTCACACCGTTCGATTCGAAATACGACCGTTATCTGCAGGGCGAGTACGAGCTAACGGTAGATGAGGAAATCGGTCGAGTGCTTTTCTTCTCACAAATAATCAATTGCAGTAGCTGTCATTTGCTCGATTTGCGTGAGTTTTCCCCGCGTGAAGTTTTTAGCAATCACCGCTATCACAACATCGGCGTGCCAACCAACAAGCAGGTGCGGGAAAAGAATGGAATAGCGGTCAGTCACCGGGATCTCGGCCTGCTACAGAATCCGGCAGTAGACGATCCGGCGATGGCCGGCAAATTCAGGGTGCCGAGCTTGCGTAATGTTGCAGTGACCGGACCGTATATGCACAACGGCGTATTTCGGGATTTGCGTACCGCGATTCTTTTTTACAACCGCTTCACCCTGAGCAACCCGAAAAGCCAGACTAATCCGGAAACCGGGGCGCGCTGGCGAGCACCGGAAGTCGCGGAAACTGTTGATCTCGAATTGCTGCGTGCAGGACAACCATTGGCGGAGAATTATGTAGTAGCACTGGTGGCGTTTCTTACGGCACTGACTGACCAGCGCTATGAATCGTTGCTCGATCAGTCCGCGTCTCCGTGACCGGCAAGTGCTACGGATGTTTCCGGCGCGCAGGCTCCTGGGGTTTTGGCAGAGTCGTCGTTCGGCCTGGCCACAGAATTGCACTTTCATCGAGCGTCAGGTCACCGGTAACCGGATCCACAGAACCAACAGAAACAAAATCTACGGTCTTGCCGTCGGCCTTGTAACCGTGGCTGTTGAAAATCTGTACCGGCATATTGGCACGGTCATTGGTGCCGGACACGAGTGTAACGTGGCCGGTTGCGCCTTCGAAATCCATGCGCCGCAGATAGGCCATCAAGTTTCGCCGAGTTACAGATTTTCCGTCATCTTTGATGGCGCTAATAGCATACGCGACTGCGAGAATATGATCGTAGCTTAGTGCGCCATAAAAAAACGCTTTCGAATTCGGATCGACAACCTGATCCAATCGAGACTCCAGCGCTTGCCTGAAAGCGATCAGTTTTTCGGTTGCAGACAGCATGGCCATTGGCGCGAAATAGCCCAGGCTGCCGTTCACCGCCTCTTCTCCTTCGTCAGCGGAGATCATTTCTGCCGCGTAGATTGTATTGCCGGGCGTGTTCATGTTGAGCGCATTTAGGGCGCGAAACAAGTTGACGGTGTCCGGCGTCGGCCCGGTCATGACAACGTGCCGGATGCCGGCAGCCTTGACCTGTGCAAGGTAGCCCTCGATCGTCGCGTAATCGGTATCGCGCGCGAAACCATACTCTTGCAGAATCTCGATATCGTTTCGATCGGCGAATTTGTGGATCACGTCACGGGCGCCAAGACCCCAGGCATCGGTAGTGTGAAAAAAACCGATCTCTTTGACGCCAAAGTGTGCAGCAACATCGATCAGATAGCCTTCATATGCCTCGCTCGGCGTAACGACGCGAACGAACCATGGAAAATCCTGTTTGGAGGAGAGCATCGACGCATTGGCGCCGTTCGAAATGACCGGGACTTCATAACGCGCTGCGACCTTGGAGATTTCCACCGCGGGCCCGCTGCAACCAGCGCCGGTTAACACAAGGATGTCTTTTTGCATCAAAGTTTCGGCCATCAACGCTGCATTCTCAGGCCAGCAGTGGTAGTCGATTGTGTTCTCAGGCTTAAGTCGAATCTGATCATCACCGAGAAGTCCCGAAGCATTCATTTCCAGGATCGCAATTTGCGCCCCGTGCAGCGCGAAATCTCCCCAGTCTGCATAACGACCATCGTGATAGTGGTAGGTATACATGCCCCCGAGGTCGAATATTTCGGCGACTGCGTTCGACAGTGGCAGCAATGCGCAGGCTATCGCCAGGAAATTCATCGCGAAATATTTCATCAATCCGGTCACTTGTTTTACTAACACAGTGTGCGTCAATCGGGGACGATGGCAATTGCCTCGATTTCGACCAGGAATACCGGTCGCGCCAGTCGTTCGATCTGCACCAACGTACTGGTGGGCGGATGATCGCCGAAAAATTTGCGTCGCACCGCCGAGGATTCAAGGAAGCTGTCTATATCGGTGGTGAAGATATTGACTTTGACGACATTGGAGAAGTCCGCGCCTGCGGAGGCAAGTACGGTTTGCAGATTCTCAAGTACCTGGAGAACCTGAACCGACATCTCTCCTTCACCGACGACGTTGCCATTGCCGTCGAGCGCAACCTGGCCGGCTATGAATAACAGATTGTCGACTTTCACGAGGTGACTGTAGGCGGTGGGCTGCGTCATGCCTTTGGGGTTAATGCGTTCGATATTCTGTGCGCCGGCGCCGGCCGCTAACAAAAGCGCAATAACAATACTCAGGAATTTCATGATCGTGACCCCCACATCTGCTGGTCCGGGTCGGACCTGCTCAACACATCGAATGATATATAGATTCGTGCCGGTAGCGGGGCATTCGCAGCGTTATTTTGGCGATCCTTATGCCGGGATCAGGCGGAAAGCTGGTTTGCGTCCGGTCCGTTTGCGGCTGTCTTGGCGATTTCACGCAGCAATACGGTGAATTGCTCAGCCGATAAAGGTTTGCTGCACAGGAATCCCTGAATCTGGTTGCACCCGTGAAGGCGCAAGAACTCCAGTTGCTCCTTGGTCTCGACACCCTCAGCGACAACGTTCAGGCCAAGTTGTTGCGCCATTGCAAGTATTGCCGCGCAGATGGCCGCATCATCCAAATCGGTATGAAGGTCCTTTACGAATGAGCGGTCGATCTTGAGGGTATCGATTGGAAATCGCTTGAGGTAACTGAGGGACGAATAGCCTGTCCCGAAATCGTCCACCGACAATGCAACTCCTGCACGCTTCAGCGTATTCAGTGCCACCAGCGTGTTGTCCACATTTTGCAATAACACGCCTTCTGTTATCTCGAGTTCCAGCGAAGACGGATCTATCGCGGCATCCACTGCGGCGTTAAGCACATCGTCGATCAGACTGTCCGACTGGAACTGATGACTGGAGATATTGACGGCAATTGGTATGTTGCCGAATGGGAATTCGGACCAGGCTTTGATTTGTTCGCAGGCCGTGCGCAGGACCCATTGACCGATAGGCACGATAAGCCCGGTTTCCTCGGCAACCGGGATGAATTCATCTGGTCCAATGGGGCCGCGCTCCGGGTGGTCCCAGCGTAGCAGCGCCTCTGCGCCGACTAATGACCAGGTCTGCGCATCAGCTTTCGGCTGATAATAAAGTTCGAATTGCTGTTTATCCAGGGCTTTGCGAATTTCGTTTTCGAGGTCGAGTCGGTGCATCGATTTCGTGCGCATGGTCTCGGAATAGAACTTGAAGTTGTTGCGTCCGGAAAATTTGGCTCGATACATTGCAGAGTCCGCATTCATCAGCAGCTCTTCAGCAGTAACGCCGTCCTCCGGATAAATTGCTATGCCAATACTCGGCGTAACAACGAACTGATGTCCCTCACAACTAAATGGTGGCCCCAGGGCCGAAATTATGCGTGTTGCGATTGCCGAAACCGCTTTCTCGGATTCTATGCCATAAAGCTTGATTACGAATTCATCTCCGCCAAGGCGCGCAAGCTGAATGCCGCCACGCTCGCCCGAATCTAATCGGGAGATTGAATCTGTCGACCGGGCACACTTAGCGAGCCGGCGTGCGACGTCCTTTAACAGCTGGTCTCCGATGCTATGGCCCAGCGTATCGTTGATACGTTTGAATCGGTCGAGATCGACGAACAGAATAGCGAATTTCAGATCGTCACGTTTTGCAATCTCAATCGTTCGCTCCAGGCTCCTGCCAAAGAGTTGACGATTGGGCAACTCCGTCAATTCATCGAAATAGGCAAGATTGAATATTCTTGCCTCAGACTTCTTCCGTTCCGTGATATCTCTCACGATGGCTAGAACGGAATTGCTGTCGCGTGGTACAAATCGGGTTTCAAGGTGAATATCGAACACGTCCAGCGTGTGTTCGTAGACCTGCGTCTTGCCCGTTTCCAATGCGCTCATGATGCACGCTCTCGCCTCGTCATCGTTTTCACACGGGTAGAAATTGATCTTGGATGCTGTCGACAGGGCCTTTATTTGTTGCGTGTGTGTGGCATCGCCACGGCTCAATCCTTCCCGCACTTCACCGTCTTCGTCGACGATAAAGATCAGGTCAGGAATGGCGCGGATCAAACCTCTCAGATCATTCAGGGACGTGCTTATTCGCAGAACATGATTGATGCGATGGGGCAGAACCGATAGTGCCAGGGGCTTGATCAGGAAATCCGTGGCACCGACACTGTAGGCACGCTCGACCGCTTCCTGGTCCTCCCGTCCGGTGATGATGAAAATGGGCGTTTCACGTATGCCTTCCTGAGCTCTAATGGTTTTGCAGACCGAAAACCCGTCGAGCTCCGGCATTTCGATATCCAGTAGCACGACATCGGGTTGCGTTTTGGAAAATTGCTTCAGCGCGATTTTGCCGTTTTCTGCGAGCACCACGCGAAATCCGGCCTTCACCAGGATGCCCTGCAGCACCCTGCGGTAAGTAGCATCGTCGTCGGCCACCAGAACGAGTGGCTGGTCTGCAGCGTCTGCAATCTTGTTCATGGCTGCGCTGCTGCCTCATTGGTGTCCCTGGCGTGATTGCCGGCGGTCGGGAATTTTTCGTCTTGTGAAGTTAAATGTTTGTAAAATAAGAGAATATTGTTCGGGCGCAGGAATATCCGAGATTGCTGTCACAGTTATTGCATGTAGCGGCGCTGACTTGTCACACAGTCGCAGTATGCTAACGTGCCGGTACAAGAACCCTGGGGGAGGGATTGATGACAAATCACCGTTTAGTCGCCGCCATTGTCCTGCTGCTCTCGGCGTGCACATCGCTCGTGGTCGTTGCCCAGATGCCGTTGGCACCACACAGCGGGAAGGGTCAAACCGTTACCCCCGCTTTCGAAGGCTGGTACAGGAATCAGGACGGGACCTATAGTCTTTCCTTCGGTTACTTCAACCGCAACCTCGAAGAAGCGCTGGAGATCCCGATCGGTCCGAACAACTACATGGAACCGGGCCCTGCAAACCAGGGACAACCAAGCCACTTTCAGCCGCGCCGCCATTGGGGCGTATTCGCAGTCAACGTGCCTGCAGATTTTGGCTACGAGCGAATCGTCTGGACCCTGAATATACGGGGTGAGACTTTCGTCATCCCGGGCAGCCTGAACAAGGACTGGGAGATCGACGCTTTGCGCGGCGAGGCGGGCTCGGGCAACACACCACCCAGCATCAGTTTCCATTCGGGGGGAGCGGAAGGCAGCGGCCCGGCGGGCGTTACCGGAGAATCACTCACGGCCTCTGTCGGGAGTCCGTTGGCGGTGACTGTCTGGGCGTCTGATGATGGCAGCCCGTCAAGCGCTGTCAGAGAGACCGGGGATGAGGGCGCACCGGTGACTCTGACGTGGTTCAAACACCAGGGCCCCGGTGCAGTGAGTTTTAGCGAAGCGACCCATGAAGTCAGCTATGCCGGCGGCGAAGCGAAATCGATGGTCACGTTCAGCGAGCCCGGTGACTACATGTTGCGCGTGCGTGCGACTGATGCGTCCGCGATTGCCAGCGACGGAACCCTGCATGTTGCGGGTGCCGGGTATGCTCAATGCTGCTGGACTAATGGATTCGTGAATGTCACCGTTACCGAATAAAAGAGGAGTCGTGCATCATGACCCGGACTGAATTCAATCGCCTGATGTTAATTGCAGCCGCTCCGGCAGTATTGCTTTTTTGCGGGCAGAGTGGCTTCGCTCAGGGGGGCGAAGCAGAGATCACCTATGCGAAACACGTGGCACCCATCTTCCAGGCGAAATGCCAGGCGTGCCATCAACCGAATTCGGTCGCACCGATGTCGTTGCTGACTTATCAGGATGCAATTAAGGAGGCGAAATCGATTAAAGCCAAGGTTGAATCGCGCGTGATGCCGCCCTGGCATATCGATACATCGATCGGTATCCAGGAATTCAAAAACAACAGGGGCTTGAGCGACCAGGAAATTGCGACGATCGTCCGCTGGGTCGATGCCGGTACGCCATTTGGCGACCGGGGCGACCTGCCACCCCGGGTCGAGTTTCCGGATCCGAATCGCTGGCAGTTTGCTGAGGAATTTGGAGAACCGGACCTCATCATTAAATCGGCGCCGTATACACTTCCGGCTCGCACCATGGACAAATGGTTTCGGCCGGTGGTCGAGACCGGAATTACCGAGCCGCGGTGGGTGCGCGCGATCGAGATCAAACCATCCTATCCGGATGGCCGCAGGATTGTGCATCACTCACTCGCCTTTCTCGAGCAGGATGAAGAAGGCATTACCGGTCTGGCCAGCGGTGCGACGGATGCCCAGCAAGGTCCTGGACTGTTTATGGAATGGGCGGTCGGCAAGGTCGGTGAGATTTTCCCGCCAGACACCGGGAAGTTAATGCTCCCGGGATCGAAGATCCACTGGGAGGTGCACATGCATGCCATTGGCGAGGAGATCAAGGATAACCAGGTCGAGCTCGGCATCTATTTCTATCCCAAAGACTATGTGCCAAAGAACAGGACGGTGTTGAGATTTCTTGACGCCAGCCGCCATCAGAACCTCGATATTCCACCTGGCGAGATCGCCGTGACACAACAGATGCACGTATTGCCGGCGCCGGCCAGGCTCGAGAATTTCAGCCGCACATGCATATGCGCGGCAAGGCAATGTCCATGGAGGCCATTTACCCCGATGGCCGGCAGGAACTCCTGAGTTACGTCAACAATTTTCAGTGGAACTGGCATGTCAACTATGTCTACGCTGACCACGTCGCGCCACTGCTGCCAAAGGGAACGACCCTCGTGATCACCGCCTGGCACGACAACACCATGGAAAATCCCAACAATCCTGATCCCGAACAATGGGTCGGATGGGGTGACCGAACAGTTGACGAGATGGCGCATGCCTGGGTCGATGTGACCTATCTCGAGCAGGAAGATTACGAGACGCTGGTTGCCGAACGGGCGGCAGATAAATGAGTTGGACGCTTGTTCGACCCAGGACGTTGCTGTTATTCGGGATGGTAGCCGCGCTCGCGGCGTGCTCAACGGGACCACAGATAACGAGGACGCAGGAAGTTCCTGAAACCGCAGATACACCGTACAAAAATATCCTGGTCGTCACCCTGCTGTCGAAATTCGATTCGCGCCGGTATCTCGAACAAGAGGTGGTCTCGCAATTGTCGGCACTTGGCACTACTGCGGTGGCAAGTACTTCATTGATGAACACGAAGACACCGATGATCCGCGACACTTTCATGAAGATGGTTGAGAATATCGACGCCGACGCGGTACTCGTCACGCAACTATCGAGTCTCAGAAGTGTAGGGACTGTTGTGGATATGAGTCCTGAAGCGACCCTCAATCTGAGGCCGACCGCTTACTGGAATGTATTCAGCGTTGATTTGACTGAGTACGTTGAACCGCAGGCCGTAGAATTTGAACATTCCCTGGTGCTACGGTCCGAGCTCTTCTCGGTCCGCACTCAGGAACCAGTTTGGGGAATAGAATCGAAGTCCAAGTTTAGCCTGGGCTTCGATCAGGCCAAGGACTACTCGATCATTATCAACGAGGCAGAAGCGATCGCCAAATATCTTTCCAGGGACGGATTGCTCGCCAACTAGAGCCTTAGTCCACGGTTAATTCGTAAGACCGAAAATGGATGGTGTCACCGAACGGTGACCCATCGTCATTTGCGGCGGAGGCAGCGATATAAAAAACAATAGGTGACACGATCACGGTTGGCGCGCGCCATTCGACATTCCATGAAACACCCGCATCGCTCCTGAGTGGCACCGTTGACCGTATTACTGCTCCGATATACTCAATCCCTGCTTCTGTAGAGACAAAAGCACCAGCCTCTTGATCTGCTGCCTGTGCAATGAGTTGAAATCCGGCGGTAACAGTGTCCGGGTCCTCAAGAATTATTTTCAGTTCGTAAATCGTGCCCGGTGCTGGATTCAGCGGCAGTCCGCTGATGACGAGCGCCTCGGAATCGCGGATCGGATCAGCGTCAAAATGACAGGTCGCACAGTTTTGTTCTGCGGTGGGATTGGCGGCGCCCCAGGGTGCGCCGTCCGGAAAAGCTCGCGCGGCGTTTAAAGTGAATGCCGCGACAGCGATCATTAAAAGGGTAACGAAGACCCGCACGGATGGCTTTTATTTGTCAGGCTCGACGATTGCCCGGCCAACATAGTTGGTGTCCGTACCGAACCATACCGTACCCGACGGCTCGTGATAGTGCATATGACGGATGGTGCCGCCGCCTGACTGGATTTCAGTCGCACCGAAAAATGTTTCCGTCGTCGTATTGAAGCCGACCAACACGTTCGGATGCACGCCCGATGCGGCTACCCAGAGATTTCCGCTGGCATCGGCCGCCATACCGTAAGGTCGCGCACCCACACCCTGTGGCATCTGCCATTCGGTGAAGTCCTTGTTGGCGGGGTTGTAAACGCCAAGCATTCCCTTGGCGTAATCGACATACCAGACGCGCCCGTCAGCCAGCACTTCCAGCCGGCGCGGCCGTGCAGCGTCACGCGGCAGTTCGATCTCGTCGTGCTCGAGCGTTTCCGGGTTTATGTGGGCGAGCTTGTTGGAGCCAAACAATACGACCCAGACCGAGCCGTCCGGCGCCATCTTGATGCCGTATGGCCGTGACCTTGCCGTTCTCGACTTGATAAGATCGATCTTTCGCGATTCGATATTGAGGCGACCCATCATGTTGCCGCCCTGGACGGTAAACCAGATGTTTTCTTCGTCCTCATCGAAAATCAGCGTATGCGGATCGCGCGCGGCTTCGTCCGGCATCATGATCTCTTCGATTTCCTTCGTGCTCGGATCGTAGCGGCCGATCAAATGGTTGAGATTGCCGGCGTACCAAACGACGCCGTCGGACCCCACGATCAGATTGTGCGGTCCCGAACCGTGTTTAAGTTCAACCTGTGTAAATTCGCCGGTTTTGGCATCAAGATGCGCGAGATACCCGCTGCGCTGGCCGACGAACCAGACCGATGTAGCGCTTTCCGCAAACGGGTCGCGCGGACGCGATTGCTCGTAGGGCACCTGCCATTCACGAATTTCGATGCTGTCAGCCAGTGCAAGACAAGATGCCGAAACAGCGATGAGGCCGGTGATAAAACTGGGTAACGCCCGCATGTTATCCCCCTCCAGAATTGGCCGCAGTCCGGGCAGCCCTGTAGAACACAAAAAAAGCCAGCACAAGCCCGATGACGATAGCACCCTCTCGATACGGTATCGACATGCTTGTCGTCTTCTGTGCCAGGTTAGTGGTCAGTTGCCTGCAGAATGCCCTCGTAAAGCGTACGGCCGCTGTCACTGCGGAGTCGGGATCTCGTTTTCGGCTTCGATATCCGCTTGAAGAAACGACATTAGCCGCTGTGACAAATAAGGGAAAAACGGGTTATAGCGAAGCCGTAGAAAAAAGTCGTCCGGGATCTGCAGCAGGTTGCGTTCACCGCGAATCGCAACACTGCCAAGCACTATCGCGTTATCGTCCCCGTCATTAGCCCGTCCGCCATAGATGGGATCATCGGGTGGGAAGGGAATGGACACATGAGACAACGAAAACAGACCTTGCGGCCAGGATAAATCCAGCGATACATCGACGCTTTGTTGCGCCAGCGCCGGTTTGTGACGTGCAACGACATCATTAGTGTCTGCAGAGGCGTTAGTGACCAGGGTAAGATCGAACGGTAGTGCTTCTTCAGAAAAGAGCCGCTCGGTTAGCGTTTCCGGATCGGACTTCAACAAGGGCTCGGCTTGGTTGTTGCGGTTGACATCAAACAGAACCAATTGATGTCCCTCCGGTGCCAGATGCGTAAACAGCTTATCGATGACAGTGGCCGGCGGTATGGTGGCGTCCACCACAGATTGAAAGGCGAGCGTGCGCGGAAAGCCGTTTATACCGTTGGGGCCGGCCAGCCGGTCGATGCGCTGCGCAATGTTCTGTGTCAGCTGATAGATCTGGTCTCCGGCGTTGACCGGGAAGGAATTGTACTTGTAGGGATCGAATTCCGGTGTAATGCTGTTCCAGGCCAATTTTTCCAATCCGGTGACATTGGAAAAACGTGACTGCCAGATCGCCAGCGCGGTGACCGGCGAGACACCGATGGCCGGTGATAACAAAACCAGGCCATCGGCAGTCGGCAGGTCTTCACCTTCAAGAACAGCCAGTGAATACTCCACCGCCAGCGCCGCGCCGTTGGAATAACCGGCGAAATATAAAGGCTTGTCGGGCCCGATCTTCTCCCGCACATGCCTGGCGGCCAGGCGAGTCGCTGCTGTGAAGTCCTGCCACGTCACCTTAAGCAAACCTGAAGGCGCGGTGCCATGTCCCGGGATGCGCAAGCCGACCACGTGGAAACCGCTGCCATGCAGCTGTTGCCCGATCGTGCGCATGCTGTAGGGCGAGTCAGACAGGCCATGTAGCAGAACGATTCCCGCCTTTGCTACCTGCTGAGTCAGTTCGAAGGTACGATTCCAGTTACGCGGATAAGCCGTCGGGTCCATGAGGCTTCCGCTGGAATAACGATTGATCCGCCGACGATCTGCATCGTCGACCCCTGCATAGACCTGTTCTTCGAGCTGTTGAAACAGATGTCGTTCGAGTTCCAGATAATCATCGAGAGAGCTGAAATCCGCAGCCTGCTTCGCCTGGAATTCGGTATCGAGTTCCGCCACGTGCCAGATCTTGAGATCCGGCCGACCCTCGAGCATATATACGTACAAGCCAACGATCACAATGGCGCTGCCAAACAGACCGTACGTAACGGCGAGCACGAGATGTTTCACGAGGCGGCGAATGAAAATCACTCCTTGTTCGAGTTAACTCCAGACTACGACTATTGCGTCGCAAATATCACTGGTTCACGTATGCGGGTGCATCTGCCGGTAAACTGAACACGAAATCCCCGTCCAGCGGTTCGAGCACGCGCGCGTCACGCTGATAAATGTCATTGTAAAAGCGCACGACCTCTTCGTCGGCGACTCCAACCGTGCTGTACAGGAGCATCACTGTCATTGGCTCCTTCAGAAACACCGTTCGCGGCTTTTCGCTGTCCAGCATCTGCTGGATCGTGCCGGCATTCCACTTGGCGGGGTCATCCAGCAGCAGTTCCGCAAACTCGAACGGATTCTCGACGCGGATACAGCCGGAACTGAAGCTGCGTTCGGTACGTTCGAACAGGGATTTGCTCGGCGTGTCGTGCAGGAACACAAAGTGTGAGTTCGGGAAAATGAATTTCACGCGGCCAAGTGCGTTCGTCGGCCCTGGTCTTTGCACAAACTGATACGGCGGTAGTCGACCGGCGCCATAGCGTGACCAGTCAACCGAAGCAGGATCGACTTTATTGCCGTCACGATCAATCAGGTCCATGTTTTTTGTCGCGAGGTATGCGGGATCCTCCAGCACCCGCGGCAGTATGTCTTTTCTCAGGATGCCGGGCGGAACGGTCCAGGTCGGATTGAACTGGAGATACTTTATTTGTCCCTTGAACACCGGAGTCTGGCGATAGTAGCGGCCGACCTGTGAACGTGCCGACCAGACGATTTTCTGGTCGCGGACAAGAAATGTCCTGAACGCGGCAATATTGGTAATGACGAATTCGTCTTCGAGATCGCGGATGACCCACCGGATGCGTTCAAGGTTGACGCGAATCTGGTCGATTCGCTGATCCACAGTTACGTTCATTGCAGCGAGCGTTTGTGGTCCGATGACCCCGTCCTGATCGAGGTTGTGCCGGTCCTGGAAATGCTCGACTCCCCGTTCCAGGTCTTCGTCGAAAGCAGAAGATTGACCATCCCCGGATCGTGGCAGGTCTCCGGTAATCATCAGCCGTTCGCGCACCACTGGAATACGCGCATCACGCATGCCCGGCCTGAGTGTTGGGCCCGAAGCAATCTGTGGCCAGCCGCCGCTTTCCTTCAGGGCGCGGTATTCTGACAGTATCGCCTTGACTCGGTAATAAACCGGCCCGCGGTCGAGATAGTCATCGATAAATGCCTCGATGGATTCAGAATCGATGGCCTGCTGGATCAGGGCTGCCGGGTCACGTCCGGATGTACTACGGCTCCAGTTCCAGTTTTCGTCGAGATCCGCAGGATCTACCTTGCCAAAAATCAGGTGATAGCCGTATCGGCTGAGGCTTTCGGTCAGGAGAACGTCGACCTCGGCGCGCAAATGCTCGTCGTCCCGATCTGCCCGATGCTGCTCGAGTAGATGCACGATCTCGGAGTGGTTGTAATCTGCCGGATCAAGGCCTTCTTCCGCTGCCCGGCCTGCCAGGCTGACAAATTCGTCGATCTGTTCGTCGTCGGCCCAGGCGGGCTTAAATTCTCTTCGCGCATAGAATTCTGGAATAATATGCCTCGAAGCCAGTGTTACCCCATCTATGGAAACTTCGGATCCGAGCAAAAGCTGCTCCGAGAGGTACTGAATCCGCTCCTCACTGCGTTGTTGGGTGTTTGCATGCGGCGGAAATACGAGAACCAGTGCGGCAACGAGTATAAAATTCCTCAGGTTCATAATCAGAATCTCGGTAATGGTAATTTCAGGATGTCTTTCAAATATTATTATTGCATAAACAGTTTATGATTCGCCGTGTCACCTTGATCTTACTGACGGTACTGTTACTCGGGCCAATTTCCTCATTACAGCCGGCCGAAGACGTACGCAAACTGTCGTTTTATCACACGCACACTTCAGAAGAGCTAAGCGTGACCTATTACGTCGGTGGTCAGTACGACGTTGCCGCGCTCAGGGAGCTCAACCACTTTCTCAGGGATTTCAGAACGGGTGATGAAATCGAGATGGACCCCGGCGTATTCGACCTTCTCTTTGATATCCAGCAGAATTCCGGCAGCACCGGCGTCTACCAGGTAATTTCGGCTTACCGGTCGCCCGCGACCAACGAAATGTTACGCAGCAGATCGGGCGGCGTAGCCAGAAACAGCCAACATCTGCTGGGAACGGCGATCGATATCCGCCTGACGGACCTGGATACGGCCGAGTTGCGCGACGTAGCACTGGCGCTGCAGCGTGGCGGGGTCGGCCATTACGGCGACTCGGATTTCGTGCACGTGGATACTGGACCCGTGCGGCGGTGGTAGCTTATCGCTTCTGCACCGCCGATTGACCAGAAAACAGCAGCATGAGCGTTGCGTAACAAACAGAGTATCGCCAGTGCTGGTTCAGGTCAGCTATTGACAAGTTAAGTGATGTTCAAGCGTAATTGATGAATGAAGAGATCAACCACTATGCGACATGCTCGTTGTATGCGATAGCTGCGCAAATTCACGCAGGCTGAATAATTAACTTGTCGATACTGTCCCGTTTTCTCCTGGTCATTGCTGCATCTCTGCTCCTGATCGTTGCTGCATTAGCGGTTTTTCAGGTGATCGACGAAAACAGCGCAGACGAAATTCCGTCGCTTATTGCGGACCTTGCGGTTGGTGATGACCGGCAGATCGAGCGTGGACAATACCTGGCGCTTGCTGGCAACTGTGCCAGTTGCCATACAGCAGGAAGTGACGGGTTCATGGCCGGTGGTGTGGCATTCGAAACGCCTTTCGGAAGAATCTACTCGACCAACATCACGCCGGACGCTATTACGGGCATCGGCAATTGGACGGCCCAGCAGTTCTTCGCATCGATGCGTCACGGCGTACGTCCGGATGGCGAGCATCTGTATCCCGTCTTCCCCTACACGGCTTTCACCAAAGTAAGCGACGAGGACATTGTCGCGCTCTTTGCGTATCTGAAAAGCATTCCGGCAATAGCCAAGGAGGCGCCGAAAAACGAGCTATCGTTCCCATTCAATCAGCGTGCCCTGATGTCGGTCTGGAAAGCGATGTTCTTCGATGCAGGTGCCTATAAGGAAGACGATGCAGAATCGGCAGAATGGAATCGAGGCGCCTATATTGTCGAAGCGCTGGCACACTGCGGTGCATGCCATTCTCCCAGGAATTTACTCGGCGCCGAGCGTTCCGACATGGCGATGGCTGGGGGCGTGTATACGGACAAAGTTCCCAGCGGCAATTTGCGGCCCTGGTCGGCGCCGAATCTGACCTCGGCACCGAGTGGCTTGGGCCTGTGGCCGCATGAGGACGTTGCTGCATACCTTAAAACCGGCATTAACTCGCGCGTCGCAACGTTCGGCCCAATGAATGAAGTGATCCTGAACAGTTCGCGGCATCTGAGCGATGCCGACGTTAATGCGATGGCCGTCTATCTGAAGAGCCTGCCGGCCAAGCAAGGGAAAACCAGGGCAGCGGCAAGTAACAAGGTTTTGGGAATGGGCAGGACGCTGTACAACTTGCATTGTGGCACCTGTCATCTGCCGACCGGCCTGGGCGATGTAGAATCGGCGCCGCGACTTGCCGGTGGCAGCCTGGTGGTGCAATCGAGTAATCCTGCGTCCCTGATCAACGTCATTCTCGACGGTCCGGAGATGCCCGATCCAGCCCTGGCCACCAGGTGGAGGAAGCCCATGGAGGACTTCCGCTATGTTCTCGACGATCAGGAAATCGCTGCGCTCGCCAGTTATTTGCGCAACACCTGGGGTAATACGGGCGGCGAGGTGACGGCCAATCAGGTGGCCGAGCAGCGTTAGCGCGCACCCTGTGGCTTGGCCCTGTACAGCGATCAACGGCTCATTCCAGTGATATAATTTCAGATTGGTTTTCCTGGTCCATTTCCTGGGGCGAGACTGGCTTGTTGGCATATCGCGATAACTTGCATTTCGGCTCCGCGCCCCGCGGTTTCCTGCTGTTTATACCTATTATAGTGGCGGCCTCGATGCTCGCTGGCTGTTCCAGCCCCACGGCCGAACCGGAAAATAGTGCTTCCCCATTGCGCGTCCGGCTAATGACCGGGCAACAGTATTCCAATACGATCGCCCAGATTTTTGGTGCCGATATCAGTGCTAGCGTGCTGGCGCCGTTGCCGCCGCTTCCCAGAACCGATGGACTGCTGGCTTCAGGCGCCGCGTTCGTCGGCGTTACCTCGGATCAGACACAGCAGATTCAGCAAGCTGCAGAGTCCGTGGCGGCAAAGGTTGTGGACGAAAAGCATCGCGACTTTCTCATTTCCTGTAAACCGGCGTCGCCGGTGCAAGCCGATGCCGCGTGTGCCGCGCAGTTTCTTGCAGAAACCGGGCGTCTTCTGTATCGCCGTCCACTGGACGAGACCAAAGTGGCCGAGCTGGTTGCTGTGGCCGGTGCGGCGGCAGATGAGACCGACGATTTCTATGCGGGCTTAGGCGTCGCCCTGGAGGCCATGCTGATCGGCCCGCAAATGATATTTATTATCGATGTTGCCGAACCCGATCCGCAGAAACCTGGGCAGGAACGCCTCGATGCCTACTCCCTGGCGTCACGATTGAGTTTCTTTTTGTGGAACACGGCGCCTGACGACGAGTTGTTGCTGGCTGCCGGGAGTGGCGAGCTGCATACCCGGGAAGGCCTGGAGCGCACCATCGACAGAATGCTGGCGAGTTCGCGTCTTGAAGACGGCCTTCGAGCCTTTTTCGATGACATGATGGCATTCGATGAATTTGGCAGCCTTGCCAAGGACCCGATCGTCTATCCGATGGTTACCG